>JAANMT010000360.1_pt1 | contig 49975 bp, 40 predicted proteins | sample 7279711 | NCBI WGS metagenome assembly JAANMT01 (sample SAMN14094538, study PRJNA606508) | bioreactor metagenome | isolation source: A lab-scale SPAN reactor treating ammonium-rich wastewater day 1 | place: Ireland: Galway | collected 2017-01-16 | reverse complement strand
TGGCACTTCTCCTGCGCATATTCAATGCCCCGGCAATCGTGAAGTGCGCGTTTTTCGCCGTCGTGTCGGCCGCGATATTTTCCTGCGGGCTGTTTCTCCGGAAGAAGCGGCCGCATCGCACCTACAGCAACGAAGCTGTCTTCTTTTTGGGGGTACTGGCATTGGCGGTCGCCGTGTTTTTCCTTGGTGTCGCGATCGACACCGGGACCGGCCGCTACTCGGTGCTCTTCCTGATCGCGTCGGCCTCGTACGCGCTGCTCGGCTTGTGGCTCCCGTCGGCGCTCGTCTGGGTTTTTGCCTTGCTGTCGCTGGGGGCATGGATGGGGGCGGAAACCGGTTACGTATCCGGCTGGGGAGCCTATTACCTTGGCATGAACTACCCGCTTCGGTTCGTCTTCTTTGGTGCGACGTTGACAGCGCTCGGGGTTGCAGGGCAGCACGTTTCATCCGGCGCGGATACCTCGACGCTGAAGGCGCGCTGGCTTGCCACGTCTCTGCAAACCAAAGTCATCGGCCTTCTGTATCTGTTCACGGCCCTCTGGATCATGTCCATCTTCGGGAACTACGGAGATGTGGCGCAATGGCACGGAGCGCGACAGTACGAGCTCTTCCATTGGTCTTTGCTGTTCGGTGCCGTCTCCATCGCAGCCCTGTGGTATGGCCTCAAGCGCGACGATGGCGTCCTTCGCGGTTTCGGCTTGACGTTCCTCTTCATCAACCTCTACACGCGATATTTCGAGTACTTCTGGGACTCGATGCACAAGGCAGCTTTTTTTGCCAAAATCGTGGATGGGCTTAATCCCATTGACCACAAGCAGATGGAATTGCTGGCAAAAATGCCTCCTGGAAAAAGGATATATCCCAGCCTGCGCGCAAGCGCCATGATACGCGCTGGTTTGCGAACTGCATTCAAAAGGAAGTTTCCGAATCTTTCTCCATCGGAAATCAACATGAAAATACTGGAGTATCTGACATTCATGGATGGAAAATATGGACATGCTTGACCTTTACATCCGTGTCGTAAAGGCATTGGATGAAACCGGCGCGCCCTATATGATTGTCGGCGCATTTGGCGGCACGATTTATGGAATCACCCGCGCCACCCATGACATTGACATTATCGTGGATTTACGCGAGAAAGATTATGAAGCCTTATCGCAAAAATTTCCCCTCCCGCGTTATTATGCTGACCCTGAAATGATAAAGAATTTCGTCGAAATGGGGATTATGTTCAACATCATTGATTCAAGCGAAGGTATAAAAGCAGATCTTGTTCCTTTGAAACGCGAACCTGATTATCAGGCTGCCTTTGACCGCCGTATACGCGAGACTTTCACCGACGAAAACGACGAGCCGTTTGAAGCATGGGTTGCACAACCCACTGACATTATCATTGGAAAACTTCAAGCCTGGAATGAGGGCAGGTCGAACAAACATCCCGACGATATTTTTGCCATTTTATACTTCTGCCTGCGCGGCTTTAGTAATCACCAGGTTGATATCGAAGAAGTTGCCGAACAAGCCGCCCGCATTGGGCCAGAGACTCTCGACATGTGGCTCAAAACGCTTGCGAAGGCGAGGAATGAAATCGAAAAAGGAGATACGCCGCGCAAGTGGTGAAACACCCGAGACCTGACATGTCTCACCGGCACCTTTCCTATCCTCACTCCTCGCGCGGACAAAGGTCATCACCGACCAACCCCTCGCGAAGACACCTTCGGCAGGTCTTTCAACCACGCAGGCTTGACGTCAGCGTTTTGGAATGTGTGCTATAAGGAAAGATGATGAAAACTGCCAAATCCGTAAATGGAGTAACGATAAGATTGCCCGACGAACGCTGGGTTCACATCACAGAAGAACATGCGGAAATGGCAGGTTATCTCTATGATGTGCTTGAAACTGTTCAGGAACCACTGGCAGTATTCGAAGGCAATGAAGGTGAATTGCTTGCCGCTTGTGAAATTGAAACTGAAAAATATATCATTGTTGTTTATCGCGAAGTAAGTCAGGAAGATGGTTTCATTATTACAGCATTTCTGACCAAGCGCTGGAAATCGCTCGAAAGGAGAAAGAAAATATGGCAACGGTAAATCTTGACCACGTATTGACTGTTGTACCTCAGGTACTGCAACTTCATCAGAAAAATATCTGGTTTTCTTATGATGAAGAAGCCGACGTCTTGTATTTGAATTTCAAAAAACCCAACCGCGCGGACGATTCCGAATTGCTGGATAACGATGTGCTTGTTCGTTATGAGGGCGAAGAAGTCGTCGGTATGACGATTATGAACGCAAGCAAGAGGCACAAGTAACACCAAGACCTGACATGTCTCACCCGCGCCATTGACCTCCTGACCCCTCGCGTGGACAAAGGTCATCACCGATCAACCCCTCGCGAAGACATGTCAGGTCTATCAACCATCCAGGTTTGACGTCAAAGCCTTGGAATGTATAATGTTTGTTACGAAATGAAAGGTTCTAACTATGCAACACACACGAAACCTTGAAAAACTTTACAAGGGACTTTCCCGCTCTGAAAAAGCCCAACTGCTTCAATGGGCGGCGCGTGATTTAGGAGACGCCTTCCCAGGCATTGAAAGCAATCCACAAATCGCGGGCGGCGAACCGTGTATTGTTCGTACACGTATACCTGTTTGGCTATTGGCGCAAGCGCGACGGTTGGGCACAAGCGAAGCGGATTTACTTATGTCCTATCCCACCTTGCGCGCAGAAGACCTTGCCAACGCCTGGGCTTATGAACGCAGTCACAAAAAGGAAATTGACGCCCAAATCAAAGCTAACGAGGAAGCATAATGGCGCGCTTATATTCCAACGAAAATTTCCCCTTGCCAGTTGTGGAGGAATTACGGGAACTTGGACATGATGTCTTGACCATTCAAGAGACTGGCAAAGCTAATCAAGCCATGACGGATGAGGATGTGCTTGAGTTCGCAAATAAGGAAAAGCGAATTTTGCTTACGCTGAATCGCCGCCACTTCATCAGGTTACACAATAAGCGTCAACCGCATGCAGGGATTATAGCCTGCACTTATGATCCCGATTACTTCGCCTTCGCAAAACGTATTGACGATGCTATCCACGCAGAAAATGATTTCTCCCGCATCGTCATTCGTATAAATCGCCCACAGCAGTAATGTAACCCCAGATCTGACATGCGGCGTACTGAGCCTGTCGAGGTGTCTCACCCGCGCCATTGACTTCCTCACTCCTCGCGCGGACATAGGTCATCACCGACCAATCCCTCCCGAAGACATGTCAGGTCTTTCAACCACGCAGGTTTGACATCAAAGTTTTGGTATGTGTGAGATGTAAACAAGGAAACACGTAAACTGGTAAACAAATCCGTTCCCGTCCGTGAGTCCGTGACAAAGTCCGTTGACCACCATCCGCGCATCCGTTCTGCGAAGCAATCCGTTGAAAACCGCAAGCAGGATTGACGTCAAAGTTTTGGTATGGCTCATAAAATTGAAACACCAGTGTGACTAACTATTCAGGTTAACCAAGGTTGCCTAACAAAATATTTGTCAAAACACAGGTATTTTGGCGTCAAAATGTAAGGGCATCAGTGTTAATGAATAAGTAGAGAAGATTCAAGATGGCAAAGAAATCAGACACAAATAATTTTGTTATTACATCCATAAAACACTACTCAGCAGGCAAGCTCTTCTCTATTGCAAAAGAAGCTTATGGCAGAACAGTTGATGAAAAGCCAGAGCGTGAACCAGGAAGACATGATGCATTAATCGCAATAATTTTTGCGGCAGCATCTTTAGAAGCATTTATAAATGAGTTATCTGATAGAACGCTAGAAAGACCAGAATTACTAAATCATCCCGAGTCGGTAAAGAGCTTAGGGATTTTATTACAAGAGATAGAAGAGACTAGAGGATCAACAAGACTCAAATATATGATTACCAGGTTAGTTTTTACTGGTAAGATTTTTGACAAGAGAGATAAAAGCGATAAGCTCCATCAAAACTTTTTTATGCTTTTCAAGCTTAGGGATGCTCTTATTCATCTCAAATCCCAAGATGAGGTAAAAATCAAAAAAGATGGCGATAGGCAGGTAACCGAGCCTAAATTCATGAAAGAGCTCGACAGCAATCTTCTAGCAGATTTTGACAAGAAAGTTATTGCAAGTTGGGTAGATAGAATTAGTACAAGAGCAATGGCAAGATGGGCTTGTAATACAGCCGCCAGAATGGTTCATTCAGTTATTGTTATGTTGCCTGAGAGTCACTTCCGAAAAGGCGTGATTGATTCTTATGGCAAGACATTTACACCTGCAGGATATAAAAAATGACAACTCCTCACAATCACCCTCACTCCCCCACCCTCCTCAAACCTGCCAAGCCCGTTGGCATTATTGGCTATGGCGCGTACGTGCCGCGCTACCGTCTGCCCGCCAAAGAAGTTGCGCGCGTATGGACAGGCGGCAAAGGCGGACTCCCCATTAAAGAGAAAGCCGTCCCTGGGCTGGATGAAGACGTTATCACCATGTCCATTGAAGCGGCGCGCAATGCGATGAAACGCGCGCAAATTGACCCGACTGAACTGCGGGCGGTCTGGGTCGGGTCTGAGTCCCACCCCTATGCGGTGAAACCAACCTCCACCCTGGTCGCTGAAGCGATTGGCGCGGTCCCCAACACGCAAGCCGCCGACTGGGAATTCGCCTGTAAAGCTGGCACCGAAGCGATGGTCGCCGCGATGGGTTTGGTCGGCTCGGGCATGGGCAAATACGCCATGGCAATCGGCATGGACACCGCGCAAGGCAAGCCAGGCGACGCGCTCGAATACACCGCGGGCGCGGGCGGCGGCGCGTACATCCTGGGTCCCGCCGAAGAGTCGCTGGCGGTCATCAACGCCTCGTATTCCTACGTCACCGACACGCCCGATTTCTGGCGGCGCGAATATCAAAAGTATCCCGAGCATGGCATGCGCTTCACGGGCGAGCCTGCCTACTTCAAACACATCACCGAAGCCGCCACGCATCTGATGGAAGCCTCAGGCACAACCGCCAAGGATTACAAGTGGGCGGTCTTCCATCAGCCCAACACAAAGTTCCCACAGCGCGTCGCCTCAGGACTCGGCTTCTCGATGGGACAGATTCAGCCTGGACTTCTCGTCCCTGTGATTGGGAATACGTACGCGGGCGCGGCGATGATCGGACTCACGGCGACTCTCGACATCGCCCAACCCGGCGACCGGATCCTCGTCGTCTCTTTCGGCTCCGGGGCTGGTTCCGACGCCTTCGACCTCACCGTCACTGACGCCGCTCCGCTCCGCGCGGGACTCGCTACGAAGACGCAAGAATACATTGCGCGCAGGACAGAGATTGATTATGCGACGTATGTAAGGTATCGCGGTAAATTGCAGATGAAGTAAAATCTCTCAAGCGAGTCATCATGCCAAAATTAACCATCAGAAACCTTTGCAGAGAAGCAGGGACTTTTTCAGCGTTACAATCCAAAACCCCTGAAAAGGATTTGTATGGCGTGACGGACGGCAAAGCCGTCGGCACATTTCTCGAACACAAATTCCGCGACTACTTGAAAAGCCGCTACCAATTTGACGAGGGCAGTTCCGCCAGCGGCATTGACTTTCCCAGCCTTTCGGTTGACATGAAAGTGACCAGCATCCGCCAGCCGCAATCCTCCTGCCCGTTCAAGTCCGCGCGGCAAAAAATATATGGGTTGGGATACTCGCTGTTGATCTTCGTTTACGACAAGTTTGATGACAACAAGAAGAAATCCGCCACCCTCAATATTCTGCACACGATATTTGTGGAAGCCGAACAAACAGCAGATTTCCAAATGACGACCGGGATAAGGCAAATTTTGGCGAACCAAGGCAACCGAGACGACATCATCGCCTTCCTGCAAGATAGAAACCTGCCAGCAGACGAAATCGAATTGAACAATCCTGCAGACGAGACACTCGGCAATCCTCCCTTGCAGGGTTTCCTGACCATTTCGAACGCCCTGCAATGGCGATTGCAGTACAGCCGCGTCATCGAGCGCGCAGGCATGGAAAAGGGTGTTCATGCAATTTACCGAGTAGAGTGATGAACAGGTCAGCCCGACAAACCAAAATTGAATATGGTGATTTTCAAACTCCTCTGGAATTGGCTAATCTTGTTTGTCAAAAATTAAGGGAACTTGGAGTCTCGCCAGATGCAATTATTGAGCCAACTTGTGGGATCGGCGCTTTTGTCGAAGCATCTGCCCGTACATTTCCAAATGCCAGGAAAATTATTGGCGTTGAGGTCAATGAGATCTACCTAGATCAGTTAAGAAAACGAAAATCCACTTTTTCTAATGGTGAACGAATTACGCTCCAACAGGGAAATTTTTTTGATTTCAAATGGAAAAGTCTGATAGATGGGCTTGACGGTTCAATCCTTGTTATCGGGAATTTTCCTTGGGTGACAAATTCGCAGCAGGGCATGATTGGCGGAGTGAACCTGCCCGAAAAACTCAATTTCCAGAATCGCAACGGCTTCGACGCAATGACTGGCAAGAGTAATTTCGACATTTCGGAATGGATGTTAATTCAGACTGGCAATTGGCTTCAAAATCGAAAAGGCTGTCTTGCAATGTTGTGTAAGACTGCCGTCGCGCGGAAGTTTCTCCACCACATCCATACCAACAGCATGAGCCTGCTTCATTCTGCCACCTATGGAATTGACGCAAAAAAGTATTTCGGCGCATCTGTTGAAGCCTGTCTGTTGATCTGCGAATTTGACGGGACTTCGCACAACTACGATTACGATGCTTATGAAAGTCTCGAAGCGAGAAAACCCCAACGCGTCGGTCACCGAAACGGAATCATCATTCGAGATCTGGATACCTTTGAGAGATTTAGCAACTTGTACGGCAATAGCGAGCTAAAGTGGCGTTCCGGGGTAAAACATGATTGCTCAGAAGTGATGGAATTGAAAAAGCAGGATAATATTCTTGTTAATGGCTTAGGCGAAGAAGTGGACATTGAATCCACTTATGTCTATCCGTTGCTGAAAGGTTCCGATATTGCCAACGATCGCATCAAATCAACTAATCGCTTTGTCATAGTTACACAAAAAACTGTGGGAGAGCCTACAAATACAATCAGACATCTTGCTCCCAAAACCTGGAAATACCTGGAAAAACACGCCGAGTTTTTGGATAATCGAAAAAGCAGAATTTATCGCGACAACCCGCGTTTTTCCATTTTTGGCGTTGGCACTTACACATTCTCACCCTATAAAATTGCAATTTGTGGACTCTATAAAGCATTAGATTTTCGGCTCGTAGGAGAATTGAATGATAAGCCAGTGATTTTTGATGACACGGTTTATTTCCTAAGTTTTGATACAGAAGAACAGGCTCGAAAGGTTCTATACACACTGCTATCCCAGAATGTACAAGACTTTTTTTCCTCCATGATATTTTGGGACGAAAAACGTCCCGTCAAGACAAGTATCTTAAATCGGTTAAATCTTCAAAAGCCTAAATCAGTACAAGCATTAAGACTGTTAGAAAAGAAAAATAAAAAATATCTATCAACTGAGGGAAAATGACCAACATCATCATCGCAGGTATCGGACAAACGGAAGTCGGCGAGCACTGGGACATCGGTCTGCGCGACCTCGCTTTTGCCGCCATCCAGGATGCCGTAAAAGATGCAGACGGATTGAAGTATAATTTTTCGCATCGAAACGAAAGATTGGAAGCAATATGACCCAAACCATTAACGTCCGCCTTCCCGAACCGCTATACAGCCAATTGAAGCGCGCCGCCGAACTCTCGCGCCAGCCAGCCGATGTCATTATTGCGCAAAGTCTGGCACACAGCCTGCCTCCTCTGCTGGAAGAGATTCCCAATCAATACCAGCCCGATGTCTTTCCACTGCTGAAAATGAACGACGCCGAACTGAAACGCGAGATGAGCCGCGTTCTCCCGCCCAAGCATGGGGCGGAATACGAGTCCCTGCTCGACAGGAAACGATCGGGCGCGTTGACCAGCGCGGAAGAAAAACGGCTCGACGCCCTCCGACGCGAAGCGGACGTGCTGACCTTCCGAAAGGGTTACGCGGCTGTCCTGCTCAAACGGCGCGGCTACCGCCTGCCGCCCATCGAAGAATTGGGAACGTCAAATTGACCGTTGCGGCGGGGTTGCGTCGGCGCATCGCAAAACAGGCGCGTAATCGCTGCGGGTATTGCCAAACGCAGGAGGTTGTCAGCGGTGTGCCGTTGACGTTGGAACACATCATTCCAAAATCAAGCGGCGGAAAAAGCGTGGAGGAAAATCTTTGGCTTTCCTGCCGCCTGTGCAATGAAGCCAAGGGAGTCTTGACCGAAGCGGCGGATCCCAAAAGCGGTAAACTCGTCCCGTTGTTCAATCCCAGAACGCAGGCATGGACAGATCACTTCGCCTGGAACGGGGACGGGACATTCATTGTCGGTCAATCACCGACGGGACGCGCGACAGTCGAAGCGTTATTTCTCAACAGCGAATTGCGCGTGCGCGCCAGGGCAATCTGGGTGGAGGCAGGCTGGCATCCGCCTGAATGAATTTACCAAAGGAACACATGACAGACATCATCATCGCAGGTATCGGACAAACGGAAGTCGGCGAGCACTGGGACATCGGTCTGCGCGACCTTGCCTTTGCCGCCATTCAAGACGCGGTCAAAGATTCGGGCGGACTCAAGCCGCAATCGCTGTTCGTCGGCAACATGCTCGCGCCCAATCTTTCGAATCAAGCACATCTTGGCGTGTTGATTGCTGATTACGCAGGCTTGCTCGGCATCGAAGCCGTCACCATCGAAGCCGCGGGCGCGTCGGGCGGCGCGGCGCTGCGACAAGGCTATCTCGCGGTGGCAAGTGGAATGGTTGATGTAGCACTTGTTGTTGGCGTTGAGAAATTCACAGATAAAGTCGGCGCGGGTGTGGATGCCGCCCTCGCCACCACAGGCGATGCCGATTTCGAAGCCATTCAAGGCATGACTCCCGCCGCGCAAGCCGCGCTTCTGATGAAGCGTTACATGCACGAACATAACGTCCCTGCTGATGGATTCGCGGGATTTGCACTGACCGCACATGCCAACGGCGCGAACAATCCGTGTGCAATGTTCCGCAAGGCGATCAAACTGGAGACATATCAAAAAGCGGAAATGGTCAGCGACCCGCTCAATATGTTCGACATGGCTCCCAATGCGGATGGCGCGGCGGCGGTGATATTGACTCGCCGGGAATTGCTGCCTGATAACTTTCCGCATCCGCTCGTGAAGATCGCTGGTTCTGCGTCTGCGTCTGATACATTGGCGTTGCATGACCGAAAGGACATGCTTTATTTCGACACCGCACAACTTTCCGCGGGCAGGGCGATGAAGCAGGTTGGCATCACGCTCGATAAAATTGATTTCTTCGAGTATCACGATACGTTCAGCATTTACGCCGCGCTGCAGCTCGAAGCGGTCGGATTTGCGATCAAGGGCAAAGGCTGGAAACTCGCCGCGGACGGCGAGATCGGCTTGAAAGGCAAAATCCCCTGCGCGACGATGGGCGGGATGAAGGCGCGCGGGTTCGCGGGAGGGGCATCGGGCGTGTATCAGGCTGTCGAAGCGGCGGCACAGTTGCGGGGTCGGGCGGAGGCGAATCAAATCCCGAATGCAAGGACCGCGTTGATCCAGAATCTCGGCGGACCCGCGTCAACAGCGGTGAGTCATATCTTGCAGGCGACATGAATGTCGCGGTACTGCGCACACGGCGGCGGATCGAGTTTTGTGATCTCTTTAGTCGCTCGTATCCTCAAGCCATAAGGTTCGATAAGGTTCAAGGGTAATTTTCAAATCCACAGAACGGTTCGTGAGCAAGTCGCGAGCCGCTTTGTTTAATGGGTTCTGGATTTGCGCTTCCCGCGCGGAGACGTTTTGCAAACACAGAACTTGTTTCGATTCATCGGGGGAGGTTCGCAGGACGGCAAAAATCCCTTTGTCAACATCCAGGACCCTTTGCGCCCCGTGAGGGTCGAATGCGGAGGAGGTCGAACGCACGGAGAGCAGTTGACGGTAACGCGTAAAGACTCTTGCACGCAGCGAAGTTGGATCGGCAAGCGCCTCCTCCAACTCTGCGAGTGTGAATTTTTGTCGGTTGATCGTGCGGTTGTGTTTTGTGAGTTGAACGCCTCCCCTCCAGTTGCGCGAACCGAAGAGACTGTGGAAGTAAATGCCCGGCACGCCGACGATGGACAGCATGATCGCCTGCGCCGCCATGAAACGGTCAACTTGCAGAGCAAGAGGTTCGTCGCTATTGGGGTTGGACAACGCGTCGAAGTAATTGATGTTCATTTCATAGGGACTGGTCGAGCCGTCTGGATTGCGTTTGTGGGAGATCAAGCCGCCGTGCGCGAGTGTCTGCTCGACGAGGGCGTCAATATCAGCCGAGGATAAGATGCCTCGGGCGGGATTCAGCCCCACCCCGTCGTGTGAGGCGAGGAAGTTGAAAAAGGTCGTTCGGTCGGAGGGAAGCGTCAGACGCGAAGCCCATCCCGATAAAACGCTCACATCCCCCGCGCGGAAGGTGTGAAGCGTGAGCGGCGGAAGGGCAAAGTTATACACGAGTTGGGCTTCGTTCGCGCCGTCGCCGAAATAGGAGACGTTATCCTTGTGCGGGACGTTGGTCTCGGTGATGAGGTATACGTGCGGAGCCGCGTCGTTCAGGACCGCGCGCAGGAGTTGAATGATGGCGTGCGTTTGCGGGAGGTGGATGCAGGTCGTTCCGATCTCCTTCCACAGATAGGCGATGGCGTCCAGGCGGATGAATTGCGCGCCGCGTTCGGCGTACATGAGCAGGATGTCGAAGATTTCGAGCAGGACATCGGGGTTGCGAAAATCGAGATCCACCTGATCCGCGCTGAAGGTCGTCCAGACGTTGCGTTTGCCGGAGGCGGTTTCGAATTCGGTCAACAAAGGCAGCGCGCGAGGGCGGACAACCCGGGAGAGGTCGGGGTCGCCCTCCACCGTGACGAAGTAATCGCGATACGGCTTTTCATTGCGCAGGAATTTTTGGAACCATTCGCCCTGTGCGGAGGCGTGATTGATCACGCCGTCGAACATCAGGCGAAAGGAGCGACCCAATCGTTCGATATCGTTCCATTCTCCGAACGCGGGCGCCACTGCGCGGTAATCCTTGACCGAAAAGCCGTCGTCGGACGACCAGGGATAGAAAGGCAGAATGTGAATTCCACTGACGGCGCCGCGCACGTGCGATTCGCAAAATTCGGCAAGAGATTGCAGGGATGGTTTTCCTTCCTCGCGCACCTGATCGCCGTAAGTGATTAAAATCGAATCGCGCTCGCTCAAGGATGGATCGTCCGGCTTTGGGATCCGTCCGCGATAACGGTTGATCAGATCGAGCAGGCGTTCGTGTACGGCGGAGGCGCGTTCGCCTCCATATAGTTTGGCGAGAGTTGTGGTATAAAAAGTTTGCATAGTGCGACACATTTTAACTGATGTTACCAACCGTCCCGAAGGTTTGGACGAAGACCGAGCCTGATCTACAGAATCCTTCGGGACGTTCCGTACAAGGTGAGAGTTGATTGCATACTGCAGGGGAACATCCTGCCCGAGAACGTCGTTGCGAGCGGCGACTCGCGTCACGAAGCAGTCTCCTCGCTGAAAACGGGGATTGCTTCGGGATTTCGACGCTGCCGCATCCCGACCCTCGCAATGACAAACAGAAAACATCTTATCAGCAAGGAGAGAGAACATGACACCTTCACGACGCATCGGATTCATTTCCACCCGTTTTGCAGGCACGGACGGCGTTTCGCTCGAAACTGCCAAATGGGCGGCTATCCTCGAGCGGATGGGTCACGAGTGTTTTTACTTCTGCGGTCAATGCGACAGACCCGCCGAAAAAAGTTACGTGGTTCCCGAAGCCTTTTATCGCCACTCTGAGATTGACGCCATCAACCAGGTCGCCTATCAAGGCACGTGGGGAAGTCTGCATGAAGGTCGAAAGATGCACCCCGAAATTCACGTCCACCGTCAGGATTTCTTCTCGGTCTTCATCCGCCCTGCAAGCGTCACTCAGCGCATCCAGGAATTGCGCTTCCATCTCAAGGAGGAACTCTATAGGTTCGCGCACAAGTTCAAACTTGAATTGCTCATCGTGGAGAACGCGCTGACCATTCCGCTCAACCTGCCGCTTGGATTGGCGATCACGGAATTCGTCGCCGAGACGGGCTACCCCGTCATCGCGCATCATCACGATTTTCATTGGGAACGCCAGCGCTTCATGAACAACTCGGTCCACGACTACATCGCCGCCGCGTTCCCCCCGCATCTGCCCTCCATCCGGCACGTGGTCATCAACTCATTGCAGGCGCATCAACTTGCCTCGCGGATCGGCGTCGCTTCGATGATCATCCCCAACGTGATGGATTTCGACTCCCCTCCCCCGCCTCTGGACGACTACGCCAACACGGTTCGCGCGGACCTGGGGGTTGGTCCTGATCAATATCTCATCCTCCAGCCGACGCGCATCATCCAGCGCAAAGGCATCGAACACGCCATCGAGTTGACGCGCCGCATCGGTCTGCCCGCCGAATTGGTCATCTCGCACGCGGCGGGCGACGAAGGCACGGACTACGAAAAGCGCGTCCGTGAGTTTGCCGCGCTGCTGGATGTGGTGATTCGATTCGAGTCGGACATCATCGGCGAGACCAGAGGCGTCACCCCCGATGGACGGAAAATCTACTCGCTGGGAGACATTTACCCTCACGCGGATCTCGTCACCTACCCATCCACCATCGAGGGCTTCGGCAACGCATTCCTCGAAGCGATCTATTTCAAGCGCCCGCTGGTGGTCAACAACTACTCCATCTACGAAGCGGACATCAAGCCGAAGGGCTTCAAAGTCATCGAGTTCGACGGGTTCATCAGCAACGCCACTTTGGAGGAAACGCGTTACGTTCTGAAACATCCCGAAGAATCCGCCGAACACGCCGAACACAATTACGAACTGGCGCGGCGGTATTACTCCTACACCATGCTCCAGAACCATTTGGAGTTGCTGCTATCCGAGTGTTTCGGAGAGAAGGTATGAAAATTTCACTCCTGCACTACTCGTCGCCGCCGATCGTGGGAGGCGTGGAGAGCGTCCTCGCGCATCACGCGCGCCTGATGGCGAACGCGGGACACGAGGCGACCATCCTTGCGGGGCGCGGCGAAGTCTTCGATGAACGCATCCAAGTGCGCGTCCTGCCGCGACTGGATTCGCGCCATCCAGACGTGATGGAGGTCAAGGGGTTCCTGGATGCGGGAAAACGCACGCCTGCCTTCGAGAAATTGAGGGAGGAGATCAAAAGAGAATTGTTGGGAGAATTGGAGGATTGCGAGGTGTTGATCGCGCACAACGTCGCGTCGCTGCATAAAAACCTGGCGTTGACAGCCGCGCTGCACGAAACGTACAGGACGCCCGTCTTCCCGCATTTGATCCTCTGGCATCACGACCTGGCATGGACGACGCCGCGCTATCGAGCGGAACTGCACGACGGTTATCCCTGGGATCTGCTGCGCACGAACTGGGAGGGCGTGACGCAAGTCGTTGTTTCGGAATTGCGTCGAAAGGAATTGGCAGAATTGATGGACATTCCAACCGAGGCAATCAAGGTCATTCCCAACGGCGTGGACATCAACGCGTTCTTCAAATTCGAGACGAAGACAATCGAACTGATCGAACGGTTGAATTTATTGGACGCCGATCCGTTGTTCCTGCTGCCCGTCCGTCTGACGCCGCGCAAGAACATCGAACTGGCTATACGCGTGACGGCTGAATTGCGGAAGGACTATCCCAAAGCCATGCTGCTCGTCACGGGACCGGAAGGTCCGCACAACCCAAACAATAAAGCCTATAGACAGAAATTATCGAGGATGCGCGATGAATTGAATTTGAACGGCATCGTCCATTTTCTCGCAGAGGCGACGAGCGAGTTCATGCCCGATGAGGTGATCGCGGATTTCTATCGCATTGCCGACGCCCTGTTGTTCCCCAGCCGCGAGGAGGGGTTTGGGATTCCCATTATCGAATCCGCTTTCAGCAAAGTCCCCGTCTTTTGCGCGGACATTCCCGTCCTGCGCGAACTGGCTGGGGAGGACGTGATGTATTTCGATCCGGACGCGGATCCGGCCGGGGTGGCGAGGCAGGTTCGGGTCAGGTTGGAAGCGGAGTCCACGTCACGCTGGGGGCGGCGGGCGAAGCATGGGTATGCCTGGGAGCAGATCTATGCCCGTCACATCGTCCCTTTGATCGAGGAGGCAACAAGATGACCAGGTCGCATAAACTAAGGCTGGCGCTCGTCCCCATCGGATCCGGCAGCGAAGGGGAGGAGGCGTTCCACGCCGCGCATCTCATCGCCGAGGAAGTCCTGTTGGTCGGCGTCGTGCCGATCAGGAGAGGACAGTCCATCAGCGCGGGGGCGGGACAGGCAAGGGAGATTCGCAAACGACTGCTTTCGATGGGCAATGAGAATGTCCGTTCCAAATCAACGGTTCTCGTCTCTCCCACGCCGTGGAAGGACCTGCAGGGCGTCATTGCCCATGAGGAACCCGATCTTTTGATCGTGGAGTGGAGGGACGGAAAGACGATCTGGGGAAGCCCGATCTCGGAGGTTCTCGTCAATCCCGTCTGCAACGTCGCCATCGTGCGCGGGGATCTACGCGCCAGGCCGGAGCGGACACTGGTTGCGGTACGCGGCGGACCTTTCGCGGAAATGGCGTTTCAAATCGGGATGAGCCTGAATTCGAGGCAACTGGACGTCCTGCACATCTCGCTCACGGGCGCAGAGTCGGATGCGCCCTTCAAGGGCATGAAACACATCCTGTCCCACATTCCCGAGGCGAACCTGCGCTCGATCATCACAGACGACGCGGTCTCTGCCATTCTCGAGGAATCCCGGCAATACGACACGGTGGTGCTTGGCACGACGGCGGCGAAAACGGCCGGGGGCGCGATGCTCGGGCCCGTCGCCGAGAAACTGCTGAACGAATCGTCCGCCAACCTCATCCTGGTCAAGACGCGCCGCCCGATGCCCGAATCCATGCTCGACGAAAGCGCGGGGGCAAAGGCGATCTCCATTCTCGTGGATAAATGGTTTGCCGAAAACACCTTCCACGCGGAGGAATTTTCCAACCTGAAGGATTTGCTGGCGCTCAAGGAAAAACAGGGTTCCACCATCAGCCTTGCGCTTCCCGCCTTGAACGAGGAGGAAACGGTCGGAAAGGTCATCCGCATCGTCCAGAAGGAGTTGATGGAAAAATATCCATTGCTGGACGAAATCGTCCTGATCGACTCCAACTCGACCGATCGCACGCGTCAAATCGCAAAAGGACTCGGCGTTCCCGTTTACATCCACCAGCATTTGCTCCCTGAAATGGGCTCGCGCCCCGGCAAGGGCGAAGCGTTGTGGAAGAGCCTGCTCGTCACCAAGGGCGACATCATCGCGTGGATTGACACGGACATCGTGAACATCCATCCGCGCTTCGTGTATGGGATCATCGGTCCGCTTTTGCTGAACCGCAACATTCAATTCGTGAAGGGTTTTTACCGGCGTCCGCTCAAGGTCGGGGACAAGGTGCAGGCAGGCGGAGGCGGGCGCGTGACCGAACTCACCGCGCGTCCGTTGTTGAATCTTTTCTATCCCGAACTATCGGGCGTCGTCCAGCCGCTTTCGGGCGAATACGCGGGGCGACGCGAGGCATTGGAAAAAGTCCCATTCGCTTCGGGGTACGGCGTGGAAACGGGCTTGCTGATTGACATCTTCGAGCAATTCGGCTTGCGCGCCATCGCGCAGGTGGACTTACAGGAGCGCATCCATCACAACCAGGAACTGGAGGCGCTGGGAAAAATGTCCTTCGCCATCATCCAGACCGTGCTTCGCAAACTCGAACCGCGCTACGAACGCTCCATTATCGAGGAGGTCAACAAGACCATGAAGTTGATCAGGTATGCAAAGGGCGGTTACTTTCTCGATGTGGAGGAGGTGGCTGAGCGCGAACGTCCGCCCATGATCACCGTCCCTGCCTATCAGGAACGCCTCAACAAATGACTCAACTCTGCCTCGTTAGGCACGGTCAAACCGATTGGAATCTCGAAGGACGTTATCAGGGTCAAAGCGACGTGCCGCTCAATGAAAACGGATTCGCGCAGGCTATGCAACTCGCCGAACAATTGAAGGGGGAAACTTTCGCGGCGATCTATTCCAGCGATCTCCTGCGCGCGCGTCAAACCGCGCAGCCCGTAGCGAAGATGCTCGGAATGCCGGTCCAGATCGAACCGCGCCTGCGCGAGATCAACCAGGGCGAATGGGAGGGCGTGCTGGTGGAGGACATCCGGGCGCGTTACGCCGAGTTGTGGTCACAGCGGACGGTTGACCCCGCGAGCGTCCGTCCGCCGGGAGGCGAAACGGTCGGAGAGGTGGCGGCGCGTGTGTACGCGGCATTGGACGACATCGCCCGCCTCTTCCCGACCGAACGAGCGCTCATTGTTTCCCATGGCTTGTCCATTGCGACGGCGATCTGCCGCGAAAAGGGAATCCCTGTCGGACAGGCGTACACGGTGATCCCGGAAAACGTCCAGCCCGTGTGGATGCAATGGAAATGGGATGAGCGCTCGGCGGTCGAGTAGCGACGAATGGAGCGAGGAGCGTATCGAGACCGCCAGTAGGCAAAATCTTTTGTTACAAGGCCGATTACCTTACACTCTTAAAAATGGGACGCGGGCGAGCGCAGGAAACGCGGATGCAAGGCGCTTTTTCGGGCATTTCCTCTAAAAATCCGCGTCCATCCGCGTTAATCCGCGTCCCAATACCAAAGTGTAAGGTAATCAAGTTACAAGGGTTTCTTTTGAAACCGAGTGGTCTCGATACGGGACGGGCGAACACCGTCCCTACCCTTCGACACGGCTTCGCCAGTCAGGGCGGCGCTCGACCAGCGGGACTTTCTTTGAATTGATTTTCAACACACTCCCCTCCATTTCGACGACATCCCCCTCGAACCCGAAGAACGTCCAAAATGTGACCTGGGACTGGGTCGCCTCAAGCGCCACCGAGATGGCTGGTTCTTTGTGACCGTAATAACGCGATCTCCAGCCTCGGGTCGAATCGGGATCCGCGCGGACGAGGGAGAATTTGCCGTTTCCTTCCATCATCCCGACTTGTATCTTGCACTTCATCTCATCCAGAGATAACACAACCGAACTCCCTTTTTGCTCAAAGAGATAATCGCCGAGCAGCCACTGAAGCGCGTAATGATGCGATTCACTTGCTGTGAGATTATCCACCACCAACCAGCGGTCATTTTCAAGCGACATGACCGTTCGTTTGTGGGATACAGGCTTGTATCCATCATGTTCACCCTGCCAAAGATTTTTATCGTGCCTGATAACCTTGCCCTTCGACCAGTTCGTCCACGTGAAGCGGCTGAGCAGGGTCATCTGGTCTTTGCCATCCACGATCACAGTGTTGTGAACGGAGGTATGCGCGAGCCCGTTTCGCCAGGCGCCTTGTCCGCTGTAAAGATACGTCCCCGCGTCAACCGCGATGTTATGACCGTGAATCCACAAGTCCACGTGGAGTTGGTCCGCGTGGGAGGGGCGGGAGGCGAAGTCCGTGCAGCGGATGAAGGCGTGGGAGTTGGAGGAGCGAAGGAGGTAGACTCCGCCGTTGGGGAAGGAGGTTTCTCCCTCATCCCCAGCCCTTCTCCCGTGGGGAGAAGGGAGCCAGAGTCCCCCTCTCCCTGCGGGAGAGGGGGTAGGGGTGAGGGCGCTTTCACCACATAACCAAAATATATCCTCATCCCATGGACCAGGTTCAAAGAGGCGTTCGCCTTTGGCGATGTACCAGCCCAGTTGCAACAGCGGACGATAATCCGTGAAATCGCAGTTGTTCAAAGGCAAAACCAACGCGCCGTCGTTGGAGCCGTAGACGGGCATTTGTCCTGTTGCGGGGTCAATGAGGCGGGAGAGGTATTCGAGGGAGGAAGAGATGGAGGAGTAAAGAGAATTGGAGAATGGAGAATTGTTCAGCGCGCCTAAACGAATCGCATAGAGATAAATGTGAAGGATGAAGCGATGGTAGTTGAGGGAGTACATGGCGTAACTGCCATCGGGGAAGATTTGATCTTTTGCTTCCTGCTCGAGAATTCGTTTACCGAGGGAAAGATATTTTTTGGCGTGTTCGAGTTCGGGGAAGAGCAGACCAACCAGCCACAATCCGAAGGCTTCGCTGATGGTGTGGTTGCTGCGCGTGGAGATGGCGTAGCCGATGTTCTTGTAGATGCGTTCGGCTTGCGCAGCGACGTAGAGGGTGAATTTTTCGATTCGCTGAGGCGTTGAAAAAGGTGAACTGGAGAATTGGAAGAAGCCGAACGTCCATGCCATGAGGCGGAGGGCGATCTCCTGTCCGTCCATCCAGTTGGGTCCTGTGTTGGGAGGGTTGCGAAGCGCCCAGTCTTCGATGAGGGTCCAGAAGGCTTCGGGATATTTTTCATCTCCTGTCGCGGCATAAGCGCGGACGAGGGTGTAGACGAGGGCGAATCGGTTCGGTTCCCAGATGAATTTGATATCAACATGTCGCTGCGAGGCGCTCCTGGTTTTTGCCGAAGCAGTCTCCTCGTCGTGGGAGATTGCTTCGGCGCCCTTCGGTCTCATCGCAATGACATCATCATGTGGGATTTGTGACCAGTGATTGTTCACGTCATTCTGAGGGAGCGAAGCGACCGAAGAATCTCGGTTGTCGTGGGAGAGACCCTTCGCTCCGCTCAGGGTGACATAATCCGTGTGCCAATTGGGAGGGAAGCCGGTTTTGACGAATCGGTGGGAGAAGTATTTGAGTTCGCCGTCGAGGAGGCGGTCCGCTTCGGCGATGGCGGTTTGGGAATTCCATGAAACTTGTTGGTTTCGATACGTCCCGCGAAGAGCGGCGGGACTACTCAACCAACGTATCTCCCGACCAGCGGGGTTGGTAGAAACAAGATTTTTATAATCATTCCACTCACCCACTGGCATTTGCAGGCGAATGAGTCCCGTGCGGAGGCGGAAGGCGTAGGCGAGGCGAAAGAGCGTCCAACGCGGACCAAGTTCTCGGTAGAGGGAGGCGAATGCCCGGAGGGTAGAAATCATTTCGGGAGGAGGATATTATCCACTAAGAGCACGAAGTTCACGAAGAAGGAATCCAAAAGATTAAGTTCACTTAGTGTTCTTCGTGTCATTCGTGGATAACAACGTATTTGCGTGGCGATGTAAAACGTAATACGTGAGCGGAAGCCCGAAGAGGATGAGGGCGGAGGCGAGACGACTGCCGTTGCCCCATTCGGAGGCGAGCGCGAGCGAAAGGAAAGTCAGGACGATATACAGCGCGCTGACCTTTGCATGGGAATAGCCGCCGACGACGAGGCGTTGATACACGTGGTCGCGATGACCGAATAAAAGTTTTCCGCGTTTGAGCGCGCGCCGAAGGAACGTGACGCCCGCGTCCATGATGAACGTCCACATGAGGAGCGTGCCGAGCATGAGCGCGTCGCCCTCCTCGTTCGATGCGAGCAGCGGCATGACCGCAAACGAATAACCGAGGAACGTACTGGCAACGTCGCCCATGAAGATCTTTGCGGGCTGCCAGTTGTGACCCAGAAAACCCAGGCTCGACGCGGCGATCGCCAGCCCGATCCAGAACACGAACGAATTCGCCAGATACGTGATGTTCGCCGCCAGCATCACCCAGCCCAGCCCCGCCGCGAACGCCACGCCGCCCGCGATGCCGTCAATGCCGTCCATGAAGTTGTAGGCGTTCGTCAGGCCGACGATCCACAAAAACGTGATGACGACGCCCACCGCGCCCAACTGCAATTCGCCGAACAACGGGATGGTGACCGACTTGAAATATCCCAGCCCGTAAATCGAAACCGCCGCGACCAGTCCCTGCACTGCAAAGCGAACGCGCGGCGAAAGCGAATGGAGATCGTCGCGCCAGCCTAAAAACGCGATGACGACCCCGCAGGCGAGGTAAACGAGGTTACGACTCAAATCCTCGGCTCTGACGAACCACAAGCCTGTTCCGATCACGATGAGCACGATCGCCAACCCGCCCCCGCGCGGCGTCGGTGTGACGTGCAACCCGCGTTCTGTGGGATGATCGAGTATCTGGCGCCGCTCCGCATAACGGCGGATGAGGCGGACGAGGAGGTGGGAGAGGAGGACGAGGATGGAGAATGCGAGGATGGGGAGCATTGAGGATGATTGTAATGGAGAATTGGAGGATTGGAGAATTGCGCTTCGGCGTAAACCATACGCCAACGCCCCAAACTCCGAAAAGCGGGTAGAATTGCGGCACACATGGACAACAACAAGGAGCAGGAAATGATCGGTGAACCGGTTCTCGTCATGCTCGTGGAAGACAACGCGGATCATGCGGAACTGGTCATTCGCACCCTCGAGGAGCATAGGATCGCAAACCGGGTGCGTCACTTCCTCGACGGACAATCAGCCCTCGACTACCTCTTCCGCAGGGGGGAATATTCCGAACCGCCAAACACCCCCCTCCCCCACGTCATTCTCCTCGACCTGCGCCTGCCGCGCGTGGACGGGATTGACGTGCTGAAAACCATCAAGGAATCCGACGAACTCAAGACCATCCCCGTGGTGATCCTCACCACCTCCGAGGCGGAGAAGGACGTGGCGCGGGCATATTACAACCACGTCAACAGTTATCTCGTCAAACCGGTGGGGTTCGAGGAATTCAAGAAACTGATGGACGACCTCGGTTTCTACTGGCTGGGCTGGAACGTCAACCCACGCGGCAGGCAATGATCCGACTCGAGAGAATCACACGGCGCCCCAAACGGAGCGCCGTGTTCGATTCATGGCCGTTCCACACCCACCAATACAGCCCGCACCATCACACGCTTCCTGTACGAGTTCGTCTTCTCGTCGTACTCCCTGCACGTCACCAGCGTCAGCCACGACTTCTCCTCGTGCCTGAAAATGGACGTATCGTTCGGCTCCACCACCGTATTGGCGCGCACCTCATAAGTGAAGGTCTGCCCATAGGCGCGGACGATGATCCTGTCGCCGTATTTGAGCCTCCCCAGGTTGACGAACGGACCGGGCAGACCGTTCGACAAATAGACGTGACCCGTCAGCACGCTGTTTCCGCTCCAGGAGGGGAATGCGCTTCCTTCCAACCATCCGGCCTGATTCTCCAACCAGGACACGTTCCACTCCCCAGCCTTCAACGGCACGCCCACGATCGGGAGGTTGATTCCCAGCGTCGGGATCTCCACCGTCAGCCCGCCGGTTTTAGCGTAAGTCTCTTTTGGCAAATTGCTGGTGTCTGTCACCACGTTCGGGGCAAAGCCGGTGGCGGGCGCGCTTCTGAAAACGCCGAGGACGAGCGTGTCGTTCCTGCCGTACACGTCAACCTGACTCGCGGGGTCATAATCGCGTTCTGTCGAAAAGACGTTGCTGTTCTGCGGCTGGCTGACATCCCCGGGCAGACTCGTCCATGCCACGTTCGCCGCGTTGCTGACGCCGTTCGAAGATATGGATGAAACCCTCGCCTGGAACGTCACCCGACCATCCCCGCCGCCGAGGACAAAGGCATCCCATACGGCGTTGACCGTGCGCGTGCCCGCGTCGTACGCGCAGACGTTCGCATCCTGCGCGCCGGAGGAACATTCCAAGGTCCCCGCCACCAACTCCAACTCCGCCGGGAGGGGATCCGTCACCGCGACGTCGTACGCGTTCACTTCGCTGTCCGCCGTGTGTTGGATGTGCAAAGCGATCGTGATGATCGAGCCCACCGACACAAGTTCCGTATCGGCGGTCTTCGTGATGGACAGATCCGGTTCGATGATGAGGATTGCCGCGCTCGAGGCAGGCTGTGTCCCTGCATCGGACGACCAGACCGCGCTGTTGTCGAGCGCCGCGCCGGAGACGTTCGCGGCGTTGTCCAACACGACCGCAGTGTAAATGAAGGTCAACGTTCGATCCGCGCCGGAGGTATTTGTCACCGTGCCGAGGTCGAACGTGACGCGGCGTCCCACATCCACCGTCGTGCCGCCGCTCGCGTCGTCCACTGTCGGCGTGGAGCAGGCTTGGGTAAACGAACCAGGCAGGTCGGTAGTCAGAGCCGGGTCCGATTCCGTGACGCTCGAACAGGTCACGAACGAGAGTCCGCGATCCATCGTATCCGTCAGTTGGGAATTGGCAAACACTCCCGGCGGGACAACGATCGAGACGGTGTATTCGACGATCTCGCCGATCGCAACGTTGGGATTCGTCGTGAATGTCTGGTTGCTGGCGCTCAGGGTCTTCGCCGAGCCGAAGTTCGCGCCCGAGCCTCCCTGAAAACCAAAATCGAGGGTTGGGTCATGGGTGACGCCGGCGTTGTACGTGACGACGTTGTTGTTGAGCGCGCCCGAACTGCCCGGCGTCAATGCGACCAAATTGCTCGATGCCGTTCCGCCGGAAGTGCCGACGCCGTTATCGTTATGATCCGCGTTCGCGTTGGGATCGGTCGTATCGAGGGTCTCCGCCGTATCCACCGTGCTGACGTAACCGGCGGGCGGCGTGACGCGCACGATGTAATCGCCCTGCGGCAAGCCGCTGAACAGATACGTCCCGCCTGCGCCGGTCGTGACGCCGCCGGGCGCGTCGTCCGCCGTGCCGAGGATGCCATCGGGACCGACGTTGATCTCCGCGCCGCTGCTTGAAAACAGTTGGACGCTGGCGCCCGGAAGAGGCGTATCGGTGCCAGAGTCGTACGCGCCGTTGCCGTCCACGTCCACGAAGACCAGGTTTCCGAGTTCGGCGCGATAAAAGCCGAAGTCCACGCTGCGGTTGCTTTGACCGTTCGGCGCTTCGCCCGCAGGGTTGGTTGGATCGGCGTCCGCATCGTCCGTCGGTTCCACGACACCCGGTCCGAGCGTCGCCGCGCTGGCGATGACCGCTCCGTTGAACGCGCCGCTTGTTTGCAGCGCGCCGTTATCGTCGCTGTCAGAGTTGTTATCCGGGTCGGGAGCGGGCAGTTCGGAGGTCGTGGTCGTGCCGCTGCTGTAGTATCCAGCCAGGGGTCCGCCCGAAGCGAATTGAGAGGCGGGGATCACAACGACGTAATCGTCCGGTGCAAGATCGTCGAAGCGATAATAGCCGCCGTTCGCGGTCACGTCGGTTGCAAGGGAGGTCGTGGGATCGCTGGCGAGATACAGTTCGACAGTCACGCCGTCCGCGCCCACTTCCGAACCGTTGATGAGGCTGTTGTTATCCGTGTCGAACCAGACGCGGTTGCCGAGGCTGTAGAGCGGGACAAAGCCGAAATCCAGGGTCGGGTTGTAGGTGACGCCCGTCGCGTTGGAGACGGCGTTGTTGTTCGCCGCGCCCGCGCTGCCGGGCGTGAGCGTGACAAGGTTGCTCGATACGGTCCCGCCTGCGACGCCGACGCCGTTGTCGTTGTTGTCAACGTTGTTGTTCGGGTTGTTGGTATCGCCCGCGTTGGCGGTATCCACAGCGCTGGTAAAACCGGAAGGAGGCGTCACGCGCACAACGTAATCGCCCTGCGGCAAACCGCTGAAGAGGTATAAGCCGTCCGCGCCGGTCGTCACGCCGCCCGGAGCGTCATCCGTAGTTCCTAAAATTCCGTCCGCGCCGACGTTGATCTCCGCGCCGTTGCTGGAATACAGCCGCACCGCCGCGCCCTGCACGAGCGCGTCCGTACCGGCGTTGTATGCGCCGTTTCCGTTTACGTCCACAAAGATCAGGTTGCCGAGTTCCTGGCGATAAAATCCGAAGTCCACCGTGCGGTTGCTGCGATCATTGGGAGACTCACCCGCCGGGTTCATGGCGGGGGCGTCGGCATCGTCTGTAGGTTCGTCGGCGTTCGGTCCAAGCGTGACCGCGCCGCTGATCACCGCGCCGCCGGGCTGACGCGCGCCATTGTCTTCGTTATCGGTGTCGTTGTCCGGGTCGGGGGCGGGCAGTTCGGAGGTCGTAGTCGTCCCGCTGCTTTGGTATCCGGCGAGAGGTCCGCCGGAGGCGAATTGACTGACAGGGATCACGACGACGTAATCGCCCGGAGCGAGGTCGTCGAAGCGATAGTAACCGCCTCCCGCCGTGACCTGCGCGGCGAGCGCGGAACCGGTCGGCGCGCCGCTGAGGTCTGCCGCAAACAATTCGACCGTCACTCCGTCCGCGCCGGATTCACCCAAATCAATCTGGCTGTTGTTGTTCGTATCGAACCAGACGCGGTTGCCGAGGCTGAACAGTTCGCCCACGCGGAGCGTATCGGTGGCCGGGTTGTTGCTCGTGACGTTGGGATCGTTCGTGACCAGACCACCGGCGGGAATCGTGTTGACGTAAGCCCCCGGCTCGCTCGTGGTGACATCCACCGAAATAAAACAACTGCTGTTGCCCGCCAGGCTCCCGCCGCTCAACTGGATCACCTGGTCGCCCGGATTCGCCGCAGCGGTTCCATTGCAGGTGTTGGTGAGGTTCGCCGGGTTCGCCACGAACAGACCGGCCGGCAGATCCCCCGGCAGGTTGTCCGTCAACCCCATGTTCACGACGGGGATGTCGCTCGTGTTGGTGATCGTGAGGGTCAGCGTCGTGGTTTCGTTCACCTGGATCGGATTCGGATCGAAGACCTTGTTGACGCTCACGCCCGGAAGGTTGGTGAGGGAGGCTTCCGTGGGCTGCGTGCTGCTCACGCCGTTGAACGTGGTCACTGCGCCGGCCGGGATGCGATTGGTGCGGTTGCCGTTCACGTTCATGATCACGCGAAGCGTCAGGGTGCAGGACGAGTTGGGCAACAGGGTGCCGCCGCTGAAGGAGAAGGACGAGTCGCCGGGACTGCCGGTCAACGCGCCGCCGCATGTTCCAGTGTTGAACAGGACCGGGTTTGCCAGCACAATGCCCGGCTGGAGCAATGCCATGTTGTCCGTAAAGGCGACGCCGGTCAATGCGACGCCTTCCGGGTTGATCAATTGCACGGTCATGGTGGAGGTCGCGCCGCCATAAACCAACACGGGATCAAATCCCTTCACCACGCCGATGGAAAGATTCCGGATGTTCAGGGAAGCCTGCGCCTGCGCGAAGGGACCGATCGTTACGCCAGTGCTGGCGACGGTACCGGTCACGTTGGCGACCGGGATGGTGTTGGTCTGCGTGCTGGGCGAGGCGGGGCTTGAGTCCCTGCCCTGCACGTCCACCGTGATCGTGCAAATGCCCGGCACGCCGCCCACCTGCGCGGGGATCGTGCCGCCGGTCAATTGGATGACCTGGGCGCCGGGGTTGGCGGTGACGGTCCCTGCGCCGCAGGTGGTGATGGCGTTGGGCGTCGGCGCGACAACCATCCCGTTGGCAGCGGAGCCGGGCAGGTTGTCCGTCATGGTCACGTTGATCAGGTCGGAGGGGCTGGTGTTCTGAAGCGTGATCGTGAGCGTGGACAAGCCGTTCGCCTGGACAGCCGTCGGGTAGAACGCCTTGCTCATGGACATGCTCGTCACGCGCAGGTTGGCGGTGTTGCTGTCGAACTCGTTGGTGCGTCCCTGCGAGGTGACGACCGAATTGGCGGGGATGAGGTTATCGAAAGAACCAGGCTCCGCCGCGACGACGTACACGTCAATGTTGCAGGAGGCGCCGGCGGCTAATGTGTTCGTGACCAGATTTGTAAAAGTGATTGTGTCGGTACCCGGCGCGGCGGTCAACGTTCCGCCGGGGCAACTCTCGGTCGGGTTGGGAATCGAGGGAGGGTTGGGCGTGGCAACCAGCACCCCGGCGGGAAGCGTATCGGTGACGGAAATGCCGGAGACGCCGATATCCGCCGGCGCGGTCAGCGTGATGCGGACGCGGCTGGCTTGTCCCGGCGTGACGGTCGCCGGGGTGAACGATTTGGCTACGTTGACCGGCAGGGTGGCGGCGTTGACCACGGTGAGGTCGGCGCCGGTTGTGATGGATGAATTGTTCCCCACGCCTTCGTCAGTGGCGATGCTCCCTGCAGGGATGGAGTTCTCATAGGTCGCGCCGCTGCCGGGGTCATCGCTGGTGACGTCGAACGAGATGGCGCAGGTGTTCCCCGGTCCCGGCGCGGCGGCGAGCGAACCGCCCGTCAGGGTGACAGAGGTAAGCGTATTGGTCACCGTCCCGCCGCATTGAGGCGAAGCGGGTATATCCGAAACCTCCAGGTTTGCGGGCAGGGTATCCGTGAAATTGATGTTCGTCAGGGGCGCGGCGCTGTTGTTGGTGAGCGTGACGGTCACCGTGCTGATCCCATTCAAAGGGATGATCGTCGGCGAGTATGTCTTTGTCCCGGTCAGCGCGGGGTTGACGGTGATGTTGGCGGAGGCGGGCAGGTAATTCGTCACGCCGGGCTGGTCCGCCGTCAAAGCATTGGCTGGGATCGTGTTGGTTCGGGAGCCCGAAACAGCGAGGCTGGCTTGCACCGGCACAGTGATCGCGCACGTCCCAACCGGCGTGGGAGGCGTCGCGCTGGCAGGGATTGTCCCGTCCGTCAATTGAACGGAGGTATCCCCAACGTTTCCACTGACCGCGCCTCCGCCGCACGTGGTGGAGGGAGCGCCGGCAACCGTGATCCCCGCCGGGAGAGTATCGGTCACGCTCACGCCTGTGTATGGACTCCCGGTTGGGTTCTGAAGCGTGATGGTCAACGCGCTGGTTCCGCCCGCTACGATGGTGGACGGGGAGAAAGCCTTGGTAATGCCTACAGGCTGAATGTTCAGGTTTGCGGATGCGGGACTGGTGTTGGTGACGCCCTGATTCGTCCGTATGGAGCCGGGCCCGCCGGGACCTGCGGGGATCGTGTTCGTGTACTGCCCGAACGGGCCGGTCACGTTTACGCTGATCACGCAATCCTGGCTTGGCGTGACGGTTCCATTGCTCAACGAGACGGCTGTCCCGTTTGCCGGGGCTGTCACCGTCGCCCCCGCGCCGCAGTTCGCGACCGACAGCCCGGAGGGACTGGCGATCACCAATCCGCCGGGAAGGGTATCGGTATAGGAGACGCCCGTCAGGTTGGTATCCGCGTCGTTGTTATTGAGGCGGATCGTCAACTGGCTGGTCTGACCGACGAAGATCGTGTTCGGGGCAAAGGTCTTGGAGAGGGAGGGCGGCGAGACCGCAACCACAGTGATCGTCGCGCTGGCGGGTGACGTGTTCGTGATGACGACCGGCGCGCCGTTGTCGTTTCCGTCCGCGGTCAAGCCGATGTCGGCGGGAGGGTTGTGGGCGGGGATGGTGTTGATCAGGTTTCCCGCTGTGACCGATGAAATGTTCACGTCAATGTAACACTGCCCCGGCGTGGGACCCACCTGCGCGGGGACCGCGCCCCCGCTCAACGATACGGTCGTCGCGCCGGGGACGGCGGTCACTGTCCCACCGCAGGTGTTCACCACCCCGGCCGGGCTGGCGACGTACAAGCCGGGCTGGACGCGCGCGAGATCGTCAATGAACGCCACGTTGGAAAGCGGGAATGTGTTCGGGTTGAAGATCGAGATCCTCAACACGGATACCCCGCCCGCGTCGATCTGCAAAGGCGTGAATTGTTTGTTGATCTCGGCCGGCAGCGAAGCCGCGTGAACGGTCTGCGCCCGGGCGAAGATTCCCGCCAATAGCGCAGCGACCAAGCCCAGGCGTAGAAGGGAAGCGAAACGATGCATTGTTGGAATGTCCTCGTTGAAAGAATATGACGCCGTCTCCCCGGCAACAAAATAAGCGGTCGGTCACACCGCTTGACTTGTTCGATCCGCTGCGCGGATCATCAATAGATCACGAAAATCTCGCGTACTGCGTAGCGTGCGCTCTCTAGCGCAAAATTGACGTTAGAGAACGTCAATTACGCGCTTTCGTGAAGTACTGACCATGGCAAAGCGAACCCCGGAGAAGGGAGCGGTTCATCAGTGGAGCAGGGAATTTCGAAGCGAATGAATTTGGCGCTCGGGACCCAATTGTACGATGGGCAAAAACAAGGACAATGCCCGGAACAATCATTCCTGTTAGGAACGCGTCGGGCTTACGGTTATGTTAAGTTGACACTGCCCTCCTGTTCGGTTATCCTTCCCTTCGTCCGGGCGGGCCCGGCGCGGCGGAGCCTTTCGAACCCCGCCAGGGTCGAAAGACAGCAACGGTAAGGATGTGTCTCCGGGTGCCGCCGATCTCCCGCCCGGATATTTCGATCTTCAATGAAACCCATTCGCTGGCTCTTCGTTATCGTCACATTCCTCATCGGCATCGGCGCGGGACTTGCCTACGGCTGGATCATAGACCCCGTTGAATTCTTCGACCTCACTCCCGATACCCTCAGGGCGGATTACAAAACCGATTACGTCCTCATGGTCGCGGAAGCCTACCGCCTCGAACAGGACCCCGGAACTGCCGCGCGCCGATTAGCCGTCTTCGGCGCCCAATCCCCTTCTGCCATCGCCTCCGACGCGCTCGCCTATGCGCGCGAGAACAGTCTCCCCGATTCGGATGTCGCCGCCCTGCGGGAACTCGTCACAGCCATGCAAGCCTGGAGCGGGATCTCCCAATGAAACGATTCCCTTGGGACTTCCTGCTTGCGCTTCTCGCGGGGCTGGGACTTGGTCTTGCCTACGCATGGGTGATCTCCCCCCTGCGGCTGACAGACTCGGAACCCTCCGTCCTGCGCGCGGATTTCAAGGACCAGTTTCGTTCGGTCATTGCCGCCTCGTACGCCGCCACCGGCAACCTGCCGCGCGCGCAGGCGAGGCTTTCGTTATTGGGCGACCCGGATCCGATCGAGGCGCTCAACGCGCAGGCGCAGCGGACGATCTCGAGCGGCGATTTTGCGGGAGCCGATCAGCTCGCCGCCCTCGCCTCCGGTCTCGAAAACGGAACGAACCAGCCGCCGCAGGTCTTCATCACCTCCACACTCGAAGCCTCCAAGCCGCTGAACGTCGAGGCGACCGTAACGCTCCTCCCGTCCCCGGAAGTCGCCCCTCCTGAACTTACGGGAACGCCGGAAATCTTCGAGACTCAAATCGTCGAAACGCAGCCGGTCCTGAACACCCCCACCCCGCGTCCCACACGAACGCCGCCGCCCACACAGGGCGCGCCCTTCCGTTTGATCGGGCAGGATACCGTTTGCGACCCCAACCTGCCGGAAAGATTGCTGCAGGTCATCGTGTTCAACTCCAGCCGCAGGCAACTGCCGGGGATCAGGATCGTCATCACGTGGGACACCGGCGGCGAGGAATTCTTCACCGGCCTCAAACCGGAACTGGGCAACGGCTACGCCGACTTTGTGATGTTCCCGGATACCTCCCACGCCGTCCAGCTCGCATTGGGAAGCGACATCGCCACGGACCTCGTCCCTCCCGCCTGCCGCGCGCCGAACGGCGAGACCTACCTGGGCGGTTACAAACTGACCTTCCAACAACCGTAAAAAAAATCCCCTCTCTCCCGCTCACGCTGAGAGGCAGCGGAGACAAAGCGGGGAAAGGGGCAAGAGGCGAGGGGGAATGATCGCGCCTTACGGCATCGAATTGCTGTTCGCCCAATCGTTGCCCAACCGTATTTCCACGTCCACCGTCGAAGTCGGATCGGGCTGAATGCGAATCTGCGTGCTGTGCGAAATGCCGAACACCGCCTGCAAATATTTCAACGTGTATAGTTTCGGCGCATACAAATAGACGACCGTCCGGTCGTATGCGGTGTCCGCAGGACCGACCTCCGTGACAGATACGCCCTGCGTAAGGAGGTAGTTTCCAGTGGCGACTTCCAGGCTCGGGGTAAACGACCCGTTCAAGACGCGGACGCGCGCGCCGTCCGCCTGCATCAATGCGGCCGGGTCGCCCTGCGCCAGCGGACTCAACGCTCCGCCGGAGGTGAAGATCTGGTCGCGCAGTTCGCGGATCTTATCCGGGAAGGGTTTCACGACGCTGGCGTTTTCCCCACCCAGCGTAACGTTAGCCAGCGAGCCCATGCTGTAATCAATCACGCCGCGCTTGATGGATTCCGGCGGGATCTGCGTCATCAACGTGCCAAGCCGCAACGCGTCGTCGAAGGACATGTTGGTCCGCAACCCGACGGATGCCTCCCTGTACACATCGGGAGCGATGGCTACCATGTGCGGGAAGTTTTCCGGGCTGAAGATCTGGTCGCGCAACGCCAGGATGACCTCCTGCTGGCGGTTTGCCCGGTCCACGTCGCCGCCCTCGGTCTTGCGGTTGCGCGCGTATCCAAGCGCCAGGTAACCGGGGAGGGTCTGACAGCCCGCGTCTATGCGGAATTTTCTCGTCCTGCCGATCACGCTTACGTCTATCGCTTCGGGAATGCAGATTTCCAAACCGCCCATCGCGTCTATGGCTTCCTCGAAGGCGGAAAAATCCACCTGCGCGTAATACTGGATCGGCACGCCAAGAAACTGCTCGACCGTTTTCATCGCCAGCCCGGGTCCGCCGCCGGGAAGTTTGTTCCCCTCGCCCGATGAATAGGCGGTGTTGATGCGGCTGTATCCGAACCCCGGAATGTTGACCCACAGATCGCGCGGGATCGAGAGCATGCCTGCGGTTTTCGAGAGCGGATCAACCGTAAAGAGGATCATGGTGTCCGAACGGGGGGCGCCCAAGCCTTCCACCCAATCGCGCTCGTCCAAGCCGAGGAACAGGATGTTGACGCGGCTGGCGCCGTCCCATGCGGGGGGCAGGTCCGCGTCGGGGATCGCGACAGGCGGCGGCGGAAGTTCCTGCGTTGCCGCATCGGCGACGGGCGTGCCTTGCTCATCCAGCACGGGACCGTCCGCCCCGGAAGTTGTCACACCGCACTCGGACGGGACAACGCCCGGCAGGGGCGTGATCGTCCAACACTTGACCAAACCGCGCGCAAAAAAGAAACCGCCAACCGCCAGGGCGGCGGCAATCATCCAAAAGAGTATGTTCCCCACAGAGGGGCGTTCGATGTTTTTCAGAAATTTCATATTTATACCGGTTTTATGTATACCATATCCAAACCAAGCCTGTCCAAGCCCTCCTTCGCCCAGTATTGCAAAAAGGCGGAGTCGCTCTCCATTACCTTCATCATAACGGGGATGGCGCGGTGATCCTTGATCTCGACCAGCGCGCGCAGGGCATGGATGCGGGCGGACTTCGTTCCGTTCTCCACTGTTTCGATGAGGGAGGGGACCGCTGTTTTGCCGATCTTGATCAGGGCATTGACCGCGAGACTGCCAACCATGCCATCCTCATCGCTCAACGCCTGGACGAGAGGCTGGGTCGCGCTTTCATCGGTTTTGAGCGCCAGCCCAAGCGCCGCGCATTGACGAACTTCCGGGGCAGGGTCGGTCAATAGAAACGGGATCAGCCATTCGGTCCGGCAGTGAGGCGACCCTGCGAGCGTGCGTAACGCCCACCAGCGCGAGTCCGCGTCCGAAGAGCGGGTCAAATCCAACAGCGCGGGAATCGCCTCCTCGCCCATCTCGATCAACGGAGCGACCGCGTTTTCCGCGCGTCCCTCGTCGCCGCTGGTCAGGTCGTCCAAGAGAGCCTGAATCTGTACCTCGACGTTCATGTCGTTTTCCGCGGCGGGATGAATCCCGCCTTACGTTATTTCGAGGGCGGCGGGACGGGCAGATCGGCTTCGGCGGCGTTGACCCATTTGTCGCCTTCGTCAATCAACATGACGGGGATGTCGTCCACGATGGGATACTTGCGCCCGCAGTCGTTACAGATGAACCATGCGTCCCTGTGGAGTTTGAGTTCGCCGCCCGTCGTGCGGACGCAGTTGGGGCAGCGAAGGATTTCGATCAATGTTTCGCTTATCATGGATGCTCCGATCAAACAGGGTGGGATTGTACCACCCGTTGTGACGACTTAAGAATACCCGGCGTTCTCCAACGCCTGCGGGCGCGTAAGAGAATGCGCCTTACGCAATATTACGTGATCGTTTTCCGAAGGCTCGTAAACCGTTCTTTTTTACGAGGACGGGTTGCGACACAGATTCTTTTCCTCCGCCAGTTTCTCCGGGTTCCTCGAGTCGGGTCCATACTGGCAGATCGCGCGCCAGGGTTCGTAGTGGGTTGTGATCTGATCCTGGAAGAGGACCGCGCCGTCCTTCAAAACCGTGCGCGTGACCGTCACGTTTGCGCCGTTTGCCGCCCAATCCACCTGTTTCATTTCGTTCTTTCCGAGTTCCGGGTTCTCTTCGTAAAGCGGGGGCGGCGCGGAGACCACGTTGGTGGGACCTGTGGTTTTCCAATCCACGGCGCGCCCATCCTTCGTGGAGTAGAACTTCCACGTCAGCGTGCGCGCGTTGACGTTGACGTACGTTTCCATCAGGATCCAATACGGCGAGTCGTTCCTGAACTTGAAATCCACGAGCGGGAAGTAAACCGTCGCGTCCAGTCCGGCGAATTGGGAATTCACCCCGCCGCTGGCGGTCATTTCGTAATAAGAGACGCGATAGGCGTGGGAATATCGCTCCACGATCGGGAAGCCGGAGAAGAACGCCGTGCGGAACAGGGTCGTGCTGACCTGGCACACGCCTCCGCCCACGCCCTTGATGGTGCGCCCGCCATAGATGATGAGCGCCTCCGCAAAACCGCTTTCGAGGCTCACGTCGCCCATGGTTTCGCCCATGGAAAACACTTCACCGGGCGCGACGAGAACGCCGTGGAAACGCGCCGACGCCGCCTGGATGTTCTGGATGCGCTCGGCGCTGGAACCGTAGAAGTAGGAGATCTCAGCCCAGAGCAGTTCGGTGATGCCCAGTTCCGCGCCGGTGGCTGTGGAGGGCACTTGCGGCTGTTGCTCCACCACGACCAGCGGAACGGTATGCTCGCCGCGCAGCAACGCGTCATTGATGGCTTTGACGCTTGCCTCCACGTCCACCACCAGCCCGGTCTGCGAATCTTCCATCAGGTCCAGTTGGCGCGTGGTGTCGTTGAAAATGAATTTGGCGTTTTCGGCGGGCCTGTCCACGCGGGCTTTGACGGGCTGGAGCATTTCGCTCAAGCCGTTGATGTTCAAAATCACCTGAATGCCGTCCCGGGTCTTTTGTACGCCGAGCATGTTGGCGAGAACCTGCGGATCGTACACAAAGGGACCCGGGTTCGCCGCGCCGGCGTTCGGCACGACCAGCGTCAGGGGCTGGCTCAAGATCTGCCGCGCCATTTCCGCCTGCGCGCTCACATCAATGATCTGGGGCTGCACTTCCTGGATCACGAGCGGCACCTCGCCGTCGCTGAAGGTTTGCAGTTGCGCGCCGAGATAGATCAGGGTGGCGTCAATCTTCAATTCCCGCCCGACCTGACCGGGCGCGGCGACGACGTTCGTCCCCTCCAGGCTCAAGCCCGCCTCCCGCATGGGTTGATCCACCTGCCGGGCGATCTGCCCCAGATATTGATAGGCGACGCGCTGATCGAAGACGATGACCGGCTGGACGTACGCCCCATCGGCGCGCGCCCGCACCTGGTCGGATAACGCCTCGAACAAGCCGCCGCTTCTTCCCAACCGATAGGCTGACATCGCGCTGGACGACGGATCGAAGACCATGCCCAATTCGGCAGGACTCGCCACCCAGGCTTTTTCCCCATCCCGAAACAGGATCCGTCCGCTGACGGGGTAGGAAAGAGTCTGGTTCAATTTGACAGCCGCCTCGGAGGGAGTCAGACCGGAGAGGTCCACGCCCGCGACCGAAACGCCGGGGAAGATACGTCCCGCGTAGAGCAGTTGGTATCCCAAAGTCCAGGCGATGATCGCGATAAAGAACAACGTCACGCCACTAACCAGGGCGGCGACGATCTGCGGAAAGACGGGTGTTCGTTGATAAGGTTGTGAAACTGTCGTCATGGCTCGAAAATTATACCTTGCAAGAGAGGTTGCAAATTAATGCGGCATGAGTAGCGAAATCGTCACATTCAAACCGACTGGCATCGAACACCCCGTTATAACGGACGCCCATCCTCATTTGTTCCCGTCGAACTTCCCGCTGGCGCGCGTCGCTTTGCGGCTGTCTTCGACAAGCCGGGAAGCAGCATGGGCGTGACGGATTTGTATTCCTCGTACTCCCTCCCGAACTCTCGCAGGAGTTTTCGCTCCTCGAAATACGCCCCCGCAAGAATGTAAATCGTCAGGGAGACATACACGACAAATGAATTGAGGCTGACGCTCGGGGAAAGCCAGAGGATCAACAATCCAAACGTGTACAGCGGATGCCGCATCACGCGGTAGAAACCGGCCTTCACCAGTTTCCCGGGTTTTTCCTCTTCGAACAATTGGCGCAAACCGATGAAGGACAGCGAGTCTGTTTGCAGGAATGCGGCAAGAAGAAGAATGGCTGAAAGTCCCTGCCCCGCCAGCATCGCGTAATTCCACGGGGAGGGGACGCGGTACAAATCCCGGTCCGGCAGAACGGACATCAAATACAGGATCGGCGCAAAACTAAGGACGGAGAATGTGTTGTAAAGCAAACGATAGAATCGCATGAATCCATCTCCGAGCGCGCGGCGGAGGAGCGCCTTGAATCCCAGCGAGGCGGTAATCGAATGGACGACGCCCCAGATTGCGATGGTTAAGATCAACCAGAACATGTTTCTCCTGAGAACAACCGTCATTGCGAGCGGAGTGAAGCAATCTCCAACCTGGTATCGGAAATTTACTCCGCCCCAAACGCGGGGAGTTCGAGAGTCTCCGCGCCGGTTTGGACGAGGTAATACGGAGTCCACGCGACGCCGAAGAGGTTGACGAAGACGTCCGTTTTCTTCGGCGTGACGGTCATTTCGGTGATGTCGTTGACCGCGCTTCCCCATTTCTCGTTGATTTCGGCGATCGTCTCTTCACGTCGTTTTTCGAGTTCGGAGATCTGTTTCCTGTAATCCGCAATGGCATTGACGGATTCCTCGACCTCCGCTTTTGCCTGTTCGGTCAGGCGGCGTTTGGTGAGCGAGGAGGATAATCGCGATGCCTTGCGCCTTCCGCCGAAGAGACCGGTGAGATTCTCGAGGTGTGTGCCAGCCTCCTCCACTTTGCGGTGGCTGAGTTCGGCTTCGTCCTCGCGCAGTTCGCGTTCTTCGCGGGCGAGTTTGTCTTGGAGGGTTTTGAGCTGACGGTCAATCTGCGCGACGGCTTTGGCGATCTCGGCGTCGCGTTTCTGGCTGGCGGCGTCGGCGCAGGCGCGCATGAATTCCGCCCGGCTCACGTCGGGACCGGCGTACACTTTCAGCGTGTGGTTGGCGCGCGCCTGCACGGAGGAGTTGCGATGGGCCCAGTCGGCGAAGTCCTTTTGGAGCGCGGTCATCAACTTTACATCGTTCAACGGTGGAGCGATCGTGGAAAAACGGGAGGAAGGCGCGGGGGAGGTCTCCGCGTTTTCGAGCGCATGGCTGTCGAAGGCGTATTCCTCCCAACGGACGGCGCCGCGTTTTTCGAGGGAGGGAACGAACGCCGCGCGCGTGAGTTCGCTGTCCACGCCGAGTTTGCGGTCGAGGATGCGGACCTGGGCGGACGCCATCAACGCGGGACGATAGACCACTCCCTCGATCCGCGCTTCGGGGGACATGGTTCGACCGGCGGCTTTGAAGGCTTCGGGAAGGGAATAGGTTTGCGGGAGGAAGTATTCGCGGACGGTTGGGGGAAGGGAGGGTTTGGTGACGGAGAATTGAGGATCGGAGGATTGGATTTTGGGAGCCGGGGACCGGCGCTCCGTTTGGGAGGTTGACGCCATGAACGACGGGGAAGCGGTTTTAGCGGAGGAAAGGGCTTGGGAGGCGGGAGCAGGCTTGGGCTGGGTCTGAAGCGACGCGTCCGCGTTGGTAAGTTTGTTGAGCGCGGGGATCTGGGTCCGCGTCAGGGGTCCCGCAAGATAGTTCATCGCCCAGCGGGAGTGTAACAGGATGGGCTGCTTCGCATGGACGTTGTGCAGGAGGAACACGCGCTTGCCGAGCGATGAGATCAACTTGTCGAACTCGGCGCGCGAGACGCCGCCCGCCGCGCCTTCGAGACCGTCGAGCAGTCGTTGTTTGTCCTGGTCCGTTTGCAATTTGCCCACCAGCCACGTGCCGGCGTTGGAGAGAGCCTTGTAATCCACGTCAACGGGATTTTGCGTCGCCAGCATCAAGCCAAGACCGAAGGCGCGCGCGTTCTTCAACATGCGAAGGAGAGGCGGTTTCGACGACGGGTTGCGCTGCGGGGGCAGATACCCGAAGATCTCGTCCATGTAGAGGAGGGCGCGCAGGGAGGTCGAGCCGCTTTGCGCGCGCATCCACGTTTCGACGGCGGAGAGCAGGAGCGTGACGATGAACATGCGCTCGTTATCGGACAGATGCGCGAGGTAAAAGACGCTGTGGCGCGGACGCCCGTCGCCCGCGTAGAGCAGGGAGGCAATGTCCAGCGATTGACCGACGCGCCAGGCTTCGAAGGCGGGGGAGGCGAGGATGTTGTTCAGGACCAGCGCGAGTTCCATGCGGTCTTTGGCGGGGAAGAAGGCATCCACCGCGAACGCGCCGAGTTTGTCGAACGGGGGCGATTGCGTTTGCAGGATGAGTTCGGTCAGTTCGACGTCCTTTCCAGCGCTCCACGCGTTTTCGAAAAGGTTCGAGAGCAGGATGTGTTCGCGCGAACGAAGCGGGTCAATATCCTCGTAACCGACCAGTCCCAGCAAAGCCGTGACCGTGCTGGCGATCTTCTCGCGCAGGATTTCGCGGTTTTCGTTCCACGAAAGTTCGGGCGCGGCAAGCGAAGATAAAACGCTGACCGGGATGCCCGCGTCGGAGCCGGGCGTAAAGACGGCGAACTGCGCGGCGTTCTTGAGCGCAAGGATGCGCTCCTGCCCGATCCCCCATTCCTTCAATCCGTCGCGCCATTGCAGGGACGCCTCCAGCGCGGCTTGTTCGGCGGTTTTGCCTGCGCGGCGCGCCTGGTCGCCGTCCACCCAGGGTTGAAAATCCTGCGGGGCAAGGTCGGGGAAATGGAGCAGCAGGTTCGTCAGGTCGCCCTTCGGGTCAATGACGATGGCGGGGATGCCCTTCAACGCGGCTTCCTCGAGCATGGCAATGCACAAGCCCGTTTTGCCGGAGCCGGTCATGCCGGTCACCACCGCGTGGGTGGTCAGGTCGTCAGGATCGTAAGTCGCCGCTTCGTTCGTGACGGTTTGTTCGACGGAGTCGTACGCGCGTCCAAGATAGAAGTGTAAGTCGGTCATGTGGGTCTCCTGAAAAAACAAAATCCTCGCCGCGAAGAAGCGAAGCGCGCGAAGAAAACCGTAGGCGATCCGCGAAGGAAATACAAATTCGGATCGAAAAAGATTCGGATCTTGAACCTGGTTCTTGAAAATCCTGGCGTCCTTCGCGCCTTCGCGATAAAAGGACCTTTTGCAGTGGACTCCTTCGTTCAATTCGTAAAAGTTCGCGACAGGGAAAACCGCGATCCTGCCGGAAATGGTGAAACTGTCAATGCAAGGCGATTCATGCGGCTCGATTGTAGTACATCACGGTTGAAATTGCCCTTAAAAAAATTGCGGAGGCTTCGCCTCCGCAAACGTTCAATCGTTATCGTTCGCGTCATTGCCGTTGTTATCGTTCTCGTTATCGGCGTCATTGTCATTTCCGCCCCCGCCATTATCGTCGTCGTTGTCGTTGTCGTTATCATTGTCGTTGTCGTTGTTGTTGTTGTCGTTCCCGTTGCCGTTATCGTCCCGGCTTTCATCCTCGTTCGAAGTCGGCGGAGCGCTGCCCGGAGGCGCGCCCTTGAATTCGATCCTCGCGGCAATGAAAACGCCTGCGGCGTCGAAATATCCCTCAGCCTTCACAACCGCGCCGACGAACGGCGTCCCTTTGACCTCGGCAAACTGGATGTTTATCAGGGTTCCACTGACCACGATGAAATTATTCGTCATGGAGGAGAGGACGCCCTCGATGGACATCCTCTCAGGCGTTGGATTCGGAGCGAGCGTCGCAGTCGGCGGGACGTTCGGCGCTTCGGTCGCGGACCCGGTAACCGGCTCTACGCCAATCGGCTGATTCGCCCCTTCGCCTTCCTCCTCTTCGATCTCCAGGTTGTCTTCGTCCTCGACTTCCGGCAGTTTGGAACCCGGAGGAAGCGCCTCGATCCGCTCCGCATCCACGCCGCTGTCTTGAATCCGTCCCTTCACCCGCACCGCCGCGCCGACGACGACCGGCTGTTCGGGCAGGCGAGTCCCAGGCGAGACAAAGACCGTTATGCCGGAAACCCGCCACTCGTCCGCGGATCGACGCGTGACGTACCCGGCAAATTCCACTTCGGCGGACCTGCCCTTCGCGATCAGTTCGCGCAATTCCTTCAACCGCTCGTTTTCGTGTTCGAATTCCAAGGCTTCGCGCTTCCCCGTGTCGAAGGTGAAGAACAGGGATAATCCCTCCCAGGCGCGCTTCACAGGATACAGGTTATCGCCGGGCAACGACGAGGACGACGCGCGCACAAGCCCCGTGCCGCTCACAAACAGCATCGCGATCACCGCCAGGCTCACCAGCGCGCGGCGCAGCGGAACGGACCAAATCCTGCGCGAGGCGGGCGCGGCTTTCGCTTCGCGCATTTGCGCGGCGCGTTGAAGCACCTTCGCGCGGCTGCGCCTCGCCGCCTCCTCGGAAGGGACGCCGACAGCCATCCCTTTCGCCTGCATGGACGCCTCGAGGAGGGGACGCAATTCCTTCTCGAACTCGGGGTAACGGAAGAGGACGGTATCCACGTCCGCGCCGCGTTCGATCTCTTTCAAACAGATCTCTAAAATTTCATACACTTTAGTCATCGTCCACCTCCCCAATCAGGCGCTGGAGCGCGGCGAGCGCGCGGAATTGGAGAGCCTTCACGGCGTTCACGTTCTTCCTCATGTAGGAGGCCGTCTCTTCGAGGGAATATCCCTGGCCGAATCGCAACGCCAGAACGTGCTGTTGATCGGGCGTCAGGTGGGCATACGCCTGCCGGACGGCGCGATTCTGTTCGCGCGAGACCACCTCCGCATGGAGGTTTACGCCCGCGTCGGGGATCGAATCGGACAGGGCTTCGGTCGGTCTGCGGTATTTGCGGCGCAGGTGATCGTTGACCGCGTTCGAGGCGGTCGCGATCAACCAGCCGCGGAGACTGGTCTGCGGCTCCCGCTTTCTTTGCGCGGCTTCGAGCAGGCGCACGAAAACGTCGCTTGCAATGTCCTCCGCAACCGCATCGTCGTTGATGCGGTAACGGACGTAACGATAGATTTCCGGGAAATGCCGGTCGTAGATGGCGCCGATGGAGGCTGGGTCCAGTTTCCGCAGCCCGTCCAGGGCGTCCTGTTCATCGGTAACCGGCATGGTTAGCGCGCTCCCGCTTCTCATAAAAATCGAAAAGATACATGTCGCATCCTGCATGTCAGTATAACATTCCCGGAGGATTCCGTCCGCAGCGCCCGCGCGAGCGTCATGGCGCGGGGAGCACTTCATAGAGGATCGCCTGGTCGTCGCGATAGACCTCTTTCAAACCGGGATCCTTCCCCGCGACCCTGATGAATCTGCCATGATTCAGATCCGTGTGAACGTATTGCGACCCGAACGTATCCGCGATGATCCTCGACGGCCCGTCCACCTCTCCCTGCGTGATGAGCGTCCATAGATCGTACAGGTCGGGGTCGTAGAGTTGCATGTACGTTGGATCGAGACCGATCAGGTAGGTGTTGCGCGTGTTGTAATAGAACAGGCGCGGAAAATCGTCCCAATCCGTCTGGAAGACGCGGGAACCGGCGGGGGTGTTTTCCTCCAGCCAGCGGGAGGCGCCCGCGTACAGGTCGTACGGCTTGGAATTGTCCACCGCTTCGCGCGCCCGAGGAACTGACCGGGCGATACTGAGAGCGATTGCCGCCGACAGCAAAAGCGCCGGCGCGTTGACGAGCATCCGTTTGAGGGGGGAATCGGTTGATGCGGCGGAGGCAAACCGAAGGTCGGTGAAAAGAGGCGCCCACGCGAACGCCGCGAAGACCAGGGCGAACGGCGGGAAATATTCCACGAAGCGGCGCGCCTGAAAGAGCATGAGTCCAAAGAGCAGCGAGACGAGCAGGGCGAAGGCGGTCCGCACATCCATTTTCCTGTCGGTCAGTCCGAGCGCAAAGACCCCACTGACGAACGCAGCCAGCGCAGGGAACGAGTTCTCGAGGATTTGTTTTGTGTCGTAGGGAAACCACTCATTGCCGACGCGGACGGACGTGGCGTCGGTCAGTTTGGGGAACATGTGATGCCACGAAAAGATGACGTTATCGGGGAAGTACGGATTGACGATCATCCCCAGCAGGATGCCCCCGCCGATATAAAGCAGAGGCTTGTATTCGAGGCGCCGTTCGACGGCGGCAACCGCCACCAGATACAGCGCGGCGAACGCGAGGGCGAGAGGAAAGGCGTCGTACAGCCAGACGTACACGAACGACAGCGCCGCGAGATGTTTGTATTTCCGCTCGAGGAGCCAGGCGAACGCAAGGGCAAGCGCGGCAAGCGAAAGCGATTGCGCGCGCGTCACGCTCATGCGATAGAGGAAAGCGTCCGAGATCCCCAGCAAAGCCAGCGACCACAGCCACGCATACGGCACGCGTTGACGATGGAAGAGATACCACGTCGCCAGAAAGGCAAGGCTCGAAAACAGCGCCGCCGACCATTTCGCGCCGACGCGCAGGTCCGCGAAATACGTGAAGGGGATCAGCGCAACGTGATAAAGAAAGTGATGGTCGTAGTATTCCTGCTGGTTCAAAATGGAAAGCGGAAGCCAGGGGAAATCGGGCTTCAATCCCTCCGTGCGCATGAGCCACGCCAGTTTGATGTGATAGAAGCCGTCGTTATCGGGCATGTCGGGCGTGACGAATTGGATGAACGCCATGCCCAGGAGGAACAGGAGGAACAACCCGAGGGAGCGTTGAAGGAATTGCCGTCGCGTTTGCATGTGGGGAACCTTGATAAGCGGAACATCTGGAGCCTGCTTCGGCGTCCAGATGTTCCATGGAATTCAATTTGCGGGCGCAGGGTTTCTAATCGTTGTCGTTCGAATTGTCGTCATTGCCGTTATCGTCGTCGTTCGAATTGCCGTTGGAATTGTCGTCGTCGCCGTCATTCGAATTGTCGTTGGAGTTGTCGTCGTCATCGTCGTCGTCGTTCGAATTGCTATTCGAGTTGTCGTCGTCATCGTCGTCGTCGTTCGAATTGCCGTTCGAGTTGTCGTCGTCGCCGTTATCGTTCGAATTGCCGTTCGAGTTGTCGTTGTCATCGTCGCCGCCCAGCGACAGTTCGATTTCACGGATGACCAGCGCACCGTCCGCGTCCACGGTCACGTGGATCTTGACCTGGTCGCCCACGGAAACGATATCCTTGAATTCCGTGAAATCGGCGATGGTATACGTCACGCCGTTGATCGTGATCGTGGTATCGGTGACGGCTTCCACGACGCCGTGAAATTCCTGTTCCGCGCCGGTGTTGTCGTTGGCGTTATCGTTGGCGTTATCGTTGACATTGGCATTGTCGTTGGCGGCGTTGTCGTTCGCGTTGACGTTGGCGTTGGCATTGTCGTCGTTGGAATTGGAATCGTTGCCGTTGCTTCCCGCATCCAGGACCTCATTGGAGTTGACCGCCGGGAGTTGTCCGGGACCGGCTGCCTGGGTCGGCGCGCCCGCGCACGCGCTCAGAAGATAGCCTCCGAGAAGCAACGCGACCGCCATAAAGCGAAATGATCTCTGCATTTTGAACCTCCGAAACTGAATTTGGTGTTGGTTTAACCGAACAGTCGTCGGAGGCGGAAAAAAGATACGGGCAGTCAAAAAACCTCCCGCAGTCACGCGGGAGGCGTTCTTTTTCGGCGCGGGTCAGGCGGACGGGTTATCCAGCCGTATGCCGTGTCCGCGCACCGTGTTGATGTATTGATGGGCCGGGTCGAGGGAGGCGATGCGTTCGCGCAGCCGGCGCACCAACGCGTCGAGCGCCTGGTCGGAGACGCCCGCGGCTTGCTCATCCCCCCACACCTCCGCCACAAGATCGGGACGACTGACCACCTCCCCGTTGTTCTTATACAACAACCACAGCAATTTGAACTGTTGCGCCGAAAGCGGAGGCACAAGTTGCTGGTGATTGACCCACACGCGCCTGGATTTCAAGTCCATCATCAACCGCCCGGAAGGGAGCGTCCCCTCCGCCAGCGGCGTGGTGGCGTCGGAAATGAGGAAAATGAATTGCTGCGCCAACGCAACGGACAGGAGGTCGCCGTCCTGCAAGACCACCGGGGTGTTCAGCGATGCGCCGTTGTGATGCGTGCCGTTCTTGCTCCCCAGGTCTTCGAGGATCACCCCCTCCGGGGTCGGCGTCAATCGGGCGTGATAGCGCGAGATCTGGCGGTCCGGGACGACCACGTCGCAGGTCGGCTCGCGACCCAATACGATGGTGCGATCCAACTGCCAGCGCTGACCCTTCAAGGGTCCTTCCTGCGCGATCAACAATGGATAATCTTCATGGGGCGATGTCATGAATTTCTCTTCGATCAAATGATAACTTCGACAAGCGGAGCGTATATTATAATACTATAGCAGAAACGCGGGCTTTTTCGCAGGATCACGCCGAAACTGCCAGCCCGCGAGCCGACGATACAACCTTACAGCCACAAGGAGAAGAGTTGCTCCCATCCCTCAAGAATGAGGAAATCCTGCGCGGGCGTTACAAGATCCGCGAGCGCATCGGCCAGGGCGGCATGGGTTCGATCTATCTTGCCGACGACGTGCGCCTCAAGGGACGCCAGTGCGCCCTAAAGGAGGTCGAATACGACCGCGCCCTCCCGGAAAAAACGAGAGAGGAAGCCCGCGAACAATTCCTGCGCGAGGCGACCATCCTGGCGCGCCTCGATCATCCCAACCTGCCGAAAGTCTCCGACTTTTTCTCGATCGGTCCGCGCGATTACCTCGTAATGGATTACGTCCCCGGGCAGGACCTCCGCTCCCTCCTGCTGGAAGCCCGCCGCAACAAACGCTTCCTGCCCGAGAGTGAAGTGCTTTCCTGGGCGGAGCAGATCGCCAACGCGCTCATCTTCCTGCACAGCCAGGAACCGCCTATCGTGCATCGCGACATCAAACCCAGCAACCTCAAACTCATGCCGCACGGCTTGATCAAACTTGTGGATTTCGGTCTCGTCAAGATCCTTGCGCCCGAGGAAGTGACCATCACCATCATCCAGGGCCAAGGCACCGCGCTCTATACGCCGCTCGAACAATACGGCGGGAGCGACGCGCATACGGACATCCGCTCGGATATTTATTCGTTCGGCGCGACGCTCTATCACCTGCTCACCAACACGCCCCCAGCCGACGCGCGCCGACGCTTCCTCTCGCCCGAAAACCTGCTCCCGTTACGAGAGATCAATCCCGCTCTTTCGCCTCGCACGGAAAAAGCCGTGTTGTGGGCAATGTCCATGCACCCGGACGAACGCCCTCACACGGTCAGGGATTTCAAACAGGCATTGCTCGGAAAACGTGAACCGTTGACCCTGCCCATTTCCGCCCGCGCCCGCATCAACGTGTCCTCCCGCTCCGTGATGGAATATCTCGCCAATCCCCCGGAAGCGGCGCTGGCATGGAGCGCGGCTGTGTTATTCCTGCTCAGCCTGCTCGCGACCCTGATCCGCTGAACAACCGCCACCACATCCACGCCAGGATCAACCCCAACGCCTCCCCTCCCAGCGTAAACAACAAAACCCCGACCGCCCCGCCGGACTCGGACGCGACCCAATCCAACGCGCGCGGAAATCCCAGGGCGAGATAGTTATACGCGCCGAACCCTCCGATCAACACGGATAACGCAAACCGCACGCCCCAGCGCGGCGCGATGACGCGGCTCATCGTCCAGTAGGCAAGCAACGCGCTGCCGAGGACGCCCACCAGGACGAGAAGCCAGACGCCCAGGCGGGGATACCCTTCCGGCGAAATAAAGTCGTTTTCAGGGATGATCGTCGGGGTGGGCGTGGGCGTCTCCGGCGTCTCGGTAGCCGACGGCACGACCACCGTCACAGCCACGCCCTCGCTCGTCGCGTCGAATTGCAGAACGTCCGAAACCAAAGCCGGTTCGCTGACCGCGCGGATTTCGACCTTGCCGGGTTTGTCAATGACGAAGGAGGCGCGCGCCATGCCGTCCTGTGTGGTGGTTTCGACCTGCTGCAATATGCTCCCGGACTCGTCCCGCGTGGACATGGTGAATCGCACCACCGTCCCATCGGGGACGACGTGCTGGTTTCGATCCAGTATGGGGCCGGCGCGCAGCGAGATCGAAGCGCCGATCTTATAAAAGGGGGTGGCGGTCGGTTCGGGCGTGAGCGTGCCGCCTCCCGCGGGCGTGGGAGTCTCCCCGCTCTGTTCCAATTGCAGGGGAATGACCTGTTCGGGGTCCGGCGAGGTCTGCCGGATCAGGTCGTATTCCACCGCCGGGACGGAAACCGGGGAAGCGCCCTGAAGCGACACCTGCTGAAAGAGAATGCGCGCGGCTACGTCCACGAAAGCCGGTTGCTTGCTATAGACCGCGTAATATGCCGTGAGTTTGGATATGTCGGTGGCGTCCAGATAATAAGGCGCCGTGAACGAGAACAGGATGACGTTTTTGTTGCGGATCAGGTTCGGGCGTTCGGAAAAGAACTTTCGGAGCAGGTTGATCTGTCCATCCCGAACGTCGGCAAGAGAAATGACCACCCACGAGGCGTTGCTCAAAGCCGATTCGATGTTCGTCTCGGTCGTGCCGTCCATCAATGCCCCCAATTCGTTCAGTGAAAACGAACTCACGCGGTTCCTGAGGACCTGACCGCTCCCATCGGGACCGTATAAACGCAACACCTCCCTCTGAAAGGAATCCGCGGCGAGGGCGTCGTATGTCTCGCATACGCTGCATTGCTTGTACCGCGAAACGTCCGTCAGGAACACGATGCGGTCGTTCATGGTCGGCGGCGCAGGCAGAAGCGTGTTCAACTCCTGCGGATCGGGGCTGATCAGCGTGGCGGCATTGCGCGCAATATCGAACGCCACCTCGCTCGATGAACCGATGTCGTTCAACCCCTCCGCGGCAGGAACCACGTCCTGAACGTCGAGAACCGGGTACACGCGGAGTTTGTGCGTGAGTATCCGCGTGACAGCCGCATCCACCAGGCGGGCGAAGATCGGATCGTTGCGGTATTCCTGCGAAAACGCGCTCAGGATGCGCAGGGTGGCTGAATAGGTGTCGTCCAATTCATCCGCCTGAATGTTGCCCAGGTAGAGCAGGTCGTTTCCCGCCAGGAAAGCGTCGCGCGCGACCAGGCGCGGCGAAAAACTCTCCCCGCCCAGTGAATAGAATTCATGCACTGCCGCGCTTCCGAGATCGTCGCTGACGACCAGCCCGCCGTTGCCGCGCCAGGTCGCAAACTGCGGCAGGGCAAGAATGGCGGGCAGCGCCGAAGCGTCGAAACTGACCGGGCGCGTCGTCGCGCGGATGTTCCCTTGAAATCCCTGATAACGGATATGCGAGACCAGCAATCCATCAACGACCTCCTGCGGGTGCGGGGAATTCGTCACCGCGAAGAAGGGGGATAACTCGACCTGCTTCAATTGCTCGAGCGATTTGCGGACCGTGGCGACCTCGTCCTCCGGCGAACGATCCGAGCCGCCGCGCCCCGGAAAATGTTTGGCGACCACGATCATGCGCCCGCTGCTCCCCTCGTGCAAACCGGAGATATACGCCGCGCCCATCTCCCCCACCCAGAACGGGTCGCCGCCAAAGACGCGCGTCCCCAAGTCGCTGCGGGCGGAGGGGTTCGGCAACTCGACCACGTCCAATGAAGGACCCAGGTAAAAATTGAAGCCGATCGCGGACAACTCGCTCCCCAACACCGAGCCGACCTGCGCGGCGTTGCCGGTGTTCCACGTCGCGCCGATCGCCATTTCGTTCGGCAAGGGGGTCAATCCGCTCAGCATCTGATCGTTCGGAACGCCGTCCCCCTCCTGTGAAACGCCGACGAACAACGGCGCGTATGCCTTGCGCGGGTTCGTCTCCTCGAGCGAAGCCTCCCATTCGATGTTCTGTAAATCCGCGATCAGTTGATGCGCGGCGGCGACCGTCTCCGGCTCGGAGACAAAATTATCGTTATCCGCCAGCAGGATCACGCCGCCGACGTGATGGTTTGCGATCAGGTCGCGGATGTGCGACGCGTCGCCGGTATCTGTGCCGCGAAAGGTGACAAGGAACAACTGCCCCACGCGCTCTTCCGGGGTCATGGAATTCAGCAATGTCCGCACCTGCGGAGGCGGCGCGGGAGTTTGGGCGCGCGCGCCAGTTCCGGGTGCGAGGAAAGAGGCGAGGATCGTCAACAGGATCAGCCCGCGCAGGAGACGTCCCATCCTCATGCCTTTTCCCGATCCCGGCATACGCTTCCTCCCCGACCCTTGAATTGTCCGCCGTTCCCGAAGCATGATCTCATCCTCATCCTTTTTCCCCGCGCACACCGACAGCCAGTTGCGGGTCGTCGGTAAAGATCGCATCCACGCCCCACTTGAACAGTCTCCGCATGTCCGCCGCGTCGTTCACGGTCCACACGTGGACGCGTTTTTTCAGGCGATGCACGAAATAGATCAGTTGCTGCGTCGCGTCCCTGAGGTGGGGATGCAACGCCTCGTGCTTTCCGAAGGCGAAACCGAACGAACGCGCCCACGCGCCGAGCAGTCCGTTCAAAGCCAGCAAGCCGGTAGGGACTTCGGGCAGGTAACGGCGGGCGTTGGATAGGTTGGAGGGCAGGAAGGACGAGAACAACACGCGTTTCTGCATCCCGAATTTTTTTACCAGGATACAGGCCGATTCGACGAGGTGATCGCGCCGCGTGTTGTAATTGGTGAGTTCGACGTTGACGAACGTGCGCCTGCCCACCGCTTCGAAGACCTCCGCGAGGGTGGGGATCTTTTCCCCTTTGAATTTGTCCGAAAAGAAACTCCCCGCATCCAACGAACGGAGTTCGTCCAGGGTCATATCCTTTACGCGCCCGCGCGCACCGGTGGTGCGCTCCACGGTCGCGTCGTGGATGACCACGACCTGCCCGTCCGCGCTGAGTTTCACGTCGAGCTCGACTCCGTCCGCGCCCTGCTCGACGGCGAGTTCGAACGCGGCAAGCGTGTTCTCCGGCGCATGAGCCGACGCGCCCCGGTGGGCAAAAACGATGGGGTGGGGTAATTCTTTGAACATGGCAGCAAATACCGTACGCTCCAATGCGAAGCGCGGCGCGCGATCCGTAATGCGGGTTTACACGATGGAATTAGATGTCCACGAAGTATGCTCTTGCGGCGCGGTCCAGCATATCGCGCGACATGGTCGGCGGGACGGAAAGGTAACTGGAAATGTCCAGGATCTGGTCGCACAGGTCGCGCGGATGCGAGGCGCGCAGTTTGCGGTTGCGTTTGATGTACCATTCCTGCAGGAGGTAGGCAAGTCCCTGGTCGCTGTATTCCACCTTCTTGTCGTTTGCCACGCGCTTGAAGATCTCTCGATATTCCTCGTAGGACGGGTCGCCGATCTCGATCTTATGCCGCAGGCGGCGCAGGAAGGCTTCGTCCACCAGGTCTTTCGGCGGGAGGTTGGTCGAGAAGACGATCAAAACGTCGAAAGGCACTTCGACCTTTCGTCCGTTGTGAAGCGTGAGGAAGTCCACGCGGTTTTCGAGGGGGACGATCCAGCGGTTGAGCAGGTCGCGCGGGCGCACTTGCTGGCGTCCGAAGTCGTCAATCAAAAAGATGCCGCCGTTGGCTTTGACCTGGAAGGGGGCTTCGTAGAATTTGTGCACGTCGTCGTACACGAGATCCAGACCTTCGAGAGTCAACTCGCCTCCCGTCACGATGAACGGACGGCGGATCTTCACCCAGCGCGGGTCGCGGCGCGCGCTGGTGCGAAGGTTGCCGGTGCTCGGAAGCGACGCTCCGCCCTCGGTCTCCGGCGCAAGTTTATGGCTGACCTGATCGTAAACCTTGATGACCTGCCCGTCGAGATACAAGGCATACGGGATGTACATCGTCTGCGTAAGGATGAGGTTGCCGAACGCGCGGGCGACGCTCGTCTTGCCGTTTCCCGGCGGGCCATACATGAAAATGGACGTGCCTGAATTCAACGCGGGACCCAACCGCTGGAACGTGGATTCGGAGATGACGAGTTGCGAAAGCACCTGGCGCATCGTCCGCGCGGTGACGGTCATGCGCCCCGTTTTCTGGCGGCGCATGGCTTCGTTGTACACCTCGAAAGGCACCGGCGCGGAACCGGCATACTGACTTCGTTCCAGCGCTTCCCGCGCCCTGGTGATCCCCGCCCCGGTGATCCCGTAGGTGTATGCGCCCTCGCCCAACCCTCCCTGCGACGATTTCACCTCGATCAACTTCTCGCGTTTCAGCGCTTCCAGGATCCCGTCCGTGACTCCGGCAAAAGGCAGGGCAATCGCCTCGGCGATCTTGAACCCGCTCAAATACCCCTGCGAATATAGAACCTTCAACGTCAGGTCCTGAAGCCAGAGAACGTTCAGGCCGGTATCATCCACCGAATAAATGGGCGGCGGCGTGAAACCGCTCAAGCCGCCGGTGGGTCGCATGAGATTGTTGGTCATAATACCTCCCGGAATGGAGCGAATCGAAATCGGAGATGATCGAATTATAGCACGCCCAACTTTGAATGACGTTATCGTATATAATCTGCAACACTATGAACCTGTCTGTCATCATCCCTGTCTACAACGAAGCCAAAAATATCGAAGAGATCATCAAACGCGTGCAAGCCAGAAAACTTGCAACAGAGATCATCATCGTGGACGACGGCTCGCAGGACGGCACCCGCGACATCCTGAAAAAACTGGACGGCAAAAGAAAAGTCCGCGTGATCCTGCACGAAAGAAACCAGGGCAAGGGCGCGGCGGTCGTCAGCGGAATGAAAGCCGCAAAAGGCGACGTCCTGCTCATTCAGGACGCCGACCTCGAATATGACCCTCGCGACTACCCCGCCCTACTCCAGCCGATCGAAGAGGGGCTCGCGGACGTGGTCTACGGCTCGCGATTTCTGGGCGCGCCGCATCGGGTCGCCATGTTCTGGCATCAGGTGGCAAACCAAATGCTTACCCTGATGACCAACATCCTGTACGATTCGATCCTGACCGACATGGAAACGGGATATAAGGTCTTCCGCCGCAAAGTGATCGAAGGCATGACCATCCGCTCCAAACGGTTCAACTTCGAACCGGAATTCACCGCCAAGGTCCTCAAACGCAAGTACCGCATCTTCGAGGTGCCGATCTCCTTCAACCCGCGCGATTATTCCGAAGGCAAGAAGATCAAGTTGAAGGACGCGTTCGAAGCCGTGTGGGCGTTGTTGAGATACAGGTTTTTCGATTGACGACCGACCCTCACGAAGAGATCGAGAAGGAATTCGCGCAGGCGGAACGGGCGCGCGCAAGGGGCAACGAGGGACAGGCGCGCGTCTGCGCGCGGCGCGCGGCGGGAATCGCAATTCGGGAATACCTGGAACGAAGGGGCATCCGCCCTCGAACCACGAGCGCGTACGACCTGTTGAACCTGCTCAAGGACGACCCGCTTCTTTCCCCCGACCTGAGGCTGATCGCCGACCATTTGACCTTGCGCGTCACCGAGGAATTTAAACTCCCCATGGATGCGGACCTCGTCGCCGAAGCGCGGATATTGTGCAGGGAATTGCTGCAATAATCAAAGACCCCAAGAGAGTGTTTCGAGGATCGTTAGCCCTGCGTAGAAGACGTTCTCTAACGTCGCCAGGTGCGCCAGGGAGCGCGCCTTATGCAAAGTTATCCGGGTGGAAAGAAATTTCAAAACCCTTTCTAAAGGTCAGTAAATTATTAACTTCCCTCATGTCGTTGCGAGTCTTCGAGAAGCAATCTCCTGTTGCCATAGATTTTCCTGCAAAGTGGGGATTGCTTCGGGA
>JAANMT010000359.1_pt1 | contig 49989 bp, 39 predicted proteins | sample 7279711 | NCBI WGS metagenome assembly JAANMT01 (sample SAMN14094538, study PRJNA606508) | bioreactor metagenome | isolation source: A lab-scale SPAN reactor treating ammonium-rich wastewater day 1 | place: Ireland: Galway | collected 2017-01-16 | reverse complement strand
ACCAGCGCTTCCCCAGACGCCGGATCTTTGGGCGCACCCCATCTCACGCCTACCCAGACGCATCCCCGCCCAAAGATCCGGGTCAATCAACCCCAATCTCCCACAACGACACATTCGCCACCACTTCGCAAGTCCGCGCTTTCACCCGCTGACCCTGTTCCCGCGTCTCACCCCTTCACATCCAGTTTCCGCCCGATCTGAATCAGCGTCGCCGCCTCGTTCTTGAGCGCCGGGTTGCGGTACATCGGGATCGCATCACCTGCCGCCTGAGGCTGCTCGGGCGACGGACGGGCGTACACCCGCCGCGCAATCAGCCGATTCAGGGCCGCCGACCCATGCTCGACCGGCACCCGCACGCTCGCCAGACTGTTCGGCTCAATGGTGGACATGGCTCAGATCCTATCGGTCCCGACCGCCTCCTCCCGTCAAACTCAACGTCCCGAATCGCCACACGCGCAGACTTTGCCGTCCTACCGTCAGGCTTTCAACGGAGAACTGCACCATGTCAGGATCGCAAGCCATCGCGTGGCTCGAAGCGAACGAGCAGCAATGCCTCAACCGCCTCATGGAGTGGCTTCGCATTCCCAGCATCTCCACCGACCCCGCCTACAAGGCCGAAGTCGCTCGCGCCGCCGCATGGGCAGCCGAGCACCTCGTCGCCAGTGGCCTGGCCGTCGAGATCATCCAGACAGGAGACCCCGTCGGCACCGGTCACCCCATCGTCCTCGCCAGCACCCCCGGCGACGCTGCGTACAAAGGGCCTCACATCCTCTTCTATGGCCACTACGACGTCCAGCCCGTCGATCCCGTCAACCTCTGGCACAACCCCCCCTTCGAGCCGGTCATGGAAACCTCCGGCGGCCACGAACGCATCGTCGCCCGCGGCGCCTGCGACGACAAAGGACAGGTCTCCACCTTCCTCGAAGCGCTCCGCGCCTGGAAGGAAGCAACCGGCAAAGTCGCGGGCGGCGTCAAACTCACCGTCCTCCTCGAAGGCGAAGAAGAATCCGGATCCGTCAACCTCGATCGCTTCGTAAGCCAGCACCGCGACCGCCTTGGAAAGTGCGATGTCTGCGTCATCTCCGATACCGGCATGCTCGCCCGCGGCAAACCCGCCATCACCTATGGCGTCCGAGGCCTCTCCTACACCGAAGTCATCCTGCACGGACCCGATCAGGATCTCCACTCCGGCCTCTGGGGCGGACGCGCACCCAACCCCAACAACGAACTCGTCAAAGTCCTCGCTCAACTCTGGGATTCCGATCGCCGCGTCACCATTCACGGCTTTTACGACCGCGTGCGACCCGTCGAGCAGGCCGAGCGCGAGGCATGGAAAAATCTGGGCGTCGATGTCGCAGCCAGTTTGCGATCGATCGGCCTGCCGCCCCAAGCCGACATCGGCGAGAAAGGCTATACCGCGATCGAGCGCGAATGGGCAAGGCCCACCGCCGAGATCAACGGCATCGTCGGCGGCTACACCGGCAAAGGCGCCAAGACCGTCATTCCGAGCTGGGCATCGGCCAAAGTCAGTTTCCGCCTCGTCGCCGATCAGGACCCGCGCGAAATCACCGCATCATTCTTCAAGTGGCTCGACGAGCGCACCCCGCCCGGATGCCGATGGGAGAAGATCGATCACAGCGGCGGCAACCCCGCCACCTGCGCGACCGACTCCAAGCCTCTTGTGGCAGCACGGCGAGCAATCGAAAGGGCTGCGGGCATCGCGCCAGCCATGATCAAGAGCGGGGGGTCGATCCCGGTCGCCGGGCTGCTCAAAGGCGAACTCGGCATCGAAACAATCTTCATGGGTTTCGGACTCGAAGATGATCGTGTCCACTCGCCCAACGAGAAGTTCGAGATCGATTGCTGGCGACTGGGCGCGCGCAGTCACGCGATGCTGCTCGATGAGTTGACCGCCGTCAAGTGAGGGGCCGTCGTATTACGGGCATCCGGTGCTGAACAGCGCGAGGTACTGCTGTACGTCAAAGAAGTTCCAGATGCCGTCGCTGTTGATGTCGGCCGTTGGATGATGCGCGGTGAACGCGCCCAGGAAAGCCTGTACGTCAAAGAAATCGAGGTTGCCGTCATTGTTGAAGTCGGCGGCGCAAGGCTGGATGTCCGAATAGAACCACGCAGAGGGCGGAATGACCTGGAAGTCTCCGGGGTCATACGCGTTGCGCACGATCAGTCCGGCTGAACCTCCGGCCTCGAAAAACTCGACACGCACAGCATGCTTGCCCGGCAGCAACGCCACAACGCCTGAGCGCACACGCATGCCGTGCAGCCCGTTGTTGTCGACGACGAGCCGATCACCAACCCAGAGCATTGACCCATCGTCGGACTCGGTTGAAAAGCGGTACATTCCCGGGAGAGCAACTTGGACGTATCCCGTGAACACGGCACCAACATTGTTGACCCGGCCGCTGCCTGCGAACTGGCCGCTGGTCGAAGGGAAGTTGATCTGCGACACGATCTCGGTGTGGTAGGGCGTGAGCAGGCTGAAGTCGGGAAGCGTGTTCGGATTGTTGAGCGCGTAGTAGTGCACGCGGATGCCGGGCTGAGGCTGGATCGGGCTGTCGGGCGCACGGAGCGCGAACACCTCGACCGAAACGGTGGTGCTCTGTCCGTTGTTGATGGTGTACTGGAAGGTGTCGATGCCAGAGTACCCGAGAGCGGCGGTATAACGCAGGCGATTGCGATCGGCCCCTGTCACGAGCGAGATGGTTCCGCCACCAGCTGAGGCGGGATCGAACGAGGCGATGGTGGGCACGCCACAGGAGACGTCGATGTCGTTCCTGAGCACGTCGATTGTGACGGGCTGAGTCTGAATGGTGTAGGTCGAATCCGGGGCGGCGGCCAGCGATGTGGGGGATGTGGTGATGCAAGACGCGGCGGCGACGGTGTCGCGGATGACGGTCTGGGTGCGCGGGTGGAAGCCAAGGACGATGTTGCTCATACCACCGGCGCAGCCGTGGCAGTAGCTCATGATGGTTCCGCCCCATGCCTGAGAGCAGTCGCCGTTGCCGCACCCGTCGATGACGGGGTCGTATCCGTCGTGTGTGTGGAGGGTGCCGAAGTTGTGCCCGAGTTCGTGGGCGAAGACGAAGATGTCCCAGTTGGCATGTGAGTGGTTGACCATTGGGAGCGGGAAGCTGCCGCCGAGGTTTGCGGAGACTGCGTATCCCCATTGGGTATTGCAGAGAACATTGAGCCAAGCGACGCCGCCACCGAGGTTTCGCGCCGACAAGCCATGGACGACGGTTCGGGAGACGCTGCCCATGGTGCTGATCCAGGTGTTGCGGACTCCTTCGAGAAACTCGCCCATGTCGGACCCGCCGTAAGGATCGGTGTCGGTTGCCCAGACGCGGAGGTAGGCCAGTGCGAGGGTGGTGCCGGTGTCGCGTTCGAAGATGATGGAGGTCGCGGCGAGGAGTGTGATTGCGTAGTTTGCGGAAGCGGAGGTGTTGCCGCCGAAGAGATTGGCGGTGAACTCGTAATCGGTGTCGATGGCGATGCTGGACTGGCTGCAGGGCGTGGTGCCGCGCACGGTCAGGGAGTCTTGCTGTGCCTGTTCGATCTGCTCGCGTGGAGGATTGAGGAATGGGTCGTTGGGGTCGTAGCCACAGAACGGCTCGATGGGTTGGGTGAATTGGAAGTTGCTGGTGACGTAGAGTGGGGCGTCGGGCGCGAGCAGGCCGGTGTATGGCCCAGTGGTGATGCTGAAGAACTCGCCGGTGGTTTGACGGGAGATGAAGCCATTGATTCCCCAAGGCCCGACGGCGATGAATGCGGTGGAGTCGTCGTCTTCGCCGACGATTGAGCCGCGGAGAAGGACGAGCTGAGTGTCTGCGAGCTCGCGTTCGTTTTCGCCAACAATTTCGACGATGCGGGTGTCGGGTCCGAGAATGGAAAAGCGGGTGAGGTCGAGGGCGACATTTCCGGCGTCGCCGAGCGGGAAGTGGTGGATGAGGTGTGTTTCGCCGAGTTCAAGCTGGGCAAGCTGGGCGTGGTTGAGGAGCTCGCCCGCGAATGCCTGATGCGGCATCTGAATCTGCGCAGAGGTGATGGATGCAAAGAGCGCGGAAACAGCAACGATGGAACTGATCTTGAACACTGAAAAACCCCCCTCGGGTAACAGGACAGCGTGCGAGTCGATGCGCAGTGTACCACGGTTCGGTTGCACTGTGCGTTGGAAAGTTCGTTAAGTCGCGATCTTGCGCGCGCGGTTGGGCGATCTGGTGCAAGTCGTTGCGGGTTTCGGTGTCTTTTCCCGTTGTGGAAAGCGATCCAGGCACGCGCGATCGGAATCCGGTACGCTACGGCACTTCGACCCGAGCGGGCTCGATTGAGGAGTGTTCACGATGCAGCGTTGGTGGCTTATGACGTTTGTGGTGGCGTGGAGTGTGCTGAGTACGCTGGCGCGAGCGCAGGATGAGGTGCCTGTGGAGGAGGCCGAGGCTGCGGTTGCGGAAGATGCACCAGCTGAACCGAAGTCGCGGGTGGGGGATGTGATCGGGGGGCTGAGGCTTCGTTCGGTCGGGCCTGCGCTGTACTCGGGTCGTGTGGGCGATCTGGCGGTCAATCCGCAGGATCACAGCGAGTACTACGTGGCGGTTGCATCGGGCGGCGTGTGGAAGACGACCAACGCGGGAGTGACATATCAACCGATTTTTGACAGCCAGGGGTCGTATTCGATTGGGTGCGTGACGATTGATCCGAACAACCCGAAGACGGTGTGGGTGGGGACGGGGGAGAACAACAGCCAGCGGAGTGTGTCGTACGGCGACGGGGTGTACAAGTCGGTCGATGGCGGCGCGTCGTGGAAGAACGTGGGGCTCAAGGAGAGCGAGCACATCGGGATGATCACGATCGACCCGCGCGACAGCAATGTTGTGTATGTTGCGTCGCAGGGCCCTCTGTGGGCGTCGGGTGGCGACCGGGGGCTTTACAAGACGACGGATGGCGGCGCGACGTGGGAGCGGATTCTGCACATTTCGGACGACACGGGCGTGAACGAGGTGTTTCTCGATCCGCGCGATCCGGACACGGTGTATGCGTCGGCGTATCAGAGGCGGCGGCATGTGTGGACGTTGATCAATGGCGGGCCTGAGAGTGGGCTGCACAAGTCGAGCGATGGCGGCAAGACATGGCGGAAGATCAATAAGGGGCTGCCGTCGGTTGACAAGGGGCGCATAGGGCTTGCGCTTTCGCCGGTGAACCCGGATGTGCTGTATGCGATCTGCGAGGCGGCGGACGGGCAGGGCGGGATCTTCAGGTCGGTGGATCGCGGGGAGTCGTGGTCGAAGCGATCGAGTTACATGTCGTCGAGTCCGCAATATTACAACGAACTGGTTGCGTGTCCGCACAATATTGATAGGGCGTATTCGCTGGATACGTATTTGCATATAACGGAGGACGGGGGCCGCACCTGGACGAGAGTGCCGGGGGCGAATCGGCATGTGGACGACCATGCGCTGTGGATTGATCCGAACAATGAGAACCACCTGATCGTCGGAAGTGACGGTGGTTTGTACGAGACATGGGATCGTGGGCAGGCGTGGCAGTTCCGCGAGAATCTGCCGGTGACGCAGTTCTATCGTGTGGCGGTGGACAACAGCGAGCCGTTTTATTACATCTACGGCGGGACGCAGGACAACGGGACGATGGGGGGGCCTTCGCGGACGACGGATCGCGTGGGGATCACGAACGCGGATTGGTTCCTGGTGGTAGGCGGGGACGGGTTCAAGCCACAGATCGATCCGGTGGATCCGATGATTGTGTACGGGCACTGGCAGCACGGGGGGCTGGTGCGGCATGATCGGCGGAGCGGCGAGATTGTGTCGATAGCGCCGAGGCACAGGCCTGGGGATGCGCCGCAGGTGTTCAATTGGGATACGCCGCTGCTGATCAGCCCGCATCTGCATACGCGGTTGTACTTTGCGGGGCGGGTTTTGTATCGTTCGGACGATCGCGGGGAGAACTGGAAGATCGTGAGCCCGGATCTGACGCGCGGGATTGACCGGAACGCGTTGGAAGTGATGGGGAAGATCCAGAAGCCGGATGCGGTTGCCAAGCACATGTCGACATCTATTTATGGCAACTGCGTGGCGTTGAGCGAGTCGCGGCTGGTCGAGGGGTTGATTTATGTCGGGACGGATGATGGTCTGATCCATGTGACTGAGGATGGCGGGGCGAATTGGCGTCGCATTGACAGCGTTGATGGCGTTCCGGAGCTGACGTATGTGTCGAGTCTTCATGCGTCACCGATTGATGCGGATGTTGTGTTTGCGACGTTTGACAATCGGCGGATGGGGGACTTTGTGCCGTATGTCTATCGATCGGGGGATCGTGGGCGAACATGGGTGAACATTTCGGGAAATCTGCCAGCGCGGCATGCGGTGTACGGGATTGTGCAGGATCATGTGCGCGCGGAGTTGCTGTTTTGCGGGACGGAGTTTGGGGCGTTCTGTTCGATCGATGGCGGAGAGAAGTGGCACGCGTTGAAGGGTGTGCCGACGATTTCGGTGCGCGATCTGGTGATTCAGGAGCGAGAGAGCGACCTGGTGCTCGGGACATTTGGACGCGGGTTTTATGTGCTGGATGATTACTCGGCGTTGCGTGGGTTGAGTGATGAGGTGCTTGACGCGGAGGCGGTGTTGTTTGAGCCTCGCGATGCGAAGATGTATATCGAGCGATCGAGGCTTGGCAATCGGGATGGGCGTGGGTGGTCGGGGGCGTCGATGTATGCGGCGTCGAATCCGCCGTATGGCGCGGTGCTGACCTATTTCATTCGGGACAAGTTCGAGACACGCAAGGAGCAGCGCAAAGAAGCGGAAAAGCAGGAGGATTGGGAGTATCCGGCGATTGAGCAGTTTCGAGAAGAGGATCGGGAGCGCGAGCCTCGCGTGATCGTGACGATTCGGGATAGCGATGGGGGCGTTGTGCGGCGAATTGTGGGTTCGCGGAATGCGGGGCTGCACCGGACGGCGTGGGATCTGCGGTATCCGGCTGCGACGCCGATTTCGTTCGGGGCGGGGAATCTGGAGCCTTGGGATGACAGGCCAAGCGGACCTCTGGCGGCACCGGGGCGGTATACGGCCGAGGTGTCGCGCGAAACGGACGGGAAGGTCGAGAGGCTTGCGGGCCCGGTGGAGTTTGAGGTGGTGTCGCTGAACCTGGCGACGTTTGGGGCTGAGGATCGGGCGAGCGTGCTTGCGTTCCAGGCCAAGGTGGCGCGTTTGCAGCGAGCGGTGCTAGGGGCCCAGCGGGCGGCAGGCGAAGCGGACACGCGCCTGCGACACCTGAGGCAGGCGATTCTGGAGACCCCTGGGGCCGGTGCGGCACTGGCGGAGCGGGAGGAAGGGCTTCGGCATCGACTGGACGCGATTCAGGTGGCGCTGCGGGGTGATCCGACGTTGTCGGCACGGGCGGTGCCGGATGAGCCTTCGATTTCGGGGCGGGTGTCGTCGATTGTGAGTCGGCAGTGGGGGACGACGAGTCCGCCCTCGGAGAGCGACGAGGAGCAGTATCGCTTTGCTGGGGATGCGTTTGCGGAGGTTTTGGCGCGGTTGCGGACACTGGTGGAATGGGACATCAAGTCGCTGGAGGCGGATCTGGAGGCTGCGGGTGCGCCGTGGACGCCTGGGCGGATTCCAGAGTGGAAGCCGGAGTAGAAACACCCCAGACGTTAAGATGGGTAATTAGACGTTTTGGACAGGGGGTAGGTGAACAAATTGGTAAAGTGCTGATTGTCCAATAAGTATTGATTTTTTATTGACTTATGCGCGAGATTTGTTTTTATGGGAGGAATTTGGGCCCGGCGTTGTAATTTCTTGTTTCTTTTGCGCTGTGACACCCGTAAAGTAGGGGGATGACCACGATCGGCGGGGTGTAGGAGCTTCGTCGGGTTTGGTGGTTCGAGAGAGACAGCTTTTTCGGGAGAGACAAGACATGAAGAAGAATTGTGGATTGGCTGCGATTGCAGCCGGGGGCTTGCTGTGCGCCAGCATGGCTTCGGCAGGTGTTCGGGTGGATCTTGTGGTCTATGAAAACTCGAGCAATGGCGATGTGACGAACGTTGACCTGTGGGTGAATCTGGTCGATGGCGGGACGCATGTTGATTTCGTGTTCCACAACGATTCGACGATCGGGGCCACGGTTGCGAACGTGTACTTCGAGATGAACGCGCTGATGGCGAATGGCTCGATTGCTGGGCAATCGGCCGGGGTCGACTTTGACGTGGGCGGCAACCCGCAAAATCCGGCCCAGCCTGGGTTTCTGTACGGCGGTTCGTGGGGCGGGAACCTGTTTCGGGCACGAGCGGAGAATCCTGCACCTCATAATGGCATCAATCCGGGCGAAACGCTGACGATTCGCTTTGATCTGGTGGGTTCGTTCGCGGACGTTCTGGCGGCGGTTCAGCCGGGCGCGAACAATGGATTCCGCATTGCGCAGCATGTGATTTCGGTCAATGGCGATTTCAGCGTGTGGTCGATTAACACACCAACGCCGGGTGGCGCGGCAGTGCTGGCACTCGGCGGACTGGTTGCGATGCGTCGTCGTCGCTGAACGTGCGGTTGGTTTGAAGTTCCTCCCACTCGCGTAGGGTGGTGCCGTTTCTGCGTATCGAAACGCCCCGTGCCGGCCTGATGGTCGGCACGGGTTTTTTTTGACGTCATTGGGGTTTGGGCACTCGCAGGTGAGTGCGGCGAGAGGCCGGTAACGTGGTCAATCTGAGGGAATCAGGACGTCGGTGAGGCGCCGGATGGAAGAAAACTGGTTTCGGGGCAGAACTCTTCTTTCACAAGTGCGGATTGTACCGTAACTTATAGACGGCGGGCAGGCGATTCCGACGTATCGGATCGTGACGACTGCCTGACTGACTCGGGTCGAGATCATCAGGGAGAAGAGACATGAAGCCCTATGGAATCGGATCAATGATCGCGGTGGCGGGGATGATTGGTGCGGCGTCGGCGGTTGCTTCGGCGGGAGTGCGGATTGATCTTGCGGTCTATGAGAACTCGAGCGGCGGCGACACGTCGAAGCTCGATCTGTGGGTCGATGTGATCAATGGCGGGTCGGTGGTGGACTTTGTGTTCCGCAACGACTCAACCGGGCCTGCGGTGGTCGCAAACGTGTATTTTGAGATGAACTCGCTGATTGCGAATGGCTCGATTGCCGGGCAGTCGGCGGGAGTGAGTTTTGCGACTGGTGGGTCGCCACCGAATCCTGCGCAGCCGGGGTTTCTGTTCGGCGACTCGTGGGGAGGGAATCTGTACCGTGCCCGTGCGGGGAGCCCTGCACCGCAGAACGGGATCAATCCGGGCGAGTCGATGACGGTTCGGTTTGACCTGGTCGGGTCGTACGCGGATGTGGTTTCAGCGCTGCAGCCGAATGCGAGCGACGGATTTCGGATTGCGCAGCACGTGATCAGCGTGAACAACGACTTCAGCGTGTGGACGATCAATACACCCACGCCCGGAAGCGCAGCAGTGCTGGGGCTTGGGGGATTGCTGGCGGTCCGTCGTCGGCGGTGAAGTTCGCGATGAGCAGTCTGGAGTGACGAGTTGACCGTGTCGGCCGAGGGGTCGGCACGGCTTTTCTTTGTGTGGGCGCTGCATGCGCTCGGGGCGAACGAGAGCGTGCGATCAGAATGAGAGTTTGCTCTCGAGCCACGAACGAACCTGATCGAGGGCGACGCGGTCCTGCGAGCCGGTGTCGCGGTCGCGGACGGTGACGGTCTGGTTGGTGAGGGTGTCGGAGTCGATGGTGAAGCAGAATGGACATCCGGCTTCGTCCATGCGGGCGTAGCGCTTGCCGATGGTTTGCTTGGCGTCGGTTTCGATGAAGCCGAGGTGGCCGAAGCGTGCGCGGAGTTCGCGTGTGAGTTTGTCGGCGATTTCGGGCATGCCGTCCTTGTTGACGAGTGGGAAGACGGCGGCCTTGATGGGCGCGAGGCGCGGGTGGAAGCGCATGAACTCCTTGCTGGGGCGTGATTCGTCGAAGGTGTAGGCCTCGCAGAGGACAGCGAGGACGCCGCGGTCAAGGCCGGCGGAGGGCTCGATGACGTGTGGTAGGTAGTGTTCGCCCTTGGGCTGGCCGTTGGGCGCGAGCGGGCCTCGGGTGGTGTCGAAGTAGTGAAGTTTTGCGCCGCTGTGTTGTTCGTGCTGTCTGAGGTCGAAGTCGGAGCGGTGCGCGATGCCTTCGAGCTCGCCGAAGCCTGGTGCGGTGAATGGGAAGCGGTATTCGACGTCGCTGGTGCCGGCGCCGTCTTTGGCGTAGTGGGCGAGTTCGTCGCGGTCGTGCTCGCGGAGGACGAGGTTTTCGCCGGCGAGGCCGAGACCTTTCCACCATGCCATGCGCCAGTCGCGCCAGAAGGTGTACCAGTCGCGGGCGTCGTCGGGGTGGCAGAAGAACTCGATTTCCATCTGTTCGAACTCGCGGCTTCGGAAGGTGAAGTTGCGTGGCGTGACTTCGTTGCGGAATGCGGTGCCGGTCTGGGCGATGCCGAAGGGGACGCGGACGCGCGAGGTATCGACGACGTTTTTGAAGTTGATGAAGATGCCTTGAGCGGTTTCAGGGCGGAGGTAGGCGATATCGTCGTCGGTTGCAGTTGCCCCGACGTATGTTTTGAACATAAGGTTGAAGGCGCGCGGCGTGGTGAGGTCGCCTCCGCAGTTTGGACAAGGTGTAACAAGGCCGGTCAATGGCAATTGCTCGGTTGCCATAAAGCGAACAAAGTCATCCCACTTGATCGCGACTGGTCCATCGCCCGCCTCTTTCATAGCCTGAACAAACCAAGTGAGAGTGAGTGCGTAGTTTCGAACGATCGCAAGACCCGGGGCCTGTTTCTTGCCGACCTTTTTGATCCACTCCTGAAGATGCTCTGGTGCGAAGCCGTTCGGCTCGGTCAACGAAAGTGCGTAGTGCCGTTTGAGAGATTGAAACCACTCGGCTTGATCGAGCATGTCCGAGACGTGGTCGGCTCGGAACAGCTTTTTACACTGCCGACAGGTTTGCATTGGATCGTTAAACCCTCCGATGTGGCCCGAGGCTTCCCAGACCTTGGGGTTTTGAATGATGCGAGTTTCGAGGGGGACGATGTCGACGGGCTGGCCGTTGGGGCCGTTCGTGCCGCAGCATGGGTTCATGACGACGTCCTGCCACCATGCGTCGCGGAGGTTTTTTTTGAGTTGAGTGCCAAGGGGGCCGTAGTCCCAGAAGCCGTTGATTCCGCCGTAGATTTCGGATGCGGGGAAGATGAATCCGCGTCGTTTGCAGAGGCTGACGATGTCGTCCATAGATTTTGCGGCGTGTTCGGGCATTGCGGGTCTCGTGAAGTTTGCGGTTTTGGAGCGGAGTATAGGGGGTGATTCGGTATACTCGAAGAACGGTGGAGGATTAGCGATGCGTGTGATGTGGATCGGCATGCTGGGAGCAATGATTGCGTGTTCGGTGTCGTCGGGACAGAGTTATGTGGTCGAGCAGGTCGCGGGCGGACTGAACCATCCGCTGGATTTGGCGCAGGCACCGGGTGATCCGGGCGGGTTGTACATCGCTGAGCAGCGTTTTGGAACGGGGACGACGGGCGAGCCTTATGCGCGGATCCTGAGGCTTGATGTGTCGTCGGGTGTGCTGACGACGTTTTGACGGTGGATGTGAGCCTGGTAGGCGATGCGGGGCTGCATGGACTTGCGTTTCATCCGGACTATGGGACGAATGGAAGGGTGTATGTGACGGTGATGGAGGACCCGCCGAGCGGGAACAGGTTGCTCAATCGGTTGTATGAATACACGATCAAGGCTGATGAGGTGCCGACACGGCGGCTCGTGCTGAGTTATCCGCAGAATGGGAACTCGGCGATTCACGCGATCGGGTGGATCGGGTTTCGGCCGTTTGCGTCTGATGACGAGCGGGGTTGGCTGTACGTGTTTGTTGGTGATGGCGGACCACAGGCATCGTCAGGCAGTTATGTGAATCGTGCGCAGCAGCTTGATCTGGTGTATGGGAAGGTTTTGCGAATTGACGTGGATGGAGAGGATTTTTATCCGGATGATCCGGATCGGAACTTTGGGGTGCCGTTGAGCAATCCGTTCCATGATGGGGACGAGGAGACGCTGGCGGAAGTTTTGTGTTCTGGGCTTCGGAGCCCTTGGCGTGGTGGGTTTGATGCGCTGACGGGGGATCTGTTCATCGGGGATGTGGGATTCTTCAGCCGAGAGGAGATCAACATCGTGAGGCCAGATCGGCTGGGCGAGGATTTTGGGTGGGCGTCGCGAGAGGGGACGATCGAGATGCCGATTCCGGGCGTGGGTGGGCCACGGGGCGATTCGGTGGATCCGATTCATGAGTGGGCGCACGCGACGGGGAACTTGTCGATCACAGGCGGGCCGGTGTATCGCGGATCGATTGCGTCGCTGCGTGGGCGCGTGTTCTTTGGCGACTTTGTATCGGGGCGCGTGTGGTCGGGCGTTTTTGAGAGGCAGACGGACCCGGCGGGTTTCAACGGGCAGAATATCGTGGGTCTTGTGGAGCACTCACTTGCGTGGAATGCGGCGCTCCCGGCGGGGCAGGTGATTGCGCGCGTGGTGTCGTTTGCGACGGATCTGCAAGGGAACTTGTACGTTCTGAACTACGGCAGCGGGAATCTGGTGAATCCGACGTATGGCACTGGGGCGGTGTTTCGGCTGCGGGCGTTGTGTCCGGCCGACTTCAACGGCGACGGGGTCGTAGATTTTTTTGATGTTCAGGCGTTTCTTGGGGCGTTTGCGGCCGATGCGCCTGAGGCGGACTTGAACGGTGATCGCGCGTTCGACTTCTTTGATGTGCAGATGTACCTGGGGTTGTTCAGCGCGGGTTGCGGCTGACTCGAGGTCAATCGAGCAGGTGACGGAACACGTCGAGGAGAGACTGCGACTCACTCGGAGATTTTTCGGCCCAGATGTTGCAGGCGGCGTTGTTGATGACGCGTTCTGAAATGCGGTCGAGAAAGAGTTCGGCGGGACCGGAGCGGTTGTGCGTTCGGATGATGAGCAGGTCGAGAGCGGACTCTTCGGCGAAGCGAGCGAGGGTATCGACGGGGGGGCCGAGGCGCGATTCGACGGCGACGGCGACAGTCGAGTTGAGGTGCTCGCGTGCGGCGGTGATTTGTGCGATAGCGAGTTCGGTGTGGACTTCGGCCAGGCGTGTGGTGGCGTCTTCGTAGGAACTGACGAGGTGGTATCCGGCTGGGATGTCGTAGGCCTTGATGAGATCGATGCGATCGAGGTCGAGGCGTGCGGCGAGGTCCATGGCGCGTTCGAGTTCGATGGCGGCATCTTCTTCGCAGGTGCTGGCGACGCCGATGCGGGTGATGGGGCCTTGGAATTCTGGCTGAACGACAAGGACGCTGACGGGGCATCGGCGTACGACACGGTCGGCGACGGAGCCGATGGTGCCTCGTTTTGGTCCGCCTTTGCCGTAGCGTCCGATGACGACGAGGTCGGCCTTGAGCGTGGTGGCGAGGCGGATGATTTCAGCGCCTGGATGTCCCAGGGCGATGTGGAGGGTGGCGAATCCGCGGAGGTCGTGGGTGTGGGCGTAGCGCTCGAGTTCTTCGCGAGCCTGCTGCTCGATGCGGGCGGCGAGTTCGGGCATTGCGCGGGCTTCGGCTTTGGATGCGGGGACGATGACGTGAACAGCGTGAAGTTCGGCCCCGAGGGTTTGGGCGAGAGAGCGTGCGAGGTGTACGGCCCCGAGGCTTTCGAGGGTGAGGCCTGTGGTGACGAGGATGCGGTTGATTGGCGCGATGTGCTGCGCGGGCATGGAAGGCTCCGTCGGGCGGCGGGTGAATGCTGCACGCGTACTGGAGCATAGGCGGAGGGCGGTGTTGGGAAGGCAGGCTTCCTATGATGGATGCCCACATGGACGTTGAGCACCGATGACGCACGATTTATCGCACATTCGTAACTTCTCGATCATTGCCCACATCGATCACGGCAAGAGCACGCTGGCCGATCGGTTGTTGCAGGCGACAAAGGCGGTGAGTGACCGCGAGGCGCGCGAGCAGTTGCTTGATTCGATGGATCTGGAGCGTGAGCGTGGGATCACGATCAAGGCTTCGGCGGTGACGGTAGCGCACGAGCACAACGGCGTTCCGTACATGCTCAACTTCATCGATACGCCTGGGCATGTGGACTTTGGGTATGAGGTGAGCCGCGCGCTCAAGGCGTGCGAGGGGGCGCTGCTGGTGGTCGATGCGTCGCAGGGTGTTGAGGCGCAGACGGTGGTGAATGCGTATCTAGCGGTGAATCAGGATCTGGAGATCATTCCGGTCTTGAACAAGATCGACCTGCCGGGTGCGAGACCCGATGAGATTGCGATGGAGGTCGAGCAGGTGCTGGGTTTTGCGGCTGAGGACTGCATCAGGGTGTCTGCCAAGACGGGCGAGGGGATACCGGAGTTGCTTGCAGCGATCTGCGAGCGATTGCCAGCGCCCAAGCCGCCGAAGATTCAGCAAGCGCGAGCGTTGATTTTTGATGCGGTGTATGACGACTATCGCGGGGTGGTGCTGTATTGCCGGATGTTTGACGGGCGGCTGAAGGTCGGCGACAAGATTCGCATGATGGCGATGGAGCGGGTGTTCGTCATCACCGAGCTCGGCAAGTACACTCCCAAGCAGGTCAAGGTGAGCGATGTCGGCCCGGGCGAGACGTGCTATCTCGTCGCGGCGATCAAGACCCTGGGCGATGTGCGGGTGGGTGACACGATTACGCTGGAGAACAATCCTGCGGCCAAGGCGCTCGAGGGGTATGAGCCGGCGCGGCAGATGGTGTATTGCGATTTCTACCCTGCGACGACGACGGAGAAGAAGGGCAGTGACTTCGAGGAGATGCGCGATGCGATCGAGAAACTCTCTCTCAATGATGCGAGTTTCACTTCGCAAGCGGTGCATTCGGAAGCGCTCGGGTTTGGCTTTCGCTGTGGGTTTCTGGGACTGTTGCACATGGACATCATTCAGGAGCGGCTGGAGCGGGAGTTTGATCTCGAGTTGGTGCAGACGGCTCCGACGGTGAGTTATCAGATTGTGGTGCGCGGCAAGGGCGGCGAGATGATCGACCGCGAAGTGCACAACCCGGCGGACTTGCCGGACATGGGCACGGTGCTGGAGATTCGCGAGCCGATCTGCAAAGTGGAGATCATGCTGCCGAAGGAGTACATCGGCGATGTGATGAAGCTGTGTCTGGACCGACGCGGGATTTACAAGAGCCAGTTGTATGTGAGCGAGACGCGCGAGATACTGACGTTCGAGATTCCGCTGGCCGAGTTGATCTATGACTTTTACGACAAGCTCAAGGGCATGACGAGCGGCTATGGCACGATGGACTACGAGGTCTTCGAGTTCCGGGCGGACAAGTTGGTGAAGGTGGACATTCTGATCAATGGCGACCCGGTGGAGGCGCTGAGCCTGATCACGCACAAGGAAAAGGCCGAACAGCGCGGGCGGTTGCTATTGACGAAACTGCGCAAGCAGATCGATCGGCACCAGTTCGAGATTCCGCTGCAGGCAGCGATCGGTGGTAAAGTGATCGCGCGCGAGACGATCAAGGCATTCCGTAAGGATGTGACGGCCAAGTGCTATGGCGGCGACGTGACGCGCAAGCGCAAGCTGCTCGAGAAGCAGAAGAAGGGCAAGGATCGCATGAAGTCGATCGGGAGCGTGAACATCCCGCAGGAAGCATTCATGGCGGTGCTGGATGTAGGGGAGTAAGAGCGCTCGGCTCGCTCGTGCGATGGGTCGGGGTGGAGAGGGAGCATACGAAAACCTCTCGCTCGCGCTCGGGGCTGTGTCTCAATCATTCACTTCTTGACGAGAAACTTTACCACGGGTTCTGTACGTGGCAGGCGCGGCCGGTGGTTTCGATGTAGTCCTGGTGGTAGGGCTCTGCGATCCAGAAGGTCTTGGCGGGCTCGAGTTGCGTGACGGCGCGGACGCCAGCGCGGCGGAGCATGTCGAGGTGTTTCTCTGCGACCTGTTTCTGCGAGTCGCTGGCGTACCAGATGCCGGAGCGATACTGCGGGCCGAAGTCGGGGCCTTGGCGATTGAGTTGTGTGGGGTCGTGCATGACGAAGAAGGCTTCGAGGAGACGTTCGAAGGAGATCTGGGTGGGGTCGAAGACAACCATGACGGTTTCGGCGTGGCCGGTGTCGCCTTCGCAGATTTGCTTATAGGTGGGTTTTTCGACATGTCCCTGCATGTAGCCACTGACGACATTGATGACGCCGGGGCCTTTCTGGAAGTAGTGCTCGATGCCCCAGAAGCATCCGCCCGCGAAGTAGGCGGTTTCGATGGAGATGGGTCGAGATTCTGGCGGGAGTTCGGTGCCTTTTTCGTGGAAGACGAGGCTGGCGGAGTTGACGCAATAGCGCAGGTTGGTCGGTTTTGGTCCGTCGTCGAAGACGTGTCCGAGGTGGCTGTCGCAACGGGAGCAGTTGATCTCGGTGCGGACCATGCCGTGAGCGCGATCGACCTTTGTTGAGACGTGCTGTCGGTCGAAGGGCTGGAAGAAGCTTGGCCAGCCGGTGCCACTGGTGAACTTGGAGTTGCTGGCGAAGAGTGGGAGGCCACAGACGACGCAGGCGTAGAAGCCTTCTTTCTTGTTGTCGAGAAGGTTGCCACAGAATGGTGGTTCGGTGCCAGACTTTTGTGTGACTTGGTAGACATCAGGCGGGAGCAGTGAGGCGAGTTCGACGATGCGTTCGCGTGGGAGGCGAGTGATGTCGTAGGCGGAACGGCTGATGGTGCGCGCGGTGGGCTTCACGGCGGGTTTTCCTTGAGGTGTGGCTGGGACGGCCAGTGGATCGGCGGGCGGATCGAAGCGTTCGACCTGTCGCAGGGCAACGGCTGGGTCGTGCTGTGGCACCGCAGAGAGTTCGCGGACGAACGCCAGTCCAGCGACAATCACGACGGCGAGAAGTACGGCTGGGATTGCTCGTGACATGATGAGAATCCTATGGCGGGTGATCGATTGATGTTCGCGGCCTGAGATGCTGCCGATTCAGGGCGGGATGCGAGAAATGGAGTGAGGGGGCCCAGGCGCTGGCGAAGGTTGCAGAGAAACTAGAGTAGGGTATGAATATTTCGGACCTGCTACGCGTGCGGATTGGGAAAGATGTAGACCTGACGGCGGCGATGGCGAAGGAAACGCCAGGGCTGGACGGTCCCAAGGAGGCTGCGCAGGCGGCTGCGCTGGTGCATCTGGCGGATCATGTGGATGCGATGCGGCGCTTGCAAGAGCGGCTGTATGCCGAGGGCAAGCGGTCGATGCTGATCGTGCTTCAGGGGATGGACGCATCGGGCAAGGATGGCACAACGCGACATGTGTTTGGCCCTCTGAACCCGCAGGGCGTGCGTGTGACGTCGTTCAAACAGCCTACAGCTTTAGAATCGGCGCATGATTTTTTGTGGCGTGTGCATCGGGCGGTGCCCGCTCAGGGCATGATTGCAGTGTTTAACAGGTCGCACTATGAGGATGTGGGCGTGGTGCGCGTCAATGAACTGGTGCCTAAGAACGTGTGGCAAGCGCGGTACGAGCAGATCAATGCGTTTGAGTCGCTTCTGGCGACGAGTGGGACCGTAATTCTCAAGTTTTTTCTTCACCTTTCGCGCGGGGAGCAGAAGCGTCGACTTCAGGACAGGATCGACACGCCTCGGAAGCACTGGAAGTTTTCACTCGGCGATCTTGTGGAGCGCAAGAAGTGGGATTTGTATCGCGAGGCGTATGAGGAAGCGATATCGCGATGTTCGACTGACGCTGGCCCGTGGTATGTGATTCCGGCCGATCAGACGTGGTATCGCAATTTTGCTGTGGCATCGGTGGTGCGTGAGGCGCTCGAAGCGATGAATCCGAAGATTCCCAAGCCGAGTTTTGATCCAAAGTCGATTGTGATCGAGGATTGAGGCTATAGGCCTGCCATTTGGCGCAGGATCTTGTCGAGTTTGGGTTCGACCGGCATGACGCCGAGCCGGCTTTGGCGGACAAGGTCGAAGTTTTCGAACCGGGCGTCGGCCTTGATCGCGGCGAGAGTGGCGCCGTCGCGGGTGGCGGCACGCGCGGGCGCGACGTCGATGAGGACGCTCTTTGGCTCTCCAGCGGCAGTGAGGGCGGTGTTTTCGGGATCTTGATATGCGCCGCGGACAACCTTGGCCAGACCGACGATGCGCTTTTCGTCGGCGGTGTGATAGATCAGGACTTCGTCGCCCTTCTCGATCGATCGCATGTGCTTCTGAGCAGCAGCATTGGTGACGCCATCCCAATGAGTGCGTTTGTCGCGCATGAGGTCGGAGTATGAGTAGCAGTCGGGCTCAGTCTTGAGGAGATAGGTGGCCATTGGGATTCCCTTCGAGAGACTCGACGATGAGCGTTGTGGTCATGGTCAGGGATGCGCCGGGCTCGATGATCTGAACGCCAGTGTTGCGTACGCCTTGGGCGAGGAGGTTGAAGCCGTCGTTGACCATGGTGGTTGGCTCGACACAGAACCAGGGCGCGGGGCTGGCTGCGGTTCGCGGAGCGTAAATCACAATGTGCCCGGCGTTGGCACTGCTGGAGATGCGGAGACGAACGCGGCTTGCGTCCCAGGTGATTTCGGCGTCGTGGTGATCGACGCGGAAGACGTCGTCGAGAGGCTCGCTGCGGAGGGAGTTGCCGTGGCGGAGTTTGGCGGAGAGATCGTCAGGGCGAGCATCGGCGGTGGGCAAGCAGTGTTCGCACCGATAGCGGCCGATCGTGGGGGCGCGCAGACGCAAGGTGTCGTCATCGCACCACAGGCGGCGCATGAAATATGGGTGAATGCCACATCCCATCGGGAGTGCTTCGTGTGCGCAGTTGACGCATTGAAGGGAGATTTCGAGGCCCTTGGGCAGGAGCTCGTAGCGGACTGATGCTTCGAGGGGCCAGGGCCAGTTCTGATGGTGGTGAGATTCGAGGCGGAGGACGGCGGAGATCGGTGAGCGGTGGACGATGCGAAATGGTTGGTTGCGCAGGATGCCGTGGATCGCGGTGCCGTCGGGGTGGTTGGGGTGGAGGGTGTGTTGGCGGTTGTTCCAGGAAAAGCGTGCGGCGCGGATGCGATTGGTCCACGGTCCCATGACGAAGAGACCGAGCTGTTCGGGGTTGGTCTCGCGAGCGAGGCTTCGGCGGAGGATTGGGGTTCGATCGCCCAGCGGCGAGAGAATGGACCAATCGACAATGCCGGCGCCGAGTGTTGGGCTGATTTCGAGCGATTGACGATCGTGTTCGATGAGGACGTTGGACATAGATCGAAAAGACTAGGCGGAGGGGCGCATGAAAAAACGCCCGAAGCGGATGCTCGGGCGTCTGGATCATGATCGAGGCGAGGAATGGCGTGAATCGATCAGCCGTCGGACTTTTCGGTGGTCTTGGCAGCGACTTCGCCGCAGGGACCGGTGCAGGACGCGGGATCGCAGCCGCCGCAGTCTTTTTTGTCAGAGCAAGCGGTCTTTTCTTCGCATGCGGCGGCGCAGTCGGTCTTGGCAGCGACTTCGAGTGTCTTCTCGCCGGTGCAAGCGACGGGCTTGTCGGTGCATTCCTTGACTTCGGTGCATTCGGTCTTGGCTGCGGAGCAGGCGATTTCGACGCCAGCGCCGGCGACTTCGACCATGCCTGCGTCACCGAGTGGGCAGCAGCCCTTGTCGTCAGTGGTGGCGCTTGTTTCGGTGATTGCAGCCTTGTCGGTCGAGCAGTTACCAAGGACGCAGCCGGTGGTGGCGAAGTTGTACGCGCCGAATCCGCCGAGTCCGATGGCGACGACACCCGCAATGAGTTTGGCTGCACAGAATCCAGTTCCACATGCCATGATCGATGCTCCTTCTGACCGTTGAGGTCGATGGTGTTGATGATTTGCTATCTATACCCGCGAGCACGCGGCACCCTCCGCAGTAAAGAATATCGAACTTCGGGGTGCTATTCCACAGTTTGTTGAGGAAATGCCCCGCACTTGTGTTAGGGTTTTTGGTTATCAGACGTTTGGTAGGGTTCGGAGGAGGCCGGGGCTTGAGTTGGCGCGTTGGCGTGCCGATAGGCGTTGTGGCTGTTCCGCATGAGCAGATGCGGTGTGCAGCCTGAGGCGCGCGCGACATGAGTTCTCCGGACCAAACCCACAACCCGAGTGTGAACGCGGAACGGACGCCTGCGAGCAGCGACACGGGCAATGTGATCGATGCGATTGCCGCGGTCGAGGCGCAGCTTCAGAACCTGAAGAAAGCACAGTCGGAGCGTCAGAGGCTTGACGCGCAGATCACGGATCGGGAGCGTGAACTTCAGGCCCGAGAGAGCCACCTGGCTCAGCAGTTCGAGCAGTTGGAGCAGGATCTGCGCGTGATCGAGCAGGAAAGGGAGAACCTGCGCTCGGATAAGGTGGATCTGGAGCGTGCGCGTGCGGACCTTTCGCGTCAGCAGGCCGATCTTGACCAGCGACGTGCTGAGTTGGAGTCAGAAAGAGCAAAGATTGATACGGACCGGGGAGCGATGCTGTCGGATCTCGAGCGGCGTCGGTGCGAGGTGGAGGATCTGGAGCGGCAGCTGCGCGAGCGTGAGGCGCAGATCACGGTTGCGGCGACGCGGCTTGAGGAACTGGGGGGCGAGGCTGCGGAACGCTCGAACAAGCTCGAGTTGCGTGCCCAGCAGTTGGAGCAGGCCGAGGCACGTCTTGCTGCACAGGCCGACAAGTTGAATGATCGGTTCGAGGAACTGGAGCGACAGGCGGCCGAAGCGCGTGCACTTGCCGAGACGTGCAAGTCGCGTGCCGAGCAGGCGGAAGTGAAGCGCGATCAGGCGATGTCGGCAGCACAGTCGCTCAAGGTAGAACTCGAGCGTGTACGTGCGGCTGCGGATCAGATCGATGCAAAAGTTGCTTCGCATTCGGATCAGACGGCACTGTTGACCCGCCGCGCTGAGGAACTGGAGAGCCAGACCGAGTCTCTGCGATCGCAACTGGCGTTGCGGGCGGATGAACTCGCGAAGGCGAGAGAGCGTCAGGCCGAGATCGAGGCGGGCGCGGCCACGCAGATCGAAGCCTTGACGCGGCGCATCGAATCGCTGGAATCGACGCAGGAGTTGTCGTCGGATCAGGCTTCCGCGGCGACGGAGCACGCCGACGCATTGCACCGGCGCATCGTGGAGGTTGAGCAGGATCTTGAGGGCGTGACGCGAGAGCGTGCGCGCGAGGTCAAGGCGCTTGAAGCGACGATTTCGGCGCTTCAGACCGACGTCGATTCGCGCGCGGCAGAACTCAAGGAGCGTGAGAAACAGGTCGCGGAGCTGCACGCGAGTCTGAGCATTGCTACGGAGAAACTGCGATCGCTGTCGGAGATTGTGCAGAATCAAATGGCATCGGGCGACGCGCGGATGTCCGAAGCACTGGAGAAGGCAGTTGCCAATGGCGAGCAACTGCACCGGCGTGTGACGGAGCTTCAGCGGAATCTGGCGCAAGCGCAGCAGGAGCGAGACGCGCTGGCGGGCGAGCTTCGCAAACTGCGCAGCGGCGCGGCATCGGGCGAGCAAGCGACGGATGCGACGATCGGACTTCGTCGTGAGCGGCTCAAGCGCATGCGAGTCATGCTGCGAGATCAGACGCGCAAGGTTCGGCGGGCGAATCAACTGCTTCAGGATCGGTTCAGCCAGGTCGAGGCGCTGTTATCGCGTCGGGCGGAGCTTGCGGCTGCGCATCAGGCGATTCAGGCCGAGCGAAGTCGAATCGACCGCAACAAGACGCGCAGTTCGGTTGCGGGATTTCTGCTGGCAACGGTGACGACGATTGCGGTGCTGCTGTCGTTGAGCTGGGTGATTGCAGGACAGATCAAGCCTGGGACCTATTCTGCGCATGCGATAATCGAGGCGAGCAGCGGACCACGTGCGATGACGGCAGAGGAACTTGCGGAATGGCAGACATTCCATGAGCAGATGCTTGATGATCCGCGGTTTATCGATACGCTGGCGGACATGCTCAAGCAGCGTGGGATTGCATCCCTCGGTACACCCGGCACGTTGGCAGCGGCACTGAACGAGAATCTGACGCTGACATCTCCGGGCGATGGATACCTGCACTTTGAACTGCGAGGCGAAGGTGCATCACGCACCGAACGCGTACTCGAAACGCTCACGGTCGCGGTGGCGCGTAACGCCAATCGATCGCGCGGGAGGCGAGGCGACGGTGCGAGCACGATCGTTGCAGCACCGGCAATGGCCAAACCTGAGCCGATCGACAGCGAGCGAGTGATGTTCGTCGGAACGATTTTCGGCGGAGGCATGGTGCTGACATCGGTGCTTGGCTTTGTGCTGTGGCGTCGCATGTCGACATCCAAGACGCAGTTCGAGCGCGATCAGCAACTTGAAGCACTGCTCACAGAGGCGCGGTGGCAGGATCCACGCATCGACATCGGTTGAGCGTGGGCGTGGGCGTGTGTGATGAGCAGAGCCTGACGGGGGTGATTGCGATCAATTGAAAACGCCCTCCGTTGCGGAGGACGTTCATGAGGTGGTTCAAGTGAAATCAGGCGAGGGCTGTGGAGATCAGGACCATTGCACCGAGGCCTTCGACTCCACGATCGATAAAGATGGCCAGACGAGTGTTGGCTGAGAGGGCGACGGAGACGTCGAAACTTTCCCAGCGACCTTCGGACTTGAACTTGGTGACCTGCTGAATGACGTTGTTATTGGCGTCGATGACGCAGAGTTGAAACGAGCCGGGTTTGCCACCTTCGCCACTCAGGCCATTGCAGAAGAATCGCGAAGACTTCCAGTCGGGATTCGAGAGGACGACAGCGGTGGCGTCGCGAGCGAGAGTGCTGTTGTCGGCTTTGGTGAAGATTGCGCGTTTGGTGTTTGCATCGAAGAGGGTGTCGCGCAGGTGTCGGGTGCCGATGCGCTGGAAGTATTCGGAGACGACGACGGCTTCGCCGAGTCGGTTGTTGTGTTCCTGAATCTGAACAGCGACGACACCGAGGACCATAACGGCGACGGACAGACCAATGGATGCGGCCCGCCACAGCGGACTGACGCGACGACTCTTGGCGACGCGAGGCTCGACACGGCCCGGGCGATGAACGACGGCGCGTGATGGGGAAGCTTGCTCGGTTTGCCTTGCGACAGCGACGGCATTGATGACGCGAGCGCGCAGGTCGAGTTCTGGAGTGACATCGGGGAGGATGGATTCGAGATCGACGACGCGGGCCTGAGCGGCGCGGACCTCGCGGCGAATCGCTGCCGAAGCAGAGGCGAATGCTCGCTCGTATTCTTCCTTTTCGCCCGGATCGAGAAGATCGAGGGCGTCGAGGGCTGCAAGTTCCAACAGGTCACGCGTGTTCATCAAAGGACTTCCTCACCGGTCCGTTCTCGGAGTCTGACAAGCGCTCTGCTCAAGGCCGACTTGATCGTACCCAGAGGCGTGTTCAGTTCCTCACCAATCTGCCTTAACGTCTGGCCTCCCAGATATGCTCGAGTCACGACCGTCTTCTGTAACTCGGGCAATGCGTCAATCTTCTTCATCAGCGCTGCGAATCGTTCGTCGCGCTCCGTCTTTGAGGCTTCGGGCTCGGCCGAGCTGGATTTCCAGGGTTGACCTTCATCCAAACTCGTCGCCTTGACCCTGGCCTTGGATCTTCTCAACTTGTCGACCAGGTGACGTCGTGCAATGAGCATCACCCAAGTCACGAGAGCTGCACGGTCGGGATCGTACCGGCCGGCGGTTTTCCACAATCGAACGAAGACCTCCTGAACTGCGTCTTCTGCTTCTGCTTTGGTCGGCATGGCCTGGTATGCCATGCGGTAGACCAACGAACCAAACCTGTCGTACAACTCACCAACTGCCCGATCACTTCCGGACGCCACCCGCGTCATGAGATCCAGATCGGCTGCCTCCTGCTCCGCATCGTGTGTGGCACGAGTGCGGCGGGTTGGGCGCGATGGTTCCCCACCATCGCCCTCGCCCGGCGTTGAACCGTCTGGCGAAGGACCGAACTGATTCTCTGAAACCTTGTCCGACATCACGTTGTCACCGGGGTCGACCACCACCGGCGGGGATTGGAAGACTGCCCAATCGCCGACGGTCGATACGCAGGGAGTACGCAGCGGATCCCGCTTCGGGCCCATTGCCCAGAGAATCGGAGTGCTGCCCAGCAGCAATCAGTATGACAAGGTTGTCGATCCCCCGCAATGCGGGAATCGTTGCAAGAGGAGAAAAACTTGTGCGCAAGTCTTGCAGTCCGATAATAATGAACAAAACTTTGTGTGTCGTAGTTATTGGGGTTGCAGGATTTGGTCGAATCTGATAATCTGGAGCTCTGGATCGGTGCACCCTTCATCTGCCCCGCTCCTGGAGATCGGCGTGAAGCAAGAGCGGAAGACACCTAAGTCCTTCGATCGTCAAGGGTTTACCTTGCTCGATATTCTTGTCGCGATCGCGGTGATCTCGCTGCTGATAGCGATATTGACTCCAACGTTGAGCCGAGTGCAGGAAACATCCCGTCGTGTCATTTGTGCTTCGAATTTGAGGCAGCACGGACTGGCGATTCAGTTGTATACCGATAACCATAATGGCATCCTGCCACCCAGCGCGTTCATTGCGTTCAACGATCAGGACACCTCCCGCATGATGACGCTTCGCCTGCCTACCACTGAGCGCAGGAGGCTTGGTCGCGATGGCTGGGACGGGCTTGGGGTGTTGTTTCGTGCGGACTATGTGAACACGCCGGGGCTGTTCTATTGCCCCTCTCACAATGGAAATCACCCCTTCTCGCTTTACGAATCCAGGTGGGCGGGGAAGGGTGGAGAAATTGTGGGAAACTACCACTATCGGGGACAGGACGGCAATGGACTGCGGAACATTTTTCAAATCAGTGGCAGCGTCGCTCTGGTTTCGGACGGCATGCGAACTCAGGACGACTTCAATCACGAGCAGGGGCTGAACGTGTTGCGGGCTGGGCTGCATGTGGGATGGGTGGACGATTCGCAGTCGCGGCTGCTCATGATGAGGCCTGATTCGGAGACGCAGGCGGGCGGGAGTGACAACACGATCGCCGACGCCTGGCGCTGGCTTGACAATCGCCTGCCCTGAGCGGGGCGGTGTAGCGGTGCAATGGGTCGCGGGCGCGCTGACGGCGCGCGGGGCGGCTCGTAGGATTGGACGCGGGGCGCTTGGTGCGTGCGTGTTCGGTCGAACTTTGGCCAAGAAGAAGTGCATGAAAATGGATCCTGCTGGATGTGTGGTTGATGTGGTGTTGCGTGCGCTGGCGGCGGTGGGGCGCGCGTTTGGGGCGGGGCGGTTGGCGGGCGTTGTGGCGGCGATGGGGTTCGCGGCGGCGGGCCATGCTCAGATCATGCCCGAGCGCCTGTACAACGGCATCAACCGGCCGCTGATCGTGACGATTGTCGCGCCCGAGGCCGATGAGCCGATGCTCGCGATCCGGCTGATGCGGCGTGATGCGGCGGCGGCTTCGGGCTGGGTGGTGGTGGCCGAGTCGGCGGCGTCGGCGGGTCGGGCCGATCTGGCGTCGTTGTTTCCGATCCTCTGGACGCGCTCGGCTCCGGTGCTGATGTATGCTCAGTTGTTCTCGGCCGGGGAGGCCATCGGGCCGCCGGTGGTGCTCCAGCCGATGCTCACGCCAGAGCGTGCGGCGTTGATGATCGAGCGGGCGGCGGCGTCGCCCGATGGCGGTCCGGCCAGGGTGATCCCGCAGATCACGCAGGATGCCGCTCAGGGGCGGCCGATGTTCGAGAGCGAGCAGATCCGGCTGCGGCGGCTGGCCGGTCAGGCCGCGGCCGACCGCGAGGTGGTCTACACGGGGATCCGGGCGTACGTTGACCGGCATCTGGTGTTTGACACGACGCTGGGCGAGATCGAGATCATGCTGCGTCCCGACGCGGCTCCGAACACGGCGTACACGATGCTGCATCTTTCGGCGGGCGGGTTTTATGAAGGGGTCGTGTTCCATCGCATCGTGCCGCGGTCATCGACGGGGCATCCCTTCGTGATCCAGGCGGGTGATCCGTCGTCGAGCGGGAGCGGCGGGCCGGGGTTCATGATTGACCTTGAGCCGTCGAGTCTGCCGCATGCCTTTGGGGTGGTGTCGATGGCGCGGTCGGGCGATCCCGACTCGGGGGGCAGTCAGTTCTTCATCTGTCTGAGCCAGGCCGGGACGCAGCGGCTTGACGGCCGCTACACGGCTTTTGGGCAGGCGGTGCGGGGGGCGGATGTCATTGCGGCGATTGCGGCGACGCCGGTCGATGCGGCGGGGCGCGCGGCCGATGCTCCGTTGATCCGCACGGTGCGGGTGATTGATGCGCCGCCGGCGGGGCTGGGCCCGCGTCCTCTTGCTGAGCCCGGCGCTGCGCCGGTGGAGCGCTAGACCATGACTGATGGGCCGGGCACCGCGGATACAGGATGGGCTGAGTTGTCGGTGTTTCTCGATGCCTTGGCGGCGCGGCGGCCGGTGCCGGGCGGGGGTGCGGCGGCGGCGTTGAGTGGGGCGATGGCGGCGGCGCTGGCGGCGATGGTGGTGCGGTATGCGGCGGCGTCGAAGGCGGGCGCGGCCCATGCGGCGGCGCTGGCTTCGGCGCTGTCTCGCCTTGAGCGGGCGCGGGCGTTGTGCATGGCTCTGGGCGAGGCGGACATGGCGGCGTATGCGGTTCTCAACGCCGCCTTCAAGTTGGACCGGGCCGATGTTTCGCGGGCGGCGGCGGTTGCGGCGGCGGCGGGGGCGGCGGTGGTGCCGCCTCGGGCGGTGATGGCGGCGGGGGTGGATCTGCTGCGGCTGGTGGCCGAGGTGGTGCCGATCACGTCGAAGATGCTCTCCAGCGACCTGGTGTGTGCGGCGGCGCTGGCCCGGGCGGCGGCGGTTGCGGGGGCGGCCAATGTGCGGGCGAATCTGCCGCTGCTCGATGGCGCGCAGGCGGCGATGCTGGCGGCCGAGTGTGCCCTGTCGGAAGCTGAGGCGGGCCGGCGTGAGGCGGAGCTTGCGGCGGCGATTGCTTCTCGGGCCTGAGCGGGCGGGCAGCAGCGGCCGGGCGGGGCGGGGGGCTGGTCGGGAGGTGTGGCCGTGGCCGCGGGCGGAGTCGTGGATGCTCCGGCCGGAGCAGCGGATGCATCCGGAGGAGTCACGGATGCATCGGGAGGTTCAGCGGATGCATCCGGAGGAGTAGCGGATGCATCCGGAGGTTCAGCGGATGCATCCGGAGGAGTAGCGGATGCATCCGGAGGAGCGCCGGATGCATCCGGAGGAGCAGCGGATGCTCCGGCAGCAGCCTCCGCACGCCCGCAGCAGGCACCAGACGCTGCTTTCGCCGCGCCCGGGGCGTTTTTATGGGCACCGGGCCTGACAGATCCCGTCGGCACGGCGAGGGGCGTTCTCACGACCGCCGGGCGCGGTGCGGGCGGCCGGACGGGCGGTTGGCGGGCAGTGTGGGCCGGGCTGGTTCAGCCCCCGGCCGGGCCAGTTCAGCCCGCGGGATGGTCAGCGCCGCCCGCGGCCCGGGTCACCAGCAGCACCTCGCTGAACGGCGCGGCCGGGTGCCCCCGCACGGCAGCCGCCAGATCAATGAACGCGGCATAGGTCGCCCAGTCCGCCCGGCGCTGCTCGTCGGCCGCGAGGAACTCAAAGTCGCGCACGGCCCAGGGGTCGATGAACGTGCCGATCTGGGCGACAATCTCCAGCCCGGCCGCGGCGGCAAAGGCCCGCTGCGTGGCCAGCGGCCGCACGCACGAGTTGGGCCCGAACCATTCTTTTCTGCCCGCGTTGTAGTAATGCTCGGCCGCGAGGACCGAGTACACCAGCCAGCCGCCGGGCGCCAGGGCCGCGGCCGCGTCGCGCAGGAACCCGACCGTGGCGTCGTCTTCGAGGATGTGGACCACCACGCCGTTGGCCGCGATCAGCGCGCTCGAAGGGCAGAGCCGCGCCGCGTCGCTGGCAAAACCTTCGTGCGCTTCGTCGAGCACCGCGCGGGCGGCCTCGAGCACGTCGGGGTTGGGGTCGATCCCGATGGTCCGCTCAAAGCCCAGCGCGCGCCAGTTGTCGGCCCACGAGCCATAGGCACAGCCCAGATCAACCACGCAGCCGGTCGGAAGACCACAGCGGTCGATCGCGTCGCGCCAGGCCGCGAGGCGGCAGTCGTTGATGAAGCGGCCATAGATCCCTGAGTCTCGGTAGGTCTTGGAGACCTTGCCCAGGTTGCGATGGATCGAAGATTCAACAGTCATGGCGCCTCCGGCCGCACGCGGCACACAGGCTATGCTCGACGTGAGCACGCCCATGGCATGGTACGACACGCCCAACCCCGCCAGCCCCGACAGCAGCCCACACGCGGGCCTGCGCTTCGCGTGCACCATGTGCGGCAACTGCTGCACGGGGCCGAGCGGGTATGTGCTGCTGAGCGATGAAGAAGGCGCGGCCATCGCGGGGCTGCTGGGGATGAGCGTCGAGGCGTTCACGGCCCAGTACACCCATGAAACCATGCTGGGGCGGTCGCTCAATGAGAAGGAATCGGCGTTCGGGCTCGACTGCGTGTTCCTGGACCGCGAGAAGGTTCCGGGCAAGGCGGTGTGCGGAATCTATGAGGCCCGGCCGAGCCAGTGCCGCACATGGCCCTTCTGGCCCGCCAACGTGCGCAGCCCGCAGACGTGGGCCAGAGCGGCGCAGACCTGCCCGGGCATGAACACCGGCCCGCTGCACAGCCCGGACTTCATCCGGCTGACCATTGAGGCGACCAGGGGCAACACCAAAGGCGGCCCGGCACGCTGAGCCGGAGCGCCGAGCCGAGCAGGAGAGCCCTTGAAGCAAAGGTTTTGCACGCCGGCGATGACGGCCTGAGGCTGGTGGGCTACAGTCCTCACCAATCGGAGACCGGCAGAGAGGTCGGCCCGCCGGGCAGCACTGGCCGGGCCTGGAGAAGGCATGAGCACAACACGTATCGCCGTTCTGGGATGCGGCGGCTGGGGCCGCAACATCGTGCGGACGCTGGCACGCCTGAACGCCGTGGTCGCGGTGGTCGATCCGACGCAGGCCGGACAGGCAGCGGCCAAGGAACTTGCCCCGGACGCGGCGGTGTACAGCCAGCCCGGGACTGTTTTTGAAGATCCAACGATCGAGGCGGTGATGATCGCCACGCCCGCCGAGACACACTACACACTGGCCAAAGCCGCCATCGACGCGGGCAAGCACGTCTTCGTCGAGAAACCCCTGACCGTTGACGTCGGGCAGGCCCGGGATCTGGTGCGGCGCGCAGCCGCGGCCGGGCGGGTGCTGATGGTGGGCCACCTGCTTGAATACCACCCGGCGATCCTGAGGCTCAAGGCGATGATCGAGGCGGGCGAGCTGGGGGAGATCAGGTACGTGATCTCGAACCGGCTCAACCTGGGCAAGATCAGGACCGAAGAGAACGCGCTGTGGTCGTTCGCGCCGCACGATATCGCGGTCATCCTGCGGCTGGTGGGAGACTCGCCGGTGGAAGTGGTGGCCACGGGCGGGGCGTATGTGTCAGAGAACATCGCCGACGTGACGGTGACGCAGTTGCGCTTCGCCGGGGGAGAGCGGGCGCACGTCTTCGTGTCGTGGCTGCATCCGTTCAAAGAGCAGAAACTGGTCGTGGTGGGCTCGAAGAAGATGGCCAGCTTCGACGACGTGGCCAAGAAGCTGGTGGTCTATGACCAGCGGGTGGACTGGCAGCAGGGCCAGCCGGTGCCGGTCAAGGGCGAGGGCGTCGAGGTGGACTACGGCGACGCCGAGCCGCTGGCCGAAGAGTGCAGACACTTCATCGCGTGCGTCAGGTCGGGCGCGACGCCGCGGACCGACGGAGTGAACGGGGTGCGCGTGCTCCAGGTGCTGTGGGGCGCGCAGGTGTCGATGGAAGCCGGCGGCCAGCCGACGCCGCTGACGCTCGATGAAGCGCCCGTGGCCGAAACGCTCGAGGCCGAGATCAAGACAGGAGTCAACAGCCGTGTCCACTGAGTCAACAACGCTGGCGGCGGGTGTGAAGGTGCACGAGTCGGCGTATGTCGATGAGCCGTGCGTGATCGGAGAGGGCACGAGCATCTGGCACTTCTCGCACGTGATGAAGAACTGCCGGATCGGCCGCCAGTGCAACATCGGGCAGAACGTGGTGGTGTCGCCGGACGTGACCATCGGGGACCACTGCAAGATCCAGAACAATGTCAGCCTGTACACGGGGGTGGTGCTGGAGGACTATGTGTTCTGCGGGCCGTCGATGGTGTTCACCAACGTGATCAACCCGCGCTGCGAGATCCCGCGGCGCGATCAGTACAAGCCGACGCTGGTGCGGCGCGGGGCGTCGCTGGGGGCCAACTGCACGATTGTGTGCGGCGTGACGATCGGGAAGTACGCGTTCGTCGGGGCCGGCGCGGTCGTGGCAGGCGATGTGCCCGACTACGCGCTGATGCTCGGCGTCCCGGCCCGGCGCAAGGGGTGGGCGTGCCGGTGCGGCGCGACGCTGCCCGCGGCGGCGGCGGACGGATCGGTGGCGTGCGGGGCGTGCCGCAATGAATACCGCCAGGCGGGAGAAACGCTTGCAGCGGTGCGCGAGGTGCAGGAGGCCGTGGTCGGGTGAGAACGCCCGGCGGCCATGAGTCTATTTTCGGAGGTGTCAGCATGAGTCAGAAACCAACGGTGCCGCTGCTCGATCTCAAGGCCCAGTACGCGAGCCTGCGGGACGAAATCGAACCGGTCATCCGCCAGGTCGTCGAGGCCCAGTGGTTCATCATGGGGCCCGAGGTCAGCACTCTGGAGAAGGAGATCGCGGCGTACTGCGGCACGAAACACGCGATCGGGTGCGCGTCGGGCTCGGACGCGCTGCTGCTGGCGCTGATGGCGCTGGATGTGGGACCGGGCGACGAGGTGCTGTGCCCTTCGTTCACGTTCTTTGCCACGGGCGGAGCGGTGGCCAGACTGGGGGCCAAGCCGGTGTACGTGGACATCGACCCGGTGACCTACAACATGTGCCCGAAGCACACCCGCGCGATGGCCAGGACGTGCACGCGGCTCAAGGCGATCATGCCGGTGCACCTGTTCGGGCAGGCGGTCGATATGGATGCGTTTCTGGAGCTGGGCAAGGAACTCAACGTGCCGATCATCGAGGACGCGGCCCAGGCGATCGGGACACGCGACAAGCATGGCACGACTGTCGGCAGCCGGGGCACCATCGGGTGCTTCAGTTTCTTCCCGTCCAAGAATCTGGGCGGGTTTGGCGACGGCGGGATCATCACAACCAACGACGACGCGCTGGCGGCCCGGATGGGGATTCTGCGCATCCACGGCGGGCAGCCCAAGTACTACCACTCGGTCATCGGGATCAACAGCCGGCTTGACGCGCTGCAGGCCGCGATCCTGCGCATCAAGCTGCGGCACCTCGAATCGTGGCACGCGGGTCGTCAGGCCAATGCGGCGTTCTACGACGAACAGTTCGCCAGGGCAGGCGCCAGGTCGAGCGCGACGCCGCTCAATGGGCAGGGGCTTGCGCTGCGCACGCCTGCACCTGCACCCAGGACAGCGCGGCATATTTACAACCAGTATGTGATTCGGGTTCCGGCGGCGATCCGCGACGAACTGCGGGCGCATCTGCAGGCCGAGGGCATCGGGACGGAGATCTACTACCCGGTGCCGCTGCACATGCAGGAGTGCTTTGCGTATCTTGGGCAGGGCGAGGGAGCATTGCCCGAGTCGGAAGCCGCGGCGGCCGAGACGATCGCGCTGCCGATCTATCCGGAGTTGAGCGTCGAGCAGAAGCAGCATGTGGTGCAGACGACGGTGGCGTTCGTGGCCGAGCGTGCTGCAGTGACGGCGTAAGGCGGGGCTGCGGACAACCGGGAAGGAAGGACGAGCCGCGTTGCGGGTGCTGCTGGTCAATGACTACCTCGAGGCCGGGGGCTGTGAGCATGTCGTGCAGCGGACGGCAACGGGTCTGCGCGAGCGTGGGCACGAGGTAGAGGTGTTCACGAGCCAGGACGTGGCAGGTCGGCGCACGCCCTGGGGGTATGTGGATTCGAAGGGCGCGCGGTTGGCGCTGCGGCGACGGCTGGACGCGCTTGCGCCCGATGCGGTGCACTTTTTCAACGTCTATCACGAACTCTCGCCGGGGGTGATTGCCGAGGCGCACGCATGGCGAGGCGGGCGGATGACGCGCCTGGTGATGACGGCGGCGGATTTTCATCTGGTGTGTCCGAACTCGGGGCTTCGGCGGTTCGAGGGCGAGACGCCGGTCATGCTTGAACCGGGCGTGCCCGTGCGCGGGCGTGATCTGTGGCGGTGGCGATGGGACCATCGCAGTCGAATGCACGGGCTGCTCAAGGCGGCGCAGCACTCTTGGAACTATCGCGTGCACCGGCGCTGGCGGGCGATCGATGTGCTGATCTGCGCGAGTCGGTTCATGATGCGGGCCATGGCGGTGACGGGGATTCCGCGGGTCCACCTGCCGGATCCCGGGCCTGATATGGTCGGGGCGGTGGGGAAGGAGTGTGGGCGCGATCTTCGGCTGATCTTTGCTGGGCGGGTGGAGCCCGAGAAGGGGTTGGGGCTTTTCCTCAGCGCGATCACCCGAATCGAGGGGTGGCATTTGACGGTGGTGGGCGAGGGGTCGGCGCTCGATGGGGTGAGGCGGTTTGTGCGGGAGAATCGGCTGGAGGAGCGGGTGGAGTTCTGTGGGCGGCTGAGCCACTCCGGGACGCTTGAGCGGATAGGGCAAGCGGATGTGCTGGTGTTGCCGTCGCTGGTGTATGAGAATGCGCCGCTGGTAATGCTGGAGGCTTTGAGCCGGGGCACGGGGTTGCTGGTGAGCGATCAAGGGGGCATGGCGGAGATCGTGGCGGAGTTCGGGGTTGGGTGGACGTTCAATCCGTTGATGGCCGAGTCGGTTGAGGCGGGGCTTGGGCGGGCGCTGTCGGGAGAGCCGACGGGGATGGGGCCGAGCGCACGGGTGGTTGAGATGCTCGAATCGCGCGGGCTGAGAAATTATGTGAGACGGCTGGAAAGTTTGTATACTGGTGGAGAACGAGGGTCGGCATGCGCGTGCTGATGATCTCGCCATACTTTCCGCCTCTGCTCAGCGTGGGATCTCTACGTGCGTGGTCATTCGCGAGAGGGTTTGCGGATCGTGGGCATTGTGTGCATGTCCTGACGACGGCCAAGCGTGAAGATCAGCGCGGGCTGGAGGTTTCCGATGAGCGGCTGACGGTGCACGAGATTGCGGTGCCCAGGCGGCTGCTGCTGGACCATGTGCGGCGATCGCACGCAGCACCGGCGAGCGAGCATGTGCCGGGCGAGGGCAGTGGCGGGGGGATACTGCGCGAGGTGAAGGAACGCACGGGGGTGTTCAGTTCGGTGCGGATGCCGGACTTGACCGATGCGTGGATCGGGCCTGCGACGAAGGCAGCGGAGATCGCGGGGCCCTGGGATCTGGTGATCAGTTCGTGCGGGCCCTATACGGCGCATCTTGTGGCGTTGCGGCTGGGGAGTCTGCGCGGGCGGTGGATCGCGGACTATCGGGATCTGTGGACGACGAACCATCAGTTTGCGGGGTTGTACCCGTTTACGCTGCGTGAGAAGGCGCTCGAGCGGCGTGTGATGGCTCAGGCGGATGCGGCAACAACGGTGAGCGAGCCCCTGGCGCGGCGGCTGCACGACGCGGGTGCGCGGCGGGTGCAGGTGATCTACAACGGATTCTTTGAGCACGAGCCTGAGGAAGTGGATGCGGCCGGCGTGTTTGCGAGTGATGGGCGAACGCGCGTGGTGTACACGGGCACGGTGTATCCGAAGCATCAGGATGTGAGGCCTGTGCTGAGGGCGATTGCGGCCTCGCCGAGGCTGCGTGAGTGTGTGCGGCTGGTGGTGGCGGGGCAGGGCATGAGCCATTGGCTCGGTGAAGCGAGGCGGCTGGGCGTGGAGGATGTGGTGGAGGCGATGGGGCTGGTGTCGAGGCCGAACGCTCTGAGGCTGCAACGTGATGCCGATGCGCTGCTGGCGATCGAGTACGACGGCGATTATGATGGCGTTTTGAGCGGGAAGATTTTTGAATATCTGTCGGCGTCGGCGCCGATCGTGGTGACGGGGCCTCGGGGATGTGTGGGGGATCTGGTCGAGCGGGTGGGGCGCGGGGCAGCGTGCGTTGATGATGAGGCTGTGAGCCGGATGCTCGAGGGCATCGTGGATGGGAGTCGGAGCGTTCAGGCGGCGCGACGGGATCACGAGATCGCGTTCTACACGCGCGAGAAACAGGCGGATCGGCTGGTGGATCTGGGCGAGTGCCTGACGGGGTGTCAGGCGCGGGCTCAGGCTTTGTAGATCTGAGCCTTGGGGTTGGTGACGCGTGCCATGGCGTTGCGTGTGTCGACGACGAGCGAGGCATGATCGGCGACGAGTTGATAGTCGACATCGGCGTGGTCGGTGACGATCAGAACGCAATCGACGCTGGAGACGTTGGCGGCGCAGAGCGGCACGCTTTCGAGGTCGATGTCGTATTTGCGCATGTCGGGGAACTGGAGGACATGCGGGTCGTGGTAGGAGATGTGTGCACCGGCGTGGATGAGCTGTTCGATGATTTCGGCTGCGGGGGATTCGCGCACGTCATCGACGTTGGGCTTGTAGGCGATGCCGAGGATGAGAATCCTGGAGCCTTTGAGAGATCTTGTGCGTTCGTTGAGTGCCTGGGCGACTTTGGTGACGACATAGGCGGGCATCTGGCTGTTGATCTCGCCGGCGAGTTCGATGAACTTGGTGGAGTATCCGGTTTCCTTGGCTTTCCATGTGAGGTAGAAGGGATCGATGGGAATGCAGTGTCCGCCGAGGCCTGGCCCGGGATAGAAGGCCTGGAAGCCGAAGGGCTTGGTGGAGGCGGCTGCGACGACTTGCCAGATATCGATGCCGAGACGATCGAAGATGACCTTGAGTTCATTGACGAGGGCGATGTTGACGGCGCGATAGATGTTTTCGAGGAGTTTGGCGGCTTCGGCGACTTCGGCCGAGTCGACGCGGAAGACGCGCTCGATGACTCGCGTGTAGAACTGCATGGCCAGTTCGGTGCTTTTGTCGTCGACTCCGCCGACGAGCTTGGGGATTTGGCTCGTTGAGACGCCGGCGCGACCCGGGTCTTCGCGTTCGGGGCTGTAGGCGAGGAAGAAGTCTGAACCGCACTTGAGTCCTGCGGCTTCGAGGATGGGGAGCATGTCCTGACGGGTTGTGCCGGGGTAGGTGGTCGATTCGAGGACGACCAGTTGGCCGCGTCGGAGGACGCGCGCGACGAGCTGCGTGCTTTTGATGACATAACTCAGATCGGGCTCGCGATGCTTTCCGAGGGGAGTAGGGACGCAGAGGATGATGATGTCGGCTTGTGCGAGGTCGCGTTCGGTAGTGGTCGGCTTGAAGCGTCCGGATTTGAAGAGGCTCTGGGCAAAGTCATCGCCAAGGTGCTTGAGGTAACTGTGTCCGCGTGCGAGCAGGTCGATCTTGGATTTGTCGACGTCGAATCCGACGACGGGGTAGCCAGCGTCATGAACGGCTTTGACAAGCGGCAGCCCGACATAACCCAGACCGACAACGCCAATGGTGGCTGTTTTGGTGGTGATTTTATCGAGAAGCATGGGGAAGGTGTCGAGAATGTGTTTCGGCTCGATCTCCGAGCCGGTGAGAATCGTTTGAGTCATGTTGGTGCATCCAAAGGGGAACGGACCGGAAAGTATCGTATGCGGGTGTATACGCGAAACCGCCCTGAAGCGGACAAGCGAGCCCGGCACCTTGGGGCTATGAGCGTAGGATCGTGCTGCCCATCACGTTCGGTGTGGCGTGGAATCTTTGCTTATGAATGATTTCTGGAAGCTGTCCGGTCGCATGCTGCGCTATCGCGGGCTCCTGGCCTGGGCGCTGCTCATGGCGACGTTGTCGGCGGCTGGGCTTGGCGCGGGCATTGTCGGCGTGGGGCCGGTGCTCGACACAGTGATGGGAAATGAGACGAACCTGCGGCAGTTGGCAACCGACCTGAACGCTTCTTCATGGGTTTCGGGCAGGTTGTCAGACTCGTGGATCGAGCGGTTGCCGCAGGATCCATTTGTGTCGGTTGTCTGGATCATGATCGGGCTTGGGGTGTTGACGGTGTTTGGGGCGACGGCGAACTTTTTGCATGCGTACTTCGCGATGACGATTGTGCAACGGACGATTGCGCAGTTGCGGCGTGAGTTGTTTGGTCGCGTGATTCACCTTCCCATGCGACAGATCATGGAGGGGGGGAGTTCGGATGCGATCAGTCGCATTGTGAACGACCCGCAGTCGCTGGCGCTTGGAATGACGGCGCTCGTGTCCAAGTCGATGGCGCAGTTGACCAAGGGACTGGCGGCTCTGGTTGCGGCGTTCGTAGTTGACTGGAGATTGTCGGGGGTGGCGCTGGTGGTCGCGCCGGTGCTGTACACGATCATTCGCAAACTTGGCAAGCGGATTCGGCGCGCGTCGCGTGCGGCGTTGCAGAGTCAGGCGTTGCTCTATGGGGCGACTGCCGAGGTGATTCAGGGTCTGCGGGTCGTGAAGGTGCACACGAACGAGCGGCATGAGAGCGGGCGTTTTCACAAGATCAACAAGCAGGTGCTGCGGGAGCTGCTGCGTGTACGATTCGCCAGGGCTCTAGCGAGTCCGCTTGTGGAAGTTGTGTCGATCATGGCGCTGGGGGTGCTCAGTCTGGTGGCGATCAAGGCGATCCATGACGGGCAGCTGGACAGCGCTAAGTTCGTACTGGCCATCGGAGCGCTGGGGGTTGCAGGCGCTTCGCTTAAGCCTCTGACGGGGCTCGTGACGGATATTCAGCAGTCGTCGGCAGCGGCAACGCGCATCGCACAGTTGCTGCACGAGGCGCCCGAAGAGCGTGACGGCGCGAAGCGTCCGCGATTGCCAAGGCATACGCGCGAGGTTGCATTCGAGGGTGTGAGTCTGACGTATCCTGGAGCGAACCGGCCTGCGATTGATGGTGTTACGCTCAAGATAGCGCACGGCAGGACGGTGGCGTTTGTCGGGCCGAACGGGTGCGGAAAGACGACGCTGCTGAGTCTGGTGCCGAGGTTGTTTGATCCGGACGCCGGCGAGGTGCGAATCGACGGGCGCGATGTGCGCGAAGTCGGGCTGCGGAGTCTGCGGTCTCAGATTGGCGTTGTGACTCAGGAGACGGTGCTGTTTCGCCAGAGCGTACGGCAGAACATTGCGTACGGCGCGCGCGGGGTTGATGAGGCGATGATCGTTCGTGCTGCTCAGCAAGCGCATGCACACGAGTTCATCGAGAAACTGCCGCAGGGGTACGACACGATTCTGGGGGATCAGGGGATGACGCTCAGCGGCGGGCAGCGGCAGCGGCTGGCGATTGCGCGCGCGATTCTGCGTAATCCGGCGATATTGATTCTCGATGAGGCGACGAGCATGATTGACGCGGACAGCGAGTCGCACATCGCAGCGGCGATTGCGGGGTTTGCGGTCGGGCGGACGTGCCTGATCGTGGCGCATCGTTTGAGCACGGTGGTGAGTGCCGACGAGATCGTGGTAATGAATCACGGCACGATTGTGGATCGAGGGACGCATTCGGTTTTGCTTGAACGGTGCGAACTCTACCGGCAACTGGCGAGGCATCAGCTTTTCAGGAACGATTGATCGCATGCGAGGGCACGCAGGATTGCACGGCTTGGCGGGATGATTGTCATCGCGGGGTTGTCTGCTGCCTCGGCGAGGCGTGAGGTGGGAATCCACTGCGCGGCCGAGTATTCCCATGTCGAACCCAGGTGCGAGGTCACTGCCTGATGCACGTCGTCGCGTTGCGCGGTGAGGTGCACAATGCACACGAGATCGGCACTGGGGGCAAAGGGGTCGAAACACATCATCGGCGTGCGGATCGCGCAAGGGGCAATGTCAAGCCCGAGTTCTTCGTGCGCCTCTTGCTTCAGCGCGTCGAGCCATGCGGTCAGATTCAGGGTGACTGGCGCAAGAGGCGGTGGGTCGATGCCGCCGGAGGGCGCAAGTTCCCATTGGTCCGGGTAGACAGTGGTGCGATGCGTTCGTTGGGCAAGCAGAACATGCGGCTCGTTGTCAGATGCGCGAGAGTTGCGTGCGAGAAAGACGCCGGTGACACCGATCTGGACGATGCGCGATCGGCCGGGGTCGGGTGCCACCATTTGTTGATAGTGGGCGACTCGTGCGGTGAGGCGTTGCTGTTGGGTGTGCCACGCATCGAGCGCGAGGATTCGGCCATTGAAGAGTGCCGGGTTGTGTGCGCACAATTGTGCCCAACGATGCTCCGACTCGGGGCTTGCGGGTTGATCGTCGGCAGGGAGGACAGACAGCGACAGCGTGTTGGGCTGATCGATCGGGACGATGAGCACCTCGGAGAAGTTATCAGGCAGCACGATGTCACTCAAGGCCTGGGTTCCTTGGCGCTTTCGAGGATCATCTCGATGGTCTGTGTCTGACCTGCGCGGCGAATGGTGGCGCTGACTGCATCGCCAGGGCGATGTTGCTCGATCATTGAAGCCCAGTGTTGAGCGTTTTGAACAGCTTGTCCGTTCCATTCGAGTACGCGGTCACCTGGACGAAAGCCTGCACGGGCAGCGGTGGAATCGTCGCTGACGCGCGCGACGAGCATGCCGTCGCCGGTCGCTCCGGCAGCGGGGATCAGCCCGACGCGGACGCGATCGTGTGCAGGATCTTCGGCCTGTCGATCTCGGGGGCGTGCGCCGCGTTGGATGAACGTCGGGCGCTCTGGGCGTGTCGTGAATTCGAGAGCGAGCGTTCGGACAAGCGTACTGATTGTGACAATGCCGTCGGCGTCGATGGTGTCGGGGGTGTCGGCGATGGAGCCGTGCTCGGGCGAGATGCCAGTCGAGAACATCAACTGAGGAACATTTCGATCGTTGAAGCTCTGGTGGTCGCCGTCGGCGAAGGTCTCGGGTTCGGCGGGCCCGGCGTCGATGCGTTGCAGGAGCAGCGTGTTATGAACGATGGATTCGAGTTCGTTGGCAGAGTCGACTCCACCGATCTGGAGGGGGAAGTCGTTGTAGCGACCGACGGCATCAATGTTGAGCATGATGACATGGTTTGTGATCGGAATGATCGGGTGCTCGACGTAGTGGTTAGAGCCGCGATGGGATTTGTCGCCGCCGGAGAGTGCGAGGAAGAGGATGGTGCGCGCGGGCGTGTCGAAATCGAGCGCGTCGTATGCATCGCGCAGGCGTTCGGCAACAAGCAGCATGGTGGCGACACCTGAGGCATTGTCGTCGGCTGCGGGGTTTGGTTCGGCGTCAGAAGTGGCCATAAAAACTTGAGACGGGTCGCGAAATTCGTAATGGGCGGTGATGACAACAACTTCGCCATCGAGGTTTCCGCGTCCAGCGAGAATCGCGCCGACGTTTTCTGACCAGAGCGGCACGACTTCGACGTTTGTTTGGACTGCTGCGGTGATGCCTTGGAGTGGAAGGATGATGCCCGCGCGGTTGGCGGCGCGTGTCAGTTCTCGCAGGCTGCGGCCGGCGCCACCGCGGAGAAGTTCATCGGCTTGGGTCTGGCTGATATGCACGACGGGGATTTCGAACGGTGTGACTTGGGTGCGGACTTGTCCTACTGGATCGGCCGAGCCATTGGCATCGGGGTCGTGATCGGGCGGATCGACGACGATGACGGCTTTGGCACCCCGGCGATGCACGGCGCTGAGTTTGCGGTACAGTGGGGCGGCAAAGCTCCACCCGCGATCGGACCACAGGCTGCGCCCGAGGTCGTCCATGGGTTCGTGGCTGAGCATGATGACGACATGGCCTTCGATGGACTCGGTGCCAGTGAAGCCAAGATAGGTGCCCGGTCCGGCGACGATGCCGTAGCCGACGAACGAGACGGGCCCAGCGAAAGCGCCGCGCCCGCTGTAGATCGAGACTTCAAGATCATTGTCGGCTGCGATGACGCGCCCGTCGGCAAGCCCAAACGATGTGCGGGAGGCAATTGAGTCAACGGTGCTGCCGATTGAGAACCGCTGGCGATAGGTTCTCTGATCGGGGTTGTTTTCGGCCAGGGCAAATGCGGGCTCGAGCCCCAGCCCGAGGAAGAGATCTTCAATCGCTTCGGCGGCACGGTCGAGGCCCGGCGAACCGGGGGCGCGGCCTGCCATCTCGGGCCCGGAGAGGAGAGCGATCGTTTGGCGCACGGCTTGGACATCCTGTGCACGCCGAAGTTCTTCCTGCTCGGCCTGGGTGCGCTGTGTGACGCGGGATTGGGTACGTTCGGCTCGCAATCGGGCTGCTTCGTCCGATTCGGGTTGTGAGGGAGACCCGAAAGCCGTCATCGGGAGCAAAAAACAGGAAGCACAGCGCCAGCGGTTCGGTCGGGCGGTCATGCCAAGATTCTAGTGGGGTGGGATGTCGTGGCCCCAAAGTGACTTTTATGTGGCTCTACAGTGTCGGGCCTGCTTCCTACAGTTGTGTTCGATCCAAACGCGACCCCACCACCCACTTTCGAGAAAACACGCGATGAGTTCAGGCGTTATGACCACGAATCCGTCCGCTTCGCACAATTCGGCCCGTTCGCTGCTTGAGGCGTGCGATGGGTTTGCTCCGCGTCATATTGGTCCGAATGACGAAGAGATTGGCGCGATGCTTGCGAGCCTCGGCTATGGCACGATGGAGGCGTTTGTTGCCGATGTTGTGCCAGCGTCGATCAGGCTGAATCGGCCGCTCGACTTGCCTGAGGCTTTGGGCGAGAAGGCGTTGCTTGATCGCCTTGCGGCGATTGCGTCGGAGAACAAGGTGTTTCGTTCATGCATTGGCATGGGCTATAGCGGGACGGTGACGCCGCCGGTGATTTTGCGTAATGTCCTGGAGAATCCCGGGTGGTACACGCAGTACACACCGTATCAGGCCGAGATTGCGCAAGGGCGGCTTGAAGCGTTGCTGAACTTTCAGACGATGGTTTCGGATCTGACGGGTCTGCCGCTTGCCAACAGCAGTCTGCTCGATGAGGGCACGGCTGCGGCCGAGGCGATGACCATGTGCGTGGCGATCGCGCCCGGTGGACGGACGCGGTTTCTGGTTGCAAGCGACTGTCATCCGCAGACGATCGAAGTCGTGCGGACGCGTGCCGAGCCTCAGGGAATCAGTGTCGAGGTTGTCACGCCTGATGCCATGAATCTTGATGAATCTGTTGCGGGAATTCTGCTTCAATATCCGACGACGGACGGCCGCGTGGAGTGCTATCACACGCTGGCGACGCGCGCCCGGTCGGCTGGGGCGATGATCGTGGTGGCGACGGATCTTCTGGCACTCACGCTGCTCGCGCCGCCCGGGGCGTGGGGGGCCGACATCGCGGTCGGGAGCGCCCAGCGATTTGGTGTGCCGATGGGTTTTGGCGGTCCGCACGCGGCGTTCATGGCGACGCGCGAAGAGTTTGTGCGCAAACTTCCCGGGCGACTGGTTGGTGTGTCGCGCGACACAGCGGGCAACGTGGCGCTTCGGCTCGCAGTTCAGACGCGCGAGCAACACATCAAGCGTGATCGTGCCACGAGCAATATCTGCACCGCGCAGGTGCTGCTGGCGGTGATGGCGAGCATGTATGGCGTGTACCACGGCCCGCATGGGTTGCGAGCGATCGCCCGCCGCGTGCATCATCTGACGCAGACGCTGCGCGTAGGGCTGCTCGACCTTGGGCACGCGATCAGCGATGATCTGGTGTTCGATACGTTGCGTGTGCGCGTCAAGGGCGATGCGAAGCGTGTGCTGGAGGCGGCCCGCGCGGTGCGCATCAACCTGCGTGACTTTGGCGATGGTTCGGTCGGCATCAGTCTCGATGAGACTTCGGATGTTGCGCTGATCGGTGACCTGCTGGGGGTCTTTGGTGCGAGCAAGCCGGATGTTGTGGCTCTTGCGGCTCGCGCGCATGTAGCTCTACCCGAGTCCTTTGCGCGCACGAGCGAGTTCATGACGCATCCGGTGTTCAACACGCACCACTCTGAGACGGAGATGCTGCGGTACATCTTCAGACTTATGAGCCGCGATCTCAGCCTCGCGCACTCGATGATCCCGCTTGGCTCGTGCACGATGAAACTCAACGCCACGACCGAGATGATTCCGGTCACTTGGCCAGCGTTTGCGTACCTGCACCCATTTGCGCCGCGCGAACAGTGGGCGGGGTATGCCACGCTGTTTGCTGAACTCGAAGCGTGGCTCGCAGAGATTACGGGGTACGATGCGGTTTCGCTTCAGCCCAACGCAGGTTCGCAGGGCGAGTATGCCGGGTTGATGGTCATTCGCGCGTTTCACCTTGCACGCGGCGAGGAACACCGCACGGTGTGTTTGATTCCAGAGTCTGCCCACGGGACAAATCCGGCTTCGGCTGTCGTCGCGGGGTATCGGGTGGTAAGTGTGCGGTGCGTTAATGGGCTTGTGGATCTTGATGATCTGAGGACCAAGGCCGAAGCCCACAAGGAAACGCTGGCTGCGATCATGGTGACGTATCCGTCGACGACCGGGATCTTCGACGAGACCATCCGCGAGATGTGCGACATCGTTCATCAGCACGGGGGACAGGTGTATCTCGACGGCGCGAACATGAATGCGCAGGTAGGGCTGTGTCGTCCGGGCGATTATGGCTCGGATGTGAGCCACCTCAACCTGCACAAGACGTTCTGCATTCCGCACGGAGGCGGCGGGCCGGGGATGGGCCCAATCGGTGTCAAGGCACATCTTGCCCCGTTCCTTCCGACGCATCCGGTGACGGCGCCAGCATCGGCGGGCAAGCACGCGATCGGACCGATCAGCGCGGCTCCATACGGGAGCAGTGCGATTCTGCCCATCAGTTGGGCGTATATCGCGATGATGGGGAGTGCGGGGCTGACCAAGGCCAGTGCCGTCGCGATACTCAATGCCAATTACATGGCCGATCGCCTCAAGAGTGGGTACTCGGTGTTGTTCCGTGGGTCGCGAGGGCGCGTGGCGCACGAGTTCATTCTTGATTGCAGGCCGTTTGAGAAGTCGGCAGGCATCAAGATTGATGACATTGCCAAACGACTGATCGACTACGGCTTCCATGCGCCGACAATGTCGTGGCCGGTGCCGGGCACGTTGATGGTCGAGCCGACTGAGTCGGAGCCTAAAGCCGAGTTGGATCGTTTCTGTGATGCGATGCTGTCGATTCGTGCCGAGATTGCCGAGATTGAATCGGGCACGATAAGCCGCGACGATAACCCGCTGCGCAACAGCCCGCACACGATCGCGAGTATCGCGAAGGGCGACTGGAATCATCCATACACGCGTGAGCAAGCTGTGTATCCGATGCCTCATCTGCGTGAGCACAAGTTCTGGTCGAGCGTGGGTCGCGTTGATAATCCGTATGGCGATCGAAATCTATTTTGCTCGTGTGTGCCTGTGACTGAAGGCTGAGTTGGTGCTGGGCCTGGCGAACCGGTTGCGGGGCGACACTCTGCCTAGGCGGCTTTGAGTGTTGCCAGGTTGGCGGTGCCCAGAAGTCTGGGCACGCGGTGTTCCCATGCGTGCTGGGCTCGCGCTCGCGAGAGTGCCCGTTGCCCGACCTCCTGGCGGAGACTTTCGTCGGCGCACAGGTGATCGACTGCGTGGAGCAATTCCGGGCCACGTGAGAAGGTCATGATTTCGCGTCCGATGTCGAAGAGTTCACCGAGACCGGCGGTTGCATGATGGATGCACGGTACTCCAGAGCCTGCGATTTGAAAAACCTCGTGGGTCACACTGGCTTCGTCGCATGCTGGATTGATCGAAATCGCGCACTTGCCAAGCCCAAAGACGCGTGACAGGTCTTGGTGCGCCACCGATGACCGGGCTTCCAAAGCCTGGGGTACTCCGATCGCCTTCGCGTCACATCCGTACACACCGAGTTCGACGCGCTGCCCGAGCCACGCCAGCCAGAACGAACGGCGCCATGAGGTCGCTTGTCGCAGGATCTGCTGAGTCTTGTACCAGCGCCGGCCTTTGCGTGTCAGGTAGATCAGTGCCGCACCGTGGTCGGCCCCGAGTTGGGTCGCGAGTTGATGCACCGTGCGCAGAGGCTCGCAGGCTCGGGCTTCGAGTAACTCGGACGCGAAACGTTCGAGTGCGACTCTGATGGCCGGCTTGTCTTCGCGAATGAATCTCGAGAATTGTGACATGGCTTGCGGAATCATGGCCCGTTCCATGGCTGCCGGGTCCGGGTCGTCCGCAGCCAGGAAACGCTTCACAGGAATCGCAACCGGTTGAACATCGTGTGCAACCACAACCACATCGTGGCGAGGTTCCCTCGATTCCATCGGTCTGACAACCTCGTAGTCCTCGGCGACTGGCATGGATTCGACCCGTGACCACCCGAGCATCTCGCGGGCCTCGTCGGCCGTGGGTTTCGACTTGACGAAATGTCCATAGGCTGAACCAGCACACATTGTTCGTGCCGGTTCGAAGAGGGCCGACCCGGCCGAGAGCCAGTTCGGGTGGTCCGCCCACCACATGGCCACGTTGAGTCCGAGGTGTGTCCAGAGCGACTCAGGCGTCGGGCCGGAGGGCAAAGCGAAGTCGATGACGCCCGAGGGGCCGAACGACACTGCGTGGGTAAACCCACCAGCTTCAACGCGATAGCGCTGCTCGGCGATGAGCAGGCTGATCGCGCTGCGTGCACCGTCGGCACGTATGGCGCGATCGCGGAGTGTCTGGACTTCGATCCAGCCCGGGTTCAGACCAAGGCGTTGCGACGCCCGAAGCATTCCCAGCAGGCTGTGCCGCGCCATTTGCCCTGGAGGCAGGATAAACAGAGGCCTAGGGGTTTCGGAATGGGCGGCGTGCATGGCTCAACGCCAATCGGCACACTGAGGCTGTGCACTTGTGTTTCAATTCCCTTGCGCAGCGAGTTGGTGCGTGCTTCAGCCCGAAGCGTTCGTCGCGCCTGCCTGACTTTGCAAGAGCGACTCCTCGAAAGGCTGGACGACGACGAACCCGGAGCCTTCGAACCGCATCTGGACGCTCTCGCCCGAACCACGTCCGAAAAAGGTCTTGAGCTGGACGTCTGTTTTGAACTCGGGCGAGAGATTTCCACTCCAGGCCACGGTCGCCTGAGGGTCCGTGAATACGGGCGAGCCGGGCTCGACGAGAAGGGTCAGAGGCTCGAAGTGCGTCGTCAGTGCGACCATGCCTGTTCCCTCAAGCCGTACATTGAAGAGCCCGCCTGCCGCAATGGCCATCACCTTTCGAAGGAGTTTGATGTCCCAGTCAAGGCTTCCCTCGAAGGCCAGAATGTCATTGCCATTGATGAAGATCGCGTCGCGCTCGAGATTCAGAATAGTCACCTTCTTGCCTTGATCGGCGAGGTACAACTTCCCTCGGCCCGATGCCTTGGTGAGTCTGGCACCTTCACCGGTGAAGGTCTTCTTGAGGGTCTTGGCCAGCCCCCGCTGAAAGATCCCTTCGCGTTCAAAGCGGATGTCGCCTCGGTATGCGATCATCGCGCCGTGCTTCATCCACACCATGTTTGCGAGATTAACCTCGAGGATGCGCTCGCGTTCGAGTTCGAACAGTCCCTGATCCAGATCGCGCTGTACGGTGTCGGCCAGGAAGTCGTCGATCGAATATCGGCTCATGTGCATCCTCTCGTGTGTCAGGTTCTCTCGATCTTCCTTGGAAATTGGTTTTGGTTCGTGCAATCGCCTGCTGTATCAATCGTGCCTCAAGGCGACAATCGGGTCCTGCAATGCTGCCTTGCGCGCCGGATAGATGCCGAACACGAGCCCCGTGAGGGCTGCGACCACGAAAGCGACGATAATCGACCAACCAGTGACGACCGTCGGGAGAGCAGCATCCGGCGTGATAGCCGAACCGATGAAGGGGGCCTCGGGCAACAGCGGTACAAGCCGATCGAGCGCGACGGCAAGCCCGATCCCAAACCCCACACCCACCAGTCCGCCGATGCAACTGAGCACGCTCGTCTCGACCATGAACTGCGCGATGATGTGTTTACGTGTCGCGCCCAGTGCTCGGCGGATGCCGATTTCGCGGGTGCGCTCGGTTACGTTGGCGAGCATGATGTTCATGATCCCGATTCCGCCAACAAGAAGTGCGATTGCCGCTACTGCACCGGACACGATCTGACCGGTCAGGGCGCGCTTGCGGGCACTTTCGAGCAACTCGTACGGGACGATCATCCCGATATCTGTGAGACCAGGATGTCGCAGTTCCATGATGCGACGCAGACGATCGGCGTCTGACATGACCCGTTCGCGGTCGGGCGATTCGAGAAACACCTCGGAGATTTGCACTTCGTTCCCTTGGAACGAGCCTTGGGTCCGCCGAACGACGATGTCGCCGAAGACCGCCCGTGCCGTAGTGATTGGGATATGCAGGTCGAGGTTCAGATCGCGACCGACCAATGCGGCGCCGGCGCCGCCGCTGAGTCCCACAGGTGCGAGCACGCCGACGACCTTGAACGATTTGTCATCTATGCGGATAGTCTCGCCGAGTGGATCTTCGAGAGAGAAAAACTCTTTGGCGATCTCATGACCAATCACGCATACGAGGGCACTCTGGTCGAGGTCGTGTTGCGCCAGATACCGTCCGCGTGCGACGACGAGCCCTGCAACCGGAGCCAGATTGGGGGTTGTTCCGTACGCCTGACTGACCTTGCGCCTCTGCCCGCGCAGGACTTCACTCCCGATCTCTTTGAGAGGCACGATGTTCGCCACATCACTGAAGTTGTCTTCAATGATGTCAAAGTCGCCAAACGTGATGCCGTAGGTGCTCAAAAATCCGCGCTGCTGGCCTTGGGCAGATTGGCTTTCGGGTGGCTTCTGGCTTCGCACGATAATGTTGCGGGCCCCGAGCCGCTCGATCTGCCGAAGGGCTTCCTGCGTTGAACCTTCACCGATGGCGACCATGGTGATGACGGCCGCGACGCCGAAGATGATCCCGAGTGCTGTGAGTGTCGAACGCAACAACTGCAAACGCAGATTCGCCAGCCCCAACTTGATTGTCTCAATGAGAAATGTCACGCCCGATCGTATGCACTCGTACACTCACTCCGTGTCACACCCGTCGCATGGCAATTCCACCCGCGTTGACCTCTCGTGCGAAGCCACTACTGCACAGGGCTGGTCCTACGTCGCGGATATCACGCATCCCGATGGCACCTGCGTTCCCGCCACGGTGCGTCTGAGCTGCGCCGACTATGAGTTCTGGTGCGGCGGGATCGAGCCGCCCGCAGCAGTGGCCGAACGTGGTATCCGCATTGCTCTCGAATCGCTCGACACGCTGCCTCGATCCTTCGATGTTGCTGCGTTTCGCCGTCGCATCGAAGGCTTCGACGAACGCATGCGCCGCGCCTGAATCGGGCTCTAGCGTTCACCGGCCAGATCGATCTGGCCAACCGCACGGCAAAGGCCGGCTTTTGCTCCGCGCCCGAGAAGCCCAGCTATAGCTTGCCGCCCCCGCTCGCCCATGTCCTGAGTCAGCGAGCTGACATACATCGCAAGATATCGGTCGACGAGGGCAACATCATCCCATTCCGCCCGGTCGCCACGATTGGCCCGCAAGTGCTCGCGACTTTGGATCGGGTGCGAAACGGCGTGCTCCACTGAGGCGGTCAGCACGCCATCGAGCGCCATGACGGTGCCTCGGCCGAATCGTGCATCCAGATCCCGCCGGACAACATTGAGCCCCAGTGGCAGCGGCAACTCCGTCTGAGTCGCCCACCACACGCCGAGGTTTGCGACTTCGATGAGTCCCAGCGATTCGTGTGTCAACTGTGCTTCATGAATCAAGAGACCCGCATCTACCTCACCACGCACGACCGCCTCTGGGATCTCCGAGAACAACATTTCTGCAACCTGGAATGAGTCGGATCCGAGCATCAATCGCAGGACCAGGTACGCCGTCGTGTTCACACCGGGCACGGCGATGCGCTTGCCGCGCAATGCGTTGATCCCGCGTTCGGCATGCTCTGCCCGCACGACGACACGAGGTCCGTAGCCTTCGCCGAACGATCCGCCGCACCGCGTGATGACGTATCGATCAGCCACCGCCGGGTAGGTAGCGCAACTGATCGCCGTCACGTCGTACCCGTTGAGCTCCCTGCCAGCCACCACCTTGTTGAGTTCCTCGACATCACGTGCTTCAAGGGTGAAGACGAATCCACGCGTGTCGATCGCCGGACCGCGCCCGCCCAACCCGACGAGCGGCCACCACATCACGACATCGTCGGAGTCCGGTGAATGTGCTAGGCGAATACTGATGCTCATGCTTCACGCATGGTACGCAGAGTTCATGCGTGGGCCTGCACACCACCGACGCGCCTTGGGCCAGCTCCTCGTTCGCTGCTTACGCCGCCCAAGTGCTCAATCTGCGACTCCGCTGCGCTGCTTCGTGGCAGATTTCGGTCAGCTTGGCCCTGTCGATGGGCTTGCTGGCGTAGCAGTCACACCCGGCTTCGAGGCATCGGGCGGCGTCGCTGCTCATCGCGTGAGCCGTCAGCGCCACGATCGCCAGTGGCCATCCTCGCGCGCGGAGCACGCGCGCCAGCGAGTACCCATCCATCTCCGGCATCTGCATGTCTGTCAGCAACAAGTCGCACGGCGGAGGATCAAGTAACTCGCCGTCGATGGTGCCATCGATCGTCAACGCTTCAAGCGCCAGTCGTCCGTTCTCGAATGATTGGACTTCCGCACCGGCCTGAGTCAGGTGAAAAACGATCAGCCTTCGGTTGTCCGGCCCATCCTCAGCCAGAAACACGCGCACTCCTTGAAGCGAGCGAGCATTCAAACATCGCGCGACCTCAGTGGCAGGATCGTTCTTGGCCAAACGCATGGCTTGCGGCTCGAACAGCGGCACTCCCGCGATCGGTCCGGTTTCAACCGTTGCTGTGAAAATACTGCCCTTGCCCGGAATGCTCGTGACCGTGACGTCGCCACCAAGAAGCTGCGCCAGCATTCGGCTGATGCGCAGCCCAAGCCCGGTTCCGCCAAACTCGCGCGTCGTCGAAGCGTCTGCCTGCTCGAACGCGCCGAACAGCCGGGACATGCACTGGGGCGTGATGCCGATGCCGGAATCATGCACACTCACGATCAACCTCGGGCGCTCGGCATGGGACTCATCGATGCCCACACGCATGATCACGCTTCCGTGTTCGGTGAATTTGATCGCATTGCCCACAAGATTCAGCAGAATCTGCCTCAGACGCACAGGATCCGACCGAATGGTCTCAGGGAGCGGCGTGCACTGTTCGAGCTCGAGCGTGATTCCCTTTTCCTTCGCCTTTACGCTCAGAAGTGATTCAACTTCGAGCATCAGCGATCGCGGGTCAACCGGCAGTTGCTCGAGCGTCAACTTGCCAGCCTCGATCTTCGACAGATCCAGAATGTCGTTAATCACGCTGAGCAGATAATTGCCGTTGCGTTTGATGGTTGTGACGAACTCGAGAAACTCACCACGCCTGCCGTCATTCATGTCGAGATCGGCAATCAGGTCGGCAAAGCCCAGAATGGCCGTCATTGGTGTCCGAATCTCGTGGCTCATGTTGGTCAGGAACTCGCTCTTGGCGCGGCTTGCAATTTCGGCGCGCGAGCGGGCGGCCTCGGCCTCTGCGCGCAGGTAGATCGAGGACGCCAAAAGCAGGCTTGTCCACCCGCTCAAGAGGAGTAGTGCTCCGATTGATGCTGGTATGGCCGCTGTCCATAGGCGTTCGGCCCTCGCCGCGGCATCGACCCATGTGCGAGGCACCGAGGCCATGATCGTGATGCCTCCATCATCAATCGTGCGAAGACGATCGACCCTGAAGAGCCCAATGAAAGTTCCTGATCGCTGCATGATCGAGTGCATGCCATGCGAATGTGCGAGCGGAGCCACAATCGATGCCAGTTCGACTTTCGAAACGGGCTGATCGTCGAGACCTTCGAGAACTCGCTCATCGAAGATCAAGCCGCTGTCCGAGACGTACCACGCTGCGCCGCCGATGCGATG
>JAANMT010000358.1_pt1 | contig 49991 bp, 42 predicted proteins | sample 7279711 | NCBI WGS metagenome assembly JAANMT01 (sample SAMN14094538, study PRJNA606508) | bioreactor metagenome | isolation source: A lab-scale SPAN reactor treating ammonium-rich wastewater day 1 | place: Ireland: Galway | collected 2017-01-16 | reverse complement strand
GGCCGCCTCGGCGGCCAACACGCGGGCGGGACCTGCTCTACCTTGGTAATCACCAGCGATTGGCCTTGTTCGTAGCGATCGACCCATAGCCGGAACGGGAGCGGCGTCGTGTGCATGCCCACGGTCGGGCCTGACCGCCCATCGGGGTCGAAATTGGCGTACATGCCCGGCGTCACGAACATGGCCAGAGCCAGGTCGTCTCCCTCGTCCAGCAACGCGTGGTTTTCCGAAGCCAGTCGCCGCGCGATTGCCGCTAATTGGTCCGAGGTCATGCCGCAATCGACGCCGATGATGCGCAGCGATTGCGCCAACCGCTCCAGGTGGTGCTCCAACCGGAACAGGGCGCCGTGAAAGGTTCGCATCTGTTCGGCCACGGTAACGCCCTGCACGAATCCCATGTCGCCTACCGGAATCCGCATTTCGGCCGCAGGAAGAAAGCGGCCATTCAAAAAGGCAAACGGTTCGGCCATGAGAGCGCGGAGCAGGAAGCCAAGGCGTACAGCGGAACGACCTGCTCAGTTTGCCACAGCCAGGGCCTCTGGCCAAGTGGGCGGAGTTCGCCACACCAGGAACTCGCGCATGCGAATAAAGTAGGAACTGTTCAAGTGACGCTGCTCATCGTGCCGGCGCCCGACCTCGTCGCTTACGTTCCACTGTTCGACCCGCCGCGCTAACGGGCCGAGTCGCTCCAACCCCATCAAGCCGGTATACCCCAGCGCTTGCGGGGCGGAGGTGGGGGAAACGATTCGATATCGCCTTAAGACTGGGTCGCGCGGATTGTACAAAACGATCAGTCGCTCTAACTGCGTGAGCGCCCGCGCGTGGAAGGCTCCTGGCATCAGCCAGTTGTTATGAAACGCCGGGGCCATCATCGCGGCCCGCATCGGACGACGTGGCGTGAGGTGTTCCGGCGGCAACGTGCGGCCTTCCAGGCTACCGCCCGCAAGCAGGTGCAATGACCCTGAGATCACCCGCGTCCCAAAGCTGTAGCCAAGGAAGCTCGTCCGAGTATCGGGCGGTAACCGCGAGACGACCGTGCCAAGATAAAGCCCTTCGGTATCGGTGCGTTCCGCCTTGACGCGCACATCGTTCACGAGTCCCGGCACGCGCTCGCTGGGCCAGGACCAGATGACAAACCGCAAAGGACTTCGCGGGCCTCCGCCCTGCCGTAAACGTTGGTACGCCAGCCAACCGCTCTCCACCGCGTCTTCGGGCGTATACCGGTTGCCATGAACGTAGAAAAGTGTGAGCGTCACGGGATCGTGCGTGGCCGCAAACTCCACAAGACTTTCTTGCCGCCATCCGCCGCAACGCCACTGGTAAACCTTGAGTTGCGACGACAACACTTGGCAAGGAATTTCATTGATGTCGCGCGTGCTGATCATCCAGAATTCGTCGCGCGAGTCAACGACGCACAGGCCGCAATCGCACGCCGCGGCGACCGAGGCGCATAGTGCAGTCAGCAGCGCGAATACTGCTCTTAACCGCTGCGAGCTGAAGTCGACGCTCTCCATGAACCCTGGCGCACACGAAGCGAGGTGAAAAACCGACGTTGTTAAAAAATACCACCTGTTTCGAATCGTGCGTTGCGGAAAGGCAGCGAGTTCGGCGAAAAAAAACAACACGTAGCGGTTGCACCACACACCCCGTGACGTAGAGTTGCTCGATTCACAACTCCGACATCCTCCCCCGTTTCATTGACAGGAGACGTAACGGCTATGAAGAGGCTTTGGATATTGACGGTCGCAACGCTTGTCGCCACCTCGGGCTGCGGTTACTTGGGCGCCTGGCGAAACACCGGCTGCTGGCGTTCGTTCGGCGACGCCTACGACGGGGGCGTTACCTGCGATGGCGGCATGTGCGGCGCGGGCGTTTATGGCGACGGCCTTGCCGAGGGCGGCTACGGTGAAGACATCTATGGCGAAGGCGTCTACGGGAATGCCCAATACCCCGTGTATATGCCCGGCGAGGGAACCGTGATCGGCCCTCAAATCCTGGCGCCCGGAGAGACCATTCCCGCGCCCACGGGCGAACCGCTCCCCGAACCGGCGCCGATGTAAGTTCTGTGATGAGGGCCGGAGCCGAAACAGCTCGCCGGTCGTGCGGAATGGCGCGAAGCACCGCTTCGCGCTGGCTGCACGTCGCGCGGGCTGTTTTCGTTGCGCGACGGACGAATAGGCGCCCCCGTGGCGCGCCGACCGCTCGACGTTAAGCTCCGAAGATCCGATTGCGCTGCGCTTGGTTCCAAGCGAGCTTTTCTTCGCGCGTCATGCGGGAGAAATCGGGCTTGCCGTTGGACATCGCCCGAGACGGCGCCTGGCCGTTTCCAATCGGCGCCGCGGTCGTCGGGGCGGCGTCGACGAGGGGTTGTGGTACGCCCGCGGGCACGGCAATCGACCCGCCGCCATAACTCATGACGTTGGTTTGCAGCACCAAATCATCTTCCAGCGATCGCTGGGGTTTGATTCTCAACTGATGCAAGACGCCATGATAGGCGCGCACGGCCTCCTCGGGCGAAATGACTCCCTCGGTAATCAGCCGCAAGAATTTGACGAAGCTCAGTTGGTGTTCGGCATTGTTGATTTTTCGCCCGAACAACGCCACGCGGGCGCCATGCTTTTGTGCCTCGGCGATGAGCTTGAAGGCGTCATACGTCGTCCCGGCGCCGCCGCCTAATACGCCCACGACCAAGTGCGGGTTGTAAGAAACCAACTCTTCGAGCGCACGCGGGCCGTGATACACCATTTTTAGGAACACCGGCCGCGACGATTGCGGCACACCCGCCAGGAGCCGTGCTACACAGTCGTTGATAAACCCAGGCACTTGCTCCGGCTCCAGGCCTTCGGGTGCGTTAGGATCGAACAACTCCAAGAAATGGCGAAACCCTTTTGCTTCGGCCTCGAGACGGAAGGCTCCATAGGCTTCCAATGCGGCGAGGTCCAATTCCAAGCGATTATTGAAGGTGATGCTGTAGAGACCGAGGTTCACGCCGCGCCGGCGTTCGTCATCAGCGCACGTCAGATGTCCGCATTGGGCATGATCGATGGTGACGCTACGAAACGGCCGCGATGGTTCGGCCGCGTAGCGGCTTCCACGGGCGATCCAAATATCGGTCGTATCATTGGCTCGCACCGCGGGCGTCACGGGACTTTGGTCGAACAACCCCTCGCCGTGAACCAGAACCTCGGCGGTCGAGGCCGACATCAATACGATATCGACTTCGGCCTGCAACGTGACCTGCCGGATCTGCTCGCGGTACTCCGCCAAGGTGCGCTGCCGTGCCTCCCCCGCATGGGATTCGGGCGACCAACCTGGAGCGCCAATGCCAAACGCCATGTCGGCGTCTTTGGCGTCGGCAATGATAAATGCCTTGGAGCCGTGCGGGTCCGCGTGAATGGCGGCAAGTTTTTCGTCAAGTGTCTTGTGCATTGCTCTAGTATACCTTCGCCCCGCGCCGACGGCAGGCATGATCTCAACGACAAAATCTTCGTAGTCCGCGCCGCCAATTGCAAAGGTTTGACGGCTTTGACAAGAAAGCGGCCCTTCCTATCGCGGGCAGGCCGGCGCGTGGCTGGCGCGCCCCTGGCGGGAGGCGAGGCGAACTGTTTAGAATTTAACTAACTTTCGCCTCGTTGTTCCTCCTTGCAACACACTGGTTTATGACGCAACCCGCTTTTCTCCGCGTGCTGTTCATGGTCGGTGTCGCCTTGGGGTGCGTCGTGCCCGCCGCGGCCCAAGACGCCCCCCTCGCCAATTCGGGCAGTCCCGGCGACGTGCTCGCGGGGCACTCGTACCATGGCGAGGCGTTTAACGAAGGGCCTCGGCAAAAGGCGTACCTTATGGACGGCACGGGGCGCGTGTCGTTCCCCGTGACCACCAAAAGTCCCGAGGCGCAGCAGTTTATCAACCAGGGCGTCGGACAGTTGCACGGGTTCTGGTACTTCGAGGCCGAACGCTCCTTCCGTCAGGCGGCCGCACTCGACCCCGATTGCGCCATGGCGTACTGGGGCATGGCCATGGCCAATGTGAACAATGAGAAGCGGGCTAAAGATTTTCTGGCCAAAGCCATTGAGCGCAAGTCGGCCGTCGGACCGCGCGAGGCGAAGTACATCGACGCGCTGGACGCCTACTACAAGGCCGACGCCAAAAAGAAGACGGAACGCGCTCAAGCCTATACCAAGGCCCTGGAACACATCTTCTACGACCATCCCGAAGACATCGAAGCCAAGGCGTTCCTTGGGCTTCAGATGTGGCAGAATCGCAACGTGAGCATTCCGATTTCCAGCCATCTGGCCGTGGAAGCCTTGCTCAAGGACGTTTTGGAGGTCGAACCGCTCCATCCCTGCCACCATTACATTATTCATCTCTGGGACTTGGAACGAGCGCAGCTTGCCCTCGATTCGGCGGCTAAGTGCGGACCCGCGGCGCCCGGCATTGCTCACATGTGGCACATGCCGGGGCACATTTATGCGCGCCTCAAGCGTTACCATGACGCCGCGTGGCAACAAGAGGCGTCGGCCCGCGTCGACCACGCCCACATGATGCGTGACCGGGTGCTTCCCGACCAGATTCACAATTTTGCGCATAACAACGAATGGCTAATTCGCGACTTGATCCACATCGGCCGCATGGACGATGCGCTGGATCTCGCGAAGAACATGATCGAGCTGCCGCGCCATCCCAAGTACAACACCCTGTCCCGCAACGGCAGCGCCAAGTACGGAAGAATGCGGCTGTTTGACGCGCTTAATGCCTTTGAACGCTGGGACGATCTGATCTCGCTGTGCGACACGCCCTATCTGGAGCCGACCGACAACGCCACGGAACAAATCAAACGGCTCCGGCATCGTGGTCGCGCGTTGTACCGCAAGGGCGATGCGGCTGGCGGCGCAACTCAACGGGAAGAAGTCGAAGGTTGGCTCCAACGAGAACGTGACGCCCAAACCCACGCCGAACGTGACGCCGAATGGAAAGTTCTAGAGCAAAACGTTGAAAAGGACTCGGCGGAGAGAGACAAATTAATTGCCAACGCCAAGCAAGCGGCGCGGAAACCGTTCACGGGCAACGTTCGCGACCTGGAACGGGCCGCTTGGGAATTACAAGGCCACCAATTGTTGGCCGACGGTAAGCCCCAAGAGGCGCTCGACTTGTTCAAAAAGGCGGGCGGTGTGGACGGAACATTCCTGGCGCGGGTGGAGTTGGCGGCGGGAAAGTCGGACGAAGCCGAGAAAACCGCACGTCGCGAAGTTGAGACTCATCGTCAGGAAGTCCTTCCCTTGGCGACTTTGGTCGAGTTGCTCTGGACCGCCGGCAAACAGAAAGAAGCCGGCGACATGTTTGACGAACTTCGCAAGGTAGCTTGGGCGGCCGATCTGGACGCCCCGCCGCTGGCGCGATTGGCGCCCATCGCGCGGCAACTGGGGCTACCCGAGGATTGGCGCCAGGCGCCGCCTCCGGCGACCGATATTGGCGAGCGGCCGAATCTTGATTCTCTCGGTCCCTTCCGCTGGCAACCCTTACCCGCACACACCTGGACACTCCAAGACGCAGAAGGTCGCGACGTGGCGCTTGCGGATTATCACGGTCGGCCGGTGATCGCGGTGTTTTACTTAGGTTTTGGTTGCCTTCACTGCGCCGAACAACTCCGCGCGTTGGCGCCCAAGGCCGCGGAGTTCAAAAAGGCGGGAATCGAGATCGTGGCAATTAGCAGCGACGACCGCGAGGGGCTATGCCGCTCAATCGAGAATTACGAAGGCGAGCAGTTCCCCTTCCCGCTGCTCGCCGATGCGCAATTGGACGTATTCCGCGCGTACCGGTGTTACGACGATTTTGAGAATCTTCCCTTGCACGGCGCGTTCCTGATCGATGGCGCGGGACAGGTGCGCTGGCAGGACATCAGTTATGAACCGTTCATGGACGTGGATTTCCTGCTCCAAGAATCGCAGCGTCTCCTTACGCAATAACCATGTTGGCCAGCCGCGACGACTTCGCAGAAACGCCCGAATCCCCCGATTTTCGTCGTTCGTCATTTTTCCGGGCGCGTCGCGTGCATGAACGAGCAGCAACTTTCGCGCGAGCCGGCGTTTACCGAGCAGAAATTGAAGGGCCGCCTTCTCGTCATCGCAGCGGCGGCGCTGTGGAGCACAAGCGGTTTTTTCGCCAAGTCGCCATTTTTTGAAGACTGGCCGCTGGAGATCCGTGGACCGCTGTTAGCATTCTGGCGGGCGGCGTTTGCCGCGGCAGTGTTGTTGCCCATGATTCGCCAGCCGCGCTGGTCCTGGTGGATGGCGCCCATGGCGCTGGCCTTTGCGGCCATGAACTTGACCTATCTCAAGGCGATGACCTTGACGTCGGCCGCTAACGCGATCTGGCTGCAAAGCACCGCGCCTCTTTGGGTGTTCTTTCTGGGTGGTTTGTTCTTCAAGGAGCCGATCCGGCGAATTGATTGGGTAACCTTGGGGTTTGTCGCGACGGGGATCGGAGTCATCGTGTTCCGGGAGTCGCAGGGCGAATCCATGCCGGGCGTGTTGTACGGTCTGGCCTCGGGCGCGATTCTGTCGGTCGTTTTTCTTCTGCTTCGTCGCTTGCGGATGTACGACACATGGTGGCTCGTGGCGGTTAACCATCTGGTGGCGGCCTTGCTATTTGTGCCCTACGTCGCTTGGCAAAGCGTTTGGCCAACACCATGGCAATTGGCGGTGCTGGCGTGTTTCGGGGTGTTCCAAATGGGGCTGCCCTACGTGTTGTTCGCCCGTGGCTTGCGGTACATCCCCAGCTATGAAGGCTCGGGATTGGCGCTATTGGAACCGCTGTTGGCGCCTGTTTGGGTATTCCTGGCATGGGGGCATTTAACCTCCTATGAGCCGCCCACCTGGTGGACGCTGACTGGAGGAAGCCTGATTCTCGCTGGACTGATGGTGCGCTATACCGCCGAGGCGCTACGTCGCCCCGTCGTATCTCCCGCGTCAACCGAAAGATGAATCCGCGCATGGGCGTGTCGCTGGAAATTCGCTGGTTCTTGAGTACGCCTCCCATTGATCGTGAGTTCTGGTTTAGGGACATTCGGCCCTCTCCCACGCGCATCGATTGGTACGCGTTTCCCTGCGATGTTCGTAGCGGCGTCAAGGTGCGCGAAGGACGCTTCGAGGCCAAACTGCGGCTCGCGGAGTGTGGCGCCGCCGAGTTCGGCGCTGTGCGCGGCCGGTTGGAGCGGTGGACCAAGTCCAGTGTCGTATTTCCACCGGGGGAAGTTCCCCAGGTGAATCACTTGGACGGCGCGGGCTGGAAGGCCGTCGCCAAGACGCGTTGGCAGCGCATGTTTCAACTTGAGGGTGACATGCTCAGAGAAACACAAACCTTAGATCGAACTCGCGTCTCGTGCCAATTCGAGTGGACCGAAATAACCTTCGGTCGGGAGATTGCGTGGTGGACGATTGGCCTGGAAGCCTATGGCGCCGCGCCGGATCAGGAGCAAATCCTTAACCTGGTTGCTTCCGAGCAATTGGCGCGCCTTCCTGCGCCAAGTTCGCTTCAAGAGGAAGCGTCGTGCGGTTATCCGGAATGGCTGCGCCGAGTTTTTGCCGATCACGATTAGTCGAGTAACTGCAAGGCAATCCGATGTTCCATTCGCCCCCACAACACCTCTTGCTCATACGGCCCCGCCACATTCCACGAACGCACATCACCCCGAGCCGAGGCCGAAGCGAGGAGTAAACCGTCGGGCGAGAATCCTGCTTTCGAGATGTCTTACCACCGCCGGGTTGGGAGTTCGCGTGAGTTGGCCGCCTCACTCCTCGATCGCGGCAATCGCGTGCCGGACGCGCCCATCGCGATACCATCCCATTCCCACCGTTCCTAAGAATACGTCCGCAAGGGGCGTCGCCAAAAGGAACGCTCTGAGGCTGAATCGAATTTGACCAAGACGAGGCCGCGCGCGGCCATTGCGGGATGCAAACATGCTCACCTGCCAGGCCAAGGGTAGGCATAGTACGCGGTTTGCTTGATTCCGGTTCGCGCGGTTGTTACCGCCGCGTCAATTTTTTCTGATATGCGGCTGGAGCCGCAATTTCCCGGCAGAACCGACATGCGAGGTCGGGCGTAGTGACGTTCGCGAAGCGAAACCTATATTTCGGTAGACTGGCTCTCCCGCTGGTGTTCCCTTAGGCGTTTCCTTCGCGCCAAGCGTACCTAGCGCGACCCATGGAATGGGCGCTCACCACGCTACGGATGGCTCTGACTGCCCTTGCCGCACGCAGATCCATGCCGCTCCGTAGCCTGCTAAGCAATCTTTCCGACTTGCGCCATTACGAATTCCGGTGGCGCCGTGGGCGTCGTGACCGCAAGGCGACAGAACGCGCGGAGCGCGAAGCGATTGCGCTCCGGCGAACTTCGCGTTATGAGTCGTTTGAGGATCGACTGGCGCTTTCGGTCGATCCCGTCGCCAATGCCTGGTGTGAACCGCTCGACCTCTTAGCCGAGCCGCAATCGGCGGCCTCGATCACGCAGTACGCTGCTAACACGGACGATTATGGTCTCGAATACGTTCGCCGTACGTATGGGTTCCTGGGGGCGGGGCAAACGGTCGCAGTGATTGACAGTGGAATTGCTTATGATCATCCCGCCCTTGGTGGCGGATTGGGAGCGAATTACCGCGTCGTCGGCGGATGGGACTTCGCCGAGAATGACGCGAATCCTTACGACGACGCTCCCGGCGGCTTTCACGGAACCCATGTGGCGGGCATCCTGGCAAGCGACGACGCAACCCATCGCGGTGTTGCGCCCGCGGTCGATCTGGTGGCCCTGCGGGTCTTTGACGATCAAGGGCAGGGAGAAATCGCCTGGATTGAGCAAGCCTTGCGCTGGGTCCACGAACACCGCAACGCATTCGCCAACCCGATTACGGTGGTGAACTTGTCGCTCGGGTCAAACACCGACGCCGAGGGGCCGCCGCCGGAAGTGCAGATCGAGGACGAGCTAGCGCAACTCAAGGCTGATGGGATTCTAATTGTCGCTTCGGCTGGCAATTCCTTCGCCACGGAACAAACGTCCGGATTGGCTTACCCTGGGGCAAGTCCTCACGTAACGCCCGTGTCCAGTGTGGGCGCCGATGGCCGGCTGAGCAGTTTCAGTCAGCGGGACGCACGGGTGCTGGCGGCGCCGGGCGAACGCATCACCAGCACCGTGCCTGACTTTGCGAAAAACCTGGACGGGGTGACGAACGACTTTGAACACTCGTCCGGCACCAGCATGGCCGCTCCCTTCGTCACGGGCGCCGCCGTGCTGGTGCGCGAAGCGATGGAGTCGGCCGGTCGTTCGGACATCACGGGCGACATGATCTACGACCACCTGCGGCAAACATCCGACCTGGTGTTCGATCCGATCACCAACGTCTCGTATCATCGCATTCATATCGGCCGCGCCATCGACGCCGTTTTGCCCGCCGACGACTATGGATCGACGGTGGCCGACGCGCACAATCTTGGCGTCATCGGCGGCCAGCACGCGATTTTGGGCGTGTTGAGCCGCGGCGACGAAGGAGACTTCTTCCGATTCACGGCCGACAAAACCGGCCTCGTGCGTTTCCACTCCACCGCCACGGGCAATCTCACTACCGAGTGGCGTTTGGCCGACGGCGCCACGCGGGAAGGCGCGACGCTAGCGATCGAAGTGATCGCCGGTCGCACCTACACGGTGGGTTTGGCGGCCCAAGCCGGATTCGGATCCTACCACGTTGGCATCGAAGCCGAAGCGATTGCGCCGCGCGATTGGGGCGAAGTGACGTTTAACGACTTCGTCGATCAAAACATTACCAACGAGGCTTGGCGCACGCTCCGCGCGTCGCGCAACGGAACGCTCACGGTCGAAGCCTTCTTCTCGCATGCCGCGGGCAACATCGACCTGGAGCTTTATGACGGCGACCAATTGGTGGCCTCCAGCCACACGCTCGCCAATACGGAGCGTGTGGATATCGCCGTCACCGCGGGACAGGCGTTGTCTTTGAAAATCATCGGTGAGAACCGAGACGTTGATCTCCGGCTGACGAATCTGGTGACGGTCAACGGTGACACGCTCCTCGTGGCAGGCACGGATGCGGACGATCAGTTTTCGTTCTCCACCGGTAGCCGTCACGTCATCCAAGTGAACGGGGTCGAGTACGCCTACCGCGCTGACGAAGTTTCCACGGTGCGGTTTCTTGGCGGAGCGGGCAACGACGTCGTCTCGTTTACGGGCACGCGGGGTTCCGAGCGGCTTGTAGCGCATCCGAGCCGCGCTACCTTCACAGGGGAGACGTGGACCGTTTCCGCCGAGAGCGTCGAAACTTTCAGCGCTCAAGGTGGCGGCGGACGCGATGAGGCGATGCTGCACGGGTCGGCGAGCGATGACCGATTTTCGGGCGCGCCCGGCGAAGCCCGCCTGGAGGGAGACCGCTTCTCGCATCACGTCACGGGCTTCTTCGTCATTCGCAGCGACGGCGGCGCAGGACAAGACACGGCGTTTCTGGTGGACTCGCCAGGGAATGACCTCCTGGTTACGCGACCTGGCGAAGCGGCGCTCTCGGGCGAAGGATTTCGCTTGGATGTTCTCGGATTTGAGAACGTCCGGGCCGCGGCGACCCACGGTTTCGATCGGGCGGAAATGCGCGATTCGTCGGGAGGCGACCGCTTTTTCGCGCGCCCCGAAATGGCCTGGATGACGGGACGCGATTTTCTTAGCTATGCCTCTGGGTTCGACGTGGTCGAAGCAATTGCCGCGGGCGGTGGTCACGACATGGCATGGCTGTTCGATTCACGGCGGGATGACTACCTGCGTGCGCGGCTAGGCCAGGTTTGGCTGACGGGCGAAGGCTTTGAACTGGCAGCCACCGGATTTGAAACTGTTCGCGCCACGTCGAATGCTGGGGGGCAAGACCGAGCCGAGTACTTTCGTACGCGGGGCGATGCGTTTTCGTCCTCGTACCGCGAGACCCTCCACCACGGCGATGGCTATCTGAACATCGCGATGAATTTTTCGAATGTCGAACGAGCGAACGTGAGTGAAATCCGGCAAGCGGCGTTCCTCGGTTTGGATGGCGACGACGAAGAAGCATTCGTTCCCGCCTCGTTGGGCGGTCCCCACGCCGACCTGCAAGCGCTGGCCACCGTCTTTGACGAACTCGGCGCGTAATGCCAGGTTCTCGAAGGCGGGGAACTCGCGTATGCTTGCACTTTGCCGACGCGGCGCCCGCATCCGAAGGGTGGCTAACGGCCTTATTCACCAACACTCTATTCTTAGGAATCGCAATCGCATGACGGAAGCGATTGACCCCGGCTTTCAATTGGAGCAGGCGATTCGCGACATCGCCGAGTATTGCCGCCTCGCGGAGTCGAAGGTTCGGGGCGCGGTTTCGCTGTTGGAGGAGGGGAATACGCTTCCCTTCATCGCGCGGTACCGCAAGGAAGCCACGGGTGGCCTGGATGAACAAGAGTTGGGCCAGGTGGAGGACGCCCTCGCGTATTTCCACGATTTGGCCGACCGCAAGACGACCATTCTGAATACGATCGCCGCGCAAGGCAAACTCGACGATGCGTTGCGGCGTCGCATCATGGCTTGTCGCGACAAAAAGGAGTTGGAGGAAATCTACCTCCCCTTCAAACCCAAACGCCGGACGCGGGCGTCGGCGGCCAGGGAGAAGGGGTTGGAACCGTTGGCGGCGTTGCTCCTGTCGCGCGACGCGCCGGGCGACCAGCAAGCCGTTCTGAAGCCGTTCGTTAGCGAAGAACGAGGAGTGGCAAACGCCGCCGAAGCCCTCGACGGCGCCTGTGACATCCTCGCGGAACAATGGGCTGAAGACTCCCAGGTGCGCTCCATGATACGTCAGGAGGTGCAACGGGGATTGCTGGTTTCGCAGGTGAAGCGGGGCAAAAAAGAAGACGCCGTCAAGTTTGAAACGTACTTCGACTTTCGTGAGCCGCTGGCGAAGATTCCTTCGCACCGGTTTCTGGCCATCCAACGTGGCGAGGCGGAAGGTTTTTTGAAAGTCGGCATCGAGGTTGAGGAGGACCGGGTCCTGCGCTTGCTGACTGCGCGGCTGCTCCCCAATTCTCGCCTGTTATTCTACGCGCGACTGAAAGAGGCCGCTGTCGACTGTTATGCGAGATTGTTATATCCCTCGCTCGAAGGGGCGGTGCTGACCGAAGTCAAAGAGAAGGCCGACGAACAGGCCATCGCCGTATTCGGCAGGAACTTGCGCGAGTTGCTGTTGGCGCCGCCCGCGGGTCAGCGCGTGGTGCTGGGTGTTGACCCGGGCTTTCGCACGGGTTGCAAACTGGCGGTCGTGGACGCGACGGGGAAGTTCCTCGAAAACGCCACGATTTACCCGACGCCGCCCCACAACAAGACGGTCGAGGCGGGTGAAAAACTGCTAGACCTGATCCGTCGCCATCGGGTTGAATTGATTGCTATCGGCAACGGGACCGCCTCGCGCGAGACCGATGGCTTTGTCGCCGAGACGCTCAAGGCGGCTGGTTTGAACGTGGTCAAGGCGGTCGTGAGCGAGGCAGGCGCCTCGGTGTACTCGGCCAGCGAAGTCGCGCGGGAGGAATACTCCGAACTTGACGTGACCGTGCGCGGCGCCATTAGCATCGCCCATCGGTTGCAAGATCCGCTGGCGGAACTGGTGAAAATCGATCCCAAAGCGATTGGCGTGGGACAGTACCAGCACGACGTCAATCAATCGCTACTGCGGAAGGCCTTGGATCGTGAGGTGCAGTCATGCGTCAACCAAGTGGGCGTCGATGTAAATACGGCCAGCGCATCGCTCATGAGTTACGTGGCGGGGCTGGGGCCGAAATTGGCCGCAGCCATTTGCAGGCATCGTGACGAGAACGGCCCCTTCGCCAACCGGGCCGCGATTCGCAAGGTTCCGCGACTTGGGGCCAAGGCGTTTCAGCAATGTGCCGGCTTTCTGCGGGTGCGAGGCGGAGCGGAACCGCTCGATAACTCGGCGGTTCATCCGGAAAGTTACCACATCGTTCAAGCGATGGCGCAAAGCCAAAACGTCAAACCGCACGAACTTCTGGCGAATCCATCGCTCCTGCGACAAGTCGATCCAGCGCAATTCGCCAACGACAAAGTGGGACTGCCCACCGTGCGCGACATTCTTGCGGAATTAGAAAAACCGGGACGCGATCCACGAAAGGAATTCCGCGTTGTGCGGTTTACCGAGGGCGTACACGAGGTCGCCGATTTGAAACCCGGCATGCGGTTGGAAGGCGTCGTGACCAACGTGACGCACTTTGGAGCGTTTGTGGATGTGGGAGTCCACCAGGACGGCTTGATCCACGTTTCGGAACTGGACCGGCGTTATGTTTCCGACCCCACACAAGTGTTGGCGGTGGGCGACATTGTACAAGTCAAGGTGTTGCAAGTAGACGTTCAGCGCAGCCGGATTGCGCTTTCGCGAAAGCAGGCGATGGGATGAATTGCCATCCCTTATGGTTAACGAGCACGGCCGGTGTGGAGTTTACTCTTGAACCGAGCGCGTCTGGTCGCGCATCGCTGTCTTGATGGCCTCGTACACCTCCTTGCGATGCACGGGCACCTCAGCGGGCGCCTCAATTCCCAGTCGCACCTTGTCGCCGCGGATCTCCACCACGGTAATCACGATGCCGTCGCCAATGATGATTTGCTGGTCGCGTTTGCGGGAAAGAACCAGCATCGGGCGGAACTCCGAAAAGGGAAAGTGGAAACACTCGCGGTAATTTTACGTGCCAAAGCTTTAAGAAAGTAAAATTTCCGTAAGGCAACTCCCCTTCCTGCGAGGACACATCCCGCCCGTCAATTGACTTGCGTGTATTCGTTGTTCGTAAGTTGCTTGTGGGTAAGGTTTTATGGTTTTCAGGGTGGCTTCTTTGGGTCCTTGCGGCGTTCTTCAATCTTTTTTGTAAGTCCAAAAAATTCGTGGCAATCCGAAGGTGACATCTTGTTGGGGGCGAAACTTTTCACTAGGGGACGATCTTTTGCGATTTCATCCATTGCGCGCACCGCGCGGGCCACGTCGATGCGGGATGGTCTGATTTGCGCAGCCCGAATCCATGCCCACCTCGGGCATAGATATGCAATTCGCCCGTCACGCCGGCCTGTTTCAGCGCTAGGTACATGGCGATGCTATTTTCGGGTCCAATGCGATCATCGCTCGCGTGGGCGAAGAAGGTGGGCGGCGTCGCTTTAGTAACGCGAATCTCTGGCGCCAGCGTCAAGGCATCGCCCTCGGTCAAGTAAGCGGGGTAAACCAAAATAGCAAAATCCGGCCTGCACTGGACTTGATCCACGGGGTCAACCGCCTCGTATGCGCGGCGGTCAAAGTTGGTCGCCGCCGTGGCCGATAAATGACCGCCTGCGGAAAACCCAAGAATGCCGATACGGTCCGGATCGACTTCCCATTCGGCGGCGCGGCTGCGGACAAGGCTTATGGCGCGCTGCGCATCTTGCAATGGCGCCAGGTGCTTGGGCTGGTCGCCGCGGCGCGGCACGCGGTACTTGAGCACCATCGCCGTCACGCCGATCGAATTCAACCACTGGGCCACTTCCTCGCCTTCCAGGTCCATCGCCAGGATATGATAACCTCCGCCGGGGCAAACCAACACGGCCGCTCCCGTGTTGTTGTCTCGCGGAGCGGGGTAAACGAGAATCTCGGGGCGCGTGACATTCGTCAACCGGACTACCGGCCGCTCGCCTTCGGCGGACAGCGTCTTTTCTTCACCCACGTCCCCTTTTTCGCCAGGCGCCGTCGCGGGCCAGACATGCAAGCGTAGCGGTGAGTCTTCGGCCATTGCGGCGGTACAGAATCCCCCGAACGTCATCAGCGTGGCGATTACTAGCTTTCTCACAAACGCCTCCAAAAAAGGGCATAGAATGCTTCGTTGCTCAGATTACGCATCTCCGACGCAAATGCAAGACACGCTTGCAAACGTCGTCGTCCAAACCAGGCCTCACGTTAGTTCTGGCGGCTTCTAGTCAACAATACGCGAGTTTGTAGCCTCGATGATCGCTAACATGCCGCGACCGGTTGTAGCACCAGACACACTAAATGGTTGCTGGCAAATTCATAGGTTAGGCTTTAGACTGGCCTTACCATTTCCTGTCGAGGAGGAATTGTTATGCGCGGGTTTCTAGTCTTGGGCTTTCTGGCCGTGTGTTTCACCACGACGGCCCAGGCGAATGACGGCAACCGTTTTACTTATCTCGACGAATTCTGTGATCCTTACTACGTTCACGGCGCGTTTCCCAAACTGACGACGCCGCAATGGATTGGCGAAGAGGGTGTCGAGGCCGTCGTCGTTCTGGCGATTGACGATATGCGCGACCCCGCCAGGTACGAGGCGTACTTGCGCCCCATCCTGGATCGGCTCGCGCAGATCGACGGCCGGGCGCCCGTGAGCATCATGACTTGCACCGTCAATCCCGCCGACCCGCAACTTCAAGCGTGGCTCAAAGAGGGCGTGAGCCTCGAAATTCACACGTACGATCATCCATGTCCTTGCCTGCAAGGCGGCGATTTCAACGCGGCGAAGAACACCTATGAGCGCTGCGTCGATTTGTTGGCTTCAGTTCCCGGCAATCGGCCCGTGGCGTTTCGCATGCCCTGCTGTGATTCCCGCAACACGCCTAGTCCCCGCTTTTGGGCGGAGATTTTCAATGGCGCCACAGAAAAAGGCGCCTTTTTAACAATCGACAGTTCGGTGTTTAACGTGATTACAACCGGGGATGCAAGTCTGCCTCGGGAGTTCATCTTGGACGCGGACGGTAAGGGGTCCGAACGCTTTCGCAAGTACATTCCGTTCCCGTCATTCGTCAATACCATCGAGAATTATCCCTATCCATACGTCATTGGCGGATTGTGTTGGGAGTTTCCCTGCGTCGTGCCAAGCGACTGGGAAGGACAAAACATCCAGCGACCGAATAATCCCGACACCGTGCGCGACATGAAACTCGCCCTGGACGCCACGGTACTCAAGCAGGGCGTATACAACTTGGTTTTTCATCCGCACGGCTGGATTCGCAATGATCAGATTGTGGACTTGATCGACCATGCCGTGCGGAAGCATGGCCGAAAGGTCAAGTTCCTAACCTTCCAAGAGGCTCAGCAGCGAATCGACACCCACCTCTTGGCGGGCCAGCCACTCCGCGATCGCCACGGCCGGGATAACGGAGTGCGCTTGCTTGACCTGAACCACGATGGCTTTCAAGACGTAGTCATTGGGAACGGGGAATTGCGACGAACGCGCATCTGGTCGCCGAAAGAAAAGCGGTGGCTGGAAAGCGAGTTTCCGACGATGTTGGTCCGATCGACACAAGCCGGGACGCAACGAACGGCGGCGCATTTTGGCGTGGTCGACGACGATCCGGCGGTGTTGCTTCGTCTGGATTCCGACCCTCCCTCCGCGTGGCGTTTTGACGGCGAGCGTTGGACCGCGGATCAACGCCTCGCCACAACCAACGCCGCCGCTGCGACCTTACCGAAAGTCATGCCGGGACAAGCGGTTCGTCTGCGCGACATTAACGGTGACGGGCGCTGCGAGTTGATTTTCTCGGATGCCGCCGGGCCGACAAGCCGGGTGTTCGCGTGGGACGCCGAGCAACGTGTCTGGCGGCCACTCCCCTTTGAACTTCCCGCCGGGGTGAGCGTTGTGGACGCCCAAGGTCGTGACGCGGGTTTGCGTTGGTTCGATGTCGACGACGACGGCGACGATGACGTGCTTTTCTCAAATGAGCAACAATACTCGTTGCATATTTTTAATTCACCCACTTCTGGGTGGTCGATTGAGGTGTGCGCCGCGCAACGCAGAGAAGGCGACGCCATCCCCATGGTGGTGCGTCAAGGAACGAATAATGGCGCTTGGCTGCACTCGCGGCATCTGTGGGTGCAAAACGAGGACACGAGCCGGCTACCGGATGGCGTGGACCGTCGCTCGTTCCGGCAGTTGCTGGACGCGGTGGGCGGTTCAACTCCGTAATATGGCGTCTAGCCAAATTACGCGCCGACAGCAAAAATGAAATGGCTCAGTAAACCAGTTGCAGGAGGATTTTGTGCCTACTATTTTGGCTGTCGATGATGACCGAGCAGTTCTTCACTTGGTGGAGAAAGCGTTTACCGATAGCGACGTGAAAGTCCTCACCTCGCGCTCGGCCGAGGAAGGACTGAAAATCGCCGAGGACGGTCGCGAATCGGTGGATGTCGTGCTGCTCGACATCATGCTGCCCGACGTATCGGGATTGGCGGCGTTCGAGCAGTTTCGCGAGCAAGACACCAAGCGCCCGGTCATTTTCATTACCGCCGATAGCAAGAGCGAAACGGCCATTCAGGCGATGACCAAGGGCGCGTACGACTATCTGGTCAAGCCGCTTAGCCTGCCGCAATTGCGTGAAATTATTGGCAAGGCGCTAGAGACCCGCCGCTTGATGCGCATTCCCGTTGCCGTAGGCGAAGAAAAACAGCAAGAGCTAACGGGTGAAACGATTCTGGGCAAAAGCCCCGCCATGCAGGAGGTGTATAAAGCGGTCGGTCGTGTGGCGCCGCAAGACGTGACGGTGCTGATCCAAGGAGAAAGCGGCACCGGCAAAGAATTGGTGGCGCGCGCGATCTACCATTACAGCCGGCGCAAGGACGAGCCGTTCCTGGCCGTGAATTGCGCGGCCATTCCCGAGTCGCTATTGGAAAGTGAGTTGTTCGGCCACGAGAAAGGCGCCTTTACCGGCGCTGATCGGCGCCGCATCGGCAAGTTCGAGCAATGTTCCGGCGGCACGATCTTCTTGGACGAAATCGGCGATATGCCGGGTTTGCTCCAAGCCAAAATGCTGCGGTTGCTCCAACAACAAACCTTCGAGCGCGTTGGCGGCCGCGAGACAATTAAAGTCGATGTGCGCATCATCGCCGCCACCAACCGCGACCTCAAAGCGATGGTCGAGGACGGCGAGTTCCGCGAAGACCTATACTACCGTTTGCGGGGTTTTTTGATCCACCTTCCGCCGCTGCGCGACCGCGGGGACGACATCGAACTGCTCATTCACGCGCTCCTGGCGCGTTTTAGCCGGCAATTGGGAAAACCGGTGACGGGCGTAGCCGCCGAAGCCATGAACATCCTGCGTAACTATAGCTGGCCCGGCAACATCCGCGAACTAGAGAACGTCATTAAGCAGGCCGTCCTGCAGGCCAGCGGTCCGGTCATTGCCCCCGAGTTTCTCCCCGCGCTGGATGGACGACCGACGTCGGCGCTGGCGGTAGCCGCCACGCGCGAGAGCGGGACCAGCGATGACCTGGAAGCCTTTGTCGAGAAACGCATCGGCGAAGACTCGATCAATCTCTACAACGAGACGCTGGAAGTGATGGAGCGAATCCTGTTAACGCGGGTGCTCAACCACACGCAGGGCAATCAATCGCAGGCGGCGCGCATCTTGGGCATATCACGGAGCAGTCTCCGCAACAAACTGCGTTCGCTGGATATTTCCATCAGCCACGTCGTAAGCGGGACGGACGAACCGGACGAGGATTGACGCGGCCCTACGGGCGTGCAACCATCATAGCCACTGGCGGCGGGGCGCCGAACGGAGTGCAAAACACTCCCTTCGTTGTCCCGCCGACCGTGGCTATTGCTGTTGGTCAACCTCTTACCCCGCATCTTCCCATGACGCGCACCGTTCCGCTCTTCTTGCTGATGACGCTTTTCGCGAGCGGTTTGGCTCCTGCCGCGGAACCGCAACCATACGGCAATACGCAGCCGCTTACCTGGGACGATGATATCGCGTCGCGCCTGGTGGACGGCGTGGATCGTTTTCTGTTGCGCGCGTTGGATGAATCGATCGAATCTCGCGGCCGGTATTGGAAACGCGACGGCGCCTCGGCCGACGCTTACAACCGTTCGCTCGAACCGAATCGGTCGCGCTTGGCGTATATCACCGGCACGCGCGATCCGCGCGTGGAATTCGCAGGTTTGGAGTTGCTGGGAACGACCGAGCGCCCAGCGCTCGTGGGGCGCGGCGCCGGGTATAAGGTGTTCGCCGTGCGATGGCCCGCGTTTGGCGACGTACATGGCGAAGGGCTTTTGCTCACGCCCACCGACCGCGAACCGGTGGCCGACGTGGTCGCTGTGCCCGACGCCGATGTCGCGCCCGAGGCGCTCGTGGGGTTGATCGACGGCATGCCGCCGCAATCGCAATACGCGCGGCGCCTTGCGGAAAGTGGTTGCCGCGTGCTTGTGCCGTCACTCATCGACCGCACCCTGGAGAAACGCAACGGTCGGGCGAACCTCACGAGCCGTGAATACCTGTACCGGCCGGCGCTCGAGTTGGGCCGGCACCTGATCGGATACGAACTTCAAAAGATCCTGGCGGGCGTCGATTGGTTCGTCAAAGAGGCCCCGAATGGAAACGCGCGGGTCGGCGTGGTGGGTTGGGGTGAAGGCGGTTTGCTGGCCTTGTATGCGGCCGCGCTGGACCCGCGGGTCGATGCGGCGCTTGTCAGTGGCTATTTCGATTCGCGGCAAAACATCTGGCAGGAGCCGCTCGACCGCAATGTTTACGGTTTGCTGGACCAATTTGGAGACGCCGAACTAGCGTCGATGGTCGCGCCCCGGGCGCTGGTGATCGAAGCGGCGCGCGGCCCTGAGTTGACGCTTCCCAGCGAAGGCGGCGCCCCGGCCCGGTTGGTCACGCCCCAGGTGGAAACGGTGCGCCGCGAGGTGGAGCGGGCGAAGGCTCTTGTTCCCTCCACGCTTTCGCCCGAAACCTGCATTACGTTAGTCGTTAGCGGCGACGGCCAAGGCGCGTGCGCCTCGCCTGCGGCCTTGGACACGTTCTTACAAAAGCTGGCGCCGGACGCCAAACTGTCCGACCCAGGAGCCGCGCCGCAACGCCTGGCGGCGGGCTTCGATATCCGGTCGCGCCAGGCGCGGCAAATGCATGAGATCGACCGGCACAACCAGGCCTTGCTCAGCGAAAGCCCGTACGTGCGGGCCGAGTTCATGAAAAAACTCGATGCGAGTTCCTTGGAAAGCTATGAGAAATCGGTCGAGACTTACCGCGATCATTTTCGGAATCAAACCATTGGCCACTTTGAGCTTGAGCGACTGCCGTTTAACGCCCGCTCGCGCAAGACCTATGACGAAGCCAAGTGGACTGGCTACGAAGTGGTGCTTGACGTATTTCCCGACGTGATCGCTTACGGAATTCTGTGCATCCCGAAGGACATTCCCGCAGGGGAGCGAAGGCCGGTTGTGGTTTGTCAACACGGGTTGGAAGGGCGGCCGCAGGACGTGGTGGCGGGCGGCCATCGTGCGTATCACGATTTCGCCGCGAAGTTAGCCGAGCGGGGCTTTATCACCTTTGCCCCGCAGAACCTGTACATTTTCAAGGATCGTTTTCGCACGCTCCAGCGCAAGGCGAACCCAATTCAAAAGACGTTGTTCTCGGTGATCGTGCCCCAGCACCAGCAGATTGTGGCGTGGCTCTCGACGCTGGACATGGTCGATCCCGATCGAATCGGTTTCTATGGCCTATCGTACGGCGGCAAGAGCGCCATGCGTATTCCGCCTCTGGTACCGGAGTACAAGCTGTCGATTTGCTCGGCCGACTTCAACGAATGGGTTTGGAAGAACGCCTCCAGCCGCGCTCCTCACAGCTACGTGTGGACGGGCGAGTACGAGATTTTTGAGTTTGACCTGGGAAGCACCTTCAATTATGCCGAGATGGCCGCGCTGATTTGCCCGCGGCCGTTCATGGTGGAGCGCGGGCACTTTGACGGCGTGGCGCCGGACGAGACGGTCGCGTACGAGTTCGCCAAAGTCCGCCACTTGTACAATGCGCGGCTAGGGCTTGGCGATCGCACAGAGATCGAGTGGTTTGTGGGGCCTCACGCGATCAACGGTCAGGCGACGTTCGCATTCCTACACAAGCACCTGGAGTGGCCCGCGCCGACCGAGAATGCAAAACCGTAGCGGAGCGCGTGGAGCAAAGCCGCACGCGAGTTAGCTGGCGGTGTCGCCCTACTTAATGGCGATCGCCTTTTGTAAGGGGCGAAGGACGTTGTCGACCACATAATGATCGATCAGTTCGATGCATGAATCGGCCAAGCGATTCATGACCGACACAAAGGTTTCGTCCTTATCGAGACTGCCGTACCGGCGCAGCGTGAGATAGACCGAGAGTTGGTCTTCGGGAAAGTCGCCCGTGCGAACATTGTAAGCGCTTGTGCGAGTTTCAATGCTTAACCGGCATTGGACGCGGCAGTCGTCGTCCAACGCGAGTTGCAGCGCGGGTTCGTGGTTGAGCATCGTGGCGCCGGGAACCTCGGCCATGCGCTCAAATGCTGGCGTAATTCCCAACGCTTCCGCGACCAGTGCGCTGTGGTTCCCGCGGTAGGTGTAATCGAAGCCAACCATGATATTTAGTGAATCGCAATCGAGCGGACTCACCGTGAGCGCGTAGGGCGCCACGTCCAGCACGAGTCGATGCTGGTCAAAGGCATCGTTCAGATTGGCTGGATTGACGGCGCCGGAGCACAGTCGCTTCGTCTCGACGCTGGTCCAGCGGTAATCGCCCCGTTCCTTGTCCTCCTCCAGCACAAACTCGCGACCTTCGCGAGTGTAGAAGTTGCGCATGGTGGGGTAATTCTTCTGGATTCGCTCGAAGTAATGGAGGATGGCCTCGCGCGATTGGGGAAGTTCCATCTCCGTGTTAAGATGCATATTGACGTAAAAATCGTCGCTTAACGAAGCGTAACGAGTCATCAGCAAATTTCCTTTCCCAAGGAGAGAAGGCCTCGTGCCTGGGAAGCGTCAAGCCCGACACGGTCGGCGCCCGACAATTCCAGTATAGATGGGGCCAGTCCGACGATCAAAACGATTGCGGCGGGGAACAGCGCCACGACCAATTCAAGTGCTCGAATCAGCAAGAGTTCGAGCGACACTTCAGCCCTAGTTGCCCGATGAGCGAGTACCGGCGGCGCGTATGCATGTCCGTTTTTCCTACCGAATTGCGGTGGATGGCCGCCGTCTGGTGCGACGAAGTCTTGCTGGGGCTGACGTTTAATCACTCCGACCCACAAACCGCAACCACTGCCCTATTCAATTCCATTACCAAACGCCAAAAACCTATTCTAACTTCGGCGGCGTTGGACGACGAGCCTGGCGCCTCCCAGCAGGGCCTAATCAGGCGGTTACAGGCCTTCGCCCAAGGGGCGCCGGATGATTTTCTGGACCTGAACCTCGACGTGTCGGAGCTAACCGATTTCCAGCGCCGTGTAGTGCATTATTGCCGACGCATCCCCGCTGGCAAGGTGTTGACCTACGGACAACTCGCCCAAAAGGCGGGTTCTCCCGGCGCCGCCCGCGCCGTGGGACAAGTCATGTCGGGGAATCGCTGGCCCTTGGTCGTGCCATGCCATCGTGTCATTGGGGCGGCGGGCAGCTTGGGCGGATATTCCGCCCCGGAAGGTCTGGCCGTTAAGCAACGCTTGCTCATGCGCGAAGGAGTCGCGTGGCAAACGGCAATGCGCGCCTGACGGATTCTGGTAAGGGCCGTAGACTACGCTTGAAATCCCGACGGACGAAGTACGTCGCGATTGGTCGATTGTGCAGGCTTGGCAAGGAGCGACTCGAGGCTGCGAATCGCTGGCGCGTCCGAGGCGAGGCGGTCGATACTTAACGTGATTTCGACGCCTCGGCGAGGCGACGGACGGACACCACGGGCGCGGCGCGGTTCTGGCGCCGCGCCCGTTGGTTTTTGCCGCTTAGGCGAGTTTGAGCACGCGGCGAGCGTTCTCGCGGAAAATCTTGCGGCGCGCCTCCTCGGGAAGATCCAACCGAGAAAAAAGCTCAAATTGCGGAACTGCCTGACCTGGAGCCAGAAAATCGGTGCCGAATAGCAACCGGTCGGCGCGCCGGATGAGGAATTCGCGTCCGAATTCCAAGTTGCGCTGAATGGCGTTGGCGCCGCTTCCGGCCGAGAGGTCGCCATACAGGTTTGGATGCTTCTCCATGAGCGCGTCGATGGCGCCGCCTGGAGTGGTCGGAGTGCGCGGATAGCCGCCAAGTTCCTGCTGTGTGGCGTCTCCCGAAATCGAAGCCCACCAGCCCGGCCCATGCCCGATCAATACGGCCTGGGGAACCTGTGTCAAGACTTTGTCCAAACCCGGCAGCCCGGGCGCGTCGGTGTTGCGCTGGTTGTCCAAATGGAATAAGATCGGCAACTCCAACTCCGCGCATGCGGTGAACAAAGTGAGGTTGCCGGGATGATCGATCGGCACGCCGGGCTTGTGTTCGCCAAATCCACGGGCTCCGGCGTCCCGGTACCGCCGAAGCATCTCCACGGCGCCCTTTTGTCCACCCGAATAGGACGTGCGCGGGTCAATCGAACAAAAGGGAATCAGTCGGTCGCGGAAAGGCTTGGTTTGCTCCAAAACAAAATCGGTGCTCAGGGGGTAGCTCGAAGCCTCGGGCGAGACCAACGGCAAAACCACGGCTTGCGCAACCTGGTGTGCATCCATCCAACGCAGTAACTCTTCCGCGGTCAGCGGTGTCGTGGTATTCCAAGTTTGTCCCAGGTGCGTATGCACGTCGAGAAAGTCGCCGGATGGCGCGCTACGTTCTTCGTCGCCGAGCGATTGCGACGCGAAGCACGTCGTCATGGCCGCCGCGCCAAGCATCTGGTGGAAGCCTCGCCGTGTGACGGATGCCATATTTCTCATCGTATTTTTCTTTAGTAAAAAGCCGCAGCTGACACATGGGACACGCAAACGTCAGCCGCCGCTTAAGTTCCCGCTACGTTCACGCCGGGACGACGCATGCATTATTGTTACAGAAGCACGCCACGAAGGAGTGTGGAGCGAATTCCTGCCGTTACTTTTTGCGCCACGATCATGACGTGAACGACAGCATGGATTTATAGAAAATCGCCGGACAACATGCAAAGAAAAATGTTGACGGGGCGGGCTGCTTGCATTAAACCAAGAATTGTCGTAAGCGAATTCGCTCTTACCTTACTCAATCTCATCATGATGGGAGGACGTTACAAGACCCACCGGGCGTATCCGTTGGATTGGCTATTTGTTGACGTTCCACGTTTGGTAATCCAGGAGGCGAACATGTCGAGTCCACCGGGCACAGTTCGCTGAGAAGCGCAATAGCGCGTTTCTCCACGTTGTCGTCGAGTTCCATCACTTCCTTTTCAAAACACCGTGAACCCCGCTTCGCTGACCCCGAAGCGGGGTTTTCTTTGTTCGGGACGGCCCATGGCGTTTGCTCTCGTTGCTCTCGGCGCAAACCTCGGCGACCGTGCGGGAACGCTCGATCGGGCTATGACGGCGCTTGCGTCCCATCCTGGCGTCCATTTGGTGGCGCAAAGCGCTTGGAAGGAAACGGTCGCGGTCGGAGGTCCCGCGAATCAACCCGTTTTTCTTAATGGGGTGGCGCTGTGGGACACATCGTTGCCCCCGCGGGAGTTTCTCCAAGTGTTGCGCGCCGTCGAAACTCGACTTGGCCGAAGCCGCATGGTGCGGTGGGAAGCGCGGACGCTCGATCTCGACCTGCTGTTATACGACGAGTGCGTGATCGAGTCGCCTGAACTAATCGTTCCCCATCCGCGGATGGCGTTTCGACGTTTTGTCTTGGCGTCTGCCGTCGAGGCGGCGCCGCACATGCGCCATCCGCTCTTTGATTGGACCGTCGCTGAGTTGTGGGAACATTTGAATACGGCGCCCAACTACCTCGCACTGGCGAGCGAGGCTGCCGCGGGAATACCTGATTTGGCGGCCAGTGTAGCCGAATTGGCCGGAGTCGCGTTATGTGCTGACCCCACCGGTGCGTCAGCGACAATATACACCAGCGCAAGCGACGTCTTGAGACGCGAGTTGGGCGTCGTGCGGGCGCGCGCCGGGGCGATTGCCGAATGCTTGAACCAATGGCCGCAAGGTGTGGTGAGCGACTTTTGGCTGGAACAATCGATGGCGATTTGGGAAACATCCAAGCCGGCGCAGCGCTGTCCCGTCGACGAGGACGAACTCGCGTCGGTGTTGGCCACGGCGCCCAAGCCGAAGCTTCTGGCGTTTCTTTCCAGACCCGTCGATTCCGGTTTTGAACCGCAAAACGGCGTCTTGCGTTCGCTTGCCACCCGCCCTGGCCGAGGGCCTTACCTGATCGTCCAAGGCGGCGACTTGAAACCGATCGCGGAAGAACTTGCTGCGGCGATGATCGCCATGCGGTAGACGATCTACGCGGCGCTGGCGCCGCGCCGATTGCCAACGTGACCGATCCGCCGCGACGCTAGGCCGCGGCGGGAGGGGCTTGAACTTTTTTCTTGCTGCGCGCCGGCGGATCGCGCCAACGACGGTGGACCCACCAATATTGGTCGGGAGTCTGGCGAATCACTTCCTCAAGTACATCGCTATACCACTGCGAGAGCGGCGCCACGCCCTGAAGTTGCGCCGGGGCGTCGTCCGGGTCAAATACGTCCGCGAGACCCACCACGAAATTTAACGGTCCATGCGCGCGCCGCGCGGAACAGACCAGCATCGGGGCATTGTTCGTGAGCGAGAACAGCGCCAACGCCTTATGGCACGAAGCCGGCCGACCAAAGAACTGAACCCATGCGCCCTTGGGACCAGCGTGCTGGTCCGCCAACAGCGCCAGCGCCCCGCCCGATTCTAGCACTGCCTGGATTTGCGGCGCGCTGCCTTCCTTGGAGAGCAGAAACTGTCCGGTGCTGCTGCGGAAACGCGTGATATAGGCGTGCAAATAAGGATTATCGAGCGGCCGGGCAATGGCGTAGGTAGGCACCCCGAGCAGGCCGGCCACAAACCCCGCCATTTCAAAGTTGCCGAAGTGTCCGGAAACCAGCACCGTTGCGCGGCGCGAGAGCAATTGGGAAACGATTTCCCTGGCGCCCTCAATCCGAACATGTTCGCGCCAGTTCGTGTCGTGAATTCTTCGCGGGGCGTGGGCCACTTCCGCCACCATCAGCAAGAGGTGGCGCCACATGCCGCGCGCTGCCTCTTGCCGCTGCGTCTCGTCCCATTCGGGAAACGCATGTTGCAGGTTTTCGTCAATTACCCGTCGCCGCAAGCGCGCAACATCGTATATCACCCACGCAAGCATGTCGGACCACTTCGCGCACGTCTCCAAGCGCGCTGCCTGCAAGATGCAGACGACCGTCCGAACGGCGAAGTACACCAGCCAATCGACCATGCGAGAATCGCCCAAAGCCAAACGGAGAACGAGGGACCATCCACGGCGATTGTGCCAAGTGTGGCCCGAAACGGCCAGAGCGAAACGGAGAATTCGCAAGTCTGCGCGGCCAAACCGAATGCCCCGGCGAGGAGCGAGCCAATGAGAAATTGCCCTTGACGGGGGTTGCCACACGGCCTACCATCCCGCCCCAATCTCGTCTAGGCCCGCGCGTGAAGCGTTGTTGATGGCGATCGAAAATTTTCGGAATAGTTGGTCTAGTGCGATTGTGCCGGCCGAATAGATCATGCGGGGCGAGCTAGGTTTGCGGGCGCCATATGGGTGCTGCCTGGTCGCCGACACCATACATTTCGTGTCCTCGGGAGAAGGACGCCGGCGAGGCAGGGGCGGTTGCTGCGCGCCGGGCGCTCTCATTCTCATCACGTCTACTCAAGGGCAAGAGAGCTATGCGAATCAGCAAGTCGCGATGGGCCGTCGCCGTCGCCGCATCGGTGGCGGTGTTTTCTTTTGTTGGCTGCAAAGGCGGTTCCAGCTATAACGTGCCAGGCATGGCCTGGTTCAACGGCAAGGACAAGACTGCCGACACCCGTTTAGCATCGAACACCACACCCAAGCCTCCCTCGACGACGCAGGTTCCTTCCGGCGCGCCGTCCAGCGGCGCCACGACCGTGACCGCCTCGGCAGGCCCCGTATCGGGTAGCCCCTCGGCACCCGCCGGTTCAAGTTATCCCAGCTACGGCGCGTCCGCGGCCAACGCCTACGCGGGCGGATATAACACCGGAAATTACCAGACGGGGGCCTCGGCTCCGACCAGCGACAGTTACGCAAACGCATCTCAGCCGGGATACGGCGGTTATGGCGGCGCCAATCCGTACGGCGATCCCAACCCTTATGCCGGTACTCAAGCAAGCACCGGATACCGCACGGCCGACTCGGGCGCCGCGTACGCCAGCAATGCAAACGCCTATGGCGGCGCGAGCGCTTACGGCGCCAGCGCTCCCAGTGCTAACCCCTACGGCGGCGCGCAGTCCGCCGCCGCCCAGAATGCCGGCGGCGCTTACGACGGCAATGCGTATGGGGCAGGGCAATACACCAGCAATCAATACGGCGCCGGACCGTATGGCGCCAACTCGGGCGAAGCCGCCAGCACCGCAGGCGCCGCCCCCGCAGGCTATGGCGGGGCGAGCTACGGTTACAACTCGCCCGCGAATTATGGCTCGGGAGCCGCCAGCGGCTACCAGGGCGCGCCTAGCTACGACACGTCGAACAGCTACGCCCCGGCCGGTGCGGCGCCGACCTCGGCTCCGCCGTCGAATAGCGGTTACGGCGCCTCGGCCGGTTCGGCCGCTACGCTGGCGAGCGCCGCGGGTGGCTATCGGCCCGGTAGTACTGGTGATTTCACGCGCTACGACAGCCAACAACCCTCGGCCGGCGTACAGCCCGCTACCTATAACACGAATGCCCCGAACTACGAAGCGCCGGCCGCTGGCGCCACTCCAGGGTCCAACCCCGCCGCGTCGCCCTATGGCGCTGCCGCCACGAATAGCGGCGCGGTCTACAGCGGCGCCAGCACCGGGGGCGCGTATCCCGGCGCCGCAACGATGCCCACGCAGCCCTCGGCCAGCGCGGGGGCGACATTCGGAAGCTATAACACGAGTAATTACGGGGCGGAAATTCCCAACGCTGCCAATCCCAGCAACAGCTATAACACCGGCGCCGCCGTCGGCACGGGTGCGGGTTATGGTGGCGGTTCGACCTACGGCGGCTACTAATATCGCCGGCGTGCGGGTCTTGTGATGCTTCTCTCATTCCCACGCCAAAGCGTGGGAATTTTTTTTGGGCGAACGGCGCGACATTGATGTTCGCACCGTAGCGGGGGTCTGATACGATCCGCCCCGCGCAACATCGCCAGTTGATTCCCACGGGTGGGGCGAAGGCGGGCTTCGTCGTGGGCCAGCGGCGCACTTCCTCCGTAAGTTCTTGGATAAGGAACGAATCCTCATGTGTGGAATCGTGGGATATGTTGGCTTTCGTAACTCCACCGACTTTCTACTTGAAGGCCTGCGGCGGCTGGAGTATCGCGGCTATGATAGCGCTGGCGTCGCCGTGATGGACGCGAACCGCCAGGTTCACATCGCCAAGGCGGTCGGACGCATCGCAAATTTGGAGGAAGCCGTAACCCAAGCCGCGCCGACGGGCGCCATGGGTATTGGCCATACGCGCTGGGCCACGCATGGTCCGGCGACCGAAGAGAATGCCCACCCGCACTGCGGCGGCGATCGTGTTGCTACCATCGTTCATAACGGGGTCATTGAGAACTACCAGGCCATCAAGGAACGCTTGGAGATTGAAGGTTACTGCTTCCGCTCCGCGACCGACACGGAAGCGGCCGCCCACCTCATCGCCGCCTGCCTGGAAATCGAAGAACAGAAAGGAACGCCGCTGGCAGGCGATCCCTATGGCAAGTACGGGCGTCTGGTTGCGGCCGTTAAGGCGGCCTTGGGGCAACTGCAAGGCACGTATGGAATCGTGGCCATGTTCCGCGATTACCCCGATGTGCTTATCGCGGCCCGGCTGGGAAGTCCGCTGGTGCTGGGGGTCGGCAAGGGAGAACACTTCATTGCCAGCGATGCGTCGCCCCTGGTGGGCTATACGGACAAGATCGTTTATCTGGCCGATCATCAAATCGCCATCATTACGGCCAATTCGCTCCACGTTACGCACCGCCGCCAAGGGCGCGTGCAGCATAACGTGGAAGTGCTGGAAACCACGGCCGCCGAATCAACGCTCGATGGGTTCGCGCATTACATGCTCAAGGAAATCTTCGAGCAGCCGGAATCGTTGACCAACGCCATGCGGGGCCGTTTGTGCGAACAGGATGCGACCGCCGTGTTCGGCGGGCTGAACCTGACTCGGCAGCAGTTGCGTGGCGTGAACCGCCTGCTGTTGACGGCTTGCGGCACCAGTTGGCACGCGGCGCTGGTTGGTGAGTACGCCATTGAAGAACTGGCGCGATTGCCCGTCGAGGTGGAATACGCCAGCGAGCTTCGATACCGCAACCCACCGGTCGAACACGACACGCTGTTGTTCGCGCTGAGCCAAAGCGGCGAAACGGCCGACACCCTGGCCGCGTTGCGCGAGATGCGCCGCAAAGGACAACCGACGTTGGCCGTCTGCAATGTCGTCGGCAGCACCGTTGCCCAGGAGGCCGACGGGGGAATTTACCTGCACGCCGGCCACGAAGTAGGCGTGGCCTCGACCAAGGCTTACACGTCGCAGTGCATGATTATGGCGATGCTGTCGCTCTACTTTGGCCGGATGCGGCACCTAAGCTACGATGCCGGGCGGCGCATCATCGACAAAATGCACGAGCTGCCCGACAAGGTGCGGCAGGCGCTCAGCGTCAACGACGAGGTGCGCCGCGTGGCGCGGAAATACTGCCATGAGCAAAACTTTCTCTACCTGGGGCGGCAGTATAACTTTCCAACCGCTTTGGAAGGGGCGCTAAAGCTCAAGGAAATCAGCTACATTCACGCGGAAGGCTATCCGGCCGCCGAGATGAAGCATGGCCCGATCGCCCTGGTCGATGAGCATACGCCGAGCGTCTTTATCGTTCCCCAAGGTTTTGTGTACGACAAGGTGCTGGCGAACATGGAAGAGATCAAGGCCCGCGGCGGGCCTGTGATTGCGGTGGTCGAGGAAGGCGACACCAAGGCGGCCCGGCTCGCCGATGATGTAATCTTCACGCCTTCGGTCGAGGAGTTTTTGCAGCCGATCGTTAGCATCGTCCCGCTCCAACTCCTTGCATACCATGTGGCGGTGCTGCGGGGGTGCGATGTCGACAAGCCCCGTAACCTGGCCAAGAGCGTCACCGTTGAGTGAGCGGAGGGCGCTACGTTCGCAAGTCCCTAGTTACTCATCTTTTCATAGAGGAAACGCATCATGCCCGGACCAGCACTCTCGTTCAATACGCGTAAGGCTTTGAGCGTGCAACTTGGAGACGGCGCGGGGCAAGAGATCGCCAACCTGCTGCAAAAGTTGGCCGCTCGCGTCGAAGAACTGGAACGCACCAAGGTCAGCGTCACCCCGGTGGCGCCCGAGAACAGCCGTATTATTCCATTCGATAATGTGCAGCGCGCCGCGTAGCGAAGTCGCCGGCGGCCCGTCGGTTGCTTGACCGAGGGGCGGCGCGTTGCGCGGCATAACGCTAATCTCGTAAACAAGAGGTGCATTCGCTTTGCGAGTGTGTTTTTTCGCTTGGCGTCCCCAGGGCGCCATTGGGTGCGGCGCTCGTCCACCAACTTTGTTCCGAAACACGGGGACGAAGTCGTGGTGTCGCTGACGCTCTACCGCCAACCACGCGCAACTAGCGACGTTTGGAAAATGCTTGCTCGGCGAGTGTCGCCGCGGGCGCTCGCCAGGTTGGAGTGTCAATCCGTTCCCGGTTGCAAGACTTGGGGCGCCGCTTCCGCGCTCCCGCCGACCACCGGTTGCCGACCGATCGAGATATAGTGGCAGCCCGCGTCCGCCATGACCTCAGGCTCATAAAGGTTTCGGCCGTCAAACACGACGGGCGCCTTCATCCGACGCTTGAGGACGGCGAAATCCACGCTGCGGAATTCGTCCCATTCCGTGTTGATCGCCAGTGCGTCGGCCCCGTCCACGGTCTCGAACGGCGTTGTTGCATAGGTCAGGCGATCCCCGTAAATCGTCCGCACGTTATCCATCGCCTCGGGATCGTGGACGCAAATGCTCGCCCCTTCGGCCAATAGCCGATCGAGCATCACCAGCGCGGGCGCTTCGCGAATGTCGTCGGTCTTGGACTTGAACGCTAGTCCCCACACCGCAATGAGTCGTCCTCTTAGCGTGTCGCCAAAGTATTCGATGATCTTCTCGCTCAGAACGTGCTTTTGGCGTTCGTTGACGGCGTCGACCGCTTGAAGCATGCGCGGCTCCACGCCGACTTGCCGCGCCAAATGTTCGAGCGCCCGCACGTCCTTGGGGAAGCAGCTCCCGCCATAGCCGACGCCGGGAAAGAGAAAGGCGAACCCGATTCGGCGGTCGTGACCGATTCCGCGCCGCACGGCGTTGATGTCGGCCCCAAGTCGCTCGCACAAGTTGGCCATTTCGTTGATAAAGCTGATCTTGGTCGCGAGCAGCGCGTTGGCGACGTATTTGGTCATCTCGGCGCTTTCGGGAGACATGGCCAAAAACGGTTTGTCGGTACGCAGGTAGGGCGTGTACAGCCGGTGGAGCGTTTCGCCCACCTCCTTGCATCGTACTCCCACGACCACGCGGTCGGGATACATGAAATCTCCGACCGCCGCGCCTTCCTTCAAGAATTCCGGATTGCTCGCAACGTGGCAATCGCGGCCGGTCAACTCGCACAAACGGCGATACACTTCGGCATTCGTTCCCACCGGTACGGTGCTTTTGACCACTACGACCGCCTTGGGCGCCAGGTGGGGCGCGAGTTGTTCGACGGCCGAGAACAAATAGGACAAATTCGCGGAGCCATCGTCGCGCGACGGCGTGCCAACCGCCAGGAAGACCACTTCGGCCGGTCCGACCGCGGTCGCATAATCTGTCGTGAAGCGCAGGCGCCCCGCCGTCACGTTTCTTTCGATCAACTCGGCTAGCCCCGGTTCGAAAATGGGAACCTCGCCCTGCGATAACCGGTCGATCTTGCGCTGGTCAATGTCGATGCATGTTACCTCGTTGCCGCTTTCGGCCAGACACGTGCCCGTGACCAACCCCACGTATCCCGTACCGACCATCGCGATTTTCATGATTATTCCTTGCGTAGCGCCATGACGCGGCGCGCGCCGCTTACGCCTTCGTGGGCGGGGCGCGCACCTTATCAGATATCTTAGCTTTTGGCACAATGAAGGCCACTGCGCGACATTGGCCAACTTGCGTTTAGAGAAGGACTTTGTATGGACAGTCTGATCATGCGGGCTGCGCGTTTGGCCTGCCGTTGCCACGCCGGGCAGGTGCGGAAATACCACGGCCGGCCGTACATCGAACATCCCGCGCGAGTCGCGGCCCGCGTCATGTTTCTGGAAGACTCCACTCCCGAGGAGGTTGCCGCCGCCTGGCTACATGATGTTTTGGAGGACTGCGCGGTAACCGCCGACGACCTGCGGAGTGAAGGAATCCCCGAGTCCACAATCGTGCTGGTCCAAGAGTTGACCAACCCCTCCCAGTCGCATCCCCACCTGCGCCGCCGTCAACGCAAGGAGATAGACCGCCAGCACTTGTCGCATGTCAGCCGTGAGGCGAAACGCATCAAGTTGATCGACCGTATTGACAACCTGGGCGACCTGCAAGCGTGCGACGCCGACTTCCGCGGCCTTTACGTCGCCGAATCGGTGCTCCTGGCCAAATCGCTACAAGGCGTGGACAACGTCCTGCTGGATGAACTGCACCGCCAGATTGAAGCCTTCGGCTTCCCCCGTACCCACACCGACGATCGCCTCGCGTGACGCCGTCGCAAACGCGCGCATTGGGAGGTTGCGACACCGGCAGGTCGCCCAAGGTGTTGCAGTTTGCGGACGAACGACGATTGTTCCTCTCGTAAACTCCTCCTCCTCGCTTGGCTCGTTTAGCAGTCCATCATGACACGATTGTTCCAATGAAAAACCTCTTACGCGCTGGCCGTTGGTCGATGAACTTCCATGCACATCTGGTCCGAAGCAAATTTCATCGGAACACAAGTCGCCTCTTCCGTTATCGGACGCAGTTTTTCGAACTCTAGAAAGTTGCCCGGGCGGGGGGCGTGGCGCTGGTCGTGGCGGGCGCGGGTGTGTAGGCGAACTCTGTCGCCACGTCATCGGTTTCGCTGCTCGCCGAGTCATCCAATCCCACCACGCGTCGCTTCGCGAACACCAAGCCCGTTTCTTGGTCAATGTTGGATCGACGGAAACAAGCTGCGTCGCCTATTCCAGCCTGGTCATACTGGAATTCAGGCGACAAAAAATTAGAGTGTCCCCGGTTCTTCGCCCTCGCCCGTTTCTTCGCCCTTCGGGGTGATCGTGATGCGTTTGGGCGATTTAGTGCGGAGAATTTCGTTTTTGACCTTCAGGTATTTGGCTTGGCGGGCCAGTTCGTTCTGCGTCGCGCCGGCGATCATCAGGAAGCGGGACTGAGACACATTCGTCATTGAATCACACTGGGGATTGCCGCTGGAAGTGGTGGGAGTGCATTCATTTTGGCGCCCCGGGTGTGCTACATTACCCAACATCGTTTCCCGTTCCAACTCGACGGCAGCCAGCCCGAAGTGCGGTGGACCTTGTCGCCGGCCGTTGACGAACCCGAGGTCACGGCGCCGCCCTTGAAGTGACGAAGCTTCCACAACCAAGATTGAGCGAATCCCTACGGGCATGTCGTTCGTCTAACTTGGGGCCGGACTCGCGATGGCCGCAAGCGACGAAGCGCTTGTCGCGAAGAACCGCATGCGTTCACACCAGGGAATCTGAGAATGGCGAGGAATGACAATCCCCAAGCGTCTGCCCTCATCCTGCGAATCGGGTTACTGTTGGCGACGTGGGCAGCACCTATTCTGGCCGAAGAAGAGACCGGAGAGACCGTCCGGCTCGATGGACGCGGCTCGGTCTACAACATTACCGACTGGCAGAAGATTTCCGGATCCCTTCTTGAGGTGCGAAACGGCGCCGTCTTAACAAGCGGGAGCATCGGGTTAGGCGGGACGAGCACTTCCGTCACGGCGATCGAAGTGGGAGATCCAACAAGTGAATGGCGGATCGGCGGATCGCTCGACGTCGGCAAAGCGTTGGATGCGCGGCTCACGATTTTGCGGGGCGGCTTGGTGAAGTGCGAGTCGGCGTCGCTCGCCGACGGCGAAAAGGCGCATGCCGCGGTGAAGGCGAGCGGACCGGGTTCGCAATGGATCCTTGGCGATCATTTGACCATCGGGAACGCGGGCGAAGCCGCGCTGGAACTGGCCGAGGACGCTCGCGTTACGGTCTCCAATTGGCTGACCTTGGGGAACCGTGGGCAAGGCCAATTGCAGATCGTCGGCGGCGCCTCGCTCCGTTCGAATAACTGGGCGCAGCTCGGCTACGACAAACGATCCTTCGGAGACGCGACACTTAAGGGCAAGGGAAGTCAATGGCTTGTCGGCGCGGCGCTGACGGTCGGCGAGTACGGACGCGGGCGGCTCATGGTGAGCGATGGCGCCACGCTTTCCAGCGGCAACTGGGCCTCGATCGGTAGTTACGAAAACAGCGAGGGAACGGTGATTGTTACGGGCACGCGTTCATCATGGACGAGCGATTTCACCGTCAGCATCGGCTATGCCGGCAAAGGAACTCTGGAGGTTACCGACGGCGGCGCCGTGTCCAGCAAAGGGATGGTTTCCGTCGGCGAACAGCCGACAGGAGTTGGAGCCGTGCTGGTCTCGGGGAAAGGCTCGTCGTGGAGCCTCGACGGCCGCGCGGAAATCGGCGCAGCAGGACGAGGCTCTCTCCGCATTGCGGCGGGCGCGTCGGTCGATTCCAAGGACCATTTGTATCTGGGGGGCGAACCCGGTTCGGGACGGCTTCAACTCTCGGGCTATGGAAGCCTGACGACTGGCGGTTTGTCAAATGACGGCGGGATCGAACTCGATGCGCCGGGATCGGTGATTAAGGTCCAGCACGACTTCAACCAAGGCGCTGAAGGCGCGACAACGCTGTGGTTAGGTGCGGGAGGTTCGCCCGTCTTGATTGAGGTGGCCGGCGCGGCTTCGCTCGCAGGCACACTGGAAATCAAAAAGCAACCCGGGGCCGAGTTGAGCAAGGGAGACGCCTATATCGTCCTCTCTGCCAAGAACGTGCAGCAATGGTTCGACCGCGTGGTGGTGGCGCCGGAGTTGAAGAATTTCGACGTTCAAGTCAAATACGCACGTCAGCAAGTCAGCATCGAACTGGGCGCCGGCCAAGTGATCAAGTAAACGCTGCCCGCGCCGAATGACCGGAACCGCCGATTCGACTCGGCAGGAACTCTTGGTTCGACAATGTCCAATGGGAAGCCCGGAGGCGAAATGATTGTCTGCGAGACCGAGCGGCTGTACCTGCGAGAGTGGGTTCCCGATGACTGGAAACGCTTCCGTCCCTTGGTAACCGATCCTCGGGTGTTGCGGTACATCGGCCACGGGAAGCCGTGGACCGATGTGCAAATCAAGGCTCGGATCGATAACTGGATAGAAGTCGGTCGGCAGCGAGGCTGGATTCTCTGGCCGGTCATCCATCGTGAGGATGCCGAACTGATCGGCTTCTGCGGGTTCTGGGACGGCTTCCCACCTGACGTGGAAATCGGCTGGCGTCTGCTGCCGGAGTATTGGGGGCAAGGACTCGCCACTGAAGCGGCCATGGCGGTCATGGATCACGGTTTCCGGCAATACGGCTTTCCCCGCCTGATCTCCGTGGCCCAGACCGAAAACAAGGCGTCCATCCGCATCATGGAGAAATTGGGAATGGAGTTCCAGCGGTCCTTTCAACACGAAGGGTTCGAAGTCGTCTGCTACTCGAAAACCAATCCAACCTTGCAGGGCGATCCTCCGACGGGGTTGCTCGTTCGCCCTTATCGGGAAGAGGATGACGCCGATATTGTCTAGCTGTAGGGGAGCATCGGAAAACCACCCGGGGGCGAACGACGCCAGGAACGAATGACGCTGCCGGAGGTTTTTGGGGAAATTGGCACAGCGGCGACCTCCGCAGCGCGGCTGTGATTTGTATTTCGCGTATTGTTGCCAAAGCGGAGCGTCGGGGATTGTGGCGAAACCTTCCCAGGCGTTAAACTCGCGGTGGCGCGACCTTCTCAGGGGAGTGGGGGATTCACAACCCCGGGAAGGTCGCATGTCTTTTATACCCGCCGCCTGCTTTCGTGCCGCCTCCTTCTCCCTGTTCCAACGCTCGATGATGCAGCAGGAGGATTTGCCCTTGGCCGACGCCCTGGATGAAGTGCACTGGCAGGAAGCGTTCGCGGAGCATCAGGTCGATTTCGGCAAGGAGTACGCGATGTACACTCCGCTATCACGTTCTGGGCGCTGGTTTCCCAAGTCTTCTTCGCGGCGGAGCAGTGCAGCTGCAAGGCGGCCGTGCCGCGCGTCGCGGCGCTGTGGGCTTTGTTGAGCCGACGCGTGTGCGACACGAACACGGGAGCCTATTGCCGGGCGCGGCTCAAGTTTTCCGGGAAAGTCGTGCGCGCGATCGCCGGCCGTCTGGCCGAGGATGCCAAAGCCGCTGTCGATCACGACGCCGCGCTGACCGCGGAATCAGCGGAATCGTCCTTGTGTCCGGAAGGGGTGGCGGAGGCGAAGTCCGCCGCCACCGGCGGCCGCGTCTTGTTGGTCGATGGATTTACCGTGACCGCCGCCGATGCGCCGGAAAACCAGGCGCGTATCCGCAGAATCCGGCGCAGGCGGAGGGACTGGGGTTTCCGATCTTGCGGTGCGTCTCGCTGATTTCGATGGCCAGCGGCTTGTTGGCGGACTTGGCCTTGGGACCGTACTGCGGCAAAGAGACGGGGGAAACGGCGTTGCTGTTGCAACTGCGGGACCGGCGACGTGTTGGCGGCCGATTCGTACTACTGCACGTACTGGCTGGTGGCGGCCTGCGCGGCGTGGGCGTGGTGATGAAGAACCACCACGAGCGCGTCGACTATCCGGCCGACTGGCTGGAACTTGCCCAATAGCCGCAATCGGAAGCAGAACTCAAGGCGTTGCGTCAATCACGGCGCGTCATTTGGGAGCCCCACATGGGCAGCCGATTCGCGAAAAACGTTTGTCTGTCGATGCTCAACCTATTGCTTTTTGTTTCGGCGTCCGGCGGTTTCAAGAACGGCGACGAGGGCAAGGATCAGGAATACGAGAAGCACGATTACCGCGGCGCCGAAACGATTCACCTGATTCAGGAGCAACGCGCTTAAGCCGCAGGCGGCCGTGGTCAAGTAGATGGTGAGAACGGCTTGTGGCTTGCTTAGGCCTAGCTCGACCAGGCGGTGGGAAAAGTGGCTCTTGTCGCCCACAAAGGGACTGCGGCCTTCGCGGAGGCGAATCCACAGCACGGTCGTCATGTCGTACAACGGCACGGCCAGGACGCACAACGGCGCCAGAATCGTGTGCCGTGATGAAGACTGATAGCCGGCGAAGGTGGCCAACAGCGTGGCGGTTGCCACGCAAAAACCAACGAAGTAACTGCCGGCGTCGCCCATGAAGATCCGCGCCGGCGGACGGTTGTGGACCAGAAAGCCGAGCAGCGCGCCGACCAGCACCAGGAGAAAGCCCGCCACAAAGAGCTGGGGCGAGCCAGTCTCCGGATCGGGCATCGACAGCAACACGGCCGCCAGCAGCGCGGCGCCAATCGCCGCCACGCCGCTCGAGAGGCCGTCCATGTTGTCGAGCATGTTGAAAGAATTCACCAACGCCATGATCCACAGCACCGAGAATGCGCCCGTCAACAGCGGCGCATCGACAAACACGCTTAACCGCAATTCTTCCCAGCGCCACACGCAGGTCGTTGCGACGGTCGCTTGAATACCCAATCGGGCCTGCCAAGGTAGCCCACGGAAGTCGTCCGCCAATCCCAGCAGCATCATCGCGGTGGCGGCAGCAAGCAACAGCCACAGGGAAGTCGCTTTCTCTAATATTCCATGAACATGCGCCCGGGCGAAGTCAGGCATGATCTCGGGGTGTGTTTGCGCCAGATACGCCGCACCGTGCACCAAGGCAAAAGTTGAGACAACGGCCAGCCAAATTGCCAAACCTCCCCCAAGCGGCGTGGGGACGGCGTGGACCTTGCGGTGTCCGGGACGGTCGATCAAGCCCCAACTCGGCGCTAAACGACGCACCAAAAACGTGGCAAGAAATGCGATGACCAATGCGGGCGCCGCCGCGCCAAGAATAAATAAGAAATAATCGCGAAAACTCATCCCAGGGTGTTCAATTTCAAGGGCGACAGCGAAAGAGGCGGATAACGAGCAATCACCGCCTTTCGTCCGCCGCAATGGTCACGGCGACGGGGCAACGTTGACGCCGCGGCAGGTGAAGGTTGTCAGTCTAGACCTTTCGCTGGCGGTAATAGTCGCGACAACGAGTGAGAAAGCGATGATACTCACTGCGGCGATAGTCGGGGTAGGTCCAATCCCGTCCGCGCCACTCGCCGTGATGATAATGCAACGTCACCTCCGCAAATATCCCGCGGTCCAAATAAAGCCGGTGGTCGCGGTCCTTGGTGGTCGCCAACACCAACTTGGCTTCCGTCAAATAGCCGGGGTCAAGATTCAGGGGCCGAGGTTCCGCCGCGTCGCTCTGGGCGCGATACTCCGCCTCCCAATCGTTCGTCGACAGCTTTCGCTCCACCAACTCTGTTGGATTCATCAAGCGTTCGAAGGCGAATAGGACTTTCTGAAGGCCGGCGCCCATCTGCCTTTCGTAATAGTTCGTATCATCAAATCGAAAGATTTCGCTCTCCAATGCGATCGGTCCCCATTGCCGTGCAAGGCGAACCTTGGCCCACGCTAGCGCCTCGTCATAACGACTGAACGCGGCAAGGATCGGCAACACGGGAGGATGAAGACGCACGTTGCCCATAATCGTAACCACGGGATTGCGAGAACTACGAGTCGCCATGTGGCGGTTTATCGCCATTCTAACAACCTGTGAAATCCGTGTTATCCGGGGCTGGACTGCCGTTCGCGACGCAGTCGCGCGGTGCAACAACCGAGCGTGTTGGTCGGCAGGCCGAACCAGCCAACCGGCCTACCGCGTAGACGCAGCGCCCTATTACAATGCCGGGCATTGGACTCCTTCAGCCAGTTCACGAGGAAGCTATGGCCAAACAGGCGCAGACGGCGATCACCCCCACGCGGCAGGAAGATTATCCCGAGTGGTATCAGCAGGTTATCCGTGCGGCGGATTTGGCGGAAACATCGCCCGTGCGCGGGTGCATGGTGATCAAGCCGTGGGGTTACGCGCTATGGGAGAATATCCAGCGCACGCTCGACAAGATGTTTAAAGACACGGGGCACGAGAACGCGTATTTCCCGCTGTTCATTCCCATGAGCTTTTTGGAGAAAGAAGCCGAGCATGTGGAGGGCTTCGCCAAGGAGTGCGCCGTGGTGACTCATCATCGCTTGGAGCCTGGGCCGGAAGGTGGGCTTGTGCCCGCGCCTTCGGCCAAGCTGGAGGAACCGCTCATTGTGCGTCCCACCAGCGAGACGATCATCGGCGCCATGTACGCCAAGTGGGTCCAGTCCTACCGCGACTTGCCGATCCTCATCAACCAGTGGGCCAACGTGGTGCGGTGGGAACTACGCACGCGGCTTTTTTTGCGGACCGCCGAATTTCTTTGGCAGGAAGGGCACACCGCCCACGCCACCGCGGTCGAAGCTCAAGAAGAGACGCGGCGGATGCTTGAAGTGTACGCCGATTTCGCCGAAAACTGGATGGCCATGCCGGTCATCAAGGGCGAAAAGACCGCCGACGAACGCTTCCCCGGCGCGGTGACCACGCTTTCGATCGAAGCGATGATGCAGGACCGCAAAGCCCTGCAAGCCGGCACGTCGCACTTCCTTGGCCAGAATTTTTCTAAAGCGCAGGAAATCAAGTTCCAAAGCCAGGAGGGTCGCGAGGAATACGCTTGGACCACCTCGTGGGGCGTTTCCACGCGCCTGGTGGGTGCGTTGATTATGTCTCACAGCGATGACGACGGCTTGGTGCTGCCGCCGCGCCTGGCGCCCAAGCACGCCGTTATTTTGCCGATCTACCGTAGCGATGAAGAACGCACCCGTGTCTTGGAATACTGTAACACATTAAAGCGAGATTCAGAGGCGCAGTCGTTTGCCGGCGAATCGGTGCGCGCGTTCATCGATGATCGCGACTTGCGCGGCGGAGAAAAATCGTGGCAACACATCAAACGCGGCGTGCCGGTCCGAATTGAAGTCGGTCCACGCGATCTCGACGCCGATAAGGTGGTCCGCTATCGCCGGGACCGAGGTCCCAAAGATAAGGAATTCGTCGACCGCGGACAATTCATCGGCGAGATTTCCAGTGTGCTCGACGAAATGCAAGGCAGTCTTTATGAGCGGGCGCTTGCACTGCGCGAGGAAAATACCCGCCGCATTGACTCCCTTGATGAGTTCCGCGCGTTCTTTCCCAAGGATGAAGACAAGACCATCAGCGGCGGCTTTGCTCTGTGCCATTTCACCGAAGGCGACGCCGCCATGCAGCAAATCCTTGGTGAACTAAAGGTGACCCCGCGCTGCATCCCGCTCGATGCCGAACCCGAAGAAGGCACATGCATCTTCACGGGCAAGCCGAGCACCCGCCGCGCCGTGTTCGCCAAGGCGTATTGATAGAGCGTTAGAAAATTTCGCCGAGACCGCTCGCGCCGTCGGGGTAGTCGGGGCGGTCGCGGAAGGCGGACTCCAGGGCGTGCATCACCGCCAGGACGATGTCTTCCCGCCAATGGCCAGCCGCCACTTGCACGCCAACCGGCAGACCGGCGCTGCCGGCCTCAGCGCGGATCGCCTTCTTGATCACCAGGTCGCGGCTAGGGGCGCGGTCGGATTCTTCGCCGGCACGCACGCGGGTGGCGGCGACGACGCCCGCTGGCATGCCGAGCAAGTTCATCAAGAAAGTGTTGGCGGCGGCGGGCATCAGGTCTACGGCGTCTCCATGCCGCATCGCGGGCAATGCGTGCGGTGGGCAAATCAGGGCGTCGTATCCGCCTAACGCCATCGCCGACATAAAGCGCTGCTGAAAGACTTGTCTTCGATGCGCTAATTGCCAAAAGTCGTCGGCCGATCCATAACGTGCCGCGGACACGAGTTTGGCCCCCCAAGGTTGCCCCACGGTGCGCAAGCCGCCCACAACGGCGCCGCGCAGCAAGTTGGGTATCTTGGCAAGTCCCAACAGGCGCCGCACATTGGGATCGACTTGACTCCCGCGCAATAGGCGACGAAGACAGGCGCCTCGGTCGGCGCTAAGCAAACCCAGATAAAGATTGACCGCCTCCTCCATGTTGGGCGGCGAGAATGGCTCGACCGTCGCGCCACGAGCGCGTAGCGCTTCGGCAGCTTCCTCCACGACGCGGCGCAGGGCGGGAGCCGCTGGAAAATAACCGTCGTCGGTCCACATGCCGATGCGCAGTTGCGTCAGATCAACGTTGCGCGACGGCGGCGGCAGTCCGGGGGTCGCTTCCGCGTCCAGTGAGCCGGGCGGCGCGTCACACAGCACTTGCAACATCAACTCCAAGTCCTCCACGCGCCGCGCCAAAGGCCCGCCTTGGCATTGGATCGCCTCCAGCCCCAGAAGATTTTTCTCCTGGCCGCTCTTGGCCACTCGGCGGCTGGTGGGCTTCAAGCCGTGGATACCGCAAAAGTGCGCGGGGAGACGGATGCTTCCGCCCAAGTCGCTACCCAACCCCAAGGGCGAAGCGCCGACCGCGATGAGCGCGGCTTCTCCTCCGGTGCTGCCTCCGGGGCCGCGCTCTAAATTCCACGGATTGTTCGTGCGGCCGTAGAGAGGATTCGCCGTTTCATGCCAGATCATCAACTGCGGCACGTTCGTTTTTCCAAGCACGATGGCGCCGGCCTTACGAAGTTGCCGCACGAGTGCGCCGTCTTCCTTAATGATTTCTTCGCGGCGCGTCGTTAACCCCAAGGTCGAAGGAGTTCCGGCCACATGGAACGATTCTTTGATCGTCACGGGTACGCCGTGGAGCGGGCCAAGCGTATTGCCGCGGCGTTGAGCGGCGTCGGCCTGCTCGGCAGCGCGTCGGGCATGGTGGAACAGCGGCACAACCAGCGCGTTGAGCCGGCCGTTCACTTGCTCCATGCGCGCGATGTGCGCCTCGACCACTTCACTCGCCGTGAACTGGCCGGCGGCAATGGCCCGGGCCAGTTCGGCGGCGCCCAATCTTGTTGGTTCGGCCGACAGTGGCGCCGCGCGCGGCGAAGAAGGTTCATATTGTGGGGCGGGGCTCATGACGAACCGGGGGTGCGGGTTCAAGGCGGCTTCTCTTGGGAAGCGAAAAACCCCCGGCGAATGTTACTGGCCCAGGACCACCGTCTCGCCCACCCAGATCACGGACGGCAGCCCGCCTTCGTAACCGCTTAGGCGTTTGCCGGGATCGTCCACCAAGGTTCCTAACGCGATAATTCTCGCTCCGTCCTTGTAGGCAGGTTCTGTCTTGCTGAACAAAGGGACCACGGAGCGGCCGCTGGGGGTGGGCATTTCGAGCCGCGTTTCGTACAGCGCCCCTTGTTTCTCGACCGTCTGCACTTGTCCAAACAGCACAATGCCACTGTCGGGACGATCTTCCTTTTTGGCGCTTAACCGCGCGGGTCCGTGAGTCGCCAGCAATTTGGCGCGTTCGCGAAGATTGCCTTGACCAAGCATTTGTTTGGCTTGTTGAGCGGATTGGCCGATCTTGGAATCCAGCGGGTCGGCGTAAGTAAGCTTTTCCGCCAGGTCGGTTAATGCGCTATAGTACTGCTGGCCCGCCTCCGACGATCCATCGCTGCCGTGGAATGTCTGTTCGGCAGCTTGGGCTTGCGCCAAGGACTCACTCACTTCATCTCCCACGTACAGCGGCGCGTCGTTCACGCCTATGAAAGTTTCGGGCGCGGGGTCAACCATGGGGGTATCGGCCGGAGCTTTCGGCGTCGCAGTCTCGGACGGTGCAGGGGGCTGAGGCGCCGTGGCGCTGGCGACCGACTCCGGGGGTGCGGTTTCCTGGGGTGTCTGGCTCTCGGGCGCCGTGTCGGCCCGTGCCGGCGGAGCCTCTTGGGGCGTTGTGTTTTGGGGAGGCGTATCCTCGGCCGGAATATCGCTCGGGGGAGTTGTTGTCGCCAACGGGTCGGTCATTGCTTCGCCGCCTGGATCCAGGCTTAGGTCCGGCTCGGGAATTTCCAACGGATCGCCGGGCAGGGTCGACGCGTCGGTTAAATCGGGCACGTTTAATGGATCCTCTTCCTCAATCTGGGGACCAAGCGAAAAAGGCGACCGCTCCTCGCTCCCCGGGCTGCCGAACCCCCCGCCGCTAAAACCATTGGACGGCGTCGTGGAAGACGACGTTGGACGTTGACCGCCAGCGGTGCTGCGCGACGCATTGTTATTGGCGGCAAGTTGTGATTGTCCGCCCGCGGAATCGCTCGGGGTTCCTGACGAGCCCTCGTCGTCACCTCCGGCCGATTCGCCGCGCGGGCGAAACTCGGCGGGAACAATCCAGGGCACATACTTACCAACGGTCGGTCCGATCTCGATCGGGTCGCGCTTGTAGGGTTCCGGCAGCCACCACAGGATCATTTGCGCCAAAATAAGTCCCACCACGCCGCCTAACACGACCTTGACCATCTCGGCCGCAGCACTTTTCTCTTTGCGCCGCGGACGGGCCGTGGTCACGGTCTTGGAGGTGCGCGGGCGGGTCGCGGCGGCGGCAGGCGCGGCGGTGGCGGTTCCACCTCCGAAGTCAAACGCCGGCGCCGATGTTCGATCATCGTCCGATTCCGATAACCGGAAGTCGTGATCGTGACCCCCGGGATACCCACCCATGCCCTGGGCTTCAATGGCCGACATCGATGGCGCGCCGATGATTTCCAGCATCGGCGGCAACCGGTCGAGTATTTCCGAGAGGTCGAATTCCTCGCGGCACCAAGGACAGCGAACTTGGGCGGCGCGCTGCGCGCCAGGAGGAATTGTTACTTCGTCATGACATTTGGGACAGGCGGCGGTAGTCATAGGTTGAGGCGTGGGATGAGCGGAAGAAAGCGCCGGTGGCTTATGCTAGTTTAACAGCGGCAAAACCGCTTTGGCTAGAGTTTACATCGAAAGATCGCCGGATCACGCAACTTGGATGGACCGCGTTCGCGGAACGCGGCATAATAAATCGCGCAATCCGAATTTTCCCGACGGTGGACGAAATTCCACGCCGCATATTCAACAGGGAGCAAAATTATGGCAACGCGAGCGATTTTCGCAGCGATGGGCCTGGTGGGGTGGTTGTCCGTCGCATCGGCGGCGTTCGCCCAAGAAAATCCAGGACAGGCGGAACTCGATCAGGCCACGCAAAAAATGATCGCGGCCGAGAAGTTGGATGACTTGGAAGAGGTGGTCGAACTTTGCGAAAGCGCAATCGCCAAGGGCTTGGACGATGAGAATAAGAAATACGCCAAGCAACTGATGACTTCGGCCCTGTACCAACGCGCTCAACAATTATCCTCGCCCATCTTCGAACAGTCCCCGCCCAATCCGCGCTGGCCGCTGTTTCGCAACTTTGCGCTCCGCGATCTCAATAAAGCTCTGGAGCACAACCAGGACTTTGGCGACGCATTTCTACTCAAAGCTAAACTCCAAGCGCTTCCCGGCGGAGACGCCAAGGAAGCACGCAAGGCGGCGACCGACGCCGTTCGCGCCTTTGGCGACGACAAAGAAAAAGTAGCCGACGCCCTGTTGCTCAAAGCAACCCTGGCCGAGAGCGACGAAGAACGACTCAAGGACTTGAACCGCGCGATGGAAATTGCGCCCGAGAGCCTTGACGTACTTCTGACTCGCGGTTTGCACTACCTCCAGGCCAAGGAAAACGAGAAGGCGATCGAGGACTTTCGCGCCGTGCTTGCCAAGGATGCCGATCGAACCGAGGCCATGCATGCCCTGGCCGAGGCGCAGATCAATCTAGAGAAGTACGACGAGGCGTTGGAAACCACCAACCGCGCGATCGAGGTCGCTCCTGACGAGTCGATGGGCTTCAACATGCGCGCGCGCATTTACGCCTTGAAAGGGGATCTCAAGGCGGCCTTGGCCGATTTGGATAAGTCGGTCGGGGTAGAAGAAGACGGAATTCCCGCGCTCTTGATGCGCGCCCGGATACGTCAGGCGCTCGGAGAAACCGACAAGGCTCTGGAGGATGTCAACCGTGCGCTGGAGCTACGGCCAGGATTGGTTCAGGGATTGGAATTGCGCAGCGCCCTTCTCGCTGCGTCGGACAAGTTGGAGGAAGCCATTGGCGATCTACGCAAGCTCCTGCACGCCGATCCGGATCGAGTGGAATGGCGTTTGCAACTGGCGATGTACCATCAGGCCGACGACCGGCCGCGCAAGGCAATCCAAATGTTTACAGAGATTCTTGAGGACGACGAAAAGAATTGGCTGGCGCTTCGGGGCCGCGGCGATGCGTACATCAGCATTGGGCAACACGCCAAGGCGATTGCGGACCTGGAGGCTGCCCACAAAATTCAACCGGAGAACAGCGGCATCTTGAACAATCTGGCGTGGTTGCTGGCGACGACTCCCGAGGATGATCTACGAAACGGCGAACGCGCCATTGCGTTGGCGAAGAAAGCCTGCGAAGTGACCGAGTACAAACAAGCTCATATCCTCAGCACGCTTGCCTCGGGCTACGCCGAAACCGGCGATTGGGAGAACGCGGTCAAATGGTCGCAAGCGGCGGTTGAACTCGGCGAGGGGGACGTCAAAGAGCAGTTAAAACAGGAATTGGAAAGCTACAAAAACAAGAAACCGTGGCGTGAAAAGCAACAGGTGAAGGAAAAACCCGAATCGAAAGCGCCGATTGACAGCGAGTTTCAGTTGTAATGCATGGCCGCAACTCTTGGCGAGGGGAAAGGATCTGACTTTTAGCGGTGGTTGGTGCGCGCCGCCGCGTCCGGCGCCCAAGTGTCATCGCCACCGAGTTTGACAATGGCAAGTCCGTTGGCGTCGAACCGACGCCAAGGGTCCGGCGCCTCAATATCTCCCTTGCTGAAATTACAACCCCTCGGCGTGCGACACGTTCGCGAGTCGCCGGCCGATGGCGTCTTACGCGTGGAAGCGAACCATGGACTCTGGCTCTCTTGACCGCGACCGGGCCCTCGCACTGTTGCACCAATATACGCAGAGCGAAAGCTTGCGGCGTCACATGCTGGCTGTCGAGGCCGCCATGCGGGCGTATGCCCGTCATTTTGGCGAAGTTGAGGACCGGTGGGGTGTCGTGGGATTGCTGCACGATTTCGATTACGAACGCTGGCCGCAACCTCCCGACCACCCTTTGCAAGGCGCCGCGATTCTCGAAGCGGAAGGCTATCCGGCGGATGTCATTCATGCGATCAAGTCGCACGTGCCCTATCTTCCCGACTGCCCGCGGTTGTCGTTAATGGATAAGGCGCTCTACGCGTGCGACGAACTTTCTGGCTTTATCACCGCGGCGGCGCTGGTCCGCCCGGAACGATTGGAAGGAATGACGGCAGCCAGCGTGCGCAAGAAGATGAAGCAGAAAGGCTTCGCCGCCGCGGTCGATCGTGGCGACATCACCCAAGGCGCCGAGGAGTTGGGGGTAGCCCTGGAGGAGCATATTCAATTCGTGATTGACGCGATGCGCGCCAACGCGGGCGAGATTGGGCTGGCCGCCAACACACCATAATAAGCGAGGCGACAATGTCCGACGCACGTTCCGCGACCCGCGTCCTTTCCGTTCTGCACGGCGCGTATACCTGGCTCGCCCAACAAAACCTGGTCCTGATCCTGACGGTGCTTGTCGTCGTCGCGGGTGCTTGGGGATTTATCGAATTAGCCGATGAGGTGCTGGAAGGCGATACTAAGGCCTTCGACGAAACCGTGCTCCGCGCCCTGCGCAGCGGCGAAGACTTGGGAGAGCCTATCGGTCCCTCTTGGGTGCGTCAAAGCGCTCGCGACTTAACTGCGCTAGGAGGCATTGCGGTTTTGCTGCTCTTCACGTTGGCGGTGTCCGGCTTTCTTCTGTTAGCGCGCCGTTACCACGAGTTTGCATTGGTTTTGGCGGCGACCTGGGGCGGGCAAATTGTTTGCTCGACGCTGAAGTCGGCCGTGGATCGAAAACGGCCTGATGTCGTCCCCCACTGGGACGATGTCGCCACGGCCAGTTTTCCCAGCGGTCATTCGATGATGGCCGCGGTGGTGTACTTAACATTAAGCGTGATGTTAGCCAATTTTCTTCCTGGCCGGCGACTGAAAACGTATATCGTCTCGCTCGCAGTGGTCCTGACGTTTCTGGTGGGCGCTTCGCGCGTCGTTCTCGGGGTGCATTACCCGAGCGATGTACTTGCCGGATGGACCGCGGGGCTCGTGTGGGCGTTGTTATGTGGGCTCTTGGCCGGGCTTTTCAAGCGGCGCGAAAAGAAGATTCCTCTTTCACTTGATGCGAATCCTGGTTAATCTTCCCCTTCGCCACCCGACTTTTCCGACAATGCAAGGAAGCATTCATGGCGATCCTTGGTAACGAGGCTGTTTTGACGAACAGTGCCGATTCTCGAATATCTTGGTACGTTTCGCCGCGGATCCTCGCGGTAACGCTGCTGGCGCTGGCCTTGTTAGCGTTGCCATTGGATTTGCCATTGGCCCGCGCTTGCCTGGATGGGGATCTGCCCGGTGATTTGGCGCGCGTGGTGTACCTTTCGGAAATCTTCGCACACGGCGCGGGCGTTTTTGTGCTCCTGATGACGGCATTCGTGCTTGATGTTGGCAACCGACGCCGATTGCTGCGCGTGGGATTATGCGCCTTATGCGGCGGCGTGTTCGCGAATGGGGTAAAGATGCTGGTTGCCCGGACCCGCCCCGATGATTTCAACCTTGACGGCAGTATCTTGGCGAGTTTTCAAGGTTGGCTACCCATTTTGGGCATGAACGCGGTCGAGGAGTGGGATCGTTCCATGCAAGGTTTTCCGTCGGCGCACGCAGCGACGGCGGTGGGGTTTGCGCTGGGTCTGGCGGCGGTTTACCCCAGGGGGCGGTATCTTTTCTTTGGGTTTGCCGCCTTGGCGTCCTTCCAGCGGATTGTTTCGGGATCCCACTTCCTTAGCGATGTTTTCGTGGGCGCCGCAGTGGGGTGTTTGGCCGCCGCCTTCATGCGTCAAGGATCGTTTTTGGGCCGGTTCCTCGACGCGTGGGAAGCCAGGATTCCCGCGTCATCCGCGCCTAGCGTGGGCGGGCCAGCATATCACTCAAGCACAAGGCCCGCCGTTTCAACGCTTCTTAGCCACAATGAATAAGTCCACGCCGAACCGTTCCGCAGTAATGGAAAAGGCATCCGACGGTATGCTGGCTTGCGCGGCCAATCGGCTGAGTTGCTCGGCCGTACGATAGATCAGATACCAATTGCCAATCCATTCCATGTATGACCGTGTCGGGTGATAGGGCGCAAAGTTTCCCACGAACAAGCGTCCCCCCGGACGCACCCGCTGCCAAAACAAGGACAAGAGGAGTGCGGCGGTCGCATCGTCCAAATAATCGAACAGGCCGGGACACGCAAGAAAATCCGCTTCCGGCAATGCATCGTCGATCTGATGCAGTCGCTTCGGGTTGACTTGCCGCGTCGTCAAGTTATGTTCTGGCACGAGCCGCGCAATTTGTTCTCTCGCAAAATCGAGCGCCTCCGGATCGAGATCCAATAGGGTGACGCGTAAGCGTTGCCGCGACGCTTCGGGAAGCATTGCCGCCGCCCACCGTACATCGGTCGCCGGTCCCGCGCCCACGCTTACCCAATGCAGCCGATGTCCGGCGCCGTCAAGCATGGCTTCGACGGCTGCGGCGGCAATAAGTTCGGTCCGCGCCCGAACGGCGTTTGGCGCCGCCTGCCGTTGAAAGAAGCGATCCAGGGCGCCTCCCAAGGGATGCTCGCCGACGCGGTTTTCGCAAATCCGGTCAAGCAGTTCATAATCGCCCGCATATCCGCGCGGTTTAGTTCGCGCGCGGTTTACCAACCAACTGAGCGCTAGGCGGTCGCCCATCAGGTTCCAAATTCGACTTGAAGGTAGTCGGTTGGCCGCCCCTGCAAGTCCGGTCGTCTCCAGGGCAGCCAAAAACCTCCGCACCGCGACATCGACCAGGGCGTCTGTTAACGCGGTTTGACTCCAGTCCGACGTTAGCGTCTGGGCGCGGTCCAAGTCGTTACCGAGGGTCTTCGTAACAGCCAGCACATAGTCCGAGAGGGCTTGGTCTCGCAGGCCGTTCGTGGCTCTGCCGTTCCACGTCGAGAAGGATTCCTCGCTCATCGCTCGGCGTCGGGGTGTTGTCGGTAGCGCTGCCTTGGATACTCGTCGCCACGTGCGTTCTGCTGGCGGCAGGTTTCCGATTGCCTCTAAGGCATCGGCCCCAAGAAACAAACCGCGACGCCGACAGTTCGCCAGGCGCCGCGGTTCTGATTTGTTGCGTCGATGACGACTACGGATTCACTGCGGCGCCAGCGGCCTCGACGGCCAGCAATTCAATTTCGAATACCAGCGTGGCGTTGGGGCCAATGGTGGGTCCGAAACCGCGCTCGCCATAGGCCAAGTCCGAAGGGATCACGACCTTCCACTTGTCGCCAACCTTCATCTGTTGCAGCACCTGGGTCCAACCGTCGATGACTTCCTGCACGCCAAACGACGTGGGCGCGCCGCGGTCATAGGAGCTATCGAATTGCCGACCGTCAATGAGCGTGCCGCGGTAATGCACGGTGACATTGTCGGTCGCTTTGGGGGTTTTGCCATTGCCTGCTTTAAGCACCTGGTACAGCACGCCGGTCGGGAGCGCCTTGACATCTTTTTCTTTCTTGAAGTTCGCCAAAAATTCAGCGCCTTCCTTTTTGTTCTTTTCAGCCAGCATCTGTCCTTGTTCCTGGTTGTAGGCGAAGATCGCCTCGCGGCGTTGTTCGTCATTGAGCAGCGGGGCCCGTTTGGCCATCGCGTCTTGCAGGCCCTTGATGACGAGTGCCATATCAAAGCCAGCCTGTTGAAGCTCCTGGGCGATGTTCACCCCTACGCTATAAC
>JAANMT010000356.1_pt1 | contig 50135 bp, 49 predicted proteins | sample 7279711 | NCBI WGS metagenome assembly JAANMT01 (sample SAMN14094538, study PRJNA606508) | bioreactor metagenome | isolation source: A lab-scale SPAN reactor treating ammonium-rich wastewater day 1 | place: Ireland: Galway | collected 2017-01-16 | reverse complement strand
GGGCTGAAAACGGAATGGGCGTTCATGCGGCTCAATATAGAGCGAAAAACCCCCTAGAACAAGGAGGATTGTGGTGGCGGGTGCGGCTACCGCGGCAGGTAATGCAAGGTGGGAAATCGCGCCCCCAGGCGGATGAACAGCTCGGAAAAAGGGACCTCTTCCTGCCCGCCCTCGCCCCGCATGTCGCGGAGGATGGCGACGCCCTTCTTACGCTCGTCCTCGCCGACGATCACGACCCAATCGGCCTGCCAGCGGTCGGCGCGGCGCATCTTGCTCTTCAGCGAGCTGCCGCCGAAGTCGAGCTCGACGGTGGCCCCGCTCTCGCGCAGCGGCTTGAGTTGCTCGAAGAGCAGCCGGTCGGATTCGGCGTCGAGGCCCACCAGGTAGACCCGCGGCGCCTCGTCGCCCGCCACCGCCTGAGCCGGCAGGATCGCCAGCAGCCGCTCCATCCCCAGCGCGAAGCCGATCGCCGGGACCGCGGGGCCGCCCAGCTCGTGCACTAGGTCGTTGTAGCGCCCGCCCCCGGCGACCGCGTTTTGCGCGCCGAGTTCGCCGCTGGTGAACTCGAAGACCGTCTTCTCGTAGTAATCGAGGCCGCGCACCAGCCGCGGGTTGAGCGTGAAGGGCACGTCGTGGGCCGCGAGCGCCGCCTGCACCGCGGCGAAGTGCTCGCGGCTTTCGGGAGAAAGATGGTCGGAATAGAGCGGCGCGCCCTTCGTGGCCTCGGCGCAACCCGGTTTTTTGCAGTCGAGCGCGCGCAGCGGGTTGCGTTGGATCCGGCGCCGGCAATCGTCGCAGAGCTTCTCTTGGACGCCGTCTAGGAAGGCCGCGAGGGCCTGGCGGTACTTCTTCCGGTCTTCCTTGGAACCCAGGGAATTCAAGTTCAGTTGCACCCCCTCGAGACCCAGGTCCTCGAAGAGCTGGTGGATGAGCAGGATCATCTCGGCGTCGAGCAGCGGATGGTCCGAGCCGAAGATCTCGGCGCCGATCTGGTGGAACTGGCGCAGGCGGCCCTTCTGCGGGCGCTCGTAGCGAAACATCGGCCCCATGTAGAGAAAACGGCCCTCGTTGACGTTGTGCGAGGTGAAGTGCTCGACGAAGGCGCGCACCACCGGCGCGGTGCCCTCCGGGCGCATCGCCAGCTTGTGCTCGTTGCGGTCAAGCAACGTGTACATCTCTTTCTCAACGATCTCGGTGGTCTCGCCGACGCTGCGCTCGAAGAGGGCCGCGTCCTCGAGAATGGGGGTGCGGATCTCGCGGAAGCCCGCCGGCGCGAAGACCCGGCGCGCCGCGCGCTCCACCTTCAGCCACTTGCGGACCTCGACGGGATGGAAGAGATCCTCCATGCCCTTGACGCCGACGATCTTTTTTTCTGCCATTTTTTCCTCAACCGAAAATAAAAAGGCGGAACCGGCGAATCGCGCCGTGTTTCCGCCCCAATTTTTATTCCGAGGCCTTGATCTTGCCCGTATCTTCCTTCACCTCGGTCTTGGCCAGGTATTCCTTGAGCTGCAGGGCCTTCGCGTAGATCGGTTTGAAGTGCTCGTCCTGCTCGAGCTTGTACTTCTCGATCTTGCGCAGGGCCTTCTGAGGATTTTTGAGCTTGAGGTAGAAGATACAAAGCTCCTTGAGCAGGCCCAGCTCCTTAGGCTTCTTCAGCAATATTTTTTCGTAGACCTCGACCAGGATGTCGAGGTGCTTCATCTCCTTGCGCAGCTCGCGGGCGAGCTTTTCGTATTCCTTGAGCGACTCGTCCTGCAGGCTCTGGTTGAAGTAGATCTCGGCCAGGCGCAGGCGGTGGCGAGGCTCGCCGGGCTCGGCCTCGACCAGCTTTTGGCAGGCGCGAATCGCGTCGGCGCCCTTCTGGTGCGTCAGGTAGTAATGCACGACGATCTGGAACTGCTGCGAGGCGTCGCCGCGCATCCCCATCTTCGCGTAAAGCTCGCCCAGCTTCTCGTTGAACTCGACCGAGCCGGGGGAAAACTTGAGGATATTTTTGTAGATGGCGATGGCCTTGAGGAGAAATCCCGACTCGCCGTAGTGCTCGGCCACCTCTCGGAACCAGGCGATGCCGTTGCGGATGTCCTTCTTCTTGAAATAGAGCTCGCCGACCTTGATCTTGAGGCGCATGTCGGTGGGGTCCTTGGCGGACATCGCCAAAAATTCCTTCAGCTCGCCCTCGGGGCCGGACTTTTTGAAAAGGCCCTTGAAGATGTTTGAGATGCTTTCTTTAGCCATTGGACTGCGCGCCTGGTGCCGAATGCGTTGCTTCCGTCGGAGCGAACACGAGGTTCGCCCTTACGATTTTTTCTTTCGCCTCTTGGGGCTTACGTCCCCCGCCCGCTTATCGATCTCTTGAATCAGGCCGTAGAGGCCCAGCACGTAGCTGTAGGCCCCGAAACCCGAGACCTGCCCCACCGCGACGGGGGCCATATAGGAATGATGCCGGAATTCCTCGCGTTTGTAGATATTGGAAAGATGGACTTCGACCACCGGCAGGCCGACCGCCGCCGCCGCGTCGCGCAATGCCACCGAGGTGTGGGTATAAGCCGCGGGGTTGATGAGGATGCCGTCGAAGCGTCCCGCCGCCCCCTGGATGGCATCGACCAGCTCGCCTTCGCTGTTGGACTGAAAGACCTTGAGGCTTAAGTTTTCCTCTTCGGCGATGGTCTTGAGGGTTTTGTCGATGTCCTTCTGGGTGACCGCGCCGTAGACGTCGGGCTCACGCAGCCCCAACAGGTTGAGGTTGGGACCGTGGATGACGAGGATCTTACGCTTGGGGTGCATGGTCGGCCTTCCTTAGCGACTGAACCCGGCGCAGCAGGGCCTGGAGGCGGAGTATCTTGGCCTCGCGCCGCGACGGCGGGGGCGGAGGGGGAACCAGGGTCAGGCGGACCGGCTCGGGATCGTCCTCCCGAACCGGGGGGGCCTCCGAGGAAAATTCATAACCCTCGACCCGAAGCTCCGGGCCGGCATCCAAGCTTTCGCGGGCTTCGGCCGGGACCGACGCGCCGAGGGCCTGAAGATCGACCGCCGAAGCGGATGCGTACCGCAACTCCTGGGAAGTTTCATCCGCCGTATTTTCCGAACCGGACTCCCCGGCTTCGAGCGCGGCCTCTTCTTCCTCCGACGCGGTGGAGTCCGAGGCCTCCGGATTGCGCCCGCCGCTCTTGAAGCGCTCGAAGGCCCGGCGGGCCTCCTCGCGGAGCTCCTCGAGGATGCGGCGAACGCCCTCGTGCTGCGGGTTCTTCTGCAGGATCAACTCGGCCAGCTCCATGGCGTACTGGGTGCTGCCCTGCTCGCGCAGGATCTTCACCATGGTCTCGGTATGGAAGACGGGATCGAAATCGATGGGCATAGCTTACACCAGTATTTCGTCGAGGGGCGTCGGGATCACCACCGACTTGCCGATCTTGTTTAAATAAACGAAATGCAGCCGGGAAGACACCCTTTTTTTGTCCTGCATCAGGGCCTTGCGGTAGGCCGCCTTGGGGAAGGCCGGCATCTCGGTGGGCAGGCCCGCGCGGGCGATCAGGGCCTTGAGGCGCTCGACGTCGGCCTCGGGCAGGCCGGCCCGCTCGACCGAGCGGCGCGCGGCGTAGACCATCCCCATCGCGATCGCTTCGCCGTGGGTGTATTTTTTGTAGCGGGTCAGGCTCTCGATCGCGTGACCCAGGGTGTGGCCGAAGTTGAGCTTGGCGCGCAGCCCCAGGGTCTCCTTCTCGTCGCGCTCGACGACCCATGCCTTCAGCTCGCAGCAGCGGCGGATGACCGGCTCGAGGCCCGCGCCCTTTCCTTTCAAGATGGCCTCCATGTGCTCTTCCAGGCCGCGAAACAGCTTCGCGTCGAAGATGGCAGCATACTTGATCACCTCGGCCAGGCCGCAGACGAACTCACGACGCTTCAAGGTCTTGAGGAAGGCCTCGTCGATCAAGACGAAGCGCGGCTGGTAGAAGGCGCCGACCAGGTTTTTGCCCTGCGGCAGATCGACGCCGGTCTTGCCGCCGATCGAGCTGTCGACCTGGGCGAGCAGGGTGGTGGGGATCTGGACAAAGGGAATGCCGCGCAGGAAGCTCGCCGCCGCGAAGCCGACCAAGTCGCCGATCACGCCGCCGCCCAATGCGATCAGCGGGGTCTTGCGGTCGACCTTGAACTCGACCAACTTGGCGTAGACCGAGGCGACGGTCTTGAGGGTCTTGAAGCTCTCCCCGTCGGGCAGGACGATCGTCTTGAGGTCGTGCTGCCTCTTCAGGTGCCGGGCGATCTTGGCCCCATGGAGGCGTTGGACGACCGAGTTGGTGACCAGCACCACGCGCTCGGCGGGGCAATGGCGTTGCAAGAGCAGGTTGAGGCTTTCGATCCCGTTTTTCTGAAAATAAAGCGGGTAGCTCCGCTCGCCCAGCTCGACGCGCAGGGCGCGGCTCTCGAGGGGCAACACCCTGAGAATCTCCTCGACGACCGCTTCCGGGCTTTGATTGTCGGTCGGGATCTGCAACGAGATGCGGCTGTAGGCGGAGGCGCGTTTGGCAAGAATTTCGCGGATCTGCCCCTCCTTGTCCTCGCCTTGCAGCAGGGGCCGGGAATCGTCGGCGCTCAGGCGCTTGAGCAGCGTCGGAATCTGGGCCTTCAGCAGGACAAGCTGCCCGTTCTTGCGGATCTTGTCGAGGTTGTCGCGGAAGCATACCGCGCCGCCTCCCACCGCGATCACCGTCGCCTCGCGGGCCAGGGCCTGGTCGATGGCCATGCTCTCCCAGCGGCGGAACATCTCTTCGCCCTCTTCCGCGAAGATCCGAGCGATGGGCTTCTGGCTGAGCGAGACCACCAGGTCGTCGGTGTCGACGAAGTCGTAGTCAAGCTTGCGGGCGAGCAGCTTGCCGACCGTGGTTTTGCCGGTGCCCATGAAGCCGCTGAGGATGATGCGTGAGGGAAGGGACATGATCGTGATTAATATTGGCGGACCTGCTCGAGATACCCGTCGTAATTCCTGCGGATCTCCCGCAGCGAATCGCCGCCGAATTTCTCCAAAAACGCGTCCGCCACGGTGATCGCCACCGCCGCCTCGCCGATCACCGCCGCCGCCGCGATCGCGCAGGTGTCGGAGCGCTCGACGCTGGCCTCGAATTCCTGTTTGGTCTCGATGTCGACCGAGTGCAGCGGCTCGTAGAGCGTCGAGATGGGCTTGAGCGCCCCGCGCACGATCAGGGGCAGGCCCGTCGTCATGCTGCCCTCCATCCCGCCCGCGCGGTTGCTCGAACGGGTGAAGGCCCGCTTGGCCGCATCGTAATAGATGGGGTCGTGCACCTGGCTGCCGAACTTAAGCGCGTTGTCGAAGCCGTCGCCGATCTCGACGCCCTTCACGGCCTGGATGCTGAGGATCGCCTGGGCGAGGCGGCCGTCCAGCTTGCGGTCCCACTGGACGTAGCTGCCCAGTCCCGGCGGCAGGCCGTCGACGACGATCTCGAAGATCCCGCCCAGCGAATCGCCCTTCTTCTTGGCCTCGTCGATCAGGGCCACCATCTTGGCCTCGGCCTCGGCGTCGAGGCAACGCAGCGGGGCGTCCTCGGTCTTGGCCAGGATCTCGTCCGCGCTCGCGGGAATCGGCCGGGCGCGCACAGGACCCACCGCCGTCACGTGCCCGGCGATCCGGACGCCGAACTCTTCCAACAGCCTTCGCGCCACCGCGCCGCAGGCGACGCGCGAGGTGGTCTCGCGGGCGCTGGCCCGCTCGAGGACGTTGCGCAGGTCGCGAAAGTCGTACTTGATGCCGCCCACCAGGTCGGCGTGGCCGGGACGGGGCCGGGTGACCACCCGCTTGAGCGGCTTGTCGGTGGGGCCGACGCTCATCTCGTCTTGCCAATTCTTCCAGTCGCTGTTGCGCACAACCAAGGCGATCGGGGAGCCAAGGGTGTAGCCGTGCCGCACTCCCGCAACGATCTCGACCGTGTCGGTCTCGATCTTCATCCGGCCGCCGCGACCGTAGCCCTTTTGGCGGCGCGCAAGCTGGAAGTTGATCTCCTCCGCCTGCAGGGGCAGGCCGGAGGGCATGCCCTCGAGAACGGTGTAGAGCCCCGGGCCGTGGGATTCGCCGGAGGTGAGGTATCGAAGTTTGGTAAGGGACTGCATAAGTGAAATTTCCTTCGCCGGGCTTTATAAACGAAAAAACCCCCACGGCCTTTCAGGGGGGGGTTCTAGCGAAATCCGACGAATTCCATCAATATCAATCTTCGGGAAAAACTTTTTCTTTTTCCGAGAGTTTGAAGCCCAAAGCGAGAATGATCTTGCGCATGGTATCCATGCGACAGCTCATCCCGCCTTCGACGCGGTCGATGGTGAGGGCGGACAGGCCCGCCTTGCGAGCCAACTCGGCCTTGCTCATGAGCTGCTCTTCGCGAATCTTCTGCACGTTGTTTTTCACGAGCCTGGTGTCTTTCTTAGGCTTGGCCGCTTCCGCCATAAGGGTTCCCGTCTTCCAGCAATGGTCTTTTGGTGATGCGCCCCGATGGTCTTTCTTCCGATCGGATACTGATGCGACGTTAGAAGAAAATGATGCAATCTTCAAGATTTTCTAATTCAATTTCGAAAAATTTTATTGAGTTAATACGCAATTAATTAAAATATAATTAATTTATATATAATTATACTAAATATCGCATGAATTGGAGGTAGCTCCGGATCAGGCGCTCGCCATGGAAGAGAAAGAGGAGGGAAACGAGGCCCAAGGCGCTGCCGAAGGGCAAGGGCGCCTCCTTGGATTGGCCGCGAAGGAGCATCAAGGCGACGCCGAAGACGATGCCCAGAAGCGAGGCGAGAAGGAAGATGAAAAAGATCGCCTTCCAACCGAACAAGGCCCCCAGCATCGCCGCGAATTTCACGTCGCCCCCGCCCAACCCGTCGCGCTTGCGAAGCCTCTGGTAGACCAGCGCCAAGAACAGCAGGGTGAGCCCGCCGGCAAGGGCGCCGAGCAGGCTTTCCCACAATAATATCCAATGGCTGGCGAGCGGGGCCGGAGAAAAACACCTCCCGTCGAGCCAATGTAGGAGGAAGCCGGCCGCGATGCCCGGCAAGGTGATCGCGTCGGGCAAGAGTAGGTGGCGGAAGTCGATAACGATTAACAGCAAGACCGGCGCGATAAAGAGGACAAGGTAAAGCAAAAACCTCGGCCAGGGCTGGATCTGGTGGAAGGCATAAACCGTCAGGGCGGCGGTGGCGGCCTCGAGCAGCAGGTGGTGCGGCGGAATCCTCGTCTCGCAGGACCGGCAACGGCCGCGGAGGAAGAGATAGCTGAAGACCGGGATGTTCTCGTACCAGGCGAGCTGCCGGTCGCAAGCGCGGCAGCACGAGCGGGGCCGAACCACCGATTCGCCCGCCGGCAGGCGCTCGGCGGCCAGGCCCAAAAAGGAGCCCAGGACGAGGCCGAAGAGGCCGACGTAGATCGAAAGCAGGATTTCCACCCTCGCCATCCTAGGGAAGGCTCATGATTTCTCCAAGGAAAATTGGCATTTCTTGCTTGAAGCGGCGATAAAATTTACAGTAGGAGTGACACACAGAAGGAGTTCACCGATGTCCTCGACCGTCAAACCCTCCCACGAAGAAGAAGAGTACTTCGCGCGCCAAGAGATCGAAAAGCGCAAAGAATTGGCCGAAAAGCTCAAGGCCCAAATGCAGGCCGCCGAGCTCGAAAATCTCCAAAAGCTGCACTACAACCGCTGCGCCCGCTGCGGCTTCGAGATGCACCCCGTCGTCTTCAAGGGCGTCACCATCGAAAAGTGCCCCAACTGCGGCGGCATCTTCCTGGACTCCGGCGAGATCGAGCAGATCATCGGCAAGGAAAGCGGCTTCATCGGCAGCGTCCTGGGCCTCTTCAAGTTTTAAGGAAGCCATGATCACCCGCGAAACGGTCGAAAAAATCGCCAAGCTCGCCCGGCTCCAGCTCTCCGAGAGCGACCTCGAAAAATACACCGGCCAGCTCAACAACATCCTGGGCCACATCGAGAAGCTCAACCAGCTCGACACCCGGGACATCGAGGCCACCACCCACGCGGTCGAGGTGCCCAATCCCCTGCGCGACGACGAGGTGAAGGTCAGCCAAGTGATCGAGCCTATCCTCGAAATCTCGCCCGACCACGAAGAGCACTTCTTCCGCGTCCCGAAGGTGATCTAATGGAACTCCACCACCTCACGCTGGCCGAGGCCGCCGAGAAGCTGCGCAAGAAAGAAGTCTCCTCGCTCGAGCTGACCCAAGCCACTTTAAAGCGCATCGAAGCCGTCGACCCGAAGGTCGAGTCCTACTTGACCGTCACGGCCGAGACCGCCCTCGTCCAGGCCAAGGCGGCCGACGCCGGACTCGCCAAGGGCGAGGCCTTGGCGCCGCTCGCCGGGATTCCCTTCGCCCTGAAGGACATCTTCCTCACCCGGGGCATCCAGACCACCTGCGCCTCGAAAATCCTGCACAATTTCATTCCGCCCTATACCGCGACCTCGGCGCAGAAGCTGCTCGACCAGGGCATCGCCTTGACCGGCAAGCTCAACATGGACGAGTTCGCGATGGGCTCCTCGACCGAGACCTCGGCCTTCAAGAAGACCAAAAACCCCTGGGACCTGACCCGCACGCCGGGCGGCAGCAGCGGCGGTTCGGCGGCCGCGGTGGCCGCGGGCCTTTGCTACGGCACCCTGGGCACCGACACCGGAGGCTCGATCCGCCAGCCCGCCGCCCTGACCGGCATCGTGGGGCTGAAGCCCACCTACGGGCGCGTCAGCCGCTTTGGGGTCATCGCCTTCGCCTCTTCCCTCGACCAGGTCGGGCCCATGACCAAAGACGTCCGCGACTGCGCGATCGTCCTCAACGCGATCGCCGGCCACGACCCGCGCGACTCGACCTCCTTCGACGCGCCCGTGCCCGACTACACGCAGGCCCTTAAGAAGGACTGCAAGGGACTCAAGATCGGCGTCCCCAAAGAGTACTTCATCGCCGGCACCGACCCCGAGATCGACGCCGCGCTGAAGCGGGCCCTCCAGACCTACCGCGAGCTGGGCGCCGAGATCCACGAGGTCTCGCTGCCGCACACCGAGTACGCGGTGCCGACCTACTATATTCTGGCCCCCGCCGAGGCCAGCAGCAACCTGGCGCGCTACGACGGCGTCCGTTACGGGCACCGCGCGGAGGGCGTAAAGGATCTCTTCGACATGTACGTCCGCTCCCGGTCCGAGGGCTTCGGCGCCGAGGTCAAGCGGCGCATCATGCTGGGCACCTACGTGCTCAGCGCGGGCTACTACGACGCCTATTACTTGAAGGCTCAGAAGGTGCGCACGCTGATCCGCCGCGACTTCGAGGCGGCCTTCCAGAAGGTCGACGTCCTGGTGACGCCCACCTCCCCTTCCCACGCCTTCAAGCTGGGCGAAAAGACCGACGACCCGATCCAGATGTATTTAAGCGACATCTTCACGATCAACGTCAACCTGGCCGGCCTGCCCGGGATGAGCCTCCCCTGCGGCCAAAGCGCCTCCAAGCTTCCCATCGGCATGCAGCTGATCGCGGGCTCCTTCCAAGAAGAGAAGCTGCTCCACGCCGGCTACGCCTACGAGCAGGCGACCGAATGGCACAAGATGAGGGCGCCGCTATGACCACCTTCGAGACCGTCATCGGACTGGAAGTCCACGCCCAGCTCAAGACCAACACCAAGATCTTCTGCGGCTGCTCCACCGAATTCGGAAAGCCCCCCAACACCAACACCTGCGAGGTCTGCCTGGGCCTGCCCGGGGTGCTGCCGGTGCTCAACCGCAAGGCGGTCGAGTTCGCCATCAAGGCCGGCCTGGCCACGCACTGCACGATCGCGCGCAAGAGCGTCTTCGCCCGAAAGAATTATTTCTACCCCGACCTGCCCAAGGGCTACCAGATCAGCCAGTACGAGCTGCCGCTCTGCTCCAAAGGCTACCTCGACATCGAGGTCGAAGGCCAAAAGAAGCGCGTCGGCCTGACGCGCATCCATATGGAAGAAGACGCCGGCAAGCTGGTCCACGACCTGGGCGCCGCCGACGTCAGCCACGTCGACCTCAACCGCGCCTGCACGCCGCTGATCGAGATCGTCTCCGAGCCCGACATGCGGGGCCCCAAAGAGGCCAGCGCCTATTTAAAGCGCCTGCGCGACATCCTGGTCTACCTCGAGATCTGCGACGGCAACATGGAGGAAGGCAGCTTCCGCTGCGACGCCAACGTCTCGATTCGGCCCCTCGGGCAAAAAGAATTCGGCACCCGCTGCGAGCTGAAAAACATGAACAGCTTTCGCAACGTCGAGCGCGCGATCGAGTACGAGGTCAAGCGCCAAGAGGCCCTGATCCTCGACGGAAAAAAAGTGGTGCAGGAGACGCGGCTCTGGAACGCCGACAAGGGCGTCTCCGAGTCCATGCGCTCGAAGGAAGAGGCCAACGACTACCGCTACTTCCCCGACCCCGACCTGCTGCCCCTGATCGTCGAGGAGGCCTGGGTCGAACGCCTGCGGAAGGAGCAGCCCGAGCTGGCCTTCGAGAAGGCCGAGCGCTTCGCGCGGGACTACGCCATCCCGGCCTACGACGCCGAGGTCCTGACCGCCGAGAAGTCGGTGGCCCAGCATTGGGAAGCGGCCGTCAAGCTCGCCGCCGGGATCGAGCCCAAGAAGCTCAGCAACCTCTACATGACCCACCTGCTCAAGCTGCAGAAGGACGTCCCCGAGACCTTCGAGCGGATTAAATCCGCGACGGTCGCCGAGGTCTTGAAAATGACCGAGGCGGGCGATATCAGCCTGGGCATGGCCAAGGAGATCCTCGACGAGGTCGCCGCAAGCGGCAAGGCCGTCGCGGACATCGTCGAAGCGAAGGGCATGAAGCAGGTCTCGGACACCGGCGCCATCGAGGCGGTGGTCGACAAGGTCCTGGCCGACAACCCGAAAAACCTGGCCGATTACCGCTCGGGCAAGGACAAGCTCTTCGGCTTCTTCGTCGGGCAGACGATGAAGGCCTTGGGCGGCAAGGCCAACCCGAAGGTCGTGAACGACATTTTGATCCAGAAACTGAAGGGGTAGCTTTGAATTTTTTCGCCCTACAATGGCAAGACGGCGCGGTCGTGATGATCGACCAACGCAAGCTGCCCAACCACGAAGTTTACAACACGTACCGCAGCCATGAAGAAGTCGCGGCGGCGATCAAGACGATGGTGGTGCGCGGCGCCCCGGCGATCGGCGTGGCGGGCGCGCTGGGCATGGCCTTGGCCGCCAACAACTCCAAGGCCAAGAGCCACGAAGAGTTCTTCGCCGAGATGGACCGCGCCGCCGACCTGCTCATCAGCCAGCGCCCCACGGCGGTCAACCTGCCCTGGGCGGTGAAGCGCATCCAAGCTTTCTACCGGAAAGAAAAGGACTCGAGCCTCCTGGTCCTGCAAAACAAGATTCTCGAGGAGGCCCTGCGCGTCTTCGAGGAAGACGTCGTCATGTGCCGGCAGATGGGCGAAAAGGGCGCCCCGCTGATCGAGGAGGGCAAGACCTACCTCACCCACTGCAACGCCGGCGCCCTGGCGACGGCCGGCGAGGGCACCGCCCTCTCGGTCTTCTACGAGGCCCAACGGCGCGGCAAAAAATTCAAGGTCATCGCCTCCGAGACCCGGCCCTTCCTGCAAGGCGCCCGGCTCACCGCCTGGGAACTGAGCAAGAACGGCATCGACGTGACTCTGGTGACCGACAACATGGTCGCCCACTTGATGCGCCTGGGCAAGATCCACGGCGCGGTGGTCGGCAGCGACCGCATCGTCGCCAACGGCGACGTGGCCAACAAGATCGGCACCTACGGCGTGGCGGTCCTGGCCAGGCACCACGGCATCCCGCTTTACGTGGTGGCGCCCTCCTCCACCGTCGACTTCGAGACGCCGGACGGCTCGCACATCCCGATCGAGCAGCGCCCCGAGGAGGAGGTCACCGCCTTCTTCGGCACCCCCAGCGCGCCGGCGGGGATTCAGGTCTTCAATCCGGCCTTTGACGTCACGCCCCATGAGCTGGTAGAGGCCATCGTGACGGAGAAGGGCATCGCTCGGGCGCCCTACGCCGAAAATTTGAAAAAAGTCTTGCAACGATCGTAGGGGCTTCGCCCCTACAGAGGAAAACCATGGTTCAAAAAGTCGAAAAAATCTGGCTCGACGGCAAAATGATCCCCTGGGACGAGGCCAACGTGCACGTCCTGACGCACACCCTGCACTACGGACTGGGCGTCTTCGAGGGCATCCGCTGCTACGAGGGCGAGGACGGCAAAAGCGCGATCTTCCGCCTGCAAGAGCACATCGACCGTCTCTACGACTCGGCCCACATCCTGTTGATGGAGATCCCCTTCCCCAAGGCCGAGCTCCTCGAGGCCTGCAAAGAGATCTTCCGCGTCAACAAGCTGAAGGCCGGCTACCTGCGCCCCCTGGCCTTCGTCGGCGACGGCGAGATGGGCCTGCACGCCACCAGCAACCGGATCCGCGTGGCCGTCATCGCCTGGCCCTGGGGCACCTACCTGGGCGAAGAGGGCGTGAAGCACGGCATCCGCGCCAAGGTCTCCAGCTACACCCGCCACCACATCAACGCCACGATGACCAAAAGCAAGGCCGTGGCCAATTACGTCAACTCCATCCTCGCCAAGCGCGAGGCCATGCTGGCCGGCTACGAAGAGACCGTCATGCTCGACCCCGAGGGCTACGTCTCCGAAGCCAGCGGCGAAAATCTCTTCATGGTGAAGAACGGCAAGGTCGTCACGCCGCTGACGACCAGCGCCCTGCAGGGCATCACCCGCGACACCGTGATCGAGCTGCTCAAAGACCGCGGCATCGCGGTCAAGGAGACCCATTTCTCCCGCGACGAGCTCTACATCGCCGACGAGATCTTCCTCACCGGCACCGCCGCCGAGATCACCCCGGTGCGCGAGCTGGACCACCGCAAGATCGGCGCCGGCAAGCCGGGCCCAATCACGCAGCAGGTGCAGAAGGATTTTCACGATTTGGTGCGGGGCAAGAGCCCCAAGCACCGGGAGTGGCTGGCCTTCCTGTAGGCCTTCGGGCTTAAGGAGGTGGGGCGGCGCTCAGGCGCCCGCGAGCCTGGGCGAGGCGATCTCCGGCTCCGTCCGGCAGTACGACGGCACCCAGCTTCTTTCGATCAACTCCTGCCGCATCACGCTGTAGTCGAATTCCAAGCCCTCGCGGACCATGCGCGGGATATCCAGCAGGTACTTCGCCTCCGGAATATCCTTGAAGAAGGCGGTGATCATCGGCCGCACCATCCTTCGCGCGGCGCGAATGCCGACGGCACCGATGAAGTTGCGGCGCTGCCCGATGTGGGCCAGCTCGTCGACCATGATCTCGTGCAACAGGGCTCGGAGCCGGTCGCGGGCCTCGGGCTCGTCGGCGAGGACGTCGTCGAACAGCCGGTCGAGTTCCAGGTAAAAAGTCATCCCCATCAATTCCGAGACGAAGGCCGGCGGGCTCATCAGGCTCTCGGGCACCTTCGGAAAGATCCGATAGACCTTTTGCATCCAAGGACCCAGCGGCACCCACTCGACCTTGTCCAAATGGAAGGTCCGGAACATCTCGTGGAAGAGCCGCACGTGGCAGAATTCTTCGCACAGATGGTAGCGGCTGATTCGCTCGGTGGTCTTTTTTGCCTCAGCCATGGAGGGAATCGCGTCCCAGGCGCCGGAAATCCCCACCCATTCGTGCCTGGCGAATTTATAGATGCAGGTCAGCAGCAAGGTCTTCCGGTCGAGACTGCGGGGATCGTCGCGCATTTTGACGTAGTTGCGATAGAACTTCTCGGGATCGGCCAGGGGTTTTCGCGAGCGCACGGCTTCGCGCTGAAATCCGGCCAGGAGATCGCGCTTGGTCGTCAGGTCCTTTTGGGCCTCGAGAATTTGCCCGCTGTGTCGTTGGGAAAACTCCCAATAGGCTTCAAAATTTTCTTGTCGTTGTCGGGAGTCGCTGGGTGAGAAGATCGATTGAAAGGTCGGCACAAGGCTCCGTTGGAAAAGAGGATTTATTCGGGAGCCGTCACGCTGGCATCAAGGCCGAGGATTGTCGAGGGAATTCCTGGATCCGCTCAATTCAATCCCTCGCGGAACAGGCGGCGCAGGGCCTCGTGGGAGGTGCCGGCCTCGCGGATCGAGCCGCCGCTGGGATAGAGATCTTCTTGAGTCGAGCTCATGGCCTCGAGGTTCTTATACATGATCACGCCCTGGCGGTAGTTCGGAAGGAAGAGGAGTTGGTAAGTGTCTTCCTTCTTGAAGGAGGGCGCCGCAGACGGGGAGAGATAAACCCCGCCGCAGGAGAGAATCTCGCCCTTCTCCTCCAAGAGCTGTTGATCGGGGGACTTCTCGGTGTTGACGACGATGCTGCCGCATTCGCTTCCAGGTCTTTCTTTCGGAATCATGATGGCTTCTCCCCATGCTTAGGTTCACTGCAAAGGATTCCTACACATGAGAATTAGCAATCGATGTGCCACAGCTTCGGAGAGGGCACATTATTATATGTACATATTAATATTGAATTAATTCAGTATCTTGAAAGTTTAACACCTTGCTCCGTCTTGCAAACTCTGTACACAACTCATGGATCGTCAATAATTTTTAGTCAATTTATCATGGGCTCCGTCAATGCTTTGACGACCATACGCGTTAGATTTCCCCTTCGCCGAGGGAGTCTTGGAGGCGCCGGGCAAGCTCCGTCGGAACGCCGATCGCGGCCGCGATCTCCTCCGCAGAGGCCGCCCGGATGCGCTTCAGGCTCCCAAAGTGCTGCAGGAGTTTCTTTCGCCGCGCCGCGCCGATGCCCGGCACCTGAGCGAGGGTCGAGTCGAGGGTGCGGCGCTTGCGCAGCTTGCGGTGGAACTCGATGCCGAAGCGATGCGCCTCGTCGCGGACCTGCACCAGGACGAACAGGGCGGAGGAATTGGGCGGAAAGAAGACCGGGTTCTTGCGGTTGGGCAGGAAGACGCGCTCCTCGCTGCGCGAACGCGGGGCCTCGGGAGGCGCCCGGTCCCGCCAGGTCTCGCCCAAGAGCTTGCTCTTCGCCAGCGCGATCAGGTCGACGCCGACGATCTCCAGGTCGCGGAGCGCCTGGGCGGCGGCGTTCAGCTGCCCCTTGCCGCCGTCGATGACGATCAGGTCCGGCAGGGACCAGGCCTCCTCGCCGCCGGCCGCGCGGCGCAGGCGCCGCGTCAGGACTTCGTACATCGAGGCGAAGTCGTTGGCCCCCTCCACCGTCTTGATCTTGAAGTGGCGGTAGCCCTGCCGGTAGGGCTTGCCCTCGCGGAAGATCACCATCGAGCCCACCGACTCGCGGCCCAGGAAATTACTGATGTCGTAGCACTCGATGGCCTGCGGCAGCTTCTGCAGGCCGAGGCGCGCCTGCAGGTCGGCGAGCACCTCCTCGGCGTCCTTTTGTTTTTGGTCGCGGCTCAGGAAGGCCTGCTTGGCGTTCTGTCCGGCCAGCTTGAGCAGCGCCGACTTCTCGCCGCGCTGCGGGAGCAGCAGCTCGACCTTGCGGCCGGCGCGCTCGCCGAGGATCTCGGTCAGGCTCTCGGCCTCGGGCAGGACGGCCGGCAGGAGGATCTCGGCGGGGATGAAGCGGCCCTCGGCGTAGTACTGCAGCAGGAAGGAGGCCAGGACCTCCGCGTCTTCCTCGTGCGACTTGAAGTGGAAGCTGCGGTTTTCTTGAAGGCTGCCCTCGCGCACCATCATGAGGTAGACGGACAGCGCCTCGCCCTCCCGGTGCAGGCCCACCACGTCGCGCGTCACGACCCGGTGGCTGACCACCTTTTGCCTCTCGAGGGTCTTGTCGATGTCGCGCAGCAGATCGCGGTAGCGGGCGGCCTCCTCGTAGGCCTCGCGCTCGGCGGCGCCCTGCATCAGTTCGCCCACGATTTTCTTCAACTCGCCGCTCTTGCCCTCGAGGAAGAGCCGCACCTGGCGCACCACCTTGCCGTAGGCCTCGCGGTCGACGTAGCCCACGCAGGGCGCGTCACAACGCTTGATCTGGTACTGGAGGCAGGGACGCACGCGGTTGCGGAACTCGTGGTCGCCGCAGGTGCGCAGCTTGAAGTGCGCCTCGATGAACTCGGCCACCTCGCGGCAGGCCCAGGCCGAGGAATAAGGACCGAAGTAGAGGCTTCCGTCCTTCTTGATCCGCCGGGTGACGTAGATCCGCGGAAACTCGTCGCGCACCGAGAGCTTGAGGCTGACGTAGCTCTTGTCGTCCTTGAGGTCGATGTTATAGCGCGGCCGGTGCTTCTTGATGAGTGTGTTCTCGAGGAGCAGGGCCTCCTTGGCGTTGTCGGTGAGCACGGTCTCGACCGAGGCGACCTTGGAGACGAGGAAGCGAACCTGGTAACGGTCGTGGGCCTCCTTGCCGAAATAGCTCCCCACCCGCGAGCGCAGGTTGCTCGCCTTGCCCACGTAGAGCACCTCGCCCTTGGCGTTCTTCATCAAATAGACGCCGGGGGCCTTGGGCAGCTCGTCGAGCCGGATTTTCGGCCTCGTTTCGGACATGGCGCCACCATAACAAAGAGATTTCCTTCCTTCCAAGATCTGATATTTTTTCCTCCCCATGAAAGGCCGCCGCCCCCGACCCTTCGCCCCCGTGGTCGCCGTCGATACCGGCGGGACCTTCACCGATTTCTTCGTCCTGACGCCCGACGGCGTCCGCAGCCACAAGGTCCTGTCGACGCCCCGCGACCCCTCGCGGGCCGTCGCCCAAGGCCTGAGCGAGCTGGGACTGAAAGGCGCCTACGCCCTCGTCCACGGCTCGACCGTCGCGACCAACGCCCTCCTCGAGCGCAAGGGGGCGCGCGCGGCCTTGGTCACGACCGCCGGATTCGAAGACGTCATCGAGATCGGCCGGCAGGAGCGCCCGCAACTCTACGCGCTGGAGCCGCGCAAGGTCCCGCCCCTCGTCGCGCGCCGCCTGCGCTTCGGCCTGGCCGAGCGGGTCGGCCCGGGCGGAAAGGTCCTGCGCAGGCCCACCGCCCAAGACCTGAAGGCGCTGCTGCGCCGCCTGCGCGGAGCGCGCGTCGAGTCCCTGGCCCTCTGCCTGCTGCACGCCTACGCCAACCCCGCGCACGAGCGGCGCCTGGCCCGGGCCTTGAAAACCTTGGCCAAGCCGCTCTCGGTCTCTTCGGAGATCAGTCCCGAATTCCGCGAGTACGAGCGCGCCTCCACCGTCTGCGTCAACGCCTACGTCGCGCCGGCGATGGCCCGCTATCTGGGCCGGCTGCAGAGGCGGCTGCGCCGGCCGATCCGCGTCCTCCAGTCCAACGGCGGCGCCCTCTCGATCCGCGAGGCCTCGCGGCAGGCGGTGCGCACGCTGCTCTCCGGTCCGGCCGGCGGCGCCCTGGGGGCCCTGCGCGCCGCGGAGGCGGCGGGCCATCCCCGCCTGCTGACGCTGGACATGGGCGGGACCTCCACCGACATGAGCCTGATCGACGGCGCCCTCGAGTTCACCAGCGAAGCGACGCTCGGCGACTTTCCCGTCAAGACGCCGATGATCCGCATCGACACGATCGGCGCGGGCGGAGGATCGCTGGCCTGGATCGACGCCGGCGGAGCCCTGCGCGTCGGCCCGCAAAGCGCCGGCGCCGACCCGGGGCCGGTCTGCTACGGCCGCGGCGGCCTTAAGCTGACCGTGACCGACGCACACGTCGCCCTGGGCCGTATCCCGCCCCGGCATTTCCTGGGCGGACGAATGCGGCTTTTCCCCAAGCGGATCGAGGCCCCGTTGCGGCAGTTGGCGAAACGCCTCGGCCTCTCCCCTCGGGAGGCCGCCGAGGGCGTCGTCGCGGTCGCCAACGCCAACATGGCGCGCTCGCTGCGCATCCTGTCGCTGCAGCGCGGGCACGACCCGCGGCGCTTCGCCCTCCTGCCCTTCGGCGGCGCCGGACCCCTGCATGCCGCCGAATTGGCCGAGGCCCTGCAGATCCCGCGCGTCCTCATCCCGCCGCGTCCCGGGCTGCTCTCCGCCTACGGGATGGCCTTCGCGGAGTGGCGGCGCGACTACGTGCGCACCGTGCTTTGGCCGGAGCGAGACGCCTCTCTCGCCGCCTTGAGAAGGATATTCGAAGGGCTGAAGGTCCAGGCCCGGCGCGACGCCCGCGCCGATCGGATCGCGCCGCGCTCGCTGCGCTTCGAAGCAGTCCTCGACCTGCGCTACGTGGGGCAGTCTTTCGAGCTGGGCCTCCCCTTCCACCCGGGTTTCCGGAAGGACTTCGACGCCGCCCATCGCCGGCGCTACGGACACGCCTATCGCGGCCGACCCATCGAAGTGGTCAACCTGCGCCTGCAGGCGACGGCGAAGGCGGACGATTGGGCGCCGCCCAACGAAATCCCGGCGCGGGGGAGACTCCCCAAAACCGCGGACGCGACGCGCCTGTATTGGCGGGGCGAACGCTTCGAGGCGCCGGTCTTCCTGCGCGAGTCCCTGCCCGCCCGGGCCACCTTCTCCGGCCCCGCCTTGGTGGCCGAATTCAGCGCGACGACCTTCGTCCCGCCGGGCTGGCGGCTGCGGAGGCTCCCGAGCGGCGCCCTGCTCCTGACGCGAGACGGGAGGTCCCGTGGCTAAGACCGACTCCGTCAACCCCATCGAGCTGGAGGTCTTCCGCAACCGCTTCGCCGCGATCTGCGAGGAGATGGGCGCCGACTTGGGCCGCAGCGCCTTCTCGCCCAACATCAAAGAGCGGCGGGATTATTCCTGCGCAATCTTCGACGCCCGGGGCGGGCTGATCGCGCAGGCGGCGCATATCCCGGTGCACCTGGGGTCGATGGCGCTCGGCGTGCGGGCGGTCCTGCGGAAGTTTCGCCTGCGGCCGGGCGACACCGCGATTCTCAACGACCCTTATTCCGGGGGGACGCACCTGCCGGATATCACGCTGGTTGCCCCGGTGGTCCTTCCCCCGCGCCGGGGGCCTTCACGCGCGTCCCCCACCTTTTACGTCGCGAATCGGGCGCACCACAGCGACGTCGGCGGGCGGTCCCCCGGCTCGATGGCCTTGGCCTCGCGTCTCGAGGACGAGGGCGTCGTCATCCCGCCGACCCTGCTGGAACAGCGAGGACGCCGCAACGCCGCCTTCCTGAAGGCCTTCTTGAAACAGGTGCGCCATCCCGAGGAACGCCTCGCCGACCTCCAAGCCCAGCTCTCCGCCAACCGCAGCGGGCGCCTCCGGCTTTTGGAGCTCGTGGCCGAATATGGCGCGCCCAAGGTCCTGGCGGCCTTGCGCGCCACGCGCGACTACGAGGCGCGGATCACCCGCGAGGCCCTGCGGAAGATCCCCCGCGGCGCCTATCGCTTCGCGGATTATTTGGACGACGACGGCTTCACGCCCCAGCCCGTCAAGATCGCCGTCACGATCCGCGTCGGCCGCGGAGGAGTCGCCGTCGACTTCTCCGATTCGGCCCCCCAAGTCGCCGGGCCGCTCAACGCCACCTACGCGATCGCGCTGTCCGCCGTGGCCTACGCCTTCCGCTGCCTCGTCCTGGCCCTGACCGGCGAGGACTGCCTCTCGCTGCGCGACATCCGCGTCCGCACCCGGCCCGGCAGCGTCGTCGACGCGCTCTATCCCGCGCCCGTCGCCGGCGGCAACGTCGAGACCAGCCAGCGCCTGGTCGACGTCCTGTTCGGGGCCCTGGCGCAGGCCCTGCCCGGTCTCCTCCCCGCCGCGAGCCAGGGCACGATGAACAACGTCGCCTTCGGCAACGAGCGTTTCTCCTACTACGAGACCCTCGCGGGCGGCTGCGGCGCGGGTCCCCGCGGCCCGGGCCTAAGCGGCACCCACAGCCATATGACCAACACGCTCAACACGCCGATCGAGGCCCTCGAGAACGCCCTGCCGCTGCGCATCCAGGGCTACCGCCTGCGCAACGGCTCCGGCGGGCTGGGGAAATTCCCCGGCGGCGACGGCCTGGTGCGGGAATACTTGTTTTTGGAAAAAACTCAGGTATCCATGCTGAGCGATCGCCGCGCCCTGGCGCCTTACGGCCTGCAGGGCGGCGACCCGGGACAGGTCGGCGCCAATTGGCTGGGCAACGCCGAGCCCGCGAAGAATCCGCCCCGCCTCACATTCAAACTCCCCTCCAAATTCGAGCGCGTCTTCCAGGCGGGCGAGAGCCTCCGCGTCGAAACTCCGGGAGGAGGCGCTTTCGGGAAGAAGCGACGTCGATGATCTTAGAACTTTTCGGCAAAAAATACCTTGGCTTGACCCTAACCATCCTGCTGCTCAGCGGGCTCGACACCTTGGACGACTTTCTCGTCGCCACCGCCATGCCGACCGTGCTCGAGCATTTGGGCGGCATCGGCTGGTACGGCTGGACGATCGGGGCCTTCGGTCTCGCCTCCTTCGCGACCATCCCGCTATTCAGCGGGTTGATGGGACGCTGGGGTTTGCGCAAGACCCTCCTCCTCGCCGTCTTGCTGTTCATGGCCGGGTCGGCGGCCGCCGCGCTCGCTCCCAAGATGAAGCTCTTGGTCGCCGGCCGCGTCCTGCAGGGGCTGGGCATGGGCGGTTTCGCGGCCCTGCCCTACGCGATCATCTCGGATTATTTCCCGAAGGAATCGCGTTCGAAGGCCCTGGGCCTCATCTCGGTCGTCTTCGTCCTGGCGGGAGTCGTAGGCCCGCCGCTCGCCGCCTGGCTCTTGGAGCGCGCCTCCTGGCCCTGGGTCTTTTGGATCAACCTCCCGCTGGGAGTTTCGGCGCTGCTGATCCTGTTTCCCGCCTTGCGCCGAGTGCCTCCCTCGGCGGCCAAGGCGGAGCGGCTCGACCTGCTCGGGCCCTTCCTCTTCGCGGTCGCGACGGGCTTCTCCCTCAAGGCCTTCACCAGCGAGTGGCCCTGGAATCTCCTGCAGTGGGGCGTGTCGCTTGCCGCCGCCCTGGCCTTCGTTTACCACGAGCGCCGCCATCCCAACCCGGTCCTGCCCTCCGACGCCTGGCGCCTGGCCAAGCCCCTCGGCGCGGCCTTTTTCGGGATGATCTTGATCATGGCCGCTTACTCCGGCGCAAAAATCTATCTCCCCCTCGTCTTGGAAGGGGTGTGGGGGATCGGCACGCTGGGCGCCGGCTTCATACTGACCCTGGGATCCCTGACCTGGGACGGCGGCAGCATCCTGGTCAGCGCGGCGAAACAAAGCCCGAAGCATCTGGCCGAGCGCGGCACCCTCGCCACGGCGGGGACCTTGACCTTGATCCTCGCGACCCTGTGGATCCAAGGCCCGGTCTGGCTGGTTTATCTGTCCTGGGGCTTGGCGGGGCTGGGCATCGGCGTCACGATCACGATCTACAACATGGTCGCCCTCGAGGTGGCGGAGGATTATCCGGGCGGCGTCGCCGCGGCGACCTTGCAGCTCGCGATGACCCTGGGGACCGCCGCGGGCGCGGCGGCGGCCAACGGCATCGCCCAGGTCGGCTTCGCGAAGGGTTTTGACCCCTCGCAGCTCGCCGCCGGCGCCTTGAGCGGGACGTCGCTGCGCGCGCTTATCTTGGGCGGAAGCCTGGCGAAGGGCTTCGGGCTCGCCTGCGCCGTCTTGAGTTTCTGGGTCGCCTGGCGGCGGCTCTCGCTGCGCCTCAAAGTCGAGGCCGAGCCGCGCAACCCCTGATGAGCGATCCTTCCGCGGAGCCCTTGAATTTGGCGGGCCAAAGCCGGTCGGCGCGGCTCCCCTCGCCGGCTTCCCGTGTTATCATTACCGCATGGACGTCACCCGGCCGGACATCCTGATCCTGGGCGCCGGCATCCTCGGCTCTTCCGCCGCTTGGCAGCTCGCGGAACGGGGCGCGGGCTCCATCGGCGTCCTCGACCTCGACTTGGCGGGGACCTTCAGCTCCTCCGAACGCAACGCCGGCGGCTGCCGCGCCACTTGGTGGCATCCGATCAACGCCGAGCTATCCTGGCGCTCGCTGCAATTTTACGAGGAGATCGCGGCGGAGATTCAGTTCTTCCAGCGGGGCTACCTCTTCCTCTATTCGCCGCGCCGCTGGGCCGTCGCCCGCGAAAAGAAGGCGCAGTACGATCGACTGGGCATCCCGGTCGAATACCTCGCCCCCGACGAGATCCGCGCGCGCCTCCCCGAGTTCGAAAATTTGAAGGGCGTGGCGGGGGCGACCTTCTCGCCCAAGGACGGACTGCTCGACCCGCATCTCTTGAAGGAATACTACCGCGCCCGGGCGAAGGCGCTCGGGGTGAAGTTCCTGGACGGTTTCTATTTCACGGGGGCGGAGCTGCGCGGCCGACGGGTGGAGGCCGTGCATGCCCTACGCCGCACTTCACCGCCGTCGGAGGAGGTCTTGGAGGAAATCCATACCCGTCACGAAGTCGATCGAGGCGGACCCTGGGAAAGAGAGGTTTTCCGCCCCAAAGCGGTAATCAACTGCACGGGCGCCTGGTTCCCGGTCAGCTCGCGTCATCTGGGCTACGCCTCCCCCGTGCAGCCGGTGCGCCGGCAGATCTCGCTCTTCGAGAGCCATGCGGAGGATTTTTCGGACCGCGGGATGATCGTCGACAGTTCGGGCCTCTACTTGCACGCGGAAGGCGCGCACAGCGGGCGGGTGCTCGCCGGCTATTCGAACCGCGACGAGAGGCCCAGCTATTCCTTTCGCTACGACGGCGAGCCCTTCTTCGATAAAAAGATCTGGCTGCGGCTCTATCGCCGCGGTGGGCGGCGTCGCTTCGAGGCGATCCGCCACCTGCGCGGTTGGGCCGGCCTTTATGCGGTGAGCCCGGACAAATCGGGGATCCTGGGCCGGGCCGGGGAGCTGGAGAATCTTTACGAGCTCGGCGCCGCCACCGGGCGCGGCGTCATGCAATCATACATGCTGGGAAAATTGACCGCGGAACTGATCGCGACGGGTCGCTTTCAGACCTTCGACGCAGCACCGCTTTCGGGAGGGCGCTTCGCCCGAGGCGAATTCCTCCTCGAGGCGCTGGATATATGATCTACAAATGGGCTCGGCAGGCCTGGGAGAGCTCGCTCTCGTGCGACTTCATGCAGGCCTTGATGCGGCCCTCGCCGGGCTGCACGTCCTTGCAAAACTTCTCTTTGTCCGCCTTGCAGGCCAACTTGCGCTGTTTGGCGCGCTCCAGCTTGGCCTGGCAGGGCTGGGAGAGGCGGTCCTGGTTTTGCTTGAGACAGCGGCGAATGCCGCCCTTGCCGTGGGGGACGTCCTCGCAGAATTTCTCGACGTCGGCCTTGCACTCGCCCTTGGCGAGGGCGACTTGCGGCGCTTGCGCCAGACCGAAGGCAAAGGCGGCCAGCGCCAAGAATACGATGCTTTTCTTTTTCATGGCTGTTCCTTTCTAGTTCCGAAGGTTGATGGAACGTAGAGAACGGGGGCCCCGGGAAGGTTAAAAAATTGAATTTAAACGGCCAATTCCTGGGCTTCTACTCTTTGCGACTCGGCAGCCACGCTTAATTTTTTGAGTTTATCCCTAAGGAAAAAGGGTGCAAAGTATCGCCATGAAGGCGATCGGCATCCAGCGATTCGGCGGCCGGGAGGTCTTGGAAATCCTTGAGCTTCCCAAGCCGCAACCGGGGCCTCACGAGGTCTTGGTGCAGGTCCGCGCCGCGGGCGTCAACCCCGTGGATTGGAAGATCCGCGAGGGCCTGCTGGAGGGCCGCCTGCCCCACGCCTTCCCCATCGTCTTGGGCTGGGACGCCGCGGGGGTCGTCGAGGCGGTGGGCGAGAAGGTGCATTACGCCAAGCCCGGCGACGCCGTCTTCGCCTATTGCCGAAAGGACGTGATCCAGGACGGGACCTACGCCGAATACATCGTTCTGCGCCACCCGCACCTCGCGCCCAAACCGCGCAATCTTTCTTTCGAAGAGGCCGCGGCCGTCCCCCTGGCCGCCCTCACCGCCTACCAGGCGCTCTTCGAGGGAATAAAATTGAAGGCCGGCGACAAGGTCCTGATCCACGCCGGCGCCGGCGGCGTCGGGGGCTTCGCGATCCAGATGGCCAAGGACGCGGGGGCCTACGTCCTCGCCACCTCCAGCGCGCGGCATCACGACTATTTACGCGGACTGGGCGTCGACGAGATCGTCGACTACACGCAGACGCCCTTCGTCGCGGCCGTCCGCCGCGCCCACCCGGAGGGCCTCGACGCCGTCTTCGACACGGTGGGCGGGCAGACCCAGCTGGACAGCGCGGAAGCGCTCAAGCCCGGCGGCCGCCTCACCTCGATCTTGGCCCTGAAGGAGGATTTTTTCCGCCATCGCGGCATCGAGCCGGCCTACGTCTTCGTGAGGCCGGATACGGATCAGCTCTCGCGCATCAAGGACATGCTCGAGGCGGGACGGCTCAAAGTGAAGCTGGCCGCGGTCTTCCCGCTGGAAGAGGCCGCCCGGGCCCACGAGCGGATCGAGGCGGGACACACCGAGGGGAAGATTGTCTTGAAACTATGAATCCCCTTCTTCTGTAACGACTCCCCATCTTAAAAAGAGCGGCCAGCGCAGGGTCCTGACCTCTTCCTTTCCCCAAACCGTATGGAGCTTCTGGGCCAATTCGGGCAAAGGGTCCCTGCCCTGGGCCTCGCGGTAGCGCTTCAACGCCGACCAGGTGCCCAGATAGCCCAGCACCTGAGCCGGGCTCCAGCGCGCCTCCATCGCGAATTCCGGAGGCTTCCCTTCCCGGAAAGGAAAAGGCAGCGTCCGATAGCCTTGCTCGACGAGACGCCGTTCCGGCGTCCAGTAACCTCCCAAGATACCGTCGTAAAAATCCCCGATCGCCGCGTCGACCGCCCGATCGCAGCGGAACAAGGCGTAAGTCCAAACGGCCAAGATTCCGCCCGGCCGCGCGACCCGACGCACCTCCGTGTAGAATTTTTCCAGGTCGAACCAATGCAGCGCCTGGGCCACCGTGACGAGATCGACGGAGGCCGCGGCCAGGCCCGAGGCCTCCGCCGGCGCCGCGCGGTACTCCACGCGAGCATGGGGCTCGGCGCGAGAGAGCTGCGCGTCGCTGGCGTCGGTCGCCACCACGCGCTCGAAGAACTCCGCCAGGCCCAAGGCCGCCTGCCCGCTGCCCGTGGCGCAGTCCCAGGCCATGCTTCGGCGCGGAGCTAGCCCGGCGAGATAGCGAAACAGGGCCTCTGGATAACGCGGACGGTAACGGGCATAATCCGTGGCGAGCGAAGAGAAGTGATCCTGAAAGGCCATAAACTCAACCTGTTGAAATTGCTGATATTTTTTAACGCAACCTCGGAACCTTTTCTCAGATAATAATGCGGGCCGCGCGCGTTTTAAAGCTCTGGAATTGTTCATCATTCGGTGCTAGTGGCAGCGCGCCTCGGGTTGAGGAAGAATTCGCATGCGCCTCTCGACACTATTGATCCTTCTGACCACCGTCGCGGTCAACGTCTTGATCTGGACCCAGATCAACAAGCCGCGCTACATGGTCGAGAGCGCCTATCCCCTCAACAGCTTCTCGGTGAACCCCTACAAGAAAAACCAAAGCCCCTTCCAAGGCAAGCCCTTCACCGCCGAGGAGCTGGAGGCCGACCTCAAGATCCTCGCGACCAAGACCGACACTATCCGTCTCTACAGCTCCATCGGCGGGCTCGAGCAGATGCCGGAGCTGGCCAAGAAATACAACATCAAGGTCATCGCCTCCGCCTACCTCGACGGCAATCCGGCCAACAACCGAAACCAGGAAGAAGTCGACGCGGTCATCAAGCTGGCGCAAAAAAACAAAAACGTCCTCCGCGTCATCATCGGCAACGAGACCCAGCTGCAAAACACCGTGCCGCGCGAAGAGCTGGTCAAGTACCTCGCGCAGGCGCGCAAGAAGCTCAAAAAATACAAGATCCCCGTCTCCACCGCCGAGCCCTGGGACTATTGGCTGATGCACCCCGAGCTCGCCAAGGAGGTCGACTACATCGCCATCCACGTCCTTCCCTACTGGGCGGAGAAGCCGATCACGCAGGCCGTGGACTACGTCCTGGGCGCCCATGAGGCGGTCAAGATCTCCTTCCCGAAAAAAATGGTCATGATCGCCGAGACCGGCTGGCCCAGCGACGGCCCGCAACGCGGGGCCGCCCAGGCGACGCTCGCCAACCAGGCGACCTTCGTGCGCGAATTCATGGCGAAGGCCAAGGAACGGAAGATCGACTACAACATCATCGAGGCCTTCGACCAACCCTGGAAATCCGCCATCGAAGGGCGGGCGGGAGAGCACTGGGGCGTCATGGACGCCGACCGCCGCGACAAGTTTCCGATCCAGGGGCCGGTGCTGGAAGACCCCAACTGGAAGTGGTGGGCGCTCTGCTCGACCGTCCTCGGCTTCCTCTCCGCGGCCCTCTTCCTGCACCGGCGGCCCGACTTGAAGATCCGCGGCCAGGTCTTCACCGTGCTGATCTTCCAGGCGGCCATCGCGCTGGCCACCCAGCTGGCCCGCGAGGCCAGCGACCAATACATGTCACCGGGCGACATCGTCTTCTGGTCGGTGATGATCTCGGCCCAGGTCCTGCTGGCCGTGATCCTGCTCACCGACGCGGCGGAGATCGCGGACGTGGTCGGCGGCAAGGCGCTGCAGAGGAAATATCTCCCGCTCAAGCCCGATCCCGTCGCCGCCAAGGACCTGCCGATGGTCTCGATCCACCTCGCCTGCTGCAAGGAACCGCCCGAGATGGTCATCGCCACGATCGACAGTCTCGCCCGGCTGGACTACCCCGACTTCGAGGTCATCGTCGTCGACAACAACACTCCCGACCCCGAGATGTGGAAACCCATCGAGAGGCGCTGCGCCGAGCTGGGTCCTCGCTTCCGCTTCTTTTCGCTGGGCTCCTGGCCCGGCTTCAAGGCGGGCGCCCTGAACTTCGCCTTGAAAGAGACGAATCCCGCGGCCAAGATCGTCGGGGTCGTCGACGCGGACTACATCGTCGAGCCAGACTGGCTGGCCTCCACCGTTCCCTATTTCCAAGACCCCGAGGTGGCCCTCGTCCAGGCCCCGCAGGAGCACCGCGACTGGGAGCGCAATGTCTTCACCCGCATGGAGAACGACGAGTACAGCGGATTCTTCCGCATCGGCATGGTCCAGCGCAACGAGCACAACGCCATCATCCAGCACGGGACGATGACGCTGATCGACAAGGCCGAGCTGCTCAAGCTGAAGGGCTGGGCCGAGTGGTGCATCTGCGAGGACGCCGAGCTGGGCCTGCGCATCCTGAACGACCGCAAGAAATCGATCTACCTCGACCACGCCTTCGGCCGCGGCCTGGTGCCGCAGACCTACGAGGCCTACGCCAAGCAGCGCTTCCGCTGGGCCTACGGGGCGATGCGCATCCTGAAGCGGCATTGGCTGATCTTCGCCGGGCTGAAGGGCAATTTGACGCTCGCCCAGCGCTACCAGTTCGTGAAGGGCTGGCTGCCCTGGATCGGCGACGCGCTGCACATGATCTTCACCTTCACCGCGATCGTCTGGAGCCTATTGCTGATCCTCAACCCCAAGCACACGGACTTCCCCGAGCCGATCTTCATCTACCCGGCGCTTTTGCTGGTCGTCCTGCGCATCTTCGGGACGCTCTGGACCTACACGACGCGGGTCAAGATCGGGAAGCGCCGCACCCTGCTCGCGATGATCGCGGGCGGCTCGCTGACCCACAAGATCGCCAAGGCGGTCCTGCAGGGGCTGTCCACGCGCTCGCAGCCCTTCTACCGAACGCCGAAGAAGGAGTCCTCGGCGCCCCTGCTGAAGGCGATCTCCAACGTCTACGACGAGCTGCTGCTGTCGATCACCCTGGCGACCTTGTCTTGGGGAATCCTCGACGTCTTCGGGACGGTCAACCGCCAGGCGGTGCTCTGGGCCGCGGCGCTGGTCATTCAGGCCTTTCCGTATTTCGCCGCGCTGATCGCGGCCTTGGTGAGCAGCTACTCCGGAAAGAAGGACAAGCCGGAGGATACGGGAAATTCGGCCCTGCCGGCCGGGGTCCCCCCGGTGGCGAGCCATGCGGCTCATTAAACCTTCACACCGACCGCCATCGCCACCTGTTCCAAGGCCTTGATCCGGTCGCGCTTCTGCGCCGCCGTCTCGAAATCCAGGGCCTCCGCCGCCTTTTTCATCTCCTTGCGCAGGGCTGCGATCATCCCTGGAATCGCCTCGACCCCCACTTCCTCGGGCAGGCCTTCGGCCTCGGTGGGGACGGTGAAGTAGTCCTGCTCCTCGACGCTGGTCAGGATGTCCTGGATGTTCTTGCGAATCGTCTGCGGCGTGATGCCGTGCTCTTGGTTGTAGGCCTCCTGCAGCTGCCGACGGCGCCGCGTCTCCTGGATGGCCTGAGCCATCGACTGCGTGACCCGGTCGGCGTAGAGAATGACATGGCCGTTGACGTTGCGCGCCGCGCGCCCGAAGGTCTGGATGAAGGAGCGCGTCGAGCGCAGGAAGCCCTCCTTGTCGGCGTCCAAGATCGCCACTAGGGAGACCTCGGGCATGTCGAGGCCCTCGCGCAGCAGATTGATCCCGATCAGGACGTCGAACTCCCCCTTGCGCAGATCGCGGATGATCGCCACCCGCTCGATGGTCTCGATGTCGGAGTGCAGATAGCGCACCTTCAGGCCGATCTCGCCGAAGTATTTCGCCAAATCCTCGGACATCTTCTTGGTCAGGGTTGTCACCAGAACGCGCTCGTCCGCGGCGATCCGTCTGCGGATCTCCTCGATCAGGTCGTCGACCTGGTCTTTCACCGGACGGACGTCGACGGTCGGATCGAGCAGGCCGGTGGGCCGAATCACCTGCTGGGCCACCGCGTCGCCGCTTTGCTGCAACTCGTAGGCCCCCGGTGTCGCCGAGACGTAGAGGATCTGGTCGGTCAATCCCATGAATTCGTCGAAACGCAGCGGCCGGTTGTCGAGGGCCGAGGGCAGGCGGAAGCCGAAGTCGACCAAGGTCGTCTTCCGCGCCCGGTCGCCGTTGTACATGCCCTGGACCTGGGGGACGGTGATGTGCGACTCGTCCAGGATCAACAAAAATTCCTTCGGATAATAGTCGAGCAGGGTCGGCGGCGGCTGTCCCGCCTTGCGGCCGGTCAAATGGCGGCTGTAGTTCTCGATACCCTTGCAGAAGCCGATTTCCTCCATCATCTCGAGGTCGAAGCGGGTGCGTTGTTCGATGCGCTGCATCTCGAGCAGCTTGTTGTGCTCATGAAAGAACTTGATGCGCTCTTCCAGCTCGGCGCGGATGTTGACCACCGCCCGCTTCATCGCATCGTCCCAGGTGACGTAATGGCTAGCCGGGTAGATCGCGATCTTCTCGAGCGGCTGGAGCGTCTTGCCGGTCAGCGGGTCGACCTCCTGGATCGACTCGACCTCGTCGCCGAAGAACTCGATGCGGATCGCCTTGTCCTCCTCGTGGGCGGGAAAGACCTCGACCACGTCGCCGCGCACCCGGAAGGTCCCGCGGTGGAAGTCGAAGTCGTTGCGCGTGTACTGGATCTTGGTCAGCTCCTTGAGCATCTCGTTGCGGTTCACGGAGCTACCCGCCTCCACGAAGACGAGCAAGCCGTGGTAGGCCTCGGGCGAGCCCAGGCCGTAGATGCAGCTCACCGAGGCGACGATGATGACGTCGTTGCGCTCGAGCAGCGCGCGGGTCGCGGCGTGGCGCATCTTGTCGATCTCCTCGTTGATCGAGGAGTCCTTCTCGATGAAGAGGTCCTGGGCCGGAACGTAGGCCTCGGGCTGGTAGTAGTCGTAGTAGCTGACGAAGTACTCGACGGCGTTCTCGGGAAAGAGGTCCTTGAACTCGCGGTAGAGCTGGGCGGCCAGGGTCTTGTTGGGGGCCATCACCAGGGTGGGCTTCTGCACCCGCTGGATGACGTTGGCCATCGTGAAGGTCTTCCCGCTGCCGGTGACGCCGAGCAGGGTTTGCTGCTTGCGGCCGCGGGCGAATTCGGAGCCGAGGGCCTCGATGGCGGCCGGCTGGTCGCCGCGCGGCTTGAGGTCGGAGAAGATTTGAAAGGGGCGGATTAACATCGCGTTATGGCATTTTTCCAGCGAGCTCCGCAGGGGCCGTTCGCGAACGGCCCCTACAGGGGGCGCGAATACTTTCCAGCAACGTAAATTTCGTATCCGACCGCAAAAATTACACGGGAATCTTCAAATACACCCGCACGATGCGCTTGAGCAAGGTCCCGCCCGAGTGGATGATCCAGACCGCCAAAAACACGCGCAGCAGCTTGGCCGCCACCACGATCCCATAGACCGCCCAGGGATTCATTCCGATCATGGCGGCGGCGATGGCGCCGATCACGCAGGGCACGACGGTGAAGACGCTGACCGTCAGCTCGAGGTAGCCGTAAGTCTGGGCGTGCTGCACGATATCGTTCACCCCGGAATACAGGGAATTGTTGTGCACCAGGGTATCCAGGTAGCCGTGAAGGAAGGTGTAGCTCGCCACCACCACCAAGCCCAGGCCCGCGACCACGCCCAAGACCGAGGCGACCAGCCACTTCACGACGTGCCGGGGACGGATCGCGACCGTGGTGCCGAGCAGGCTGTCGCAGGGAATGAAGACGAAAAGGCTATCCAGGAAAAACAGGACGAAGAAAACCGGCGCCACCCACTTGGCGTCGGCATGCTCGGCGATCCTCTGCGCGTAACGGACGATCCTGTCCTTCCCCATACGCCACCTATTTCGCCTTCCAGGTGGTCGTCCCGTCGGGTTTGTCCTCGAGGAGGATGCCTTGGGCGGCGAGCTCGTCGCGGATGCGGTCGGACATCTTGAAATCCTTGTTGCGGCGGGCCTCCTTGCGCTCGGCGATCTTTTGCAGGATCTCGGCCTCGCTCAAGGCCCCTTGGCTTAAGGTGAAGCGCCTGCGCGCCTCGAAATAGGCTTGGGGCGGCTGGGCAAAAAGCCCCAGACAGGCGCCGACCCGCGCCAGGGCATTCTTGACCTCGGCGCGGTATTTTTCAAGGTGGGAGGCAGAGGGTCCGGCGTCGAGGAACTTGTTGATCTCGCGCACCAGCTCGAAGCAAACGCCCAGCACCTGCGCGCTGTTGAAGTCGTCGTCCATCGCGTCCTCGAAGGCGGCCGGGAAGTCTTCCACGGAAGACCATGCCGATTCCGGCCCCGCTCCGTCCCGGCCCGGGCCGCATTCCTCCAACCTTTGCAAGGTCTGGTAGACGCGGTCGACCGCCGCCAAGGCCTCCTTCATGTTGCCCTCGTTGAAGTCCAACGGCGAACGGTAATGCGCCGAGAGCAGAAAGTAACGGATCGCCTCGTGCGGGTACTGCACCAGGACGTCGCGGATGGTCAAAAAATTCCCCGTCGACTTGCTCATCTTGTCGGCGTTGAGGTTGACGAAGCCGTTGTGCAGCCAATATTTGACGAAGGGCTTGTCGTAGGCGCCCTCGGACTGGGCGCGCTCGTTCTCGTGGTGGGGAAAGATCAGATCGCGGCCGCCCCCGTGGATGTCGAGCGAGGGGCCGAGCAGCTTGGTGCTCATCGCCGAGCACTCGATGTGCCAGCCGGGGCGGCCCTGGCCCCAGGGCGAGGCCCACTCCGGCTCGCCGGGCTTGGCGGCCTTCCAGAGGGCGAAATCCAGCGGGTCTTTCTTGGCCTCCTGCACCTCGACGCGGGCGCCCGCCTCGAGTTCCTCGAGGTTCTTCTGCGCCAGCTCGCCGTAGGTCGGGAACTTCCGCACCGAATAGAAGACGTCGCCCTTGGCGGGGTAGGCGATGCCCTTCTCGACCAGCTTGGCGATGATCGCCTGCATCTCGGCGATGAACTCGGTCGCGCGGGGCTCGTCGCCGGGAGGGAGGTTGCCGAGCGCCCTCATGTCTTCCAAAAAGGCCTGGATGAAGAACTCGGCCACCTGCTTCCAGTCTTGCCCGCGCTCCTGGGCCCGCCGGATGATCTTGTCGTCGATGTCCGTGAAATTGCGGACGTAGCGGACCTCGTAGCCCTTGAACTTGAGGTAGCGGTAGATGACGTCGAAGACGACCGAGGCCCGGGCGTGGCCCAGGTGGCAGTAGTCGTAGGCGGTGATCCCGCAGACGTACATCGCGACGCGCGGCGGGTTCAGGGGTTGGAAGTCTTCTTTATTGCGGCTTTTCGTGTTGTAGATTCTCAAAGGCACTGCGAACTCTTTCTAGGACTTGGGTCTTGCCGAGCGCGGTCACCAGCGCGGCGAGTTCGGGACCTTCCGTCCCGCCCGTCAGGGCCACGCGGACCGGCATGAACAATTTCTTGCCCTTAATCTTGGTCTTCTTTTTGAGCTCCTCGAGGATCTGCTCGTAGCTCGCCGCGTTCATCTCGTCCTCGCGGGCCTCGATGAGCTTGGCCAGGGTCTCGAGGACCTTGCGACTCTCGGGGGCGCTCAAGACCTCGCGGGCCTCGTCGTTTTGCGGCTGAGGATGGCCGAGGAGCAGGCCCATCCATCCCGGGATTTCCGAAAAACTTCTCGCGTTGGGGCGCAGGGCGAGCAGAACCTTGCGCAGGTTTTCCTCGGGGGTCTGTCCCGGGGAGAAATTCGCCGCGGCCAAGGACTCGCGGGCCTTCGCGAGGTAGTCCTCCTCGCTGAGCTGCATCATATAGACCTGGTTGATGTGGTCGAGCTTGGCCCAGTCGAAGATCGCGCTGCTGCGCGAGACGCGGCCCAGGTCGAAGCTCTCGACGAGCTTCCCAGGCGGGACGATATCCTTGCCCTCCGGGGGCGCCCAGCCGAGCAGGGCCAGGTAGTTGAGGATGGCCGGCGGCAGGTAGCCCTTCGCCTTCAGCTCGCCCACCGAGGTGCTGCCGTTGCGCTTGGAGAGCAGCGTGTGGTCGGGCCCGAGAATGAGCGGGAGGTGGGCGAATTGCGGCGGCGTGAAACCCAGCGCCTTCTGCAAAAGGATTTGCCGGGGCGCATTGGACATGCCGTCCTCGCCGCGGATCACGTGGCTGATCTGCATCAGGCAATCGTCGATCGCGCAGGCGAAGAGGTAGAGCGGCAGCTCGTTGGAGCGCGCGATGACAAAGTCCCCGATGGTCAGGGTGTCGAAGACCTTCTCGCCATAGACCAGGTCGGTGAACTTGACGATCTCGCGCTCGACCTTGAAGCGGTAGGTATGCGCGGTGCCGGCATCCACCTTGCCCTTGCGATCCTCGGCGGAGAGCTCGCGGCACTTCCCGCCGTAACGGTAGGGCTTGCCGCTGGCCATGGCCTTGCGGCGTTCGGCCTCGAGGTCTTCCTGGGTGCAGAAGCAGGGATAGACCTGGCCCTGGGCCTCCAGCTGCTGCAGGTGTTTTTTGTAAATGTCCAAGCGCTCGCTCTGCCGGTAGGGGCCGAAATCGCCGCCGCGGTCGGGGCCCTCGTCGTAGCTCAGGCCCAGCCACTTCAGGTCTTCGAGGATGGCGGCCTCGTAATTCTCTTGGGAGCGCTCTTGATCGGTGTCCTCGATGCGCAGGATCAGCTTGCCGCCCAGGCGCCGGGCGAAGAGGAAATTGAACAGGGCGGTGCGGACGTTCCCCTGATGGAGCAGCCCCGTGGGACTGGGGGCGAAACGGACTCGGATCATGGTGGACTCCCTCTCTTCTGCAGCAGGACCACGGCGCGCGCCGCGAGGCCCTGCATGGTGCCGGTGAATCCCAGGCCCTCCTCGGTCGTCGCCTTGACGCTGACCCGGTCGACCGGGACGCCCAAGGCGGCGGCGATGATCTCCCGCATCTGGGGGATATGGGGGGCCAGCTTGGGCCGTTGACAGACCACCGTAGCATCGACGTTGGCGACGGTAAAACCCTTATTTTGCACCCGGCGGGCCACCTCGGCTAAGAGGACGCGGCTGGAGACGCCCTTGAATTGCGGGTCGGTGTCGGGAAAGTGCTTGCCCAAGTCGCCCTCGGCGGCCGCTCCCAGCATCGCGTCGCAGATCGCGTGCAGCAGGGCGTCGGCGTCGGAATGGCCCTGCAGGCCCTGCTCGAAGGGGACCTTGACGCCGCCCAAGATCAGGTCGCGGCCCGGGACGAAGGCGTGGACGTCGTAGCCCTCGCCGATGCGGAATTCTTGGCTCATAGCGGACTTTCTTTTCTCCAGCAGGGCCGCGGCCATCTCGAGGTCCTCGGCCCGGGTGATCTTGAAGTTGGTGACCGAGCCCTCGACCAGACGCACCTTGTGACCCATGCCCTCGACCAGCCCCGCCTCGTCGGTGGCGTCCATGCCCTTGGCCTCGGCCCATTCCAGGGCCTCGTCGAGGAGGCTTTTGGAAAAGGCCTGGGGGGTCTGGATTTGGTAGAGGCGGTCCCGCGAGACCGTCTTTTGCACGTACTGCCGCTCGTCGCTCTTCTTAAGCGTGTCGGCGACCGGCACGGCGGTCACGGCGGCGCCGGTCTCTTGCACCCCGGTCAGGGTGCGGCGCAGGATCTCCTCGGTGACGAGCGGCCGAGCAACGTCGTGGATAAGGATCCATTCGGCATGACCATCGACCAGCTGAAGGCCCTTCTGCACCGATTTCTGCCGGGTCAGGCCGCCCGCGGTCACCCGGACCCGGGACCAGGGCCCCTGTTGCAGCCGGGCCTTCCACTCGGAAACGAAGTCCTGGGGAAGCACCAAGACCACCCCTTCGAAGAGGGGGCTCGCGGCGAAAAGCTCCAAGGCGTATTCGAGGACTTGGCGCCCCGCCAGCGGCAAGAACTGCTTCGGCACCTGGGCCCCGAAGCGGGTGCCCGTCCCCCCCGCCACCAGAATCGCCCACACGGAATTCATGAAAATCAACCCCTTAACCCGATATTGCGAAACAAGCTGTTGAAAAACCACCGATGGTTGGGCCAAGCCGCCTTAGGCGGATTGGCGGGCCCCGAAAATCCGAAGGATTTTTGGGAGGTGTATGGAGCCGGATTCACTCCGGCGGGAATAAAATCTTTTTTCAACAGCCTACGAAAACTTTTTGAGACGTTGCGGCGATCCTTAGGAAAGCGCCGCCAAAGATGAGAAACGTAGGATAAAGATGTAACGACCCGCGGGGCATTTGTCAAACCGAAGCATTTTTGCTGTTATCCGCCCACGATGGGAACCGCCTGGACCTGTACCAAAAAAGGCATCACACTGACCGCCCACCTCCCCTAGGCGGGGGATAAGGCCCTGCGCTGTCGGCTGGAATTGACCGAGGGGGCCCCGGACACCCCGTTTGCGGTCGGCCTGGGGATGATCTCCAAGAAGCACAAGGCCTTTCCCATTCCGGAGCCCTGGATGTGCGAAAAGGAGGCCCCTCCCCTCCGCGTTGTCCTAAAATCCGGCCCCGAGGGCGGCGCCGAGCTCGAGTTTCCCATCCCACCTTGGATGACCCCTTTCAAGGGCGAATGGCTGGAAATCGCCCCAACCATCCTCGCGAGGACCCAAGACGGGACCACCCTCCGCCTGGTGCTCGAAGGGATGCCGCCGCCCCGCGACGTCCAGTACCGTTTGGTCGGGATGCCGGTCGAACGTTCTCTGAATCCTCCGCTCTCCCCCTGGTTTTTCGGCTTTTTTCTGATGGCGACGCTGTTGCTGATTTTTCTCGGGTTCATACGCTCGAATCCCGAACTTCACAAAGCGGCGGTGGGCGCCGGCATCGTCGCCTTCTCGCTGGCCTGGATCGCGATTCCGCGGGCACGACGCTGGCGCCGCCTGGGAGGACTGCGGATGCGGGCCGAGCGGGCCGGAGAGGGGACCGAGGCCCGGCTGCGGGTTTCCGGCCAGGGCGACAAGGTCACCGGGGAAGGTCGGGCGCGCTTGGTGGCGCGGGAGTTCGTCTATTCCGACTCGAGCCTGTCGAAATTCGACCCCATCGCCTCGATGGAAATCCCGCTGCGCCCCTCCGGCTCGGGCGGCTTCCAAGCCGAGCTTCCCTGTCCCGCGCCCGAGATGGCGCCGCCTTCGCTCGTCCTCAGCCGGGCCCAAACCCAACACGGCATCCTTTGGGAGGTGGAATTCGAATTGGAGAGCAAGCGCGGGGGAACCGGGAAGGCGGAGCTCCCCCTCTCGGTGGCGGCCGAGGCATAAAAAAACCCCCTCCGCAGCGCGAAGGGGGTCTTTTAAAAAACGACGGTATTTAGGCCGACTTGAAGATCTCGTTGATCTCTTCTTCGATCTCGTCTTCCTCGCGGGCCTCGCAGATCGCCAGCTCTTTGATGAGCAGGGACTTGGCGGTGTCGAGCATCTTGCGCTCGCCAAAGCTGAGCTCTTTCTTGAACTTCAACAGGCTAAGATCTCGCAAAACCTCGGCAATTTCGTAAACCGACCCCGTCTTGATCTTGTCCATGTACTCGCGGTAGCGGCGGTTCCAGGTTTGGTTGTCGATGTGGACGTCGCGCTGCTTGAGGATCTCGTAGACGTCGTCGACCTCTTGGTCGGAGATGACCTCGCGCAGGCCCACCGCGTTGACGTTGGCGGTCGGGACCATGATCTTCATGCCGCTGTCGAGGATCTGGAGGACGTAGAAGGTCTGCTTAGACCCCATGATGTCCTTGCTCTCGATGCTCTTGACCTCGCCGACGCCGTGGGCCGGGTAGACCGCCTTGTCGCCAACTTTGAAGGGAAGTTCGGAAAATGCTTGCTTTGCTAGACCCTTGGACATGGAGCCAACCTCCTGAATATGCGTCGGAACGATTTTTGAATGACAGGGACGGAGGCTTGTATCACAGAGCCCTCCCCAGCGTCAACGCTGGAGGTAACGCCGCGTGTCATTCCCGGGCAATGCCCCGGCCGGCCCTTTGCGAAACGGAATAAAAATTGCAAAGGATAACCGCTAGATAGTAAATTAAGCAAAAAAACTTCTTTCTATTTAAATTTATCGGCGCGCGCCCGGAAAAGTTGTCCGCCGAAACCTAAAAAACGAAGGTCTAAGCATGCGAGTTCTGCGAAAAAACAGCCTGGATGTCCTGATGGATAAGATTCAGCGGCGTTCTGCCCGGGTGGGCGTGATCGGCCTAGGCTACGTCGGCCTGCCCTTGGCGGTGGCCTTCGCCGAGGCGGGTTTCGAGGTGATCGGGATCGACGTCGATCCCGGCAAGGTCGCCACCCTCAAGGCCGGGCGCAACTACATCCCGGACATCCCTGACCGCCTGGTCCGAGACCTGGTCCGGACCGGCAAGCTCAAGGCCACGCAGGACTTCGGCTTCGCCCGAAAGCTGGACTGCCTCTCGATCTGCGTCCCCACGCCCCTGCGCAAGACCCGGGACCCCGACATCTCCTACATCGTTCACGCGACCGAGGAGTTGAAGAAGACCCTGCGTTCCGGCCAGCTGATCGTCCTGGAGAGCACGACCTATCCGGGCACCACCGAGGAGCTGGTCCTGCCGCAGCTGCAATCTTCGCAATTCCGCGCCGGAAAGGATTTCTTCCTCGCCTTCTCCCCCGAGCGCATCGACCCGGGCAATCCCCGTTTCGGGCTGAAAAACACCCCCAAGATCATCGGGGGCATCACCGCGGCCTGCACCCAGGCCGGCGCGGCGCTGTATCGCAACGTCGCCGACAGGGTGATAACGGTGAGCAGCTCTCAGACCGCCGAGATGGTCAAGCTGCTCGAAAACACCTTCCGCGCGGTCAACATCGGCCTGGTCAACGAGATCGCGCAGATCTGCGACAAGCTCAAGATCAACACCTGGGAGGTCATCGACGCGGCGGCCTCCAAGCCCTTCGGCTTCATGCCCTTCTATCCGGGGCCCGGCCTCGGCGGGCACTGCATCCCCGTCGACCCGCACTACCTCTCCTGGAAATTGCGCAGCATGAACTACACGACGCGCTTCATCGAGCTGGCGAGCGAGATCAACCAGGAGATGCCGCACTACGTCTTCCAAAAGATCCAATCCGCCCTGAACGAGCGGAAGCAGGCCCTCAAGGGCGCGCGCGTCCTGCTGCTGGGCGTGGCCTACAAGAAGAACGTCTCCGACGTCCGCGAGTCGCCGGCCTACGAGGTGGCCAAGCTGTTGGAAGACGCCGGCGCCAAGTTGAGCTATTCGGACCCGCACGTCCCCTCTTGGAAGACCGAGGGCGCGAGCTACCGCTCGCAGGGCTTAAGCGGCGCCGCGCTGAAAAACTGCGACTGCGCGGTCATCCTCACCGACCACCAGGACTTCGACTACCGCAAGATCGTCGCCCAGGCCCCGCTGATCGTGGACACGCGGAACGCGACCAAGGGCTTGCCGCAGAAAAAAGTCGTCCGGCTATAAGATCGATTTCGCTCGTTCGATCCAAATCGCCCTAGACTCCCCTCCTCGGCTCGGCTAGGCGAGGGAGCATGCGCCGAGCCGCCCTCCTCTTCGGAATCCTCGCCTCGCTCTCCGCCTGCGGCGGCTGGGACGCCTACCTCCGCGAGCCGAACGTCTACGAGGGCTTAAGCCCGCCCTACCGCATCTCCTTCGCCACCGAGATCGACGCCCAACAGGGGGACTTCAACGCCCTGGCCCTGGCCGTCGAGATGTGGAACGACGCCCACGAGGGCCTGCTGACCATCGACCGCGACTCGACCGCGAATTTTCTGATCTACATCGGGCCCTACGAGGACCTGCTTGAAAACGCGCGCGCGGGCTCGCTGCGCTTCCCCGAAGGGCAGATCTGCGCGATCTACCTGCCCACGGAGACCGCCTCCGATTTTCCGGTGATCGCCCACGAGATCGGCCATTGCCTGGGCTTCGACCACACGCAGAACGCCGGCTCCATCATGTACGAAGAGCCGGGGGACGCCTCCCAGATTTCCCCCGACATCGTCGAGGTCTTGGCGCAGCTGGTGGAAAACGGCGTTTCGCAGTAAGATGTTCCGAGGAGTGGGGGTATCGTCCATGGAAACGCCGGAACGCCCGGCCGGGCCGGGTCCAGTAGAGCCGCTGAAACACCGCATGCTGATCGTGCATTCGCCGGCTTCTATTTCCCAAGTCGATCTCAGCTCCCACGACGTCCGCCTCGTCCCCGACCTCGACGCCGCCGACGAGGCCGTCTCCTCCGATCGTCCCGACATGGTCGTCCTCTTCGCCGACGAGCGTTCGGGGGAGATCGAGCACCACGTCATGACCTGGCTGGTGGAGGGCTTCAAGGGCAAGCTGATCCTCTTCGACCCACACGAGACGATCGCCGACCACGCGAAATTGGTGGACGGCCAGGTCGTCGACGATTTCTACGCGGGCCCGATCAGCGTCCACCGCTTCGCCACCATCCTCCAAAGCAAGATGCTCCAGGGAACCCGTTTCGCGGCGCCGCGGGCCATGACCACCTACGACCTGTTCCGCAACCTCTTCGACCGGGGCCTAAGCGCGATCTTCTTCTTCACCGAAAATCTCGACCGCTGCGTCGCGGCCAACCTCAAGGCGGAGGACCTGACCGGCCATTCCTTCGCAGAGCTGAAACGGATGGGCCTCGAGGGCCTCTGCGACGCCGAGGGGTGGGGGCGGACGCTGCGCGCGATCCGGCGGGCGAAGCATCGCTATTTCGACTCGAAGGGGGTGTTCGAGATCGTCGGCAAGGCGGGGGGCCGCAAGCGCAGCGAATTCAGCTGCGGCTATTTTCCCTTCGGGCGGCGGCAGTTCGTCAAGATCGAGGTGCAGGCCCTGAATCGCGAGGCTCCTTAGGACACCACCACGACGCATCCCACGAAGATCAGCGCGGTCGCGGCGACCCTCCGAACGCCGATGCGGTCGCCGAACAAACGGCGGGCAAAAATCAGGTTCCATACCAGCACCAAATTGGTCAAGGGGTAGAGGATGGTGAGATCCCCGAAACGGAAAGCGTAGATATTGATAAAGGTGGCGAAAACGTAGACCCCGATCCCTCCCCAAAATTTCGCGGAACCCAAAAGGGCGGGCCCCGGCGCCCCCTCGCCCCGTGCGACGCTGGCACGAAACAGGAACTGCCCGACGCCGTTCAGCATCGAGCAGAAGACCATCAATGCGACGCCCCAATATTCCATATCCATTCCATATCAACGAGTCAGGATCGCGATGCCCGCCAAGATGAGGGCCGTCCCCGCCAGGCGGACCGCGGTCAAGGGTTCCCCCAGCGCGAAATATCCCAACAAGATATTCCAGACGTTGCACAGGCTGACGATGGGCAGCACATAACTGATGTCGCCCCATCGGTAGGCCTTGAGGGTCCAGTACAAGGAAATGAGATAAGACAGCCCCCCCAGCCACAGGGCGGGCGAGGCCAGGGCAGAGGCCGGGTCCCGCAGGCTCATCGCCGCCGAGGCGTCCTTGAACTGCCATTGAGCGAGGGAGACGAACAGCGAGGCGAGCACGGCGAAACCCGCCGCCCGCCACGACCGCCCGGCGTCCCAAGACGCCCGACTTTCCGTGGCTTCCATGAACCGTCCTCTCTCGCTAAAAGATCATCTCCGCCCCGATGCGCCGGAACTCCATGGGTACGGAGACCTCCGCCGCCTCCATGACGCCCGGGATGAGGTCGAGACTGAGCATCCCCCCGTTGGGCACGGTGATGCTTAAGTCCCACAGCTCGACGTCGGGATCTTGTCGCAGCAGCTTCTTATTCGCCTTGGTGGCGGCCTTCCGCATGTACTCGGCGCATTTCAGGGACATGACGATGTGTTCGACACCGGGAATGCGGCGCAATCGGCTGTTCTGCAGCATATTCATGGACAGGAAAGCCGAGGGCTCCAGCGTCACCGTGATGAGGAGCAGATGCCGACAAGGCTCCAAACCGAATTCTTTGTCGCGAATCCACTTCTTGTAAACGGACTGAGTGGGAACGTCCTCGATCAGGGCGCCGTCGATGTAACGGCGTTCGCCCTCCCGGCCGCGGACCGTCCTGGGCTCGAAGAGCACCGGAACGGCGCTGGAGGCCATCACCGCGTCCAAAACCTCGGCTTGGTAAACCTTGTCCGCTCCGTAGAGGTCATGAACCGGGTCCACGCCCAGCACCTCGTTTTCCTGGGTGTCCAGATTGAAGGCCGTGCAGAAAAATTTTTTCTGGAACCGGCGGCCCTGGTAGGACTTGACCAAAAATTCTTCCAATTGGTTCTGATAATCCCTAAAGACCTGGAGGCTGGCGCTTCGCTTCGAAAACCCGAACAGGTCCTGGAACATCCGCTTGACCAGGGAAAAGGCGCTTGGCAGGTAACGGACGATCCCGCCCTTGAAGGCGACCCCCGCGATGCCCTTCATCTCCTCGGCCCCCATGCCCAACGCGAAAAGGCTGCCCATGATGGCGCCGCCGCTGGAGCCCCAGACCTCCGTGATCCGATCGGTCACTCCCAATTTGTCGAGGAAATCGAAGACCGCGGCATGCGCGAACATGCGCACCCCGCCGCCGCCCAAGGATAAGACCACCTTCGTGTCCGGCTGCCTCAGGCTGTGACGCAGCGGATCAAAGTCGGCAAACCCGTCCCCTTCCGAATGGATCCCCACTTACCCCCCTTTTTCCTCCCATTTCCGATTAGGATAAATAATAATGATTTTTGTCAAAATCGGAATAGGCGATCGCGGGGCATGATTTGGATCATCGGGGACCCATGACGGGCGTCATTGGCTCGAAACCCCAACCGGCCTACATTTCGCCCATGAAAACCACCTTTTTTGCAAAATCCTGGATCTTCCTTTTGACTCAACTTTTTCTCTGCCTCTTCGGCCTCCGCCTCGCGGAATCGGCCGAGGCAAAAGAGCCGAAACTCTGGCCCGATAAAATTAAGGTCGGCGGCGAATTCCGCACCCGCGTCGAGCTGCGGACCAACGAGGACCTCAACAGCGCGGTGCCGGACAACGACGTCTTCGTCCTGCTGCGCACCCGCGTCTACCTCGACCTGAATCCCACGAGCTACGTCCGGCTCTTCGCGATGTTCCAGGACTCGGAGACCCTGGGCCAAAACGCCGCGTCCATCTTCAAGGTGCCCGATCGCCGCAAGCTCTACCAGGCCTTCCTCTACCTGAAAAACGACGCGCCGCTGGTCACCAGCCTTAAGATGGGGCGCCAGGAAATGATCTACGGCGACGAGCGCCTGATCGGCGCCTTCAACTGGAGCAACCTCGGCCGCAGCTTCGACGGCGCCGTCGTGCGCCTGGAGAACGCGCATTTTTGGCTCGACCTCTTCGGCACCCGCATCCATCCGGCGGGCAAGGAGAACCAATTCGCCGGGGCCTACGGGCATTGGAAGGGCTTTCCGCAGGGCGAGCTGGAGGCCTACGCCCTGTACCTCCACGGCTCCAAATCGGGACTCAACGGAGGCAGCCTGAGCATCGTCACGATCGGCTCCCGGCTGAAAGGCAAATTCAAGAAGAACTACGATTACGGTTTCGAGGGCGCCTATCAGACCGGGACCTCCGGCGGGAGCACGGTCAGCGCCTTCGCCACCCACCTCCGCTTCGGCTACACCTTCCCCCTCGGCTTCAAGCCGCGGCTGGGCATCGAGTACAACTTCGCCTCGGGCGACGAGAACCCGGGCACGGGCAAGGTCACGACCTTCAACAACCTGTTCCCGACCAACCACGACAAGTACGGCTACATGGACCTCTTCTCGTGGAAGAACCTCCACGACATCCGCTTCAGCTTCGACACCCAACCCCTCGAATGGTTCAAGACCAAGCTGGACTACCACGCCTTCTTCCTGCCCGATCCCGCCAACGGGGCCTTTCTGGCCTCGGGGGTGCAGTGGCGGCCGGGCGCTCCGGGGGCGGGGCATTTCGCGGGTCAAGAGATCGACCTCTTGTTCACCTTCAAGCCCTGGAAGTACTTCGACGCGCTGGTGGGCTACTCGGTCTTCTTCCCCGGGACCTTCTTTTCGGACACGGGGCCCTCGGACACCTCGCACTTCTTCTATACCCAGTTTGCTTTCCGGTATTGAAATGGGAAGCGGCCGTGAGCGGATTCTCGCAGCCTGAAAACGGTGATTTGCCGAGGGCTTATTTGGGATCGTCGTAGACGAGGGCGTGGACCTTCAGCTCGGGAAAGGCCTTGGCCAGGTCGGCGATCAGGGCCGGCTTCGAGCCGGCCCGCTCCCAGACGAAGCCCAACGACTTTTGCGTGGCGGAGATCTTGATCGTCGCCGCGTCGACGCCCGGCCGCGCGCCCAGCCACTGCGTCAGGCGGTCCACGGTCGTCTTGGGCAGCGGCCCGACGATCTTGAAGACGGCGAACTCCAGGCGCGCGGGATCGGCCTTCACCTTCTGGACCGCCTCGTAGGAGTACACGGCCGAACGGTCGTCCTCGTGGCAGAGGCCGCAGGGCCGCGCGGCGCTTGGGGCCAGCGTCAGCCCCAAGGCCAGGAAGATCGCGAGGCGCCGGCCGCTGACTCTCATTTCGTGGCCTCCTTCAGGTAGGCGAGGAGCTGGTCCAGTTCCTCGTTCGTCAAGGGGACCTTGGGCATCTGAGTCTTGTATTCCGCCTTCAGCTGAATCGCGACGGGGTCTTCCTTGGTCATCGTGACCGGGTCGAGGATGTATTTCCGAAGCCAGGCCTCGTCGCGGCGGGCGAAGATGCCCTTCAGGTCGGGACCGGTCATCTTGCCCTTGCCGATGCTGTGGCAGGTGTAACAGGTCTTGGTCTTGAACAGCTTGGCCCCGGGCATGTCGGCCAGGCCGGCGGCGGCCGGCGGCGCCGCGGCCTCGGCGGCCGGGCTGGCGGCGGGGGCCGTCTCCTTCGCGGGCGGCGGCGCGGCGGGCTTGGGCGCCGGCTCTTCCGGGAGGTCGGTCTTGCCCTCGGTGGCGTCGACCGCCCCCAAGGCCCCGTGATGCGCGTCGGCGAATTCGTGGTCCACCAAGACGTACTTCCCGGCCTCGGGGATCACAAACTCGACGATGGCGCCGTTGGAGGCCCCGAGCAGGATGGTCTGGAGGCCGCGGAACTGGTTGGCCGGATTCCCGTCCAGCCAGACCTTGTCGAAGATGGTGCCGATCACGTGGAAGCTCGAGGTGTCGTCGGGGCCGGCGTTGAGAAAGAAGATCCGCACCCGCTCGCCGGGCCGCGCCTTCAGGCCCTCGGTGAGGTGGCGGTTCACCCGGCCGTTGAAGGTGACGTAGGTCGGCTGCTTCTTCTCCACCTTGTCCATGTCGATCTCGTAGACGCCGTCGGCGCCGGGCTTGTCCTGCAGGTAGAACTCGCTCTGCACCACCGCGTACTCGCGGTCCACCTTGCCCGGCCAGCCGCCCTTCGGGTCGACGATCACCATGCCGTACATGCCGGCGGCCAAGTGCTGCAGGACCATCGGGGTGGCGCAGTGGTACATGAAGACGCCGGGGTAGTTGGCGGTCCACTCGAAGGTCAGCGTCTGCCCGGGATCGATCGAGCGGTACTTGTCTTGCGGCGAGACCATGGCGGAGTGGAAATCGATGGAGTGTGGCATCGGCGGCACCACCTGCACGGTCTCGGTGCTGCGGTTGGTAAGGGTGAACTTGACCCGGTCGCCCTGCCGAACGCGGATGGTAGGGCCGGGGATGTCGTCGCCGAAGGTCCAGCCGTGGAACTTGACGCCGCTGTCCAGCTCGATCACCTTGTGCGTGACGTCGAGGCGGATCTCCTTGACGGGCGAGGCGTCGATCGTCGGGACCTCGGGTAGCTTCGCAACGCCGGGGCCGGAGAAAAATTTATCCCCCTTCGGGAGCGTGTCCCCGACCTGGGACGGAGGGGCTCCGTAGACATCGCCGTATTTGGGTCCGAGCTCGGCGGGACCGGAGCAGGAGAGGTTCCAGAGCGTTGCGAGGGTCATGAGGAGAAAGGCGCTGCGTTTCATAGTCCTCCCTTTTATTCGGGTGCTTTCCACCCTTGGGCCAACTTGACCAACTCCTTGGCGATGGCGACGTGGGCGACCTCTTCCCGGGCGATGCGGCGGAGCATCTCGCCGGCCTCCGCGTCGTCGCAGTCCTCGGCCAACTGGAGGTAGGCGGCGGCCGCCTCTTCTTCCAAGGCCAGGATGGTCTGGAACTCCTTGAGGATCGCCTTTCCCCGGGTTTTATCGACTTCGCTCATCGTCGCAGCCTCGACACGATGGCATCGATCATGTCCTCGTGCCGAAAAGTATCCTCGGAGAGCCTTTCCAGGAGCCGTCGGATCTTCGCTTGCTGTCCCGGACTGAATCCCGAGAAGTCGTAGCGCTTCACCTCGGCCAGGTTTGAAACCGCGAACTCCTCGAGTTTTTTTAAGGCCTCCAGAGCGGTTAGGATGGTCTCGCGGGCCACGCTCATGCATTTCTCCTTAAAGAAATGGTAACGGTTTCCCGCAAAGCCCCGATATGATCTGCATCATACCGGGAATCGCCTAACGCCTATTAGATAATAAGGACTATGAACGAAAAATCCATAAAAAACCTCTTTCTGGAACCCTACCGGCTCTTTTTCGCCGGCGGCTCCCTCTACGCGGTCCTGGCCGTGGCCCTCTGGTTCACCTGGCTCCATCTGCTGGACCACGAGATCCCCTGGTTCGACTTTCGCGTGGGCCCGGCGCAGTACCACTCCCACGTCATGCTCTTCGGCGTGATGGGCTGCTACGTCTTCGGCTTCATCCTCACCGCCTTCCCGCGCTTCGTGGGGCAGCCGCATCCCTCTCCCAAGGCGGTCGCGGCCTGGTTTTTCGGCCTGCTAGGCGGTCAAATTTTCTTTTTTCTCGGGGCCACCCGCGACCCTCTCTGGATGTGGGTCGCGGGGGCGCTGGAGGGCCTGAGCTACCTCAGCCTGCTCTTCTTCCTCGCCCGGCTCTACCTGCGCTCGGGGAAATGGCGCGAGGACAAGCAGCCGCGCTTCCTGCTGCTGGCCCTCGGCTTCGGGACGCTCGGCCTCCTCCTGTCTTATATTTATTACGCAACCGACGGCAGCTTTACCTTTTACTCCTTGAGCATCGAGTTCGGCACTTACGGGTATCTCTTCCTCTTGGTGGTCGGCATCACCTACCGCATCGTCCCCTTCTTCGCGGGGCGGGTGATCCAAGGCTATGAGGGCCGGCGCGGCGCCCATACCCTCCTACTCGTAACCGCGCTCATCCTGCTGCGGATCCTGTTGGTCACGCTGTGGGCGGACACCCCGCGACAATATTACGCCTCCTGGGCGATCAACCTCGCCCTGCTGGCGGCCTTGGTGACGGAGTGGCTGCGGTGGCGGCCCTGGCAGGCCAAGGAGACGCCGATCCTCTTCGTCCTCTTCCTCGGGCTCTTCTGGATCTTGGTCTTTTTGGGATTTTCCGGCTACGAGTTGGTCTATCACCTGACGCATCGCCAGGCGGGCGTCTACCCGGTCCTGCGGACGCCGGCCCTGCACGCCCTCTACATCGGCGCCTTCGGGACGCTGGTCCTGGCGATCAGCACCCGCGTGGTGCGCGGCCATGGCGGGGCGCCGATCGTGGCGGACCGTTTCACCCTGGCCGCCCTGCTCCTGATGCAGCTCGCGGCCCTCTGGCGGGTCTTCGTGCCGGTTTTCTTGGAGGAATCAAATAGCCTCTGGCTGCGGAATTATTGGGCGGGACTCTTATGGTGCGCGGCCTTCGGGGTGTGGGCGCTGCGCTACCTCCCCTTTCTGTTCCGACCCAAGCCGCCCGAGGCGGCCGGCTAAGATCGTCTCAGTGATGATGGCAGGCGACCCACTCCGAGCCCTCGGGGTAATGCTCGCGCTTCCAGACCGGGGCGCGGCGCTTGAATTCCTCGATGATGTAGGCGCAGGCCTCGAGGGCCTCGCGGCGGTGGGCGGCGGAGACGGCAAGCACGATCCCCGTCTCGCCGATCTCGAGGCGGCCGACCCGCTGGATCAGGGCGACCTTGTAAAAACTCCATCGTTCCTTGGCCTCGGCGAAGATGCGGCGAAGCTCGGCGTGGAAGAGCCGCTCGTAGACCTCGTACTCCAGCGCCAGGACTTGGCGGCCCTCGTTCTGCTCGCGGATGTTGCCCTCGAAGAGGGCCACCGCGCCGCAGGAGGGGTGACGCACCTCTTGGAGGGCCTCGCCGCTGTCGACGGCCTCTTGAACGAGTCTAATCAGCATAAATCCTTTCAGCCTCCGGCCACGGGCGGGATCAGGGCGATCTCGTCGCCGTGCCGGGGGCGGTAATTGGCCGGGACATATTCCTCGCCGACGGCAAAGCGGAGGAATTTTCCCCACTCCAGCGGGCCGAGGGTCGGCTCGAGGACGCGGCGGGCGACGTCGAGGACGCTTTCGCCCTCGCGCAGCTCGCACTCCGCCTCGCTGCACCGCATCCGGTCGCGCAACACCGAAAAAAACAAGAGACGCACGCTCATCTCAGCCTCCTCTCCATGCCTGAAAGATCGAGGGCAGCAGATGCGCCTGGACGAGGTCTCCGGCCGCCCAGGACTCCCCTTCCTCCGGAAGCACGGCCAGGGCGTTGGCCGCGGCGAAACTTCGCATCAGGTGGGAGCCCTGTCCCTCCAGGATATGGAGGCTGGGCGCCGCCCCGCCGAGATCCGCGTGGGCCTTCAAGAAGTGACGCAGGCCGGGCTTCTTATTCAGGCCCTGCTTAAGCGGCAGGCGCAGCGCGGGGAGGAAGAGCTCGCGCGCGCCCAAGGCGCGCAGCAGGGCCGGCCGGACGTACTCGTAGAAACACACCAAGGCGCTGGCGGGGTTTCCCGGCAGGCCGAAGAGGAATTTCCCCTCGGCCTTTTTTCCGAAGAAGACGGGCTTGCCGGGCTTCTGCCGGACCTTCCAAAAGACCTCCCGCACCCCGGCGTCGGCCGCCGCCTCCTTGACGAAATCGAAGTCGCCCACCGACACGCCGCCCGTCACGATCAGGAAATCCGCGCGCTGCAGGCCTTCCGCAAAGGCCCACTGGAGGTCTTCCCGCCGGTCGCGGCATCGCTCGGCGAAGGCGGGTTTCAACCCCAGCTCTTGGAGGGCCGCGCTCAAACCGAAGGAGTTGGACTCGTAGATCTGCGCCGGTTCCAAGGGCGCCCCCGGCGGTACCAGCTCCGAGCCCGTGACCAAGATCCCGACGCGGGGCGCGGCATGCACTTCGATCCGCTCGAGGCCGAAGCCGGCCAGCAAGGCCAGCGCGGCCGCCTGCAGGGGCCGCCCGGGACCGAGGACCTTGGCGTCGATCTCCAACTCCTCGCCGCGGCGCCGGATATTCTCTCCCCGAGAAACCACCCGGCTCAGGCGGATCGTCTCGCCCGAACGCTCGACATCTTCTTGCTTGACCACCGCGTCCGCGCCATCCGGCATTTTTGCCCCGGTGAAGATACGCATCGCCTCGCCGGGCTTCAGCGAAGCCTTCAGGCTGATCCCCGCGGGCACCGTCGCGGCGACGAAGAGGGAGACCGGCGCACCCGGTCCCGCCGCGGCGGTATCGGCGGCGCGCAGGGCGTAACCGTCCATCGCGGAGTTGTCGAAGACGGGGCTCGGGATCGGCGCAGCCACGGGCCTTGTCAAGACCCTGCCCCAGGCCTCGGCGAGCGCCAGCTCTTGGCCGGGGAAGGGGCTCACCGCATCCACGATTCTCGCTTGGGCCTCAGGGACGGAAATCATGCTCGCTCCGATCTTGGTTCAGCCGCAACCGCAGCACTCGTGGACTGGAGCCGCCGCGCCCGCCTGCACCTCGGCCAGGATCTTGGCGCGGACTTCCGGCGCGACCATGCGGTCGATCGCGGGATAGAGGACCTGCTCTTCCTTCATGTTGTGCTGCCCCAGCACCGCGAGGAGCCTCGCCTCCTCCGCATCGCTCTCCGGGTCCTGGACGCGGACCTTTTGGTGGATCTCTTCCAGGCATTGATGGATCTGCCGGTGTTCCATCCGCATCACGGCCGTCGGACCCACGTCCCTCATGCCGGTGGCCTGCTCGAAGGCGGGAAACAGCAACTCCTCCTCCCAGACGATGTGCCGTTGCAGGCCGGTGAGGAATTCCTTGAAGGCCCGCTTGGCCGCCAGAAAGTCCGATCGCTTGCCCTTTTGGAACTGCCCGAACAAGGCGTCGAGGCGATCGTGATCGCGCTCAAAAAATTCGGTGATGTTGCGTCCCTCCATGATGGACTCCTTCAAATTAGGCCCCACAAAAGGCGACCGGAGACCGAGAGGATCAGGGCCGCGGTCACGCGCTGCAGGGTGAGTTTGGAAATTTTCCCGGCGCCGATCCGGCTGCCGATCTGTCCGCCCAAAAGCACCGCGGCCATCAGCGGCAGGGCCAGGCCCCAGTCCAGGTCCGGGCCGGATTTGGCGAGCTGCCCGAAGAGGCCGGAGACCGAATTGACCAGGATGAAGAAGGCGGCGGCCGCGGCCGCCTCCCGGCTGTGGCTCCAGCCCAGAAAATAAAGCACGGGAGAAAGAAAAACGCCGCCACCGATCCCGACCAGGCCCGAGAGCAGGCCCAGCGCGGCCCCGATCGGAAGCCCCAGGGCCCAGGCCCTTCCCCAAGAGGGCTCCCGCCGGACGGCGAAGGAACGATCGGAGAGCAACATGCGCAAGCCCGCGGCAAGCAGGCTTAAGGCCAGGAGCCAGAGGAAGAGCGTCTTGCCGAGCGGGATCCGCCCGCCGAGGTAGGCCATGGGGATGGAAGTCAGGACGAAGGGCAGGACCTCCTTCGGCGAAAAGTATCCGGCGCGCAGGAAGACCCAAAATCCCCCTCCCGCCACCACCAGGTTGCAGAGCAGGGCGACCTTCGGCATCGCCTCGTAGGGAAAGGCGAACAAGGCCAAAAGCGCCGGATAGGTCGACCCTCCGGCGAATCCCGCCGTCGCGTAGACCAGGGCCGTCAGGAAGAACAGGGGCAGCAGATAGGAGAGGATCTCCATCAATGCCCTCCCCCGCGCATCATGTTGAAGGCGTGCAGGACGTTGGGAAACAGCGCGGCGATCGACTCCTTCACGCCCTTGGAGGAGCCGGGCAGCGTCAGCAGCAACGTCTTCCCGCGCTGGGCGGCGAGGCCGCGGGAGAGCATGGCGTAGGGCGTGCGGCGCTGGCCATAGACCCTCATCGCCTCGCCGATGCCGGGGATCTCGCGCTCGGCGATCTCCCGCAGCACCTCCGCTGTGACATCGCGGGGCCCCAGGCCCGTCCCGCCGGTGCTAAGGACCAGGTCGAGCCCCCGCTCGACGTATTCCAACAGCTTCGCCCGGATTTTGACCCGGTCGTCGGGGATCACCTCGTAGCTTAAGACCTCGACTGGGAATCTCGCCATCGCCTCGCAGATCAGCTTGCCGGACTTGTCGCCCTTCTTGCCCGCGGAGACGCTGTCGGAGGTCACCAGGACCGCGGCCTTCAGCGGGACGGGAAAGCTCTCGGCGTAATCGCTCTTCCCGCCCCGCTTCTCCAGCAGG
>JAANMT010000355.1_pt1 | contig 50168 bp, 39 predicted proteins | sample 7279711 | NCBI WGS metagenome assembly JAANMT01 (sample SAMN14094538, study PRJNA606508) | bioreactor metagenome | isolation source: A lab-scale SPAN reactor treating ammonium-rich wastewater day 1 | place: Ireland: Galway | collected 2017-01-16 | reverse complement strand
GGCAAAAGCGGGCACAGAGCACACAGAGCAACCGCGAGCGCACAGAGTGGCTTTCACACGCCGCCACACACGCGCGTAATTCTCCCCTCTCCCTAAGGGAGAGGGGTTGGGGGTGAGGGTTTGCTGGGGGTGAGGGCTTCTCGGAGTGCTGAGTGCTGAGTGATGAGTCGTGAGAGAACGGCAAAAGCGAACACAGAGCACACAGAGCAACCGCGAGCGCACAGAGTGGCTTTCACACGCCGCCACACATGCGCGTAATTCTCCCCTCTCCCTGAGGGAGAGGGGCTGGGGGTGAGGGTTTGCTGGGGGTGAGGGTTTGCCGGGGATGAGATCAGATATCCGCCTGAATGCGGCTCCTCCCTCACACTACCCCCGCAGCTGCGCGTCAAACGCCTTCTGCGCGGCCTTGACGATCTTCTTGCGCACGGCGGCCACCTCGGCGTCAGACAGCGTGCGATCCTCGGCCTGATACACAAGGCTGAACGCCAGACTCTTGTGGCCTTGCGGCACGCTCGACCCGGTGTACACGTCGAACAGCCGCGCCGACCGCAGCAGATCGCCGCCGGACTGCTCGATCACCGCGTGCAGATCGCCGGCCGGCACCGAATCGCGCACGACCAGCGCGATATCCTCGTAAACCGGCGGGGTAGTCGGCACCGGAGCCGTACCGTACAGCGGGTTGACAGCGTTCTGGATGCGTTCGAGATCGAACTCGCCGACCATCACCGGCACATCAGCCGGCATCCCAAAGGCCCGCGCAACCAGCGGGTGCAGCTCGCCGAAATGCCCGGCCACGCTGCCGTCGATCGTGATGGCAGCCGACCGGCCCGGGTGCAGCGATGGCCCACCCTGCGCCTTGAGCGACCACGCCGAGATGTGCAGGCCGCGCAGCAGCCCTTCGACGATCCCCTTCAGATCGAAGAAGTCGGCTGACGGGGCCGCCTGACGCGAGAAGTGATCGGGCTGACGCGGGCCAGCCAGCACAATCGCCAACCGGCTCGGTTCGTCGGGGAGCTGCTGGCCCTCGACGCGGAAGTACACCGACCCGATCTCAAACACCGCCTGATGTGACGTATGGCGCAGGTTGCTGCGCACCGCGTTCAGGATATTCGGCAGCAGCGAATGGCGCAGCACCGTCTTGTCGGGCTGAATCGGGTTGGCGATCCGCACATAATCTGCCCCAGCAGGGACGTTCAGCCCCGGCCGGCCGGCAGCGCCGCGCGGAATCAACAGCGCTTCCGCCTCAGGCGTGCTGAAGCGATGCGTGATGTTCTCCTGCAAGCCGAGCGCCACCAGCACATCGCGCGTGTGTTCCTCGCGCTCAAGCGGCACGTTCGACCACTGCTCAGGCAGCGTCTCGTCCATCAGCGTCGTCGGCAGATTGTCGAGGCCGATGATCCGCGCGATCTCTTCGATCAGGTCGGCTTGGCCGATCACCGGATCGTCGCTGATGTCGGTGCGATGATCCGGCACGACCGCGACCAGTGAATCAGCGCGTAGGGTCACGTCGAACTGCAGCCGCACGAGGATGTTGGCGGCTTGCTTGATGCCCACCGCCATGCCGGTCAGGCGCTTGATCTCCGACTCGTACAGCGTGACGGCGATGCGCGGCGCAGGTTTGGCGACCACGTCCATCACCCCACTGCTGACCGTGCCGCCGCCGAGCTGCCGCATCAGCTCGATGCCGCGCCGCACGCCGATCTCCGCCTGCGCTTGATGCACGCCGCGGCTGAAGCGTATGCTGGCCTCGGTGGCGATCTTGTGCTGCTGCATCGTGCGCCGAACGTTGATGAAGTGCCAGTTGGCGGATTCGAGCAGGACGTTGGTCGTGCCGTCGCTGATCTCGGTCTCAGCGCCGCCCATGACGCCCGCGAGCGCAAGCGGGCCGGCCGTGTCGCAAACCAGCTCGTTGTCGGTCGTCAGCTTACGCAGTTGGCCGTCCAGCGTTTCCACGGTCTCGCCGGGGCGCGCCCGCCGCGTGATGATCGTCGGGATGCCGCCGGCGCGCTCGACCAGCTTGTCGTAATCGAAGGCGTGCAGCGGCTGGCCGGACTCGAACATCACGTAGTTGGTCACGTCGACGATGTTGTTGATCGGACGCTGGCCGATCAGCTTGAGCCGGCGCTGAAGCCATTCCGGCGACGGCTGAATCGTCGTGCCCATCAGCAGCATGGCGGTGAAGCGCGGGTTGAGGTCGGCGTCCTCGATCAGGATTTTGACCGACTGGGAGATATCCGGGCCGGCCATCATCACGTGCGTGCTGGGCATGCGCAGCGGCTTATCCAGCAGCGCCGAAATCTCACGGGCGACGCCGGTCACGCTGTAACAGCGCGCCAGATTCGGCGTGAGTTCGACCGTCAGCACCACGTCGCCGAACACGTCTTGCAGCGGCGTCCCGACCGGCTTGCCGGGGTCATCGTGCATCAGGATGACGCCTTCGTGCTCATCGCTGATACCAAGTTCCTTCTCGCTGCACACCATCGACTTGTTGTAGATCCCGCGCAGCGGGCGGCCTTTGAGGATCATCCGCTTAGGCGTGTCGCTGTGGCCGTCCCAGACCTCCGCGCCTTCCAGCGCGATGACCGTCCACAGCGGCGCCTCAAGCGGGCCGATGCCCTTGTACTCGAACAGGTTCGGCGCGCCAGTGACGCACTGTTCCGGCTCATCCGCGCCGTAATCGACAATCGCCAGTACGAGACGGTCGGCGTCGGGGTGCGGCTTGACTTCGAGGATGCGCCCCAGCTTGATACGCTCGCGATCCCACACCAGATGATCGCTCGGCGGCATCTGAATACCGGGGATGTGCTGCTGCGGCACGCCGATGTACGTCAGCGTCGTCTCGATGCCGGCCTTGGTCATGCGGTCGGCAAGCACCTCGGCCGGTACGTCGATGTCGACCAGTTCCTTCAACCATGAAAGTGGTATCTGCATGTCGTCGCTGCCCCTAGAACTGTTCGAGAAAACGCGAGTCGTTGGCCCAGAAGTTGCGAATGTCGGTGATGCCGTGCTTGAGCATGGCGATACGCTCCGGCCCCATGCCGAACGCGAACCCCGACCATTCCGCCGGATCGTAGCCGCCGTTGCGCAGCACGACCGGATGGATCATGCCGCTGCCAGCGATCTCCAGCCACCCCGTGTGCTTGCACACGCTGCATCCCTCGCCGCCGCACAGAAAGCACTCGATGTCGATCTCCATGCTCGGCTCGGTGAACGGGAAGTACGACGCGCGATAACGCACTTTGGCGTCCGGCGAGTACATCTTGCGGGCGAACTCGGCCACCGTCCCCTTGAGGTCGCTCATGGTGATGTTGTGACCCACAGCGATCCCCTCGACCTGATAGAACTGCGCCTCGCTGCGGTTGGTGATCTGCTCGAAGCGGTAGCACATGCCCGGCAGCACCACGCGGATCGGCTTGGTTCCGCCGCCGCCCAATTCACGCATCGCGCGGATTTGCCCCGCCGACGTGTGCGTACGCAGGATCACGTCGGGGTCGGTCGTGTAGAACGTGTCCTGCATGTCGCGGGCCGGATGGTGCGGCGGGAAGTTGAGCAGCGTGAAGTTCATCTCGTCGGTCTCGACGTCCCGGCTGCGATACACGCTGAAGCCCATCTCCGCCCAGATTTCGCTGAAGCGCCGCAGCGTCTGTGTGGACGGGTGCAGCCGTCCCATCGCGGGTTGGCGGCCCGGCAGCGTGACGTCCAGCACCGCGCCCTCCAGATCGGCTGCCATCTCGATGTCTTGCACCAGTACCTCGCGCGCGGCGTATGCCTCGTCGAGCGCCGCCATGACCTCGTTGGCGCGCTTACCGAACACCGGGCGTTCTTCCGGCGTCAGACCGCCGATCCCGCGCAGCAGTTGGCTGACCGCGCCCTTGCCCCCGATGTAACGCGATTTCCACGCCGCCAGCGCCGCGCTGTCACGTATTTCGGTCAACTCGGCCTGCGCCTGTTGATACACCGACTCCAGTTTTTCCAGCATGAACCCTCCCCGATCCTTCGAGCAGTCGAACCCGCCGACCGCCGATGGGCAAAATGAAAACGCCCGCCCCGGCCGACGATTCACGTACAAGCAGGGACGAGCGTGTGAGATGTGTCGCTCGCGGTACCACCCTGATTGGCCGCAGTGCTTCCACCGCGCCCCACTCATTGGCCCCGGTAACGGCGGGCAAGCCGGACGGATCTAGTTGGCAGGTCTCAGTTGTCAGTTGTCAGTGAACCGCGTTCTCTGGAAGCGAGCAGTTCGTCCCTTCTGAAAACTGTCTACTGACTCCTGAAAACTCCCTTTCAACCCATCAGCGATAAGACGGTTGTGCTGTCCAGTTTGGGGGTGAATTCCGCGCCTGTCTCTGCGTCCGCTTCCAGCCTTGGGCGGCCGCTCTCTGAAAGAGTCAGTGCGCGCGCGGACTGTCCCCCGCGGCGCTGTTGGATTCATGATACGAAGTGCAGTGGCGGGCTGTCAAGCTGACGAATTCCCACCGAAAGGGGGTTTTGTATTGGCCCAACCCATCCTGTTCGGGGAATATCGTTACGATCTAACTAACGACATGGGATTCTTGTGGAGCGCGTTTCGTATGGATCGGCGGACTTTTCTCAAGGCCATGACGACCGCCGCGGCTGCGGCAGCGGCGCACCACTTCCGATGGGCAGGTGTGATCCCGGTTCGCGCAGCGCAGGACACCGCCGCCGGCCCCGCCCTTCACATCCTGAACCGCGCCACATGGGGGCCGACCCCGGCTGATCTCGCCGCGATCAACGAGCGAGGCATCGCGGGGTGGCTGGACTGGCAGCTCGACTACGAGTCCATCCCCGATCCCGCCATCGACGCGTTCCTGCGCGAGAACGCGATCCTGCTGCAGTCGTACGAAGAACTTTCCGCGGCCGCCACGGTCGATTACGGCAACGTCATGAACCGGTTCCTGTGGGTCCGGATTATCCGCGCTGCGTTCTCCACCCGCCAGCTCTACGAGCGCATGGTGGAGTTCTGGACGGATCACTTCAACGTCCCCGCGGCGGATTTGCTGACGGAGAAGATCATCGACGACCGCGAGGTGATCCGCCGCCACGCGCTGGGCAGCTTCCGCGACCTGCTGCACGCGTCGGCCACCAGCCCCGCCATGCTGATCTATCTCGACAATACGTACAGCTACTCCGACCACCCCAACGAGAACTACGGCCGCGAACTGCTCGAACTGCACACGCTGGGCGTCGACGGGGGCTACACGGAACGTGACGTCAAAGAGGTCGCCCGCATCCTCACAGGATGGGGCGTGAGCGACGAACGGTGGGGGTATTTCGGGTTCAACGCGTGGGCGCACGACTTCCGGCCGAAACGCGCGCTCGGCGAGCTGTTCGACGCCGGCCACGGCATCGGCGAAGGCCAGCGCCTGCTCGACCTGCTCGCGGCTCATCCGTCGACGGCCCGCTTTATCGCGTACAAACTCGTGCGTTACTTCGTGTCGGACGACCCGCCGCAGTCGCTGGTCGACAGCACGGCGCAGGTCTTCCTCGCTACGGACGGTGACATCAAGTCCTTGCTGCGCCATATCTTCACGTCGGCGGAATTTTACGCGCATCCCGGCGAAAAACTGCGCCGTCCGCTGGAATATCTCACCGCTATTCTGCGCGTGCTACAACCGCACCTCAGCGTGGTCAATGGGCGCTGGTTGATCTGGTCGCTTGAGCAGTTCGATCACCTGCCGTACCACTGGGCGCCGCCCGACGGCTACCCGCAGGTCTCCGCCGCGTGGCTCAATACCAGCGCGCTGCTTGCCCGCTGGAACCTCGCCTTTATCATCCCGCGCAGCGACGAACGCTGGTACGACGGCCTGCGGTTCGACCAAGCCGGAATTTTCGCGGAGGCGCGCACCGTCGGCGAATATGTCGATCTGGCGGCGCAGCAGTTCTACGGCGTCCCGATCTCCGACGCGGATCGCACCGCGCTGATCGAGTTCGCAGCGGAAGGTGGCGGGCCGGACACGCCGGTTGATGACGACTGGCGCGGCTGGAAGCAGTCGTCGCTCTTGGGGCTGATGCTGGCCTCTCCGTATTTCCAATGGGCTTAAAGCGCACAGGGGCACATCTCATGACGACGCGACGCGAATTTCTCAAAACGATGTCCGTAGGCGTGATCGGTCTCAGCCCGGCGCTCTTTCCGCGCTGGACGCCGCGCATGGCCTTCGCGCCCAGCTCACAGGTAGCCGGCCAGCGTGACATTCTGGTGTCGATCTTCTTGCGCGGCGGCATGGACGGGTTGTCCGCCGTGATCCCATTCGGCGAGGGCGGACGTTACTATGACCGCCGCCCCTCGATCGCCATTCGTGAGCCGGGCGCTGGCGCCGGGGCCGCCGTCGACCTCGACGGATTCTTCGGCCTGCATCCATCGCTCGCCCCGCTCAAAGACGTGTGGGACGCCGGCGCGCTGACGATCCTGCACGCGGCTGGCTCGCCCGACCCGTCACGGTCACACTTCGACGCGATGGGCACGATGGAGCGCGGGACGCCGGGCATCAAGACGACGCCTTCGGGCTGGATCAACCGGCATCTGCAAACGGCCGCGTGGCAAAACGACAGCCCGTTCCGCGCTATCGGCATGGGCGCGATGCTCCAGTCGTCGCTGCGGGGGCCGGTCAGCACGTTCTCGCTGTCGTCGATCACCGACTTCCATCTCAACGGCCGCGAGGATCAGGCAGCAGCCATGGCGGCCACCCTGAGCAGCTTGTATCAGATCGCCGCGCCGACACAGGCCATTCATCAGCACGCCGCGTCGGTGTTCGCGTCGATGGACGTGCTGAACCAGCTCAATCCCGACCAGTATCAACCTGCCAACGGTGCGGCATATCCCGACTCCGAATTCGGCGAGGCGCTCAAGCAGGTCGCCCTGCTCATCAAGTCCGACCTCGGTCTTGAAGTGGCGTGTGTCGACCTCGGCGGCTGGGATACGCACGAGGGACAAGGCGCGGCGGACGGCTGGTTCGCGGGGCTGGTGGACGATCTCGGTCGAGGATTGCAGGCGTTCTATACCGACCTGTACGACTTGATGGCGAACATCACCGTTGTGACGATGAGCGAGTTTGGCCGGCGGCTCGAAGAGAACGCATCCGGCGGCACCGATCACGGTCACGGCAACGTCATGTTCGTGATGGGCGGCGGCGCAGTCAGCACCGTCTATGCCGACTGGCCGACGCTCGCATCGGACGCGCTGGACGATGGCGACCTTGCCGTGACCACCGACTACCGCGACATCTTGAGCGAAATTCTGGTCAATCGGCTGGGCAGCGATCAGATCGAAACCGTGTTTCCGGGCCATCTCGCGACCCTGCCGGGCCTGATTCAGCCTCGCGGGTAATCGGCAAAGATCTTGCCGCGCGGCCGGGCGCTTGCTAGACTGATCGGCTCTCACTCACTTTACCCGCGGAGGCCCAACATCAGCGCTTCACAGATCGTCACGTTGATCGTGGTGACGACAGCGTATGCGGCTATCGCGGTTGGCAGTGTGCCACGGCTCGCCATGAACCGCGCCACGATCGCGCTGGTCGCATCCGTCGCACTCGTCCTGATCGGGGCGATCAGCGAACAGGACGCGCTGCGCTCCATCGACCTCGGCACGATCCTGCTGCTCGGCGCGATGATGGTCGTCAACGTGCATCTGCGGCTGGCAGGTTTCTTCCGCTTCGTAGCAAGCCGGGTGCTGCGATTGGCGCGCACGCCGGCTGTTCTACTTGCGCTGGTGATTGGCGCGTCCGGCGTGCTGTCAGCACTCTTCCTCAACGACCCGATCTGTCTCATGATCACGCCGCTGGTGATCGACATCGTGCGGCGCTTCGGCCGCCGCCCGCTGCCGTATCTCATCGGCATCGGTATCGCCGCCAATGTCGGGTCAGTCGCCACCATCACCGGCAACCCACAGAACGTCATCATCGGACAGGCCAGCGGGATCAGCTACCTCGACTTCGCCGCTGCGCTTACGCCTGTGGCCGCCGTCGGGCTGATAATCACGTGGGCCGTGATCATCATGCTGTTCCGGGCCGAGTTCCATGGGACGCTCGCTGCCGCTCAACTCCCTCCGCCACGGCAGTATACGCCACTGCTCAACCGCGTGCTGGCGATTGTCGTCCTGCTGTTCGTGCTGTTCCTGATCGGCGTGAGCGTCGTCACCGCTGCCTGCGCCGCGGCCGGCGCGCTGCTGATCTCACGCCTGCGCCCTGCCAAGCTTCTCGCACTCGACTGGGAGCTGCTGGCGTTCTTCGCCGGCCTGTTCGTCATCACCGGTGCGATTGAGTCGGCCGGCTTGAGCGAGGTCATCTTTGGCGTGCTGCGCCCGTTCGTCGAAGGCGGCACAATCAGCCTGATGTTGACGACCGGCGTGCTGAGCAATCTCGTCTCGAACGTGCCGGCTGTGCTGCTGATGCGCCCTGAGATCGCCGTCCTACCCGACGCGCGCCATGCGTGGCTCACGCTGGCGATGGCGTCGACGCTGGCTGGAAACTTGACTTTGCTCGGCTCAGCCGCGACGCTAATCGTCGCAGAAGTCGCGCGCGGCATGCGTGAGCAGCTCGGCTTTATGTCATTTCTGCGCGTCGGTGTTCCGGTGACGCTGTTGACAATGGCGTTCGGCGTCCTCTGGCTGGAGATGATTCACTGAGACTCCGCTTGAGACGCATGTCAGGGCGCTGGCGCACGTCCTCACAAGGGGCCGGCGTCCCGTATCTCGTCGCACGCTGAAACAACCGCGCCCAGTTCCCTGCCACCCAAGCACGAAGTTGAAAGTGATGAGTGATGAGAAAACACCGCGCCGTATAGCTCGACTTACGAACGCCGGCTTAGCAACTGCCCACTGATCCCTGACCACTGATCCCTGACTACTGATCCCTGACTACTGACCCCTCTGTGTGCTCTGTGTTTGCTTTTGCCGTTCCCTCACGACTCATCACTCAGCACTCCGAGATGCCCTCACCCCCGGCAAACCCTCACCCCCAGCCCCTCTCCCGACCTTCGGTGCTCCCGTTGGTCGTCAGGGAGAGGGGAGAATTACGCGCGTGTGTGGCGGCGTGTGAAAGCCACTCTATGCGCTCGCGGTTGCTCTGTGTGCTCTGTGTTCGCTTTTGCCCTTCCCTTACGACTCATCACTCGTCACTCAGCACTCCGAGATGCCCTCACCCCGGCCCCTCTCCTGACCTTCGGTGCTCCCGTTGGTCGTCAGGAAGAGGGGGAACGATGCGTGCGCGGGAATTCGATGACAGACCCCCCGTTATCGGTGGTTTGTTGAATGAGTTGACCCGTATCGCGCGACGTTCCATATAATTCGAGGAGAGGAAAACGGAGGTCGACGTGCTTGCAGCAAGCCCCAGTGGTAACCAGTTGATTGAGATTATCCCGAACGGCGGCGCGCTTGATCCGGCGATTCCGATTACGTTCGCGCAGACCATCGTCGTTCAGGATCGGCGGACGCTGATGATCTTCAATGCCGAGCGCAATCAGTGGGAAATCCCCGGCGGCGGGCTGGAGCCGGGCGAGTCGCTTGAAGACTGCGCAGTGCGCGAGCTGTGGGAGGAGTCGAGCCAAGTCGCCGAGTCGCTTCACCCAATCGGCTATATTCGCGTGCGATTGGTCAAGCATGGCGAACGCGAGGAGTACGGCGCGGTGTATGGCGCGACCATCGGCGCTGTACAACCGTTCGTGCCCAGCGCTGAGTGCTCGCGCATGATGCTGTGGGACGGGACTGCGCCATTGGATGGCGAATTAGGCACGTTCAGCCGCGCCGTGTTGGCGTGGTATGCCAGCCGGCCGGGAGGCTGAATCGAGCCGGTCAGCCCGGATCGCTTTCGATGATCGCGCGCATCCACGGGATATGTTCGAGGTAGTGTTCGGCCGTGTCGCCTATGATCCAGCGGACGATCGGATACGTGCGGGTAGATGCGGGTTGAAAGTGATTGAATGGCTTGAAGAAATCCTGCTCGTCCATCTTCTCAAGCAGATCGCGTGTGCTCGCATGGGTGTCGCGCAGACGCCGGAGCACGTCGTCCAGCGCAATATGCTGGGTCTGACGGTGAAGTTCGGCGTTGACCGCATCAAACCCCTCGCGGTAGGTCTCCTCGGAGACGCCTAACGCCGCGGCCAGCGACCGTCCCTCGACCAGCGCGGGAACCGCCTGAAGCCAGACCGCGAGATGGACGAGATGATCCTTGACGTTCCATCCGGCCGCATCGGTCGGGACGGTCATTTGCGCCCCGGTCAGCGGCTCAAAGAACGACACGAGCGTCGTCCATGCGCTGTCGATTGCGCCCAGTACATCTGCTTTGCTCTTGGGATCGCTGTCGTTCATCGGGTTCTCCAACCGGGCTGATACAGCCGTCTACGAGGGCAGCCGGGCCGCGATGGCCTGCATCCACGGAAGATGTTCGCTGTAGTGATGCGCGGAATTGCCCAGCAGCCATCCTACGACCGGCGCCGTTCGGGGATCTGAAGGCTGATAGTGATTGTACGGACGCCTCAAATCCTCGTCGGTCATCTGATCGAGCCGGGCGCGGATACGGGCATGGGTGTCGTTCAGGCGCTGCAGCACGTCGGCCAGCGGCACATCGCGGTACTGTGGTTGAAGCCATGCATTGATCGCATCGGCGCCCTCGCGGAACTTTTCCTCGGAGATGCCCATAGCCTCCGGGCGCGATGCCCCGTCGATGATGGCGGGGACGTTGTAAAGCCACAGCACAAGATGTATCAGATGATCCTTGACCGTCCAGCCCGCATCGTCGGTCGGGACGGTCATCTGCGCGTCGGTCAGCGTCGCGATGAACGCCTGAAGAACCGACCACTCGTGATCCAGTTCGGTGAGCACACCCGCTTTGGTGATCGATTCCTCGTCTGTCATCGCACGGCTCCTGAACACGAAGTTGAAAGTGATGAGTGATGAGAAAACACCGCGCCGTATAACTCGACTAACGCTGCAAGATGGACGACCGAATCTCTCGACTTACGAACACTGGTTTAGAACGGATCGGGCGTGGACGTTGCAACCGGGTCGAACGGCAGCGGCGTGAATCCGGGGCCGGCCGGCTGTGACGTGAACGCGGGCGGGAACGTTCCGATGGGCGCGAAGGTCGGGAACTGCGTCGGGGTGAGCGAAGGCTGCGGCGTCGGCGTCGGATCGGGGTTGTCGATGTTGAACGTCTGGGTGCGGATCATGTAGCCGCCCTCGTTGCTGAATGCGATCAACCGCACGGTGTAGGCGCCGTCGGGCCGGCCAACCGTGTCCCACGTCGCCAGCACCGAGCCGGGCACGGGTTCCTGCGTCTGCTTGGGGAAGCCCGGCAGCAGGTCGTACGTGGTCGATCCGGGCGCAGAGACCTCGATCTGCCAGCGGTTAAAGTTCGCGGTTCCGGCGACCTGCCCGGTGAGCTGCACGCTGCCCTGCACCGGTGAGGTCACTGGCCCGTTGAGCACCAGTGTCGGCACCTGTGTGTTGACGTCGCATTCGGTGGTCGGCGCGGCCGCGACTTCCGTCAGGCCCAAGCGCTGCGCGAACTGCTGGCCCTGCGCGCTCTGAAGATAGGCGATGATGAACGGGTCGGTGCTGTTCAAGAACGCCGCTTGAATCTGGTCTTCGGGGGCGCTGCAGTACTGGCTGACACGCAGGCCTGTCCAACTGTTGATGGTGACGCGCGCCACCGGCCCGAGCGCAGCAGGCAGCGGCTGACGGGTCTGCGCGAAGTACTCGCTGCGGCCCGCGCCGGGGCAGACGCCCTGCTCATAAACGGTGCCGGTCACGCTGCAGATCGCCAGCACCGACATATTGCCGGGGTCGGGGAACGGGCGCGGCTGGCTTTGGCCGCTGATCCCAGCCAGCATCGTGCGCATGACGCTGTTCCACAACGGAGCGGCCGCGGTGAAGCCGGTCTGGTTGGTGAAGACCACGTTGCTGTCCGGTGTGCCGAGCCATACGCCGACGACCGCGTTGGATGTGAAGCCGAGCGTCCACAGGCTGGTGCGCGCCTGATTGGTGGCCGCGACCGCGCCGACGAAGTTCTGCGTCGGTTGGCCGCCGAGCGTGAGCGCGCTGTTGCGCGGGAACATATTGGTGAAGCGGGCGAGATCGTCGCTGAGGATATTTTGCAGCAGGAAGGCGATCTGCGCAGGCAGCACACGCTCTTCCGGCGGCTTAATCAGCTCCGGCAGCTCGACCGTGACGCCGTTGCTGTCGACGATCCCGCTGATGACATACACCGTCCGGCGCATACCGCCGTTGGCGATCGTGCCGTAGGCGGTCATCAAGTCGCGCAAGCGCACCGGCGTGCTGCCGGCCGCCGTGGGCAGGCCGAACACCGCATCGCTGTTGAACGAGATGCCCATCTTCTCGGCCATAGCGACGAACGCTGCATCGCCGTATTCCTGATAGATGCGCGTGGTGGCCGGCGCAAGCTGGTTGGCGAGCGCCTCGCGCACACTGACCGGGCCATAGTACGCGCCGTTGATGTTCTGCGGCGAGAACGCTGGCTGTGCGCTCGTGCCGGGGTACTGTGCCGGCACGTCCCACGCCAGATGGCCGGCGGTCGTGTAGTCGCCGAAGTCGATCGAGCCGTTGCTGTTGCGGTCGATGCCCTCGAATGCCGTGGCATACACGATCGGGGCGATAGCGCCGCCGGGTTGGAGGTACTCGCGGGCGTAGTCGCGCTGGCCCTGAATCAGCGGGTCGTCATAGTCCGGGCTGCCGACGTAGGCACGAACCGCGCCAGTGGCCGGATCAGTCCACATCACCGCGCCGACTGTGATTCCGGTGCCGCTCAGTTCTTGCAGGCGGGCGCGCAGCAGGTCTTCGGCGAGGTTTTGCGCCGTGCTCTCCAGCGTGGTGCGCACCGTAAAGCCGCGCCGGTAAAGCTCTTGACCGAAGACGGCCTCAAGCTGCTGGCGGACGAGATTAACGAAGTGCGGGTAGCGCGTGACCAGTTCACGCGGTTCGTAGCGTGCCAGCTCGACGTTGGCCTTCTGTCGGATGACCTGCGCCGTGTTGAAATCGGCTTGGCTGACGCATGTGCGCCCACGGCCCGGAATGTCCAAGCACCCGATGGCCGCCATGCGCGCGAATACGTTCTCGATGGCGGGCTTGATGATGCCGGGGTTGGTGACCGGGTCGATGCCGGTCGGGTTTTCCATGATGGCCGCGAGCAGGGCCGCTTCCGGCAGGTTGAGGTCGGCGGCGGACTTGTTGAAGTAGAAGCGTGCGGCAGCCTCAGCGCCAAAGCTGTTGTTGCCGAACGAGAATTCGTTGAGGAACAGGCCGAGGATGAAGTCTTTGCTGTAGCGCTGGCTCATCTCGCCGGCGACCACCACCAGATCAAGCGGTGTGGTCGTGCGCGTCTGCGCGGCGAGGACGAGGTTTTCGGCGACAAGCTGCGTGATCGTGCGCTGCGGTTGGCCGGTGCTGCTGCCGAGGCTGCTGAACCATGTGCTGAGGGTCTTGCCGGTGTCCCAGCCCGGATCGGTATAGAAGGTCGGGTTGCGCGTGCTGATGACCGCGTGGATCAGATAGGGGTTGATCTGGCTGAGGTCAACCTCACGCCGGTCGCCGCTGTTGGAAAGCCGCGCGATCTCCCGGCCGGCGGCGTCCTGAATGACGACCGTCTGGAATTCGGGCGCGTATGCAGCTAGCCCGGCGATTTGAGGCTCGTAGGCGCTGACGATTCCGCTGTACCAGCCGTTGGCGAGGAATAGGATCAGCGCGCCGGCGACTAGAAACAGCGCGATCACAGCGACGAGGATCAGCACGCCGGTGCGCGCGGTCGCGCTGCGCTGGCGCTGTTCTGCTTGATACGCCAGTTCACCGACCGGCACCGCGTCGATCTGAGGCGGAACGGTCTCGTCGATGGCGGATTTGATGCCCGTGCTGCTGCCGTAGCCCAGCGCTGATACGTCGGTGCGGAGGGTCGCGCCCGGTTGTGTCACGTCCGCGTCGAGCGTCTCGCGGTAAGCCGCCGGGCCGACGATGGTGCCGTCGAGGTTGGTCGGGGCTTCGGACGGCATCGGCGTAAAGCCGGCCGACATGACAGTGTCGCCGGGGCTGGAGACCTCGACCTGTACGCCGCTGTCCGGCAGGTAGGGCAGCGTCGAGTCGTACACGTCGGCGGTGTATCGCGCGGGCGGGGGCGCGGCCTGCGCCGACTCGGGCAGCGGCGGGGTCGCCGGAACCCACTGCTCGCCGACGAACTTGTACCACTGCGCGTCGTCGGCGCCCATGCGCCACCAAATCTGATCGTCGTCGAGGATCATGCGGGCTTGCAGCTCGGCTTCAAACTGCTCGGCGCTGATAGAATTTTGCTGATACAGCGTGCGCAGGTGTGCGATCTCGTCCTGCTGCGTGGCGAACTGGCGCGCCAATTCCTCGCGGCGCATGTCCGCGCTGGTGAGGCTGGGCGCTGCCTGCGCCGGTTCTGGCTCCGCCTCCGGGGCGAGGTAAGTCGTGCCGCCCTGCTGCGACGCCGCTTGGAGTTCGGCCAGCTTGCGGCGCGCGACTTCGGCCGGGTCTTCTGTGCCTTCGGCAGCTGGCGCATCCTCGGTCGTGTCGGATGAGGTCTCGTCACCGGCGAGCATGTCCAGCGCCAGCAGCTCGGTACGGACGCCAGCTTCTTCCTCCTCGTCGTCCATCAAGGACACCATCGAGAGCGCGTCCTCCGGCGACAGCGGCGCCGAGTCATACACGTCGACCGATTCGGCCGCCGTCTCGGGTTCATCGCTGGGGAGGGTTTGCAGCGCGTCTTCGGGCGAGAGCGCCGGCGGCAGGTCTTCCGGGGCGACCGGGGTCGCATCGGCCGGGGCGGTCTCTGGCTCGCCCGGCAGCACGATCAAGATCGCTTCGTCGGATGGAGTCAGGGTCGTATCCGCTGCGCGCGGACGGTGCCAACCGCCGGGGGTGTCCGGTGTCTCGGCCATGTCCTGAGGCAGCGCCGACACCTTCCAGCCTTTCGCCTGCGCGTGTTCCTCAGGCGCTGGAGTCGTTCCCTCATCAGGCGTGATCCACCCGCGCTTGGCGTTCGAGTCATCGGTGTAGGCGTCAGACATGGATAGCTGTCCCGAGGTTACAAGTGAGTATTGGGCGCTTCGGCCCGTGCCGATAAGTATACTGCCTAGCATCTCCCGCGCAAACGCGCGCCCGCCGAGCATCGCCGTGGTGTTGGACTTTTCCCGCACGGTGTGACACAATCGTAATGGCATAGAGGTGTATTATTTGCTGTGTTATCCCGCGCCCCCTGCGCGCCCCTTTATTCCCATCATGATTCTTGCGTTTGGGTAAACAGGTGGGGATGCGGACTATGCAGCTTTGCGTCATTGAAGGCGATGGCGTCGGCCACGAAGTCATACCGGCGGCTGTGCGTGTCCTGAAGGCGCTGGCGCCGAAACTCGAAGTCATTCCGGCCGAGGCTGGTTTTGAAACGCTTCAGCGTACCGGCACGCCGCTGCCGGAGGAGACCTGCCGGATCGCCGCGCAAATCCGCGCGGTGCTGTTCGGCGCGGCAGAATCACCATCGTACCCCGTCGAAGGCTACTTCTCACCGATCATCGCGCTGCGCCAGCAGTTGAGCGCGTACGCCAATATCCGCCCGACGCGGTATCTGCCGGTCGCCACGGCCCGGCCCGGCGTCGACTTCATCATCGTGCGCGAGAACACCGAAGACCTGTACACGGGCGCGGAATCGGTCGATGAGTCCGGGGACAGCGGCGTAGCGCAGAAGATCATCACACGAGCCGCGACCGAACGGGTTGCCCGCCGCGCCTATAAGCTCGCGCTGGAGAACGAACGGCAGCGCGTGACAATTGTCCACAAGGCGAACATCCTGCCCAAAAGCGACGGGCTGTTCCGGCGTGTCGCGTACGAAGTCGCTGAGCGCTTCCCCGAAATCGAGACCGACGAACTGCTGGTCGATACGGCCGCGTACTGGATGGTCAAGTCTCCGGCGCGGTTCGACGTCATCCTGACCAGCAACCTGTACGGCGACATTTTGTCCGACATGGGCGCCGCGTGGGGCGGTGGGCTGGGCCTTGCGCCCGCGCTGAACTTGGGCGACGACGCGGCGATCGCCGAGCCGGTTCACGGAACCGCGCCAGACATCGCCGGCAAGAACGTCGCTAACCCGACCGCCGCGATCCTCAGCGTCGCGCTTCTGCTGCGCCATCACTGGCGGCGGCCCGACCTCGGCTACCGCATCGAGAGGGCGATCACGCGGGCGATCACCGACGGCTTTCACACCGCGGATGTCGAACCTCGCGGCGCGCTTAGCACCGACGCATTCACCGACAAGATCATCGAGTTGGTGACAGCACACAGCGCGAGCGTCAAATCATGATTACGCTCGGCGACCTGCGGATCCACTTCATCAACGACGGCGTGACCCATGTCGACGCGGGCGGCGCGTTCGGGCTGGTGCCGCGCGTATTGTGGTCGCGCTACCTGCAGCCGGATGACGACAACCGCGTGCCGATGATGAACCTCAACCTGCTGGTCGAAGCAGGCGAGCGCAAGATCGTGATCGACACCGGGCTAGGCCGCAAACTGGATGAGAAAGCAGTCGCCAACTGGCGGATTGAACGGCCGCATGGCGACTTGATCGACGCGCTGGCGCGGCTGGGCGTTCAGCCGACCGATGTCGACCTCGTGATCGACACCCACCTGCATTCCGACCACAGCGGCGGCAATACGATCCTTGACGACGCGGGGAACATACGCCCGGCTTTTCCTCACGCCGAGTATGTCGTGCAGCGCCGCGAGTACGAAGACGCGATTCGTCCGAACGAGCGTACCGCCGCCACGTATCTGCTGTACAACTACGAGCCGCTGTACAAATCCGGCCAGCTTCGGCTGTTGGATGGCGACGTCGAACTCGCGCCGGGCGTGACGGGGCATGTTACGCGCGGGCATACGCCGGGGCACATGTCGGTGCGGTTGGAAAGCGGCGGACAGCACGCGCTGTTCGTGTGCGACATGGCGAGCTATGCGGTGCATTTTGAACGGTTGGCGTGGATGACCGCGTATGATGTCGAGCCGCTGGTGACGCTGGAGACCAAACGCCGCTGGCAGCAGTGGGCGCTGGAGACCGGCGCGCTGTTGATCTTCCCGCACGACACACAACGCCCGGCCGGCCGGCTGACTCACGACGCCAAAGGCAAGCTGCATGTGGCGGCGGAGCAGGTCGAGTTCGTGTAGCGGCGGGCGACGCGCGCAACTTGATCAGCTAATCGCGCGTATACTTAAGGTAAGCGGGCATGGTGTTATGCGGCTCGATTCTCGTCTGCGAAACACGCGGAGCATCCCCTTACCATGGCGAAAGACGGCTCTTCCCATAGTCTGACGCGCAACGACCTGATCGGACTGATTTGGGCGTGCGTGATTGGTCTGATCCTCGGCATGAGCGGAATCGTCGGGTTTTCCGGTTTGGCCGCGTCGGTGTCGTTCGGCGACCTGCTGCCGGTCTTCGGTATCGCGTTGGTGACTGCGGCGGTCTCCACCTCTGTCATCGTCAGGCACGTGCCGGACACAACACACCGGCCGGCCACCCGTGATGAGGACGACACGCATAGCGACAAGGCCAAGAACGATCAACTGACGCTCAACGCGCTTAACCTACTCACCGATGAGGACTTGGAAGAACTGCGTGCCGAGATGAAGCAGCGCCTGCGTGAACGGATGCTCAGTGCGGGCGAGGGCGAGCTAACGCCGCTCGACTCGCTGCTGGCCGAACAAGAGCACCGGGCGAGGCGCTAAGCCGTGCGGGTAACGGCAGGCGGAATACTACGGACATCCGCCATCGCGATGGTGTGGCTTACCGCGATGTTCGCGGTGGCAGTGGCTGTAAATCGCAGCACGAGCGGCGGAAGTTCGTTTTGGCTGCCGGTGATCGTCGCGGCGATCGCGATTGCAGCAGCAGTGTTCGCAAGCCGAGTGATCGCCCGAGCCAGAGTCCGTATCGAATTCGGACTCGAGCAGAAACGCGTGCCGGCATCCACTGAACTGCCGCGCAAGAATAGCGACCTTTCAGTGGGCGACCTGCGCGAAATGCTGCACCTGCTCAACGAGGACGACCTCGACGACCTGCGCGCCGAACTGCGTGAGGCGCTGCGTTCGCGGATTCGCGGCCTGACCGGCCAACCCGAATTCGAGTCGTTCGAACATCTCCTGTCTGAACCGGAACCGCGTCAGCGCGCCAAGCGCGGATAGCGACGAACACAGTGCAAGACGTTATAATTCAGGTATGTACTGGTCATGGATAGGGCTGTTGACATGTCTGCTGGAAAAGTAGTCGCCGTCCTTGCTGTATGGATTGCGGCCGGTGTGCTTTTCGTACTGGCCCTAAATTCCAGCTACGTTACGGGTGCAGGGATATTCGGCTGGATCCTGCTGCTCACGATTCTCGGCGTGGCGGGCGGCGTGACCGGTTCGATCACCAACAGCGATTCCAAGAGCGAGAAGAAGCCGTTGGTCGACGTTAAAGTCGACACGGGTAAGGCCAAACGCGGCGAAAACCTCGAAGACCTGCTCGCACTGCTGGACGAGGACGACCTCTACGAGCTGCGGCAGCGCGCCAAGCAGCGCCTGATCGAACGCATCGAAGATGGCGGCGCTTCCGATGTCGCATCGTTCGAGCAGCTCCTCAACGAGCAGGGACGCAAACGGCGCTAGTCCTGTACGACCGGGTCATCCACGCCGACTCCGAAACCGTCATACAATCACATCAGCCGATAACCGTTCGCGGGGAGTGCGTCAATGCGCCGTCTTTGGATCGTACTGCTGCTGGTCGTGCTGGGTTCGTTGTCTGTCGCGCAGGCGCCGCGCGGCGTCCCCGATGCGCGCTACGGCCGGCTTGCCAGAGGGATCAACCTGCCGTTCTGGTTCTGGTACGGGCCGGGGTCGCAGGCCGGTATCGAGGTGCGCTACTCCGACGAGGAGTTCTCCACGCTGGCCGCGGTCGGCGTGACGTTCGTGCGCATCCCGATCAATCTGCCGTTCGTCCATGACGAAAACGCGGGCGATCATCTCAACGCCGCCAACGTCGCCCTGCTCAAGACACAGGTTCAGCGCGTGATCGATGCCGGGCTGGCGGCGATCATCGACATCCACACGACGGACGAGGATCACGCCAATTTCTCGTGGTGGCTGGAGCACGATCCGGCGTTCGAGGCCAAGTTCGTCGCCTTCTGGCAGGACTTCGCCGCCAGCATGGCTGCGACCTTCAGCGCGGACGACATCTTCTTCGAGATTCTCAACGAGCCGATCTTCTACGATTCGCCGGAAGCGTGGCCGCCGATTCAAGCGGGCCTCGCCGCCGCGATCCGGACTGGCGCGCCCGATCACACGATCATCGCCGGCGCCGCGCGCTGGAACAGCTTTGACACGCTGATGGACTTGACGCCGCTGGCTGACCCCAACGTGATCTACACGTTCCACTTCTATGAGCCGTTCGCGTTCACGCATCAAGGCGCGACGTGGTCGAGTTCGGACGTCGAGCCGCTGCGCAACATCCCGTACCCGTCCAGTCCCGCGATCATCGCGCCGCTGCTCAGCAACTACACCGGCGATGCGTACACAACGCTGGAAGACTACGGAAATGAGAATTGGAACGCCGCCAAGGTGGCCGGAATCATCGCGAACGTCGCAGCATGGGCGTCCACGAACAACGTCAAGCTGCTGGCGGGCGAGTTCGGCGTCTACAAAGCGTACGCGCCAAAGGACGACCGCGCCGAGTTGATCCATGACGTGCGGACGGCGCTCGAAGCCAACGGGATCGGGTGGTCAATGTGGGATTACGACGATTCGTTCGGCCTGTTCACCCGGCAGGATCCCGCGCCGCCGCGTATCGACCCCGCGATCGCTATTGCGCTCGGCCTCGATCCGTCGGCGGCGTTGATCGCTGTGCCGTACCTGACGGCGACGCAAGCCGGCTTCAACGATCCGGCCGATCCCCTTGGGCCGTTCAAGATCAAGAATGTTTCCGGCGGAGACGGGGCGTTCTGCGGGTTGAGCGGCGGCTACTACGACGAGCAGTGCGCGCTGGTGCTCACCGGCGAGCCGACCCAGAATGTCAAGGTCAAGCTCAAGTGGAAGGGGGACGACCTCAAGGCGCTGGGCGCGGGGAACGGTGACGCGATTCAGCTCATCTTCGACCTGCTGCCAGCCACGCCGTACACCAACGTGACCGTCAAGCTGGTGGTGACGTACACCAACGGCAAGGCCCCATCCGTCGTATCGAACACGTTCACCGACGAGGTGTATGACCACTGGCTGCACCCGTCGCTGATGGCGCCGATTGAGTCCAAGAAGATCGATACAGCGAAGATGGTCATCAAGGATCACACCAGCGGCGGAACAGTGTATATCGACCGAATGAACCTGTTCCTGCTTCAACCACCGGCGGGCGCGCGCCTGCTTCCTGTGCCGCCAGCGTCGAAGTGAGTTCGGCGTTTTGCCAATGACGGGTTGACCGCGCGTCCCTGCACGTATTGGCGACTTCCAACAAAGCCGGCGCTGAATTCATCAAAACAGACAAAGCGGTCACCGCGACGGCATTTGCGGTGACCGCTTTTGGTTAACTGTGCTAAAAGCTGCTTGTCCCTTTTTGCACTTTCTCGCTGAATACAGCCCGAAATCACCATCCTATACTTACAGGCTGTTGGCAGCTTTAGCGATTCTCAACAACGACGGAGACATCCCCAATGGCTGATTATCTCGTGCCGGCAGAGGCGCAGGCATCGCCTGAAGCACTGTTGAAATGGGCGCGCGCGAACGGAATCGAGGAAATCGACGTTCGCTTTCCAGACGTTCGCGGCATCATCCAGCACTTTTCACTGCCACTGGGTGGGGTTGACGAGGGAAATTTCGAAGAGGGATTCGGGTTTGACGGGTCGTCGATCAAGGGCTTCCAGTCGATCGACAAATCCGACTTGGTGCTTTTCGCTGATCTCAGCACCGCGTTCATCGACCCGTTCATGAAGCGCAAGACGCTGGCCTTCTACACGGACATCCACGAACCGGCGGGCGGCCCGGCATACGGCCGTGATCCGCGCGCCGTCGCCAAGCGTGCTGAGGCGTATCTCAAGACGACCGGCATCGCCGACACGGCGTATTTCGGGCCGGAAGCCGAGTTCTTCGTCTTTAGCAACGTGCGTTACAAGGTCGATCATCACGTCAGCTACTACGAGGTCGACAGCCACGAGGCGTTCTGGAACACCGACAGCCCGCAGCCCAGCACGAACTACCTGAACCGGCTGAAGGAAGGGTACTTCCCGCTGCCGCCGCTGGACAAGCTGCACGATCTGCGCGCCGAGATGGCCGCCACTATGATCGCGTGCGGCATCGACATCGAAGTGCATCATCACGAGGTCGCCGCCGCCGGCCAATGCGAGATCGACATGCGCTTCGATACGCTGACGTCGATGGCCGACAAGCTGACCAAGTACAAGCACATCGTCAAGAACGTCGCCGCCGCGCACGGCCTGATCGCGACGTTCATGCCTAAGCCGATATTCGCCGACAACGGGTCGGGCATGCACGTGCATCAATCCTTGTGGAAGGATGGCAAGCCGCTGTTCTTCGGTGACGGCTATGCCAACTTGAGCGATACGGCGCTGTATTACATCGGCGGCATCTTGAAGCACGCGCCGGCGATCCTTGCCTTCGCCGCGCCGTCGACCAACAGCTACCGCCGCTTGGTTCCGGGATACGAAGCACCGGTGAATCTGGTGTACAGCAGCCGCAATCGCTCGGCCGCGATCCGTATTCCGGCCTATAGCAAGAACCCGAAGGCGAAGCGTCTCGAAGCCCGCTTCCCTGATCCGATGGCGAATCCGTACTACACGTTCCCGGCGCTGATGCTGGCCGGCTTGGACGGCATCATGAACAAGATTCATCCGGGCGAGCCGGCCGACTTCGACGTGTTCGAGGCGCATGTCAAGACTCCGACCGTCCCCGGCAGCTTGCACGGCGCGCTGGAGGCGCTGGAAGCCGATCACGACTTCCTGCTGGCGGGCGGTGTGTTCACGAAGGACATCCTCGAGAGCTACGTCGCGTACAAGCGTGTCCACGAGGCCGACGCTGTTGCGATGCGCCCGCACCCGTACGAATACGTGCTGTACTTCGATCACTAAACTGCTGCTGGGGGCGGTGCGCCGTCCTTAATCTTGCCAGAAGGCTTTCACCCCCGACAGCAGTTGCAAGTCGCAAAAGCACGCCCCCGTCATCGCGACGGGGGCGTTGTCGTCAGGGTAACTTATGACGCTGTACAGCGCCCGATGCTGCGGTGCAGGATGGCCGCCGTGGGTGATCGCGCGGCGAAATTGGCTCATCCGTTCTAGTCTATTCTATCGTAGAATGGAGTCGTGCTGCCGAAACGTTCTTCCATGGATGAAGCCAGCGTTGCAGGATGGCAGGGCGATTATGGAGGCCTTGAGCAGACGTGGGCATCCCGGCGGTGGTGAGCGTCGTGAGTCGGGGCGCGTGTATAACGCGTGGAGACGGCTCGCAGCCGACCATGGACTCTGGCGCTTTGGCGCTCAACCGGATTGGCGCGATGTCCGATGGACTGCGCCGGTTTGTACCGTATTCGTTTGACAAGTCACCGGGGATTGGGAATGCGCTTCACCAAGTCACTCATCGCTGTCGTGCTGCTTGCCGCGAGCCTGAGCGTCGCCGTCGGCCAGCCTGTGCGCACGTTGATCGTGTTCGCCGCGTCGTCGCTGACCGATGCGTTCGAGGAGATCGGGGCGGCCTTCGAGACCGGGAACCCCGGCGTGGACGTACTGTTCAACTTTGCCGGGTCGAGCACGCTCGTCGCCCAGTTGAGCGAGGGCGCACAGGCTGACGTGTTCGCCAGCGCCAACCCGCGTCAGATGGCCGCTGCACAAGATGCGGGGCGAATCACCGGCGAGCCGTGGGTGTTCGCGCGCAATCGGCTCGCGCTGATCGTGCCGGCCGACAACCCGGCGCGGATCGAGAGCTTCGCCGACCTGCAGAATCCCGGCATCGTGCTGGTGATCGCGGCCGAGGGCGTGCCGGTGCGGGACTACACCGAGGCCATGCTGACGGCGTTGAGCGCCGATCCTGCATTCGGACAGACCTACGTCGACGGCTTCCGCGCCAACATTCGCAGCGAAGAGTCGAACGTCCGGCAGGTGGCGGCGAAGGTCGCGCTCGGCGAGGCGGACGCGGGAATCGTGTATTCGTCAGACGTCACGCCGGACATCCGCGAGTCGGTGCTGCAGTTCGACATCCCGGACGCGTTCAACGTGATCGCCGAGTATCTGATTGCGGTAGTCGAGGGTACGGCGGATGGGGAACTGGCGCAGTCGTTCGTCGATACCGTGCGCTCAGACGCCGGGCAGGAGACGCTCGAACGGTGGGGTTTTGTGCGCGGCGTGCCGGAGCGCCAATGCCGGTATCTGCTGTTCATTCCGGTGTGCTGGTAGCCGATGCGTTGGGGGCAGTTTGGGGTTTACGGTGCGGCCAGCCTTGCGCTCGGATTCCTGACGATCCCGATCTTGGCGCTGGTGCTGCGCGGTGTGCAGGAACAAGCGTGGGTTGGCGTGCCGCTGGACGTGCTGCCGCCGGCGGTCGGCTTGAGCTTCGCCACAACCGGCGCATCCCTGCTGCTGACGCTCGCGTTCGGGACGCCGCTGGCGTATGTGCTTGCCCGCAGCCGGTTTCGCGCCAAGCGGTTCGTCAACGCGCTGGTCGAGCTGCCGATCGTGCTGCCGCCGGCGGTCGCCGGGCTTGCGCTGCTCATCACCTTTGGCCGGCGCGGGGTGATCGGCGGGGTGCTGGACGACGCGGGAATCACGATTGTGTTTACGACCGCCGCGGTGGTGCTGGCGCAGTGCTTTGTCGCCGCGCCGCTGTATATCCGCGCCGCGCAGGTCGGCTTCATGAGCGTGCCGAAGGAGATCGAGGACGCGGCGCGCGTGGACGGCGCGGACGGATTGATGCTGTTCCGGCTAATCACGCTGCCATTGGCGCGGCGCGCGATCGCGGCCGGGCTGGTGCTCAGTTGGGCGCGCGCGTTGGGCGAATTCGGCGCGACGCTGCTGTTCGCCGGCAGCTTGCAGGGCCGCACACAGACCATGCCGTTGTTGATCTACAACATCATCGAGCGGGACATCGACGCCGCGATCTGGACGGGCCTCATTCTGATCGGCTTGGCGCTGCTGGCGTTGGCCGCCTCGCAGTGGCTGTCCCCGCGTGAGCGCGACGACTCTCTCAGCTATGGGATGTTGTAGGTAGTGGTCAGTGGTCAGGGGTCAGTAGGCAGGGGTCAGGGGTCAGTGGGCAGGGAGGTAGTGGTCAGTAGGCAGGGGTCAGGGGATAGGAGGCAGGAGGCAGTTATCCGCTGCGCAGCGCGCGGTGACAGCTCCGCCGCTCCAGACGTGCGGTATTCCCCAAACCCTGCCCCCTGACAACTAATCTCTGATCCCTGATCCCTAACCCCCGATCCCTGACCACTGCCCCCTGACAACTGCCCCCTGACAACTAATCCCTGATCCCTGACCACTGCCCCCTGATAACTGATCCCTGACCCCTGCCCCCTGACAATGCTCCCCTAGAACTCCACCCCGAACTGCCGGGCGAAGAAGGTGAACTGATCGGCGACCGAGTCGAGAATGAACGCCAGCGGCTTGCCGATGCCGTGTCCAACGCGCGTCTCGACATGCAGCAGGATCGGCGCGTCGCTGCCTTGCGCCGCTTGCATCGCCGCCGCGAACTTGTACGCGTGCGCCGGCACAACGCGGTCGTCGTGCGATCCGGTCGTGATCAGCGTGGGTGGATAATGAACGCCCGGCTTGATGTTATGCAGCGGTGAATACGCCTTCAGCCACGCATACTGCTCCGGGTCTTCACTGCTGCCGTACTCGCCGATCCACAACCGGCCGATCGTGAAATACTGGTAGCGCAGCATGTCGGTGAGCGGGACGGCCACGACCGCCGCGCCGTAAAGATCGGGGCGCTGAGTGATCGCCGCGCTGGTGAGCAGGCCGCCGTTGCTGCCACCCTGAATGCCGAGCCGCGACCGGTGCGTGACGCCGTTGGCCTCAAGCCATTCGGCGGCCGCGTGCAGATCGTCGAACACCACCTGCTTCTTGGCGAGCATACCGGCCCTGTGCCACTCCTCGCCGTATTCGCCGCCGCCGCGCAGGTTGGGAACGGCCACCACGCCGCCGAGTTCGAGCCACGCCATCCACGGCGCGCCCTGCACCCCGAACGACGGCATGACCGGCACGGCAAACCCGCCGTAGGCCGTCATGTAGACCGGCGCGCGTCCATCCAGCGGCACGTCGGCGCGATGAACGATGAACATCGGAATGTTCGTGCCGTCCTTGCTCGGATAGAAAACCTGATCGACCAGAATGGACGACGGGTCGAAATCCAACTTGGGCGGGCGGAAGGGACTCACGCCGCCATCCGGCACGCCGATGCGGAACACGGTCGGCGGGTAGGCGAACGACTCGAAGCGGATGTAGAAGTCGGCGCGGTCGGCCTCGCCGAAGCTGTGCATGCCGATGGTGCCCAGCGTTGGCAGATCGACCGAGCGCGCATGCTGGCCGTCGAGGGTGTAGTAGTCGATGCGGCTGGTCACGTCCTTGAGGCTGAGGACGACCAGATGCCCGTTACACAGCGCCGCGCCCCCGAAGTAACCGGACACTACGCCGTCGCCTTCGGGGATCACCTCGTGCATCTCGCCCGGTGCGTCGAGGTCGATGTAAACGACACGCCCGCGCGGCGCGCCGTGCTGTGTCACGATGTAGAAGCGCGTGCCGATATTGCCGGAGAAGGCGCTGGCTTGTGAATCGTCGTCGATCAGCTTCACCACCTCGCCGGGACGGTCGAGCGGAAGCACCCAAATCCGGCTGCCGTTCAGGTCTTTCCACGTGTTGAGCACGATGTACTTCCGGTCATCGGTCAACAGCGGGACGTGGTTGAGTTCGGGACGGTCGGGCGTCTCGAAGATCAGCGTGTCGTCGGACTGCGGCGTACCGATCCGGTGCAGCCATACTTGGCTGAACTGCATATCGCTGCCGCTCTTCTCAGGGTAGCGGGCATAGTAGAACGCGCTGCCGTCCTCAAGCCAGCCGATCGGCGTATAGCGCGTGCGTTCGAGCACGTCCGGCAGGTTCTCTCCGGTGGCGACATTGAGGACACGCACCACGTTCCAATCTGAGCCGCCATCCGCGATGGCATACGCCATCAGCGCGCCGTCCGGGCTGGGCTTGAAGATCGGGACAGCCACCGTGCCGTCTGTGCTCAGCGTATTGACATCGAGCACGATGCGCGCTTCGCCGGTCGACTCGTCCAGCATGACGATCTTGGGCTGCGAGGTCGTGCCGTCGTTCTCAAAGAAGAACAGCTTGCCCGCGGCCATGATCGGCGGCGTGACCTTGTTGAACTTGGCGAGCGTGTTCAGGCGCTGGCGCAGGTGAATCCAGCGCGGATCATCGCGCAGGATCGACTCGGTGATGGCGGTCTGCGCCTCTGCCCAGCCGAGCACTTCCGGCGACTGCATCTCCTCAAGCCAGCGGTACGGATCGGGGACGGTTTCTCCGTGATAGGTGTCGACGTGGTCGGTCGTGCGGGATGCGGGATAGTCGATGCGGGGCATAGTCTCTCCATTCATTGACCGAGTGAATGCCGGGGCTGCCCCATGGCGGCCCCGGGCGACAGACAAGTGTAACCTTGCGCGACGTCGGATGCGAGACGACGCGGATTACTCCGATCGCGCACAGGCGGCGTGGATGCGCGCGCGCGCCGCGGCCGTCAGGTGGATGCCCTGCGGATCGCGCCCGAAGGCGAGCCGCTTGGCCCATGACGTCGGGATGTCGCGCAGCGCCGCCGCGTCGAGGTTGGCCGAACGCAGCACGTCGAAGCCAGCATCCGCGAGATTGTCCCGCATTTGACACGCGCCGTCGAACAGCGACCGTCCCGCCTGCGCCAGCGCGCCGCCGTTGAGCAGCACGTCGATTCGCGCACCGGGCAGGCAGGCCGCGGCCAACCCGCCGATCACGGACGATCTGGTGGTGAGCAGGCCGTCGAGCAGGCTGCCCCACGGGAAGTTGACCGTGACGCGCGCCGCCGTGCCGCGCAGCATCACGGGCAGGTTCCCGGCGTTCGCGATGATGAACAGCGCGTTGGCGGGTGTATTACGCGAACGACTGACGAGGTTCTCGCGGCACGCGTCCAGCCCGATCACGAGCCACTGCGGATTCGCCTGCGCGAGGTGGATAGCGTAGCGCCCGTCACCGGTGCCAATGTCGAGATGAATCGCTTCACAGGCGTTCACGCGCTGCGCGAATGCTGCGGCGCTCAGAATCGCCGTGCGTTTGCCTTGCATGATCTCCATACGGGGGTCTCCTCTGCGGTCTTGTCGGATGAAAGCGGACAGAGACGGCAGAGGAGGTGGCGCACGAGCAGCACCGAACGCCTCAGGGCCGGCGCGAAGTCAAGCGCCGTCGAGGTCGTCGGGGGTAGGTTTCTTGTGGGTGGGGAGGAACGCCAAGTAAGCCCGGAGTTGAGCCGGCGCGGGGCGTTCGTCGGGGGTGGCGCTAGCGAACGACTAGCAGGGTGGGCGGGCGAAAGTGTGCACGCCGGTTGACTTTCTAGGTCACGCAGACCGTGTTGGCCGATACCCACCAGTATATCCGGTGCTTCGGCATCCGCGCCTCCGTTTACTGGGGAATGCTATTGCCGCAAGTTGTGACCGGGAATCAAAACCGGCCCATGCGCTGCACGGGCCGGTGTCTGTTGAAGCAGAAGCGCGGCCTAGCGCCAAGCGCGGGCCATCGCGCCGGCCGTCGAGGCGCTGCTGGTGAGGCTGTTGAGGAATTCCTCGTTGCTGTCGTACTGGCGCAGCGTCTGCAAGAGCTGTTCGGTGGCCCCTGCCTGACCGACTGTTTCATCCTCGGCCAAGTGCGACCACATGCGGCGCAGCAGGTACACGCGCTGAAGCACGTCCGGCCCCAGCAGCAGTTCTTCGCGGCGGGTGGAGGACTGCTCGACGTCGAAGGCCGGGAACACGCGGCGCTCTTGCAGCTTGCGGCTGAGATGCAGCTCCATGTTGCCGGTGCCTTTGAATTCTTCGTAGATCAAGTCGTCCATCTTGCTGCCGGTGTTGACCAGACAGGTCGCCACGATGGTGAGCGAGCCGCCTTCCTCAACGTTGCGGGCCGCGCCGAAGAATCGCTTAGGCGGCTGAATTGCCATCGGGTCGAGGCCGCCGGAGAGCGTGCGCCCGCTGGTCGGGACGACGAGGTTGTAGGCGCGGGCGAGGCGCGTGATCGAGTCGACCAGCAGCACCACATCCTTCTTGCCTTCGACCAGCCGCTTGGCGCGTTCGAGCGCCATCTCGGCGACCTGTACGTGATGATGCACGGGGTCGTCGAACGTCGACGCGACGACCTCGGCATCGACCGAGCGATCCATGTCGGTGACTTCTTCAGGCCGTTCGCCGATCAGCACCATCATCAGATGGACGTCAGGGTAGTTACGACTGATGGCATTGGCGATTTCTTTGAGGATGGTGGTCTTGCCGGCCTTGGGCGGCGAGACGATCAGCCCGCGCTGCCCGCGGCCGATGGGGGCGATCAGGTTGAGCAGGCGGGTGGAGAGGATGCGCGGCGAGGTTTCGAGGTCGAAGCGGACTTCAGGGAAGATCGGCGTCAGATCCTCGAAATTGGGCCGCACCTTGTTCTCGTCTGGCGCGATGCCGTTGACCGCGTCGACCCGCAGCAGGCCGTGATACTTCTCGTTGTCTTTCGGAGGTCGCACCTGCCCGATGACCATATCGCCGGTGCGCAGGTTGAACCGCTTGATCTGCGCCTGCGCGACGTAGATGTCGTTCGGCCCCGGAAGATACTTGTCAGCACGCAGGAATCCCACCCCGTCATGCGTGATTTCGAGCACGCCGCCGCGCAGCTTGAGGCCGCGGCGTTCGGCGTCGGCGCGCATGAGCTGCAGGATCAGATCCGGCTTCTTGAGCCGGCTGTATCGCTGTATGCCCGCATCGCGTGCCTGCTGGCGGAGTTCATCTAGCGTGAGTTGTTCGAGTTGTGCAATATCCATCGTTCCGTCCGGAGGAGTCGCGGCGGGCTGCTAAAGTGGGCGATCAGAGATGCGTGATCTATGCCAAAATTGGGCAGTAACGCATATACGATCCGGTCAAAAGGGTATCCTGCGCGCGATGAGCAGCAGTGCGCCGCAACGCGCAGTGAGGCGGGGAAACCCGGCTCCGAAGGTGTAGTCAGGCAGAATCTACCTTGACTGAGCGGAATATAGCAGATTCCGCTAGCGGCGTCAAACGTCAGCCTTAATGCTTGAAGAACGGTGGGTCAATCCTCTACCGCTGTGGATGGGGGCGGCTGTGTGGCTTCGGCCAAGCTGCGCTCGACGGCGTCCATTGACTTTCCGGCTAGGAGCTGCTTGGCCGCGTCGTGATAGGGCAGCGCCTCGTCAGGAGACGCGCCGCCGAACTGATCGCCGAACTGCTGGAACATCTGGCCGACCTGCTTGGACTCGCCCGATTCAAACACGTTGAGCATTTCGTTGGACGATAGTTTGGTGAAGTCACGGCTGGAACGCGGGATCGAAACGCCAGAGATCAGGCGGCTGAGCGACATGCTTCCGCATGATGGGCAGGACGGTGTGAGGGCATCGTATTCGGCGTAGGTGGCGACCGTCACGGTGAAGCGCGTGCGGCAGTCTTTGCAGCGGAAGTCGTAGTCGTGCATGGCGTCCAATGAAGAGTGACCGGGATATGCGCCCGAGTATAGCGCGGCTGTGTTAGACGGAGATTGGCGTGACCAACGCCGGGATTAGCGCCGGCGCGGGCGCACGCGCAGGGCGATCAAGCCGAGCACGAGGCCAGCGGCGATGAGAACGATCCCGGCGATGGGCGTCTGCTGCGGGGCGGCGACGGTTTGCAGCTCAGGCGCCCTGAGGTCAGGCTGAAGCGGCGGCGCTACCGCAACGGTGGTTGCCGCGATGGTCGCTGCTGCGGTGGTCTTCGCGGCGGTCGCGGTTGACATCGGCAGCGGCGTACTTGCCGGCGCTGTGGGTTCCAGTTCGACGGCGGTCACATCGAGAACACCCGGCGACTGCGCGGCGCTGGCGGGCAGCGTATCGGCTGGAATCTCGGCGGTGAGCATCAGCGCAGGCGCCCCCGCCCCCTCACTTGCGCTGGGTGCTGCGAAGGTGAAACTGGTGGGCGCGTCGGGGAACGCAGCAGTCACCGTCCCCATCGGCTCGACGGCGCGCGCAATCATCGGGGATTCGGCATATCCGGCTCCGTCCGCGGCTTCCTCGCTCTCGGCGAGATCATCCGCGGCTTGCCGTTCCAACGCCATCTCGCCCGGTTCTTGCTGCGACTCGTCGGTACTCTCCATCGCCGCATCCGCGAATGTGTCGCGGTCTTCGCCCTCGCTAAGCTCAACCGTCGCCGTCGCGATGATCTCGGTGTTCCGCAGGGCGACGACGGGCGCAGTCGTCGGCTGAACTGCGGAAGGGCGCAGCAGCGTGATCGCGCCAGCCACGACGAGCACGAACGAGGCCGCCGCAGCTGCCAAGTTCGGCGCGTAGCGGAAGACTCGCTGACGGAAGGTGGGGCGCAGCGGGGGATAGCGTGTCGGCTCGGTGCGCGAGACGGGCTGCTCTTCGCCGAGCATCGCTGGGGTCAGGCGCAGGTCGCGCAAGGCGACCAGCGTCGGCAGGCCCTTCACCAGCTCGACCATCCGCCGCAGCGCCGCAAGCTCGGAAGCGAATTCCGCGTCGGTCTCTAGGCGGCCCTCAATCTCACGGCGTTCGTCGTTGGAGACCGCGCCGTCGAGATAGGCTGAGAGGAGATCGTAGTCGCGGTTAGAAAGCGGCATGATAATCGTCAATCCGTACGTTGTTAGGAGTCAAGACGCCGGGGCGCATCGAAAAGTTCCCGTTTACCTTCGAGGCAGCGGCGCATCCCAAGCCGGGCGCGGCTCAGGCGGGATTTCACCGTGCCGAGCTGCACGTCGTTGGCTTCGGCGATCTCCTGATAGCTGTAGTCCTGCATGTCGAACATCACGAGCGTGAGGCGCTGATCGGCGGGCAGTGTTTGCAGGCAGTCTTGAATCACCTGCTGCGTATCGCGCTGTTCAGCGACATCTTCGGGCAGCGCGTCATCGCTGGCGAGGGGCGGGCCGTCGTCATACTCGGCGCCCGGCAGATCGTCGATCCCTGTCGCGGGCCGGCGCTTGTCGTAACGAATCTGATCGTACGCCGTGTTGGTGACGATCCGCAGCAGCCACGCCTTGAAGCTGCCGCCCCGGTATTCGCGGATTTTGCGATAGGCGCTGATGAACGCATCTTGGGCGGCATCTGCCGCGGCGAACGGTTCGCCCAACAAGCGGTACGCCACGGTATACGCGATGTTCTGGTAACGTGTGACAAGGCCGTTGAACGACTCAAGATCCCCGCGTTGGGCGGCGAGGATCAACGGAAGGTCGTCCGGCGGCGGAGAACTGGAGGGCATACGAAACGCATCGCTTCCGGTGCAAGACGATCGCGGGCGCAGCGACGCCCGCTTCGGCTCCTATCATAGCGCCGAATTGCGGCTTCGGGGTACTGCGGCGGGTGGACGGCGGGCATTGACGTATGATTCGGCATGCAAGTATACTGGTCGATACGCCGGAGTGGTGGAATGGCAGACACGAACGACTCAAACTCGTTTGCCGAAAGGCGTGTGGGTTCGACTCCCACCTCCGGCAACCTGATGAGCCTGCGATCTACGCAGGCTTTTTTCGTTCGTGCGGCCGTCAGCGCGGGTTCAAGATCGCATCGACGGTCAGCGTGTGCTGCGTGCTGGACGCCGGGTCGCCGCTGCCTTGCAGCTCGACCATGAACGACAGCGACGAACGCGAGCCGAGCTGGTCGAACTCGACGATCCGGTAGGTCACCAACTGGGGGCCGTCGAACAGCGACACCACGGCGCGGATTGACCGCACTTGGGCGAGATAGCGGTTGAAGACCGTCACGCTGATGCGGCGGCGTCCGTCCACGGGTTGCAGCTCGCGCGTCTCGGCATCGAGGATCACCGCGCCGGCCGAGGGCGGACGGGTTTGGGCGACCGAGAACAGCACCGGCCCAGACACGGCCGCGGCGAGCTGTACATGAAACGGCGCGGCTTGGCCGGTTGTCAGCATGCGTGGAGCCAGCGCTACCCGCAGTGTATCGACGACCTGCTCGCCCTCGAAAACGGCGGCGGCGATCTCAATCGGGCCGACGGGTTGGCCGGACACGACTCGAACGACGCCCATGCAGGCAAGTCCGACGCCGCTCGAATCGCTGCAGTGTGCGCTTTCGATACGGACGGCCGGGTCAGACTCGTCTGCTGGACGCGAGATCAACGCCTCGACAGTCGGGCGCGGGGTGATGGGCGGCCCGGACGTGCTCTGGCGGATAATCAGCGTTGGGGTCGGAGTCGGCGTCACGACGAGGGTCGCCACCGGGCTGGCGTCTGAGCATGCGACAACGAGGACGCTGATGAACGCGATCCATGCCGCTTGTCGCCACCCCCAGAAACCCACGGGCCAATAACCCTCAATTTCCCAAAAATTGCGAGAGTTATCCCACAGTATAGCGCGACTCGACCTCATCGTGTGTGTTGATTCCCGGTATACTGGCGGCGTCTGATGACGTGCCAAAGGACAGAACATGGCGGATGAATCGGCGTTGGAGGTTGGCCGGCGGTTGACGGCACAAGGCGCTACCGTCGCGACGGCCGAAAGCTGCACGGGCGGGCTGATCGCGCACCGGCTGACCAACATCCCCGGCAGTTCAGCGTATGTGCTGGGCGGAGTGGTGGCGTATAGCAACGCGGCCAAGCACGCGCTGCTCGGCGTTGATGAGGCGGTGCTGGCCGAACACGGCGCGGTGAGCGCGCCGGTGGCGGAGCAGATGGCGCGCGGCGCACAGCTGGCCTTCGGGGCGACGTATGCGGTCTCGGTGACCGGGATCGCCGGGCCGGGCGGCGGCTCTGCGGACAAGCCGGTAGGCCTGACGTATATCGGGGTTGCGGGGCCGGCCGGTGTGACCGTCGAACGGCATATCTGGGCCGGTGACCGCGAGCAGAACAAGGCGCACAGCGCGGACGCCGCTTTGGCGCTGCTGCTCAAGGTGATGACGTGAGGCGACTGCTGCTGCTGATTGCGGCGGGGCTGGCGCTGACGGCGTGCATGACCGACCCCAGCGCGGAGCAAACGGCGCAGGTTGTCGGGGGCACGCTGGACGTCGAATTGGCGGCGGCGCGCGCGTCCGCGACATTCGAGGCTGACCGGCGGATGATTACGCAGTCGGCGGCGGAAGGCCGGGCGACGCAGATCGCCCGCCAGCGCGGACAGATCGTCGGCACGCTGGTCGAGTTGGGGTATCCGGCGCCTGATCTTTCGCTTATCACGCCGGCGACGCCCAATCCCGACGCTGCCCAGCCGTTGTTCACGCCGACGGTCGACGTTCGTGATGCGCCGGCGGGCGGGATCACGCGGCTGCCGCCGACGACCGATCCGAACATCACGCCGACGCCCACCGCTGCCCCCGTGACCGCAGCGCCGACCCTCGATCCGAACGGGCCGCGTCTGGAGGGAATCGTGACGGCGGCCGGTGTCGGGGATGACGACTGCGCGGCCGGCACGACGTCCGAGTTTAGCCCGACATCCACGGAGATCTACGTCGTCGCCACCGGCTTCAACATCGCGGCAGGGACGACGATCCAATCCAATTGGCTGCGTGGGGACGCGCCGTTGACGAGCTTCGAGTTCGCGCCCGGCAGCGCGGTCAACGGGGCGTGCATCTGGTTCTTTGCGAATCAGTCGGACTTCGCGTTCGAGACCGGGACGTACCGGATCGACCTGCTGATCGGCGGGGCGCTGGCGGGAAGCGTGACGTTTGAGGTGCGCTAATCGCGCGCGAGGGGCAAGCGGAAGCCGAACTCGCTGCCTTCGCCGACCGTGCTTTCGACGAACACCGAGCCTTGATGTTCTTCTACGATACTGGTGACGAGGCTGAGGCCAAGGCCAAAGCCGCCAGACGTCGATTTGGCGCGCCGGCTGCCGGTGCTGTAGAACGGCACGAACACGCTGTCGAGCTGCTCGGCAGGGATTCCGATGCCGGTGTCCTTCACGCGGTATTCCATCGTGCTGTCGCTGAAGGTCAAGGAGACCGTCACTGTGCCTTCCGGCAGCGTGAACTTGAGCGCGTTGGTGACGAGGTTTTCCATGGCGCGTTGAAGTAGGAACGCATCACCCATAACGAACGCGTCCGTGTGCGAGTCGAGGTGCGCCACAAGCGTGATATTCTTCTGGTCGGCGCCGTCCATGCAGTCCTCGACCGCGGTTTGCGCCAGCGCGACGACCGCCACTGGCTCGTATAGTTCGCGCGGGGAGTGGCGGATGCGTTCCAGCCGCAGCAGGCTTTCGAGCAGCTTATCCATCGAGCTGGTGGCGTTGATGATGCCGTTGACGAACCGCAGCAGCATGGCGTTGTCGGCGACGTCCATCTGCATCAAGTGGGCGTAGCCGATAATCTGCGCGAGTGGTGTCCGTAGGTCGTGTGTGACGAGCCGCAGCATGCGGTCGCGGTAGGCTTCGACCTCGCGCTCGGCCAAATCCAGCTCGCGGTCGCGCAGCAGGCTGCCGAGCAGGCGCGCCGTGACGTGCAGAATAGGATGATCTTGCCGTTCGCCGGTGCTGTCCTCAGTGAAGCGCAGGGTCAGGGCGCCGAGTGGACGGCCGCGGTGGTTGAGGGATAACGTGCGCACAGGGCCATGTCCGGGATCTGTGCCGGCCTGCCACATCTCCCCGCCCCCGGACTTCACGCTGGCGTGCAGAAGGCCGAAGTCATGCAGCAGCAGATCGAGGATGCTTTCGATTGCGCGTTCGGTTACAGGCTCGGAGGCGAGGCGGGCGACCTCGGCCAAGTACCCTGTATCCTTTTCTGTCGGCGTCATCTGCTGTAAATCCACTCGCGACGGTTCCTGACTATTCTAGTGCCGAACTCCCGTTTACGAGCCACTGTCTGCCTGACTCCCGCCATCCTGAGCGTTCGAGTCGCTCGTGTCACCCATCTGGGACGCGACCTGAGCCACGGTGTGATGGGTGCGAAACAAGCTGTAGAACCCCGGGCGCCCGTTGAGCGCGTTCAACACGTTTTCGCGCTCCATGATCGAGAACCACAGATCGTGATCCCACATGGGCGCTGCTTCACGGGCAGCCGCTACTGAGATTAACACGTCGCGCCGATAGAGCGCCAACAGCAGGCGAATGAACGCGTCGCGCTCCGTCAACACGGTTGTGACCAGCTCGGAGTCGAGGATCAATGAAATGCCTTTGGTGTTGTAAAGACTCTGCGGGTTCGGATACTCCGCGACCGCTACCGCCTCGTGATAGATGAGGTATTCGACAGCGCTTTGAAATGTCATGCCGATGTCGTAGGGCCGCAGGCGTTGATGCAGGCTGCCGAGCGGACACCACTCGAAGCGGCGGTAGCTGGTGAACTGCTCGACGCTGACGATAATTCGCCGCAGCATTGACGCGGTGCCGGGGCTTTCGGCGGTTAGCTCACGCAGGTTGAGTTCGAGCGGCACCGGCGTGGCGCGCAGCGTAGAATCGCCCTCCTGCGCATCAGCGTCCAGCGGCCGCGGCGGAACAGCGAGGCTATCCGTCGATGCGCGCGCGGCCGGCGTCGGCATGCGAATCACCGGCACGAGGTCTTCGGGGTTGAGGTGATGCGGCGTCAGCTCGCGGACAAGCAGCCCCTCGCGCACGAGAAAGTCGATCCAATGCGACCGCCACTGATCGTCACGATTGAGGCCGGGGCGCTCCAGCTCGCGATCCATCGCCAACCCTTTGAGCAGGAAACCGTAGTTGACGTAGTTCCAGCTTCGCGTTTGCAGTGTGTTGGCGACGCGCAGGGTGACGCGGTCGCGGATCAGGCGCGTCTTGTCGACGATCGGGTGGCTGTCGTTGAGCGCCAGCGTGCCGGACGTATCGACCTGACGCAGGATCCCCAGCGAGATCGCCTGTGCGATCAAGTCCTCGCCGCGCTGATCGGTCAGGACGGCGTTGGTCGCCAGCAGTTGATCGAGCAGCGCGCGGTCTTTGACGGTGCGCGCGGTCGTCCCCGCGGTCAACCGGTCGAACTGCACGATCAGGCTTGACCACTGCGACGGCGCGAACGTCTCGACCGGCTCTTCTGGCGCGGCCGCCGCCACCGCGCGGCTGGCGTAGGTTTCGAGGTTGGTGAATTCGTCGATGTACTCGACCAGCAGGTTCGGGTTGGCGCTCAACTGGCGGCTGAGCGCGCCATGCACGCCCCAGATAATCACCGACTTGCCCCGGCTGGCGAGCGTGTTGACGACCTCGTTGAAGTCGCGGTCGCCGGTCGCCAAGATGTAGACATCGGCGGCCCCGGAGCTGGTGGAATGGGTGAGCACGTCATTGGCGATCTTGACGTCGGCGCTGTTCTTGCCGGGCAGGTGGTACACCGGGTCGATATTGGCGAACGCCAAGCGGCTTTGGGCTTCCGCCGTGACGTCGTTGCCGGCGGTATCGATCAGCGGCGGGAGCGCGCCACGGTTGCCCCACGGCGCGTAGGCGGCCATCTTGGTCACGTTGCCGTGCGCCCGCGCCTGCCGGACGAACGCCGCAATCAGGCGGTCGAGGTTGACCAGAAACGACTGCTGCGACAGGCTGATGGCGATGTTCTCGAAGTCGATGTACAGCGCGACGTTGCGGCTTTCGATGCCGAGCAGCTCGCCCAAGTCTTGGAAGATCGCGCCATCGTCGAGGTCGTCCTCGGTGAGCACGTTGTCGAGGCCCCACAGGCGCGTGCGGGCGCTGCGGGTCATCTTGACGCGGCGCGAGAGCTGCATCAACTCGTTGCCGACGGTGACGAGGATCAGCTCGGTGACGGGTTCGCTGTCGAAGGCGAAGTAGTGCATTTGCAGCGCGTCGACCAGTTGATCGTGCGCCGGCACATCGAACAGCTCGAAGCGTGCGTTGCGGAACACCTGCTCAAGCAGGGTATCGTCGCGCCGGCGGTGTTCGTCCCAATCGGCAGCGGCAATCGCGCGAAGCTGTTCGGACGGCACGCCCGCGGCGAGCGCGGCGCGCCCTCGCATGGCAACCGCCATCTCTTGCAGATCAACGTTGAAGCTTCGATCTTTGAACTGCTTGAGGAGGCGATCCAAATCGACGATCAGGTAGGCAGCCATAAATCATAATCCAAAAAATGCTGATGCCAGTCAGACAGTTCTCAGCCTATCCACCAGCATACTGAACGGATTGAATGTGGAGATTGCACTTATTGACTCAACGGTATTGAGTTGTGCAGAAATTCTCAATTGTCAAAAGTGACGAAATTGACCCCTCGGCGTCGCGCTGATGATTCTAAAGTATAGTGCAACTCGGTCAAATCCATACCAAACCGCGGCGGATTATAACAATAATCACATCGAGGTCATTATGGCCCCAAAACGATCGGATTGCATAGCCTATTCTTGGCGGCGGCCGTGGAGCTTGCCCGACCGCAGGCGGCGTTCGATGCGCGCGGGACGCCAAACTGTCTCCTGATAACGCGCGTGTCGTCTGCTACACTTGCGGCAGTTCAACCAGCTACGTACAGGATGACTCATGCGACTGGGCATCATCGGCCTGCCGAACAGCGGCAAGACCACGATCTTCAACGCGCTCACCGGCCAAGACCTCGAGACCGCCGCCGTCAGCAGCGGCCAGTTCGAAGTGCATACCGCCGTCGTCAATGTGCCGGACGCGCGCATCGACAAACTGACCGCGATGTACAACCCGAAGAAGACGATCTATGCGACGATCACGTTTGCGGACATCGCCGGCATGGACAAAGGCATCTCGGAAGGCGGCCTGAAGGGGCAGTTTCGTAACGAACTACAGCAGGTCGACGGGCTGGTGCATGTGATCCGCGCGTTCGAGTCGGCCAGCGTGCCGCATCCATACGAGACCGTCGATCCGCAGCGTGACCTGAACATCATCGACGGCGAGTTCATCATCAGCGACTTAATCAGCGTCGAGAACCGTTTGCAGAAATTGAACGACGAGCTGCGCATCAAGGGCAAGAAAGCCGAAGGCGAGGTCGGCCCGCAGATCGAGCTAATGAACCGGCTCAAGGCTGCGCTGGAAGAGGAGACCCCCTTGCGCGACCTCGACCTGACTGCCGACGAGGTCAAGTCGCTGCGTGGGTACGGATTCCTGTCGCTCAAGCCGGTTATTCTGGTGTTCAACGCCGGCGACGGTCAGCAGGTTGATCCGGCGCTGCTCGACTATCCGCACAAGAACGCATACGCGACCGTGCTGCAAGGCAAGCTCGAAGCCGAGATCGCGCAGTTGGACGCAGAGGGCGCGGAGATGTTCATGGCTGAGTTCGGCATCACCGAACGCAGCGCCGCGAAGGTGATCCGCCTGAGCTATGAGCTGATGCGCATTCAGTCATTCTTCACGGTGGGTGAGGACGAGGTGCGGGCGTGGTCGGTGGCGGTCGGCGCAACCGCGCCCGAGGCCGCCGGCACGATCCACTCCGACTTGCAGCGCGGGTTCATTCGCGCCGAAGTCATGGCCTACGCCGACCTGATCGCCGCGGGGAGCGAAGCCGCGATCAAGGCCGCCGGCAAGTTCCGGCTTGAAGGTAAGGAGTATGTTGTCAAGGACGGCGACATCCTCAACATCCGGTTCAGCCCGGCCAAGTGACCCGTCATGCGCTTCGCGATCCTGACCGGAAGTTTCTACCCGGAACCCGGCGGACTGTCGACGTTTCTGCATTACTTTCTGCCTGAAGCCCAAGCCGCCGGCCATGACGTGGCGCTGGTGACGTTCGGTGAGCCGCTGCCGGAGGACGCTGCGCGCGGCTATCCGGTCACTCGCATCTCGCGGTCGGCCGGATTTCTACGGCGTATCGTGCGCTACGCCCAATCAGCGCGGCGCATCGCGCGCCGGGCCGATACGGTGTTCGTCATGGGGTTCGCCGTGCTGCTGACCCCGGCGCTCGGCCGGACTCCACGCCGCATTGTGATGAAGATCGTCGGCGATTGGTCGTGGGAGATGGCCCGCCGGCGCGGTTTGACCACGCTCGGTCAGGTCGAGTTTCAGACGGCGCGCCACGCGCTGCCGCTGCGTATCCTGCGCGCGTATTATCTGTGGTGCGTCCGCCGCGCTGACCGGATCATCACGCCGAGCCAGCACCTTGCGCGGGTTATCACCGGGTGGGGTGTGCCGGCGGAGCGCGTGCAGGTGATCTACAACGCGGTGCCGGAAAGCGATCTACATACCGTCGACCGCGCCGCGCTGCGCGCCAAGCTCGGTCTGCCCGCCAGCGGTCGGCTGCTCGTGAGCGTCGCGCGGCTGACCCCGATCAAGGGCGTCCACACCGCGATTGAAGCGCTGGCGTATCTGCCGGCGGATGTCGCTCTGGTTGTCGTTGGCGAGGGGCCGCAGCAGGCCGAACTCGAACGCAGTGCGCCGCAGGGACGGGTGTTGTTCGTCGGCGCACAGACCCACGACCGCGTGCTGGAGTACATGCGCGCCGCGAACGTGTACGTGCTGTCGAGCGTGATCGAGGGCTTGAGCCACACGCTGCTCGAAGCGTTGAGCGTTGGGACGCCATCGGTGGCGTCGGCGGTGGGCGGCAATCCTGAGGTGATTCGGGATGGTGTGGACGGCCTGCTCGTCCCGCATTCCGATCCGAAGGCGCTGGCCGCGGCCGTTCAGCGGATTCTGGACGACGCACCGTTGGCGGAGCGCCTTGCCGCAGCGGCGTATCAACGGTCGCGGGCGTTCAACTGGGACGACGAAGTGCGGCAGGCGCTCGCTGTCCTGACGACCGCTGGTTGACCGTAGGCCGATCACGGTTGACGCTTACGGCACGCTCCGCTGATAATCGCAGCATGAAGACGCAACTTCGAGTCCTAGTCACGTTGTTCGTAACGCTGAGTTTGGCGGCCTGCACGCTGGGCGCTGCCGGTGACGTGCCGGTCACGGTCGTGGTGATTACCAACACCGCGCCAGCCGGTGAATCGAGCAGCGGTGTGCCGATCACGCCAGTTGTGCCGCCGACCGCCGCGCAGCTTGAGCCGACGTCGTCGCCTGAGCCGGTGGCGACCCCCATCGCTGATCCAGCGGCGGCGCTGGCTGCCGCCGACCGTGACGCGCACGACGGCTTCTACGAGCGCGCCAAACAGCGGTACAGCGCGCTGTTCACGGTGTCGCCTGAGGCGTCGGCGGGGTATGCCAAGATCGCGCTGCGCGAGGGGGATTTCGGCGGCGCGCTGACGGCGCTCAACTCGTGGCTGACGCTCAATCCAGACGATCCGCGCTCGGCTGATTCGTACTTCCTGCGCGGCGAGGCGAACCTCGGCGTCGGCCGCTGGACGACTGCCATCAACGATTACCGGCAGTATCTACGCCTGCGCCCCGGCGTCATCGACAGCTACGTCCATGAGCGCATCGGCGACGCGTTCTTCGCGCTCGACATGACGCCGGACACGCTCGCCAGCTATGACGCGGCGGTGGCCGCCATGCGCGCGCGTGTGCCCCTTGCGGCGCTGCGCGAACGGGCGGCGCAGATCTACCGCGCGGCGGGTCAGCCGGCGCACGCGGTCGCGATCTACGACGCGATCCTCGCCGACGCCCAGAATCACGCCTACCGCGCCGCGATCGAACACGAGGCCGGCGACGCCCTGCGCGCCAGTGGAGATGCTGCCGGGGCCGCCGTGCGGTATCAGCGTATCGTCGACACGTACACGGACGTGCCAGCCCATGCCGGCCCTGCGCTGGCCGCGCTGCTCGAAAGCGGCGTGAGCGTGAACGCCTATACGCGCGGCAAGGTGTACTACTATGCCGAGAACTACGCGGCGGCCATCGAGGCGTTCAACGCGTACACGACCTCGGTGACGCTCGACCAGATCCCCGCCGAACTGCATCTGTTCCTCGGCCGGGCTTACCGCGCGGCGGGCAACAGCGCGGCGGCGCGCGTCGCGTTCCGCACGATCGTCGAGCAGTACCCGACGCATGCGCTATTTGGCGAAGCCGTGCTGGAACTGGGCCGCACCGAGTTCCTCGCCGGCGACATCCCGGAGGCGATCCGGCAGTATCTGTCGATTGCGGAGACATATCCGAATCTGCCGGAAACAGCGGCCGAGGCATTGTGGCGCGCTGGCTATCTGTACAATGAGTCGGCGCAGTTCGCCGAAGCGCAGGACGTGTTCATCCGGCTGGCAGAACGCTATCCCGACAGCGAGCAGGCCGTCAGCGGGCTGGAGATCGCGGCGGCGGCAGCGCGGGTCAACGGAGATGCGACGTCTGCCGAGCAGCTTTACCGTCAGCTTGCCAGTGTTTCGACCAAGACGACGCGCGCCGAGGCCCTGTATGAAGCAGGTCGTCTCGCGCAGGCACGTAATGCTCCGGATGTCGCCCGCGACGCGTTCGCGCAAGCCGCGGCGGCGGACAGCGACAGTTACTACGCGGCCCGCGCCCGCGACGCGCTCGATGGACGCGCGATGTTCGAACCGCCGGCAAACTTGCAGCTCGTGACCGCCACCGACCCCGCCAGCATCGCCGAGGCCTCGGCATGGCTGAAGACGCAGCCCGGCGTCCCGCCCGAAACGGCCGTGGGCGAGCTTCCGCAAACCGTCGTCAACGACCCGCGTTGGACGCGCGGCCAAGCGTTGTGGGGCCTCGGTCTGTATGAGGACGCAGAGGCGGAAATCCTCGATCTGCTGGAGTCGGTGAAGGACGACCTCGCCACGAATTATGCGCTGGCGCTTGCGCTCAGCGAGATGGGCGTGTACTACCCGTCGCAGCAGGCGGCCGCCAACCTGATCGCCGCGGCGGGCGTTGGCACGCTGGACGTGCCGCGGTCGATTGCGCGTTTGCGCTTCCCGGCGCCGTATGCCGACCTTGTCGTGCAGCAGGCGACAGAGCGCGAGTTCAGCCCGCTGCTGCTGTTCGCGCTGATCCGGCACGAGAGCCTCTTCGACACGACGGCGACGGCAGCGGCAGGCGAGAAGGGGCTGACGCAGGTGATCCCCGACACGGGCGCGTACATCGCCGGACTGCTGGCGTGGCCGGACTACGAACACAGCGATCTGTTTCAGCCGCAGGCCGGCATCGCGTTCGGCGCGGCGTATCTCGATGAACAGCTCGACCGCTTCGATCAGGACGCGCTCGCTGCGCTGGCGGGCTACAACGCCGGCCCCGGACGGGCGATTGCGTGGCGTGAGGCGGCTGGCCCCGGTGACGACGCGTTCCTCAACGCCATCGCCATCGGCAGCACACGCCTGTACGTCCAGCGGATCTACACGTTTTTCACGATCTACCGCGCCTTGTACGGCGTATGACAACGCTAGCAATCCGCAAGTCATGGCGCGCATTAAGCAAATGTGAAGTATAGTATTGAGCAGTACCGGTCGATGGACTGCTGAAATCTATACGCATGACGAGCCTACTTGACCCCAACCGACTCAAGCGGCAGTACGCGTCAGACAAACTCGATCGAGACATCGTAGAAGCGCGGGAGAAGTATACCGTCCCGCCCACCGACTTTGTCTCTTGGGCGCTGAACAGCGTTCGCTGGCAGGGGAACGAGTCGGTGCTGGATGTCGGCTGTGGCTACGGGCAGTACTACGACAAGGTGATGGCGCGCATCCCGGACGGGTCGTACTACGGCGTCGATCTGTTCGCCGGCACGATGTCGAGTCACCCGGCACAGCGCAGCCGATTGGCGGTCGGCGATGCGGTGGCGCTTCCGTATCCATCTGGCGTGTTCGACGTCGTGATGGCGAATCACATGCTGTACCACGTCGCGGACATCGACAGCGCGCTGGTCGAAATCCGGCGTGTGCTCAAGCCCAACGGCGTGCTGATGGCGACGACCCACAGTGTGCAGACGATGCCGGAGGTGCGCTCACTGCTGCGCCGCGCGGTGATTATCCTGACTCAACAGCCGCCGTCGGCGGTGCGGATGCCGCTCACCGCCAGCGATCTGTTCGGCCTCGAAAACGGAACGCGGATGCTGTCGCGCCATTTTTATGCCGTCGCCCGTTCCGAACTGCCGACCACGATGATCTTCAGCACGGCTGAGCCGCTGATGCAGTACATGAATGCGCTGCGTGATATGATCGAGCTGTACCTGCCGCCGGATGTCAGTTGGGAGCTGGTGCTCGACGTGGTGAACGATCAGGTGGTGCAGCTGCTCAGCCAGTGGGGCGATCTGCCGATTTCACGCCTCGCTGGCGTGCTGGTCGCGAGCGATCACGGGGACTTCATCCATGACTTCCTTGCGCGCCGCGCTCAAGCGAGGGGCGAGGCCGTTTAGCCGGTGCGCCGCCGCGTACTGATCGCGCTTCCCATTCTCATCCTGATCGCAGGCGTTATGCTGATTGCTGCCCGGCTGAGCGCGCCGCCCGTCCGGCTTGCTCAACCTTCGGGCGCGCTGGCCTTCACGACACATCAGGGGAAGACGTGGGACATCGGCATGGTCGAACCAGACGGCACGACACATCGGGTCACGCCGGACGACGGCTTTCAGGACTACTTCGCCAGCTTCGACTTCGCCAGCGAACGGATCAACTTCCTCTCGAATCGGATGTCTGCCGGCGCGTTGGGGCCGACGCAAGTTCAGCCCGACGGCGCAGGACTGCGCACGCTCGATATCCTCAGCGCGGTGACGACGCTGGTATTCGAGGGACGGCTCGACTGGGATCCGGCCTTCGCGCCCGGTGGATCGGCGCTGGCGTGGGCCTCACTGCGCGACCTCAATCTCGAAATCTACGTTGATACCGACCCGGCCAGTGATACGGATTCACCCGTGCGCCTCACGTCGACCGGCGCGCGCGACTGGTTCCATAGTTGGTCGCCTGACGGACAATGGATCGCCTTTGCCAGCGACCGCGCCGGCAGTGAGGATATCTACCTCGTGCATCCGGACGGGACGGGCCTCACACAGGTCACTGCGAACGCCGCCAGCGACATCCTCCCGGTGTGGACGCTTGACGGCGGCCGACTGCTGTTCGTCAGCGAACGGGGCGGGCTGTTGAGCGATGGACACCTCGCGCTGTACGCGATTGACACGGCCGACGCGGTCGCCGGGCGCGCCGAGGACGCCGTCGTGCCGCTCGAACCGGCTGACGGGCTGGAAGCCGACCCGACGTACTCCGCCGACGGTAAGCAGGTGGCGGTGATGCGGCGTCAGGAAGGGGAGTGGCGCATTGTGGTTATGGATGTTTCGGAACGTGGCGAGCCGATGCGCGAGTCGGCGCGGGTGCTGACCCGTGGCGGAGACGCGCTGTTCCCGGTGTGGCGTCCGTAGCAAGCCCTCGCGTATCAGCGTATTCAACGGAGGATAGACGATGTCTCTCGACGGTAAGGTCGTGATGGTGACGGGCGGCGGCGGGAACCTCGGACGTGGGGTGGCGGCGGTGTTTTCCGGGTATGGCGCGCGGTTGGCGCTGGTCGACTTGCAGGCTGACCGCGTTAACCAGATCGCGGCGGCCCTGCCCGGCGGTGTCGAGTCGCATGCGGGTTTTGGCGGCGACCTCTCGACGCCTGAGGGCGTACAGGCGGTGATTGACGCGGTGCTGAGCCGGTTTGGACGCATCGACGCGCTGGTGCATACAGTCGGCGGGTTCTCGGCCGGCAACCCCGTCCATCAAGAGTCGCTCGACGTGCTTGACGGCATGATCAACCTCAATGTTCGGCCGCTGTATCTGGTCGGTGGAGCAGTTGCGCGTCACATGCTCGACCGCGGCGAGGGTGGCAGTATCGTGTTCATCCTTGCCCGCGCGGGGCTGAAGGGCGCGAAGAACATGGCCGCCTATACCGCCAGCAAGGCCGCCGCGACCCGCGTCATGGAGTCGATGGCCGCCGAACTCAAGGAGTTCAACATCCACGTCAACGGCGTGTCGCCCAGCACGATTGATACGCCGGCGAATCGCGAATCGATGCCTAACGCGGATCCGGGCAAATGGGTGACGGCGGCGCAGGTAGCGGAGGTGTGCGCGTTCCTGTGCGGTGGCGATACCGGCGTCTACGGCGCGAACCTCGAGGTCTTCGGCAAGAGTTGACGGGCTGGAATTTGCAATTTTGCCGGTTTGACCCCATAGTTTAGGTAACGCGCGAACTTGTCACTTACGCTTATGGGGGGTCTATGACGCGCCGTGCCACGTTGATCGTAATGCTGTTATTGGCCGTGCTGCTGGCCTTGCCAGCGGCCGCGGCAGATCGCAACAACCTCAGCTTGACCGTGACCTGCACCGGGTTCACGACGCAGGGCGGGTCGATCACCCTCGACCGCGACAACACCGGCGCGGGCCGCGAACGGTTCTCGTTCGTCGCCAGCGACGGCAACGGCACCACCATCTACAGCGGGCCAGTCGAGTCGTTCTACGTCGGCGCCACCATCAGCTTTCCGACCGGCCTTGCGACCACGTTCACCGGGACGCCGGCCGCCAACCCGATTGTCGTGTCGCTGGTGAGCGCGGCAGGCAATGGGGTCGGCGAGCAGGTCGTTTTCACCGCCGCCGGCACATGCCCGAGCCTGCCGACTGGCACAGCCGCCGAATCGACCCCGACCGGCCCAGCGTCGCCGAGCGTGCCGGTCAACGTGCTGCCGCCCAGCGATGTCAACAGCGATGAGGCGATTGCCGGCCAGCCGGGGTACCTTATCGTGAACACCAGCTATCTCAACCTGCGCAGCGGCGATGGTCCGGAATACACCCTCGTCGGCCGTGTGAGCGGAGGCGACAAGCTGATCGCGCTGGGGCGTAACGACGACTTCTCGTGGTGGTATGTGAAGGCGGGCAATCTGGTGGGCTGGGCGATCAGCGATTATCTGATCGCGCGCCTTGACCTGACCGACGTGCCGGTGGTCATCCCTGCCGGTGAGATCGCGCTGCCGCGCTTCTTCCTGTACAGCTCGCAAAGCCTGCTGCTCAACCCATCGGCGGGGTCTCCGGCGCTGTGCACGGTCGCCGGCAACCTTGAGTACGAGATCGTCGGGCGCAACGGGGACGTGAGCATGCTGCGCGTGATCGCCGACTGCGGCGGCACACAGGTGCGCGGCTGGCTGCGCACGGCGGACGGGGCGGTGCGAAATCCCGGCAATCTGGCGATCCCGACGACCAGTTAGCCACCGACACGATCTGAGACCAAGACGACCCGGCTCGACACCGGGTCGTCTGTTATTTGGGTTGACTGCATGTTCGCGGGCCGGAATGACCGTGGCGGCGTGTAGGTCGCTTACGCCGACTTGTCGGAGCGCGGGTCGAGCGCGTCGCGCAGACCGTCGCCGAGGAAGTTGATGCTCATCACGGTCAACACGATCAGCGTGCCGGGAGCGACCCACAACCACGGCGCGCGGTCGAAGAACTGACGCGCCCCGTCGAGGATATTGCCCCACGTCGCGGTGGGCGGGCCGACGCCGACGCCGAGGAAGCTGATGTAGCTCTCTTGTAAAATCGCGCCCGCGATTCCCAGCGTCGCCGTGACAATCACCGGGGCGAGGATGTTGGGCAGCAGGTGGCTGGCGATAATGCGTACGTCGTGCGCGCCGAGCGCCCGCGCCGCGATGATGTACTCGGTCTCTTTGAGCGACAGCACCAGCGAGCGCACGATCCGCGCCAGATACATCCAGCTTGTGAAGCCGATGATGAGGATGATGACGATCACGCTGCCGCTGAACGTGCGGCCGAACAGCTGCACGGAGGGAAACTTCGAGCCGAACACGTTCGCGATCAGCAGCAGGAAAAGCAGCGTCGGGATGCTCAACATCGCTTCGGTGATACGCATGAGGATCGAATCCACGATCCCGCCGTAGTAGCCGGTCACGACGCCGACGGTGACGCCGATGGACACCGACACCGTGACGGCAAGCAGGCCGATCATCAGCGAGATTTGCCCGCCGTAAATGGTGCGCGCGAACACGTCGCGGCCGATATTGTCGGTGCCGAACGGATGCTCGGCGGATGGCGGCTGCAAGCGCCGGCCCGAGTCCGCGAAGTTGGCGTCAGCTTCGCTGAAGATGAGCGATCCGACGGTGACGTACAGCAGGATCAGCGCCAGCAGGATAGCGCCGATCACCGCGCCGCGATGGGCGAGGAATCGCCGCAGCGCGCGGTTTTCGCTGGCCTTGCGCTCGCCCCGTTCTGACGACAATGTGACCGGTTTCACTGCGCTCATGACCTGTCCCTACGAGTACCGGATGCGCGGGTCGAGCAGTGTATAAACCACGTCGGTGACGATCTGGAACACGACGACCGCGAGCGAAATCATCATCAGCAGGCCCATGAGCACCGGATAATCCTTGCGCTCGATCTGCTGGATGAACAACTGGCCCAGCCCCGGCCACGCGAAGATCGTCTCAGTGACCGCCGCGCCGGCCAGCAAGAAGGGGACGTCGAGGCCGACCAACGTGACCAGCGGAAGGGCGGCGTTCTTGAAGGCGTGGACAAAGACGGTGCGCCGTTCGCTCAGACCTTTGCTGCGCGCCGTGCGGATGTAGTCGCTGTTGATGACTTCCAGCATGGTCGAGCGAATGTAGCGGCTGTAGGCGGCGATGGTAATCATAGAAATGGTCGTGACCGGCAGGATCAAATGCCACAACACCTGTCCGGTGGTGCGCCCAACCGTCGGGTCGAAGATGCCGCTGGTGGGCAGGTAGGGCAGCCCCGCACTTCGCAGCCCGATCGAGAAGATGTAGATCAGGACATACGCCATCAGAAAGACGGGGAATGAATACAGCACGAAGCTGATGGCGGTGAACACTTGATCGAATAGGGTGTATTTTCGCAGCGCCGAGTACATGCCCAGCGCCAGCGAAGCGATGATGATGATGACCTCCGCCGTGCCGGTCAGCAGCAGCGTGTCGCCGACCCGTTCACCGACCACGGTCGTCACGGGCTGGCGGCGGGTGATGGACTCGCCAAAGTCGCCGCGCAGCACGCCTTTGCGCGTGCCATACCGGCCGGTTTCGGGATCGACCAGCACCCAGTCGTTGCCGATCAACCAGTAGACGTACTGCACCAGCACCGGCTGATCCAATCCGAGCTGGCGGGCCAGACGTTCACGGTCGGCTGCGCGTGTCGGTTGGCGTCCGCCGAGTGTCGCCAGCGGGTCACCGGTTCCCTGCATGATGATGAACAACAGCAGGCTGATGATGAACAGCAGCGGGATAGCCTGCAAGACGCGCCGGAGTAGGTATCGGGCCATGGCGACTCTTTCTTCGGTACGTTCGCCTTCAAATCCGGTGAAGCGCCGGCATCGGTGTGTCTCCTGCGCCCGCAAGGTTTGCTCGCAGGCGCAGGAGAACGCGGTTGACGGCTAGCCGGCGATATCCCAGTTATGGGCGTTCCAGAACGGAAACGCGGCGTTGATTTCGGCGTTCAGCAGGCGCGGGTTGTGAATCCACACGTCGGCGTCATGCCAGATGCCGATCCAGATCACGTTGTCGTGCATGATCTGGTCGATCTGATGGAACATCTCCACGCGCGCCGCGGTGTCGGTCGTGGCGGCCTGCTCACGGAACAGCGCGTCAAGTTCCTCGTTGCAGTAGTAGTTGTCGTTGGCGCCGGTCGGATTCTCGTCGCTGGGGATTTCCGAGCACAGCCAGCGCGCAGAATCGGGATCGGGGAAGACCGGGTTGGTCGACAGTTCCGCAATGTCATACTGGCCGGTGCTGATCGGGCCGCCGGCGGCGTAGTCATTGAAGTAGACATCGCTGGGGTAGTTGATCAGCTCGGTGCCGATGCCGATCTGGAGAAGCTGCTGCTGCGCCAGCGCCTGCAAGTCCATGCGGATTCCGCGCGTGTTGGTGATGAAGCGCAGCACCAGTTCGACGCCGTCCTTGTCGCGCGTGCCGTCGCCATTGCTGTCGACCCAGCCCGCTTCGTCGAGCAGAGCGGCCGCAGCTTCCGGATCATACGGCCACGGCTCGATGTCGGGGTTGTCATACGGGGTGTTTTCCCAGAAGCCCGACGGGACGAAGGTCGCGCCGTAGTTCAGGTCTTCGTTGAAGCTGAAGCGATCGAAGCCCATCGCCAGCGCCTGACGGACGCGGACATCTTGCAGGGCCGGATGGCCGCGCTCGGCGCTCACGTTCAGGTACCAGCCCTCGTTGTAGCCAGAAGGCAGGATTTCGACATTGAGGCCGGCATCCTTGAGCACCGGCACATCGCTGAACGCGACGAACGTGCCGACGTCGGCATCACCCGCGACAAGGCCGGCCACGTAGGTCACGTCGTCGGGGACGAAGGTGACGACTATCGTATCGAGGATGGGGCGGCCAAGCGCGAAGCTCTCGTTGGCGCTGAAACGCATGAACGAGCCGACCGACCACTCGTCAAAGACGAACGGGCCGCTGCTGACGGTGGGGTTGCGGTTGAAGTCGGCGTTATCGAGCGTGCCTTCCGCGTCGAAAACCGGCTGAAGCACATGCTGGGGAAGCACCGACGTGAACAGGGTAGCCTGCCACGGTGCGTAGGCTTCGGCAAATTCGAGCACGACGGTGGTCGCGTCGGGGGCCGAATAGCTGGTGAGCAGGTCATACGGATTGCGCGAATTGACCGCATTCGCGTCGTTCATAATCATGTCGATGGTGAAAATGAAGTCGGCGCTGTCGAGCGGATCACCGTCCGACCACGTCAACCCTTCCTTGAGCTTGAGCGTGAACGTCTTGCCGTCTTCGCTGATGCCCCCGTTTTCTGAGGACGGCATCTCGGTCACCAGCACCGGTGATGCGTTCAGGTTCTTGTCAAACGTCCAAGCAGGTGAGAGATACAGTTGATAGGTATAGAATCCAAACGTCATTGATGTATACAGCGGGCTGAGGGAGTCAGGTTCCTGCAGCCAGCTCACGGTAGCCGACTTACCTTGTGCTTTCAGCGGAACCACGGCAAGAACCGCGATCAACGCTAAAAGCAGGACGACGCGAATCGTGCGCATACTCTGTCACTCCTGATCTGATCCGACTGCTCAACGGGAAGGAACGCGCAGGCATCGCTCCTGTTCCGTGCCGTAAACTATATCGCACGCTGAATCGTTTGCAACATGCCTTGCGATCCGGTTGCGTCATGGTAGCAATCCTGACGGATTCCTGACAGCGAGAGGCGCCGGTT
>JAANMT010000351.1_pt1 | contig 50434 bp, 30 predicted proteins | sample 7279711 | NCBI WGS metagenome assembly JAANMT01 (sample SAMN14094538, study PRJNA606508) | bioreactor metagenome | isolation source: A lab-scale SPAN reactor treating ammonium-rich wastewater day 1 | place: Ireland: Galway | collected 2017-01-16 | reverse complement strand
CCCTCCCCCGTGAACTCGACGTCGAGGGGCAATTTCACCGGGAGGTTCTCGACCTTCTCGGGCACGGCGCCGCAATCCGGGCAATAGACGATGGGGATGGGCGCGCCCCAGTAACGCTGCCGCGAGACGCCCCAGTCGCGGAGCTTGTAGGTGACCTTGGAACGCCCGGCCTTTTGGCTCTCGAGCAGCTTGACGATGGCCCCTTTCGCCTCCTCGCTGCCCATGCCGTCGAATTGGCCGCTGGAAACCATGGTTCCCGGCTCCACGTAGGCATTTTGTAGGGGCCGTTCGCGAACGGCCCCCGCGGCGGAGTTTTCGATCACCAAGCGTATCGGCAGGCCGTACTTCTTCGCAAAGTCGAAGTCCCGCTGGTCGTGCGCCGGCACCGCCATGACCGCCCCGGTGCCGTACTCCATCAAGACAAAGTTGGCCGCGAAGAGTGGAACCTTTTCTCCGGTCAGCGGATGCACGGCGTTCAAGCCGAGCGGAATCCCCTCCTTCTCGTAGGCGTCGGCCACGCGCTTGTCGCGGTCGATCTTGCGCACGCGTTCGCGGAACTCGGCGATCTCCCGGCGCTTGCCCTCGTCCTTCACCAGGGCGTCGACCAGGGGATGCTCGGCGGCGAGCGAGAGGAAGGTCACTCCATAGAGCGTGTCGGGCCGGGTGGTGAAGATGAGGATCTCCTCCCCGCTCCCCTCGACCTTGAAGACGGCCTCGGCACCCTGGCTTTTTCCGATCCACTCGCGCTGCATGGTGAGGACGCGCTCGGGCCATCCCTTGAGGTTGTAGGTCTCCCGCAGCAGCTCCTCGGCGTAGTCGGTGATCTTCAAGAACCATTGCTCGAGCGGCTTCTGCTCGACGGCGCTGTCGCAGCGCCAGCAAAGCCCCTGCTCGACCTGCTCGTTGGCCAGGACGGTTTGGCAGCTGGGGCACCAATTGACGAGGCTCTTCTTCTTGTAGGCCAGGCCCTTCTCGTACATCTCGATGAAGATCTTCTGCTCCCAGCGGTAGTACTCGGGCTCGCAGGTGGCGACCTCCCGGTCCCAGTCGTAGCTGAAGCCGAGGCGCTGCAGCTGCGCGCGCATCGCCTTGATGTTTTCCTTGGTCCAGGCCGCGGGGTGGGTCTTGTTTTTGATCGCCGCGTTCTCGGCGGGCATCCCGAAGGCGTCCCAGCCCATCGGGTGCAGGACGTTGTAGCCGCGCATCTTGAGGAAGCGCGCCAAGACATCGCCGATCGTGTAATTGCGCACGTGCCCCATGTGGATGCGGCCCGAGGGATAGGGAAACATCTCGAGCAGGTAGAACTTCGGGCGGTCGGCCTCCTCGCGGACCTGGAAGCAGCGGCGCTCCTCCCAGTAGGCCTGCCACCTGGGTTCGATCTTTTTCGGGTCGTAGGGGTCTTTGAAGCTCATGGGGCTTCCATGTCACGGAGGCTTCGCGCCTTTCAAGCGCTTTTCCTAGGGCTAATACTCTCCCTTGCCGGGGCCGCGGCGCAGGGACTTTTTCTCGGCGTGGCGGCGCTTGCCCTCGAGCATCTTTTCCTTGGCCCGCTTGGAGCGCTTGCGCTTTTGACGGCGGATCTTTTCGATTTTTTGCCGGCGCTCGCTCTTTTCCTTCAGGACCCGCTCCTCGAGCTTTTCGACCAAGAGGCGTCGGGCCAGGAAGCGGTTGAAGGCCTGGCTGCGGCTCTCCTGGCAACGCACCATCAGGCCGCTGGGCAGGTGCCGCAGTTGGACGACGACGGAGGTCTTGTTGATCTTTTGCCCCCCCGCCCCGCTGCCGCGGATGAACTCTTCCTCGAGGTCGGACTCCAGCACGCCCAGGCGGGCCATGCGGGCCTCGAGATCGCGGACCTTGGCGTCGGAGATGAGGGGGGCGTTCATGAGGGACTAATAAGGCCGGGAGAGATTTTTTTCCAGCCAGAAGCGAAACAAGGCGGCACACTCGTCTTTCAAGAGGCCGCTCTCCACCTCGACCGGAGAGCCACCGTAGGTCTTCATGTCCCGATTGGAAAAGGTGAGCTCGTTGAAGCCGGCCGCCTGCGCGTCGGCGATGGCGGCGCCGTAGCGGATCTTCTCGATCCGCGCCCAGTGGCAGGCGCTGAAGCACATCGGGCAGGGCTCGCAGGTGGAATAGAGGATCGACCCGGAAAGATCGACCCGGCCGAGCTTGCGGCAGGCCTCGCGGATGGCCAGGATCTCGGCGTGGGCGGTGATGTCGGTCAAGGCCCAGACCTCATTGTGGCAACAGCTTAGGACCCGGCCCTCCCGGACAATGCAGGCGCCGAAAGGGGTCTGGCCGCGCTCGATGCCCTCGCGGGCCGAGGCGATGGCTTGGCGCATGAAGTCGGCGTCGTTCATAAAAAGATTGTGGAAGAAAGCCGGACGTATGGACAGGAAAAAATGCGCCGCGCTAGCGCCACCAACGCTGCTCGACCAGGGCGGCCAATTCGGGGGAGCTTTGCCGCAGCCAAGCCAGCTCTTGCTCGGCCTTGTCGATCTGGCCGATCTGGTAGAGGCAACCGATGCGCAGGGCCAAAGCCTCGAAGAGGCGGGAGTAATTGGGGTAACGCTTGATCAGCAGCGCCAGGGCCTCGGCCGCGCCGCGGTGATCGCCCATGGAGTGCATCCGCAGGGCCTGCTGGTGGGCGAATTGCGCGACGGCGTTTTGCGCCTCTTGCTCGAGGCCGTAGATCTCTTCGTAGGTCCCGCCGGGGGCGACGGCCGGCGGATAAGCGGGGCTGGGATAGGCGGGCGCGGTATTTCCGTAGCTCGCAAAGGAGATCAGCCCGTTTCCGAAGCGCGGCTGGCGCCAGGAAGGCTCGGCCATGGGCCGGGTCTGAGCGCGGGCCAGGGAGAGGTCGCGCAGGCTGATCTCGCCGCCGCCTTCCGGAATGGGCACATCGGGAGCCGGGACGGAAGGCGCGGGCTCGCTCTTCGCGACCTGCGGAAGGGCGTCGCGATGCAGCTTATATTGATAAATTCCGGCCAGGGTCAGGGCCATGACGAAGGCCCCGGTCAGCGCGGGCCGCCAGAAGGAAGCGACATCGAGGCCGAACCAGGCGAAGCGACGTTTGGGCCGGGGCACCTGGGCCAAAACTTTTTGCAAGAGGGCCGGCGGGGTCTGAAGGTCGGGAAGGCGGTTGCGGTAAGTTTGGCCGACACGGCCGAACTCGCGGACCTCGCCTTCAAGCTCGGCATGGGCGCCGACCCCGGCCTGAAAGGCCGCTCGGTCGGCGGGGTCGAGGTCGTCGTAAAGGAAGTCGATTATTTTGTCATCGAAGTCTCGGAGATCCATCATTTAATTCCGTCCTGCCATTTTAAACGCTCAATCCCTCTCGAGCAATTCACGATACTTCGACTGTTTCAGGCTGCGCCGCAGGGCCTCGAGGGCGTAGCGCATGCGGCTTTTCACCGTGTTGACCGAAACGCCGGTCACCTCGGCGATCTCCTCGAACTTCAGCCCCTCCTTTTCGCGGAGCAGGAAGACCTCGCGTTGGTCTTCGTTCAGCTTGGCCAGGGCCTTCTCGAGCACCGCCTCGATCTCGTTGGCCGAGGAGACGACGTCGGCGGGGATCTCGTCGCCGGCGATGGTGTCGCCGAGGTTGCGCTCGCCGTTTTCGCCCCGGTCGTCCAGGCTGACCGCCTCGCGGATCTTCCGTCGCCGGAAGGTGTCGACGCAGAGGTTGCGCACGATCGTGTAGAGCCAGGTGGTGAACTTGCCGTTGGGCAGGTAACGATCCGCCGCCTGGTGGACCTTGAGGAAGGCCTCTTGAAAGACCTCCTCGGCCACCTCGCGGTTTCCCAGAAAACGGACGATGAAGTTATACACGCCGTTCTGGTGACGCCGGATCAGCACCTCGAAGGCGGCCGTTTCACCGCCCTGAAAGGCCACCATAAGTTCTTCGTCGCTACGCATGGTCCCCATAAACGGGACCCACCGTAATGTCAGAGACCCGAGCTGGTCAAGATAACTGTTGGAACGGACTTGAGAAAATAAGGTTTTAGGTATTTAAATTTTTTCTCCGGTTGAAAATGGAGGATAGAATCCGGATCGCCGCTTTATCCCTTACGCCTCTATTTTTGCCTAGGTATTGCCTATGGCCCCCTCTGTGGTCCTTATGCACCGCCCGCCCCTAGCCGGGGGCGATATGTCCCAGCGGGACACGGCTGGCCCCCTGGCAAGCCCGAACTTGCTTCGGGCGCGCAGCAAAGTCGATAGACTTTGCGGAGTGAGATAGTCCCGGGGGACAGGCCTCCGCTGAAAAGCCGATATTGTATAGGCCTTAAGGTGATCGACTTTTCAGAGGGTCCCGCTTGGGGACATATCGCCCCCGGCTAGGGGCTCGTGCTTGTTAACATTAGGGATGGGGGGCTAGGAATGTTCCGAGGATAGGAGAATGCCGCAAGACAAGGAGGTCCCGGTTATTCAAATAAAATGATTATAATAATAATTAAATTTTATATAGTTAAAAACTATATCGAATGAATGACTTTAGCTATGGACGCCGCCAACTTTTTTGCCTTTTCAAGCCCTACTTGAGGTTTTCCGTTGGCAAAGCAGTCGACCAGGGCCGACCCTACCACCACCCCATCGGCCAACTTGGCCACCGCCCTCGCCTGCTCGGGCGTCTTAATCCCGAAGCCCACACAGACCGGCAAACGGCTACCCTTCACGACCTTCTGGATCTGCCCCTTAACCTCCGGCTGGGCATGGATGGCCGCCCCCGTCACCCCGGTCAGTGAGACATAGTAGATAAAGCCCGAGCCCTTCTTGCGCACCAGGTCAATGCGTTTGCGGTCGCTGGTAGGTGCAAGGAGGTAGATCAAGGACACCCCGGCCTTGCGGGCGGCCTGGCGGGTCTCCTCCCCCTCTTCCGGCGGCAGGTCCACCAAGAGCGTCCCGTCCACTCCCGCCCCTTTGGCGTCCCGAAAGTAATCGGAAATACCGTATTGCAAGATCGGGTTAAAGTAACCCATGAGCAAGATCGGGACCTGGCTCTTCTTGCGGATGGTCTCGACGGCCTTGAAAATCCCCGGCAACTTGGTCCCCGCCTTCAGCGCCCGCTCGCTGCTCCTTTGAATGACCGGGCCGTCGGCCATGGGGTCGCTGAAGGGCATGCCCAACTCGACGACGTCCACCCCCGCCTCTTCCAGGCCCCAGACCACCTGCGGGGTGAATTTGAGGTTGGGGTCCCCGGCGGTGACGAAGGCGACCATAGCCTTTTTCCCGGCCTTTTTAAGCTCGGCGAACTTCTTCTCGATGCGGTTTTTCACAAGCTCACCTTCTTGACCTTGGCGATGGTCCCCATGTCCTTGTCCCCCCTCCCGCTCAGGTTGACCACCAAGAGCCGGCCCTTCTTGGCCTTGCTCAAATAAGCCACGGCATGGCTGCTCTCGAGGGCCGGCAGGATGCCCTCGTAACGGGTCAACAGGTCGAAACCGGCCATCGCCTCGGCATCGGTGACGGGGACGTAGCGCGCCCTTCCCTGCTCGTGGAGGTAGGCGTGCTCGGGTCCCACGCCGGGGTAATCGAGACCGGCGCTGATCGAATGCGTCTCCATCACCTGCCCCTCTTCGTCCTGCAAGAGATAGGACTTTTGTCCATGCAAGACGCCGACCTTTCCGGCTACCAGGGTGGCGGCATGTTTGCCGGTCCGGACCCCGCTGCCGGCGGCTTCGACGCCGACCAGCTCGACCTTTTCGTCCTTGATAAAGGGATAAAAGATCCCCATCGCGTTCGAGCCACCGCCGACGCAGGCCACGACCTCGTCCGGAAGCCGCCCCTCGGCCTTGAGGATCTGCCGGCGCGCCTCCTCGCCGATGACCTTTTGAAAGTCCCGAACCAGCAAGGGATAAGGGTGCGGCCCGGCGACCGTGCCGATGCAATAGTAAGTGCTGCGGATGTTCGTGATCCAGTCGCGCAAGGCCTCGTTGAGGGCGTCCTTCAAGGTGGCCGAGCCGCTGGTGACGGGAATGACCTTGGCACCCAAGAGCTTCATGCGGAAGACGTTCAGCGACTGGCGCGCGATGTCCTCCTTGCCCATGTAGACCTCGCAGTCGAGGCCGAAGAGCGCGCACATCGTCGCCGTCGCGACGCCGTGCTGGCCCGCTCCGGTCTCGGCGATGATGCGTTTCTTGCCCATGCGACGGGCGAGCAGGATCTGACCCAGGGTATTGTTCACCTTGTGGGCGCCGGTGTGGCAGAGGTCCTCGCGCTTGAGGTAGACCTTGAGCCCCAGCTTCTCGCTCAGGCGTGCCGCATGGTATAAAGGCGTCGGGCGGCCCACGTAGTTCTTCGCGTAGTAATCGAATTCTTTCTTGAAGTCGCGGTCGCGACGAATCTTGTCGTAAGCAGCCTCTAGCTCGAAGAGCGCCGGCATCAGGGTTTCCGCAACGTATTTGCCGCCGAAGGATCCGAAGTGCCCGCGCCGATCGGGCCCCTTGTATTTCATAAAATCCATTTTTGATTTCATCATTTCACCCGCACCAGGGCCGATTTGGCCTTGGAGATAAAGACTTCCATCCTGTGGCGGTCCTTCCGCCCCGGCGAGGCCTCCACACCGCTGGCCACGTCGACCATGAAGGGCTTCACCGTGGCGATCGCGACCGCGACGTTGTCGGGATTGAGCCCGCCGGCCAGGACGATCTTCTTGCCGAACTTCTCCGCCTCGTGGACCAAGTCCCAGTGCGCCGTCAGCCCCGTGCCGCCGTAGGCCTTCTCGGAGTAGGCGTCGACTAGGATCCAGTCGCAGTGGTACTTCGGGATCTCCGCCAGGTCTTCGGGGGCCTTGAGGCGGAAGGCCTTGTACCAAGGACGCCCCAGGCCGTTGAGCGACTCGGGCGATTCATCGCCGTGGAACTGCAGCATGTCAAGCCCGAGTTCGATGGCCAAATCCAACACCTTGGGGAGGTCTTCGTTCACGAAGACCCCGACCTTGGGGATGTTGGTGGGAATCTCCTCGAAGATCCGCTCGGCGACCTCGTAGTCCACGAAGCGCGGCGAGTCCGGGTAGAAATTGAAGCCCAGGTAGTCCGCGCCCAGCTCGACGGCGTCGAGGGTGTCGTTTAAGTCGGTGAGGCCGCAGATCTTGACCAAGGTCATTTCAGAAATCCTTTCAGGGCCTCGCCCGGATGAGGCGCCTTCATGAAGGCCTCGCCGATCAGGAAGGCGTCGGCCCCCGCGGCCTTCAGGCGCTTCAGGACCTCGGCCGAGTCCAGGCCGCTCTCGCTGACCTTCACCGCGGCGGCGGGGAGCTTGGGCAAGAGCGCCTCGGTCAGGCCGACGTCGACCTTGAAGGTCTTGAGATCCCGGTTGTTGATGCCGACGATCTTGGCTCCGATCCCCGCGGCCCGCTCGGCCTCGGCGGCGTCGTGGACCTCGACCAAGACGGAGAGTCCCAGCTCCTCAGCGAGCCCCTGCAGGTCTTCCATCTGCCAACGGCCCAGCATCGCGGCGATCAAGAGGATGGCGTCGGCCCCGGCCTCGCGCGCGACGTAAATTTGATAGGGATCCCAGACGAAATCCTTCCGGAGCAGCGGCAGCTGGACCGCCTGCCGCACTTGGCGCAGGTGCTCGAGGTGGCCTCCGAAGAAGTGCTCGTCGGTCAAGACGGACAGCGCGGCCGCGCCGGCCTCTTCGTAGCCGCGCGCGATGGCGACGGGATCGAAGTCGGCGCGCAAGACCCCCTTGCTGGGCGACTGTCGTTTGATTTCGGCGATCACCGAAAAGAGGCCGGGCGCCTCGCGCAAGGCCTTGACCAGCGAAAGGGGCCGATAACCGGAGTCCCTCGCCCGCTCCTTGGCGTCCTCGGGCCGGAGCTGGCGCTTGTAATGTTCCAGCTCCTCCAACTTATATTTGTAGATCTTCTCCAGGATCATGGCTTCCGCACCAAACTCTCCAGCTTTTCCGCCGCCGCCCCGCTCTCGATGGCGTCCTTGGCCTGCACCGCGGCTTCCTTCAAATCCTTCGCCTTGCCCGTCACGACCAACGCGGCGGCCGCGTTGAGGACGACGCCGTCGCGGATCGGCCCGAAGAAAGTCTTGTCGAAGATCCCCCGGAGCAGCTTGGCGTTATGCGCGGCGTCCTTGCCCAATAGAAACTTGGGGTCGCTGGCCCGCAGCCCCGCGTCGGCGGGCGTCACGACCTTTTCTTCCAAACCCTGCGGCGTCACCTCGGTCACGTAGGTCGGCCCGCTGGGGCTGAGCTCGTCCAAGCCCGACTCGCTGCTCACCACCCAGGCCCGCTCGGTCCCGAGCCGGCGCAGGGCCTCGCCCAGGATGGGCCGCATCCCCGGCGCAAAGACGCCGACCACTTGGTGCCGGACCTGGGCCGGATTGAGCAAGGGGCCGAGAAAATTAAACACTGTCACCATGTCGAGCTGCCGACGGACCTGCTGCACCCGCTGGGTCGCGGGGTGATAGCGCGGGGCCAGCATGAAGCCGAAATGCTTGGTTTCGATCGCCTCGGCAACGGCCTCCGGCCCCAGATCGATGGGAATGCCCAGCGCCTCCAGCAGGTCCGCGCTGCCGGACTTCGAGGTGATGGCCCGGTTGCCGTGCTTCGCCACCGGCACGCCGCAGGCGGCGACCAATAGCCCCGCCGCCGTTGAAAAATTGAAGGAGCCGCTGCGGTCGCCGCCCGTCCCGCAGGTGTCCACGGCGCCCGCGACCTTGAGGCGCACCGGCGTCATCTTCTCGCGCAGCACCCGGGCCGCCTCGGTCAGGACGTCGGCGTCCAGGCCGCGCGTCGAGAGCGAGGTCAGGAACAAGGCGATCTCGGAGTCGCGGGTCTCGGGGCTCAGGATCGCCTCGAAGCCGCCACGGATCTCTTCCGGCGCCAAGGGGTCTTCGGCGATGATCTTTTTCAGCAGTTCTTTCATGCCGCCCGCGCCGTCTTCACCCGCGTCAAAAAATTGTTCAGGAGCTGCTTGCCGGACTTGGTCAGGATGGACTCGGGATGAAACTGCACCCCCTCGACCAGGTATTTCTTGTGTCGGAGCCCCATGATCTCGCCCGCATCGGTCCAAGCCGAGATCTCCAGCGAATCGGGGAGCGATTCGCGCTCGACGATGAGGGAGTGGTAGCGCGTGGCGACGAAGGGGTTGGGGAGTCCCGCGAAGAGCGTCTTGCCGTCGTGATGGATCTCGCTCGTCTTTCCGTGCATGACGTTGCTCGCCCGGATCACCTTGCCGCCGCAGGCCTGCCCGATGGCCTGGTGGCCGAGACACACGCCCAAAATGGGGATTTCCCCCTTCAGCTTGTCGATCACCTCCAGGGAGATCCCCGCCTCGTTGGGCGTGCAGGGCCCCGGCGAGATCACGATCGCCTCGGGCTTCAGCTCGCGGATCTGCGCGACGGCGAGCTCGTCGTTGCGCTTGACCAAGAGTTCGGCCCCCAGCTCGCCCAGGTACTGGACGAGGTTGTAGGTGAAGGAATCGTAGTTGTCGATCATCAGGAGCATCGCTTCAGGGCCTCCATCACGGCCTTCGCCTTGTTGTTCGACTCGAGGTACTCTAGCTCAGGACGGGAGTCGAGGACAATGCCTCCCCCCGACTGGAACCACACCTTGCCCCGCGCGAAGGCCATGCTGCGTATGGTGATCGCGGTGTCCATGTTGCCCTGGAAGTCGAAATAGCCGACCGCTCCGCCGTAGGGCCCGCGGCGCCCGACCTCGAGCTCCTCGATGATCTCCATGGCACGGATCTTCGGCGCCCCCGAGAGCGTGCCGGCCGGGAAGGTCGCTCGCAGCACATCGATCGCGTCGAAGCGCGGGTCCAGCTCGCCCTCGACGTTGGAGACCAGGTGCATGACGTGGGAATATTTCTCCACCGCCATCAGCTCCGTGACCTTGACGCTGCCCCGCTTCGCCACCCGCCCGACGTCGTTGCGGCCCAGGTCGACCAGCATGATGTGCTCGGCCACCTCCTTGGGGTCGGCCAGCATCTCTTTCTCCATCCGAATCTCGTCGGCGGCGTCGCGGCCGCGGCGCCGCGTCCCGGCGATGGGCCGCACCGTCACCTTGGCTCCCTCCAGGCGCACCATCACCTCGGGCGAGGAGCCGGTCAGCCCCTGCCCGTCCATCTCGAGGTGGAAGAGATAAGGCGAGGGATTGAGTTTGCGCAGCTCGCGGTAGACGCGGAAAGGCGGCACCTTGCAGGCCGCCTCCCAACGCTGGGAGAGGACGACCTGGAAGATGTCCCCGGCGCGGATGTACTCTTTGGCCCGCTCGACCATCGCGTGGAAGGCCGCCTCGGGGGTGTTGCTCTTCGGCTTGCCCGGCGCGACGCGCGAAGGCTTTTCCTTCGGCAGGGCGCGTTTCAGCCGCGCAGAGATCGCTCGCAGACGGCGTTCGGCCTGGTCATAGGCCCGCTTCACAGTGTTCTTGCCGCCCAAGTGGGCCATCACCACCACTTTCAGCTCGTGCTGGACGTTGTCGAAGGCGATCAACGAATCTTGCAACATCAGGTGGCTGTCGTAGAGAGGTAGGCCCTTCTTCTTCCGGTCCGGCAGCCGCTCCATGAAGCGGACCATATCGTAGCCCAGATAGCCGACGAAACCGCCCGCGAAGCGCGGCAGGCCCTCGACGTGGACCGGCGTATAGCCCTTCAGCGTCTCGCGAACCGCCTCGAGGGGATTGCCCTGCAATCGGTCGACGCGTTTTCCGCGCAGGATTTCGATCCCGTCGCCTTGCGAGCGCAGCACCAAGTGCGGCTCGGAGCCCAGGAAGGAATAGCGCCCCCACTTCTCCCCGCCCTCCATCGACTCGAGGAGAAATCGATAGGGCCCCTCGGTCATCTTGAGGAAGGCGGAGACCGGCGTCTCGGTGTCCGCGTTGAGGGTGGCCGTCAGCGGAATCAGGTTGCCCCCCTCGGCCAGGCGCTTGAATTCTTTGAAGGAAAGCAAGGACATCCCCTGGCGTTAGCACAGGGCCGGGACGGCGGTCAAAGTCATTAGAATCGGGTATTGGGCCAAGCCTTCAACGCCCCTTCAGGGCGTCTTCGACGATCTTGGCGATCTCGGTGTTGTCGATGAAGCCCCGCACCCGCTCGGCGTAGCGCGCGGGCCCCATCGCCATGGCCTGCACTGGCGTCGAAGTGTGCGTGCCGGCGGCCCAGACGGCGTTGTTCTGGGTCGCCACCTCGCGGCCCATCAGGTCGGGGTGGATGGAGGAGTGGACGTAGAATTCGGGAAAATCCTCCGGCTCGGCGTCCTTGGCCCCCGGCTTCCGGACGAGGATGGCCTTGGCCTGATCCGGCGTCAGCTCATAGGCGGTGTGCGCCTTCATCGCGGCCGTCAGGTCTTGGACGGCCATGTCCATCGTGTAGGGTAAGGTGTCCGGCTGGACCTCCTTCGGATAGAGTCGCTTGGTGATGGGCTCGAGGATGGCGCGAAAGGATTTTTTCTGCTTCATCAAAAGATCGAATCGGTCGAAGGGCGCGAAGTCGTAGGGCTTGTGGTAGTGCAGACCCGAAGGCAGGGTCTGCTCGATCCCCGGAGATTTCTGGTAGGCGAAGCCGAAGCCGCCGGTCTCGTGGTCGGCGGTGACGATCAATAAGGTATCGGGGTGCTTTTCGACATATTCCATCGCGACCCGGATGGCCGCATCGAAGTCGAGGGTCTCCTGCAGCATGGTCCCCGCATCGTTGTCGTGGCCGGCGTAGTCGATCAACCCGCCTTCCACCATCAAGAAAAACCCGTTCTTCTTTTTTCCCAAAATCTCGAGGGACTTTTTCGTCAGCGTCTCGAGGTTGGGAATGGTCGCGATCGCGCTCCGCTCCTGGACCATCGGAAAGACCGAGGCGCTGAACAGGCCCAGGACCTTGCTGTGCTCGGCGATCTCCAGGTCCGCCAGCTGCTCGGCGGTGCAGACGAAGGTCATGCCCTTGGCGCTGGCAGCCGCGATCAGGTCTTTTTGGTCGCCGCGCTTGCTGAGGCCGTCGATCGCGGGGTCCATGCCGACGCACTCGGGGAGGTCCGAGGCCTTCATCGGGGTCTGGGTCTTCTCGAAGCGGTACTTCGGAATCAGGTTGGCGATCCCGCCGCTCAGCATTACCTCAATGTCGTGCTTCTCGATCATGTCCTCGGCGATCTCGTTCTCCATGTCGCGGAAGACCTGGTGGGCGGCGAAGCTGCCGGGCGTCGCGTGGGTGAGGCGGGTGGTGGAGACGAGGCCCGTCGCCTTCCCCAACTTCTCGGCCTTCTCGAGGACCGTCTCGCAGGGATAGCCGTTGACATCGATGCCGACGGCCTCGTTCAAGACCTTCTGCCCGCAGGCCATCGCCGTCGCCGCGGCCGCCGAATCGGTGACGATGTCGCCGTGGCTCGAGGTGCGCATGAGGCCGTTGGGGTGGTTCTTCAGGAGCTTCTCGAGGGCCAGCTCGGGGTCCTCCGGCTTACGGAGCTGCCGGTACAGGAGAGCCTGAGAGACCTGCTGGACGCCCATCCCGTCGCCGATCATCAAGATGACGCTTTTGACCGCGGGGGGCTCCGGAGCCGCGTGGGTGTCGGCGGCCGCCTCGGCGGGCGGCGCGGCGGGGGCCGTGGCGGAGGGCTTGGGCGCTGGGTTCATCTGCCGGGCGCAGACGATACCCCAAAGGATTAAGGCGAAGACGAGCGGACTAATCTTGCGAAACGGATGCGACGGAGTCGATTCGGACATGGGCCAACCTCGCGGTGAATACCCCCACCCCCGCGGGATCTATATGCCGGAGAGGGCCGGATCAAGCGAATATCCGCCGTTTTTGAGAAATTCCGGGATGACGGCGCGGGCGACGATTAAAACTTGGTCTGGAGGCGCAGCCGCCATTTTTGAGCGGTCTGCACGCCGTCCTTGGTGTTGGTCGGGAGGACGGAATAATCGGTCTGCATCTTCAAGTACTGGCCGAGGATGAAATAGTTCAGTCCCGCCTGAAACTCGCCCTTGTCGTTTTGGATGCCTTCCAGGAAGACCATCGAGGCGCGGGCGGCCAGCTCCAGCTTCTTCTTCACCACGAAGTAACCCGCCTGCGCGTAGTAGCCGAAGTCGTTGGTCTTGGTCAGGGTGGTGTCGCCGGGCTTGGTGTTGCGGTAGAAAAATTCGCCTTGCACGGAGAGGCCCTTCCACTTCAAGCCGGTCTCGGCGCCGAACTGGGTGACCTTGTCGTTGGTCAGGTCCGAGACGAAGTAGTTGCCGGAGGAACCGAAATAGAGCGCTGGATCCTCGGTGTAGGCGTAGTCGCCCTCTTCGTAACCGGCCTGGCCGCGGATATTATAGACCGCGCGCGCCGAGTAGACCATGTGGTTGTTGATGTTGACGCTGTTGGTCCCGCTGCCGTTGAAGATGCCGGCCTGGTATTCGAGCTTCTTGTCGAAGGGCTTGCCGTGGATCATGAGGCCGATGTCGCGGCCGTTGCGGATCCGCTTGTCGGGCACGCCGTCCTTGTCGGAGTCGGTGTCGTGGAAGACGAGAAATTCGTTGGAGGCCAGCGAGCGGTCGACGAATTCCTGGGCCGAGCTGGAGATCTGGTGCTGCCGGATCCAGGGAATGGTGAACTGCCCGAAGCGCACCTCGAGGGCCTCGTAAAATTTGTAGTTCATGTAGGCGTCGAGCAGCAGCTCGTCCTTGAATTTCACGAGGTCGATCTGAAATTTATAGGTGAGGTTCTTTCCTGCCAGGTTTCCCGCCCACGAAAGCCGGGCGCGGCGCACGCGAAAGCCGATGTTGTTCTTCCCCTCCTCGCGGTCGTACTCGAGGTGGAACTGCGCGTAGCCGTTGAAGACGATCTTGTACTTGCCGTCGGGGCTCTGGATGAAAAAGCCCTTGTCGTAGCCCGCGGTCTTCGGCTCTTTCTGGGCCTCGGCCTTGACCTCGGGAGCGGGCGCCGGCGCGGGGGCCGGGGCCTCGGTCTTCTTGTCGGCCTTCAGGGTCTTTTGCCCCACGACCGACTGCTTGGCCGTCTTGGGGGCTTCCGGGCTCGGCACCGCCAGGCGCTCGGCGGAAGACGCGGAGGGCTCTTCGACCTTGAATCCCACGACCGAGTCCTTCGCCTGCGCCGTCGTGGCGGCCAGGCAGCCTCCGATGATCATGAGCCCCAGAATTTTGCGTCGCGACATAGACCCGTCTCCTTTTCCAAGCGGCCTAATCCGTTGTGGGTTTGACGGATATTCGACGCTTTGAAGAAAAAATTGCGAACTTTGTCCGTGACATTGGGGTGAACTGCTCCCCGCGAGGGCCGGTTTTCACTTCATAAAATTTCCGCTTTTGGCCGGCCCGTGAGGCCACAATAAATATTTCGTTAAAAATATTAATATATTCATACAGTTATATAAATCACTCTTGAGCTTTCCCTGGCATCTCCCCTGCATTTCTCCAGGGCACGGGAGGCCAGACGCCTCCCCCAAGGAGATCGTCGTGAGCCAAAGCCTGCCTAAAAATGCCCTCTATTTAGACCGATATTTTCCTGTACAAGAGCCTGCCAGCCACCAACCCTCCGAAAGCTCCTATCTCCCCGAGGAATACGCGGGCTTCGACGCCGAGTACATGGAGGAGTCGGATTTCGGCATGGAAAGCGATTCGGAGGCGGCCGCCGCGGCGGAAACCGATTTCGGCGAAGAGATCCCGGAAGGTCCCAGCCCCGAGCAGGCGAAAGAGATCGAGTGGCTGGAAAAAAATGGGGAGAAGCTGGCGGAGGCCTACCAAGAGGCCCAAGGGCAATTCGAGGACTTGCAGGACGGACTCCAAGACCTGGCGCCGGAGGATAAGTCGAAACGCCTGCGCGACATCGAGGACGCCCTCGCCGAGATCGAGAGCGATCTCAAGAGCTACCGCGATCACGAGCAAGCCTTGCAAAACAGCGGCCTGGAGGCGGGCGTCGAAATGCCGGAGACCGAGGTCGACAGCGAAGAGCTCGGCGAAGGCCTCGAAGACTTGAAGGAGGGACTGGAGACCGAGATCCAAAAGACGGAGCAGGCGGCGGTGGAGGCCGAGGAGCAGGCCGCCAAGGCCGAGGCGCGGGCGGAGGACAACGAAAAGACGAAAGACCAGCTCCTCGAGGCCCTCGGTTATCTCAACGGATCCAAGGGAGAGCGCTACTTCACCGCCAAGGTCTGGGGAAAGAAGCACATCAAGGATTACCACGAGGACGTCACGGAATACGCGAGCCGCATCATCTCCGAGATGGCGGAGGCCGCGGTCTCGGGCGATTGGCAGGCTGGCGTCGCGACCTCGATCGACTCCCTGCCCGGCGGCAGCGCGGACAACGCGCTCGCCCTGGTTTACGTGGTCTTGGAGAAGCAAAACCCCGAACTCTTCGAAAAAATCCCCTCGAAAATCCTTGAGGCGATGTCGGACGCGATCCGCCGGGGCAACAGCCCGGGCGACAAAAACATTTACTACATCCAGCAAGACGGAAAATACGACGGCCCCAAGGACGACCGCCGTCGCAAGGACATGCACCACGAGAATATCTCCTACGCCGACGCGGCCGAGCGCCTTCAGGCCTACGCCGAGGCCAAGCGCCAGGCCGAAGAGATCGAGGCCGAAAATTCCCCCGCCGCCGCGGAGAATTCCGACGAAGGCAACGACCAAGCAGGCCTTTGATCTTGAACGGGTCTTTCGATTAGGATGAGGCCATGCGCCTCTTCGTCGCCCTGGACTTTCCCCCAAGCCTGCGCGAGACCCTGGCCCCGCTCTTCCGTGAAAAGATCCCCGGGGCGAAGTGGGCCGCCCCCGAGCAACTGCACCTCACCCTGCGCTTTTTGGGGGAATGTCCGGAAGCGACCTTCGAGGCCCTGCGCTCCGGCCTCCGGGAGATCGCCGCCCCGCCCTTCCCCCTGGCCCTGCAAGGCGTCGGCACCTTTCCGAATCCGCAAAGGCCCCGCGTGCTCTGGGCGGGCCTCGAGGCCGGGCCCGAGCTCTACGCCCTGCAAAATCAAGTCGAGGCCCTCGCGCAGGCCCTCGGCCTTCCGCCCGAGACCAAGGCCTTCTCGCCCCATCTCACCTTGGCGCGCTTGAAATTCCCCGCGCCGGCCGAGACCGCCCGCTTCTTGAAGAAGTTTCACGGCCTGCACATCCCGGCCTTCCGGGTCGAGGAGTTTCACTTGTACTCGAGCCGGCTTTCCCCTAAAGGTGCGGAGCATCGCAAGGAGGCCAGCTTCCCCTTGCGCCAGGGGTCGTCGCCATGAAGTCCTTTCGCAAAGAGATCTGGATGAACGTCCCGACCCGCCGGGCCTTCGTCAATATCACCCCGCATGTCGAGGCCGCGCTGCGCGAGAGCGGGATCCGCGAGGGCCTGGTCTTGGTCAACGCCATGCACATCAGCGCCTCCGTCTTCATCAACGACGACGAGTCCGGCCTACACCACGACTTTGAGGTATTTCTGGAAAGACTGGCGCCGCACGCGCCGATCTCGCAGTACCGCCACAATGACACGGGCGAGGACAACGCCGATGCCCACATCAAGCGCCAGGTCATGGGCCGCGAGGTCGTCTGCGCGGTGACGGAAGGACGCCTCGACTTCGGTCCCTGGGAGCAGATCTTTTATGGAGAATTCGATGGGCGCCGCAAGAAGCGGGTCTTGGTCAAGATCCTCGGGGAATAGGCCGCGTCCCTGGCGCCGGCGCCTGGCGGCGCTGGCCCTCCTGCTCGCCGCCGTCCTGGGCTACCAGGCCTGGCGCACCGTCTCTTTCGCCGAGTCCCTGATGCCTCCGCCGAACGCCGACATCGCCATCGTCCTGGGCGCCCGCAGCGCGGGCCCCGAGCCCCTGCCCGTCTTCCGCGAGCGCATCGAGTACGCGATCCGCCTCTATGAGGAAGGCAAGGTGCGCAAGCTCCTCTTCACGGGCGCCCCCGGCGAGCCGCCCCAGGCGATCGTCGCCCGCGACTACGCCCTGGCGCGCGGGGTGCCCGAGGACGCGATCCTCCTCGAGACGCGCTCGCGGATCACCATCGAAAACCTGCGCTACGCGAAGGAACTGCTGCCCAATCCGGGCGATTCCGTCCTGATCGTCAGCGACCCCCTGCACCTGCGGCGGGCGATGCGGATGGCGCAGGATGTGGGCTTGAACGCGATCCCCGCGGCGGTGCCTGAGACTCGCGTACGTGGTTTCTGGAGCCGCGCGAAGATGACGCTGCGCGAGTCGGCGGCCTATGTGAAGTATTGGATTTTGCGCAGGCTGTAGGGGCGAACCTTGTGTTCGCCCCTACGATCTCCGCGCCAAAAAATACAGGCCCGCATAGACCTTCGGGTCCACCCGGCAACCCTCCCGTTGCTTGGCCTCCAGCCAGGCCTCGACTTCTCCCTCCGGCACCTCGTGCACCAGAATCGTCTCCGTCGCGTCGCCGCCGCCCTCCCCCACCCGCTTCAGGTCGCGGGCGAGGAAGATCGCGATCGCCTCGGGGCTTAGGCCCGCGGAGGGCGGCCCCTCCGAGAGGAACTCCAGGCTCCCCGCCTCGTAGCCCGTCTCTTCCAAGAGCTCGCGCCGGGCCGCGGTCGCCAGGTCCTCGCCGTGCCCCGCGCCGTCGCCCACCAGGCCCGCGGGAAACTCGATCACCGGGGCGCCGACCGGGATGCGGTATTGCTCGACCAGCAGGACCTTCCCCTCGGGGGTCCTCGCCACCAGCATCACCACGCCGGTGCAATTCACCCGCTCCACCCACTCCCAGCCTTGTCGCTCCTTCAATTGGAGAAATCGGCCTCGGTACAATACGCCGGCATCGCTCATGGTTTTTCCTTGGTTCGCGTTGGCCCGCGGACTATATAGCCCGCGATGTTTCTGGACGGCTTATCGCACGGATTCAAAATTCTCGTCCACCCCTCGATCGCCCTCGCGACCCTGCTGTTCATGGCGGCGCAGCTGCTGTTTCTGCGCCTGATCCGCTGGTCCACCGGGCAAAAAGAGATGGGCGACGCCTTTTCGGCGGGCTGCCTGACCCAGATCGTCGGCGTCCTCTTCCAGGCCCTGGCCTTGGGCCTGCTCTTGCTGTGGACCCTGCCGGTCCTGCTGGGCCTCGAGCCCCGCGCCTCCTGGGCCGCCGTCGAGGGCTTCGCCATGCTGGCAACCCGCGCCGGCCTCATCGCCGCCCTCGCCATCACCCTGCTCTCCTTCCTGCCCTGGCTTGGAAATTTCCTGGCCGGGTCTCCGGGACTGGAAGTCCTGGTCGGCGGCGGCATCCTGTTTCGTCTGCTCTCCCATCCCTACCTCGAGACGCGGCTCGGCCGCAAAATCCCCGCCGAATCCCTCTATCCGGGCCTGTGGGAAAGCCTCGGCTATTTGGCCCTGGCCTTCCTCGTCGGGCGCCTGCTGATGCTGGCCACGCTCAAGCTGCGCCCGGCCTCCGGACAGCCGCCCAACGCCTTTACCCGCCTCTGGGGTCCCAGCCTTGATACGCTTATCGGGATTGTGGTTCTATATATGTACGCCCAGTCCATCGCCTTGCGCCTGCATCCGGGGCCCTGAGGTCCGCGATGTCCGTCCAGGACTTGATCGAAAATTACAAGCGTTCCCACACGCATCCCTTCAACCACGCGATGCACGCGGTCGGGATCCCGATGATCCTCGTCAGCCTCGCTTGGATTTTCTTCGACTGGAAGGTCGGACTGATCCTGTTCGGCGTGGGCTGGGGCTTCCAATTTCTGGGCCACGCGGTGGAGGGCAAAGCGCCCGCTTTTTTCTCCAACCCCGCCTACCTCTTGATCGGGCCGATCTGGCTGGCCAAGAAGGTCGGCAGCCTCTTCTCCAAGCCCAAGCCCGCGGACACCGACCGGGAAGCCCGAGGCTAATCCCGAGAAATTCCTTCAAAATTATCGCGTTCTGGCGTAGAGCAAGCGACTGCTTCCAGAGGAGCCTATGAAACACACGGTCAACCCCAAATCCAGCGCCACCACCCGCGGCATCCAGGTCGACGTCGAAAGCGAGTTCGATCCCGAGCGCAGCGATCCCGGCAACGGCTATTACTTCTTCGTCTACCACGTGAAGATCCGCAACCACGGCGACTCCGCGGCCCAGCTGATCAGCCGGCACTGGATCATCACCGACGCCGACGGGCAGGTGGAAGAGGTGCAGGGCCCCGGCGTGGTCGGCGAGCAGCCGCGGCTCGAGCCCGGGGAGTCCTTCGAGTACTCCAGCGCCTGTCCCTTAAAAACGCCTACCGGCAACATGCGGGGCACCTACCAGATGGTCTCCGAGACCGGCGAAAAATTCGACGCCGAGATCGCCCGCTTCGAGCTGGCGCCGGGATACACGCTGCACTGAATCGTGCTAAAATAATCATATGGTGAAAATCGACCTGCAATACCAAGGCGATCTTCGAGTCGCGGCCAAGCATGCCCCCTCCGGCACGCGGCTGCACACCGACGCCCCGCTCGACAATCAAGGCAAGGGCGAGAGCTTCTCCCCCACCGACTTAGTGGCGACGGGGCTGGGCTCCTGCATGGCGACGATCATGGGCATCGTCTCGCGCAAGCACGGCATCGACTTGATGGGGATGGAAATCCGCGTCGAGAAGATCATGTCGCAGGAGGGTCCGCGGCGCATCGCCGCGCTCGAGGTCGACTTCCAAATCCCCGTTCGGCCCGACGACGAGAAGGTCCGCCTGCTGGAAGAGGCCGCCCACACCTGCCCGGTCGCGCTCTCGATCCATCCCGACATCCAAGTGCGGACGCGCTTCCGCTGGGGAAACGACTCGCCGTCCGCCCGAGGTTGAGCGAAGGCGGGATTTTTCGGGAAAATAATAAGCCCGTGGCCGCGCCGGCTATCGGCCGCGCAGGCGCAGCGCGCGCCATTCCGCCTCTTCCAGCCGACGCTCGAGGGCGCAGGGCCGGAAGGCCCGCAATACCTCCGCGAGCTCCCCGGACAAGATCCCCGACAGCACGATCCGCCCTCCCGGCTTCAGGCGCGCTAAGACCGCGTCTCCTAGCGCTATCAAGGTAGGGCTAAGGATGTTCGCGACGATGAGGTCGTAGCTCCCCTCCGCCTCGCCCAGCTCCGCGGCAAGCGTGATGCCGCCCGCCCCGTTGAGGCGGAAATTCTCCGCGGCGTTCTCCCGCGCCTCCGGGAGGATCTCCACCGCCGTGACCGCCGCGGCTCCGAGCTTACGCGCCAGGATGGAGAGGATGCCGGTCCCGGCGCCCAAATCCAGCAAGGAAGCGGCCGTCAAGTCGATCTCTCCGAGCAATGCCGCCGCCAGCCGCGTCGTGGGATGCGCCCCGCTACCAAAGGCGGGGCCGCCGCGCAGCAGGATCTCCCGTCCCAGCAAGGCGACTCGGACCGGCTCGGCGGTGGATAAGCCCGCCGCCGGCAGGCGGATGCGCGTCTCGCCCTCCCAGCGCAGGGCCGGGGCGCGGCGCTCCAGGTCGCGGCGCAGGTCGGCCAGCGGATAATCCGCGTCAAAGTAGGCACGGGCGGCGAGGCGTCCGGCTACGGGGGAGAATTCCAGGCCCAGGCAGGGGTGCCGATAAAGCCGGGAGCGAACCTCGCCCTCCAAATCGGAAGTCAGATTGAGACGAACGATGCAATAGTCGCGCATGGGATGAGCGAAGCCCTATTCGGCGTCGAAACGCAAGATCTCGATCAAATTGGCGACGCCGTCCGCCTCCTCTCTCAGGCCCATGCGGCGATAGGTGAGCTCGAGGCCGTGCAAGGCGTCGATGTCCTCGGGGACGGCGTTGTTGATCCGACGGAAGGCAGCCTCGGCCTCGCCGTACTGCTTGGCCTGGAAGCGCTCCCATGCCCGCATCCGGAGATTGGTCAGTCCGCTCGCCTCGGTCGGATGGAGGGCATGGGCCCGCCGGTAGTGATCGAGAGTGGCGCCGAAATCGCCCTGCCGCTGGGCGGCCTGCGCGAGAAAGAGATCCGCGCGGGGGCTCCGCGGCAAGATGTCCCGGGCGCGCAGAAAAGTCTGGCGGGCCGCGGCCAAGTCTCCTCCCTCAAGCAACTCCTTCCCCAGATTGAGCAGGTGCACGCCCATCAAGGCATGAGCCCCCAGGGGCTTCGCCTCCGGCTCGATGGCGCGGTGGCGATACGGCATCCCCGAGGCGATGCCGAAATCCAAGATGCTCTCGATAGCCGCTCCTTCCCGTCCCAACAGATAGACGTGACGCGGCAGGAGCCCGGCCTGCAAGGACCTCCCGGTCTGCGCGGTCAGGTGTGCGAAGAGCAGGGAAAGCGTGACGCAATTCCCGTCGCCGTGGAGCAAAAGGTGCGAGAGGTAGCGCCCGTTGGAATTGTTCTCGTCGACCTGGTTGAAGCCGCGCTCGCGGAGGAAGCCCCGCACCAAGGAGAGGTCCAAATAGTAGTCCGCCAGCTCCGGATTGTCGCGCACCCGGTTCTTGATCCGGATCTCGCCGTTCTTCATCGCGGAGACGTCCGAGATGCCGATGGAGCGCAGCCGCTGCTGGAGCTGCAGAAATCCCGCCATCCCCTTCGGCACCAGCTCGTTCTGCCAGGCGCGGAACAGCTCCCAGCGCGTCGCGATGGGACTGCGCTCGCGGCCCTCGGCCAGGTAGTTCCAAAAATCCCCCTCCAAATCCCTCAAGACCTCCCGGGCCCGGGCGGCCTCCTCGGCCTTCAGGCCGGGGCGCAGGCCTTCGGCCTCGAGGGCCAAGGCCAAGGGGGCCAATTGCCCCCGCTCCTGAAGCCCCTTCAGCAGGCGGTCGACGCCGGAGGCGGGACTCTCGCGGAAGGCCCGCAACATGGCCTCGCCCTCGTGTTCCGGCGACCGCTCGCCGACCCTCGAGTCCATGGGCTCGGGCGCGACGCGGCGGCCGCGAGGGGAACGGGCGCGCTCCGGCTTTAGCTCCGACATGGCGAGGATCCAGCCGCCGGGCGGCGTCAGATCTCCGCCCTCGGCGAGAACGGGACGCGGTCCGAGGCCCTCCAGACCCAAGGCGGCGCTCAAAGCGGGACGGTTTCGCAACTCGGTCATTCGGGAGCGGACTTCCAGCTCGCGGATCGAGGCCGCGTAGCGCGGCCCCAGCGCCGAGCCGGCGAGACGGCCGCCGACATGGAATTGCAGCAGGGTCGCGAAGGAGTCGAAGAGCCGCGAGGTCGGATCGCCCGCGGGGCGCCAGCCGAGCCTCTCCTCGATCAGGTGGTCGGCGTAAACGCCGCCCAGCATGCCGGCCTGGGCGAAGAGCGGACGCGAGACCCCCGTGAAGGGGGCCAGCCGGGCCGCCTCGGCGCCGAAGGGCGCAATGCCGTGGGCGCGATGGAAGAGCGCGTTGGTGGCCGCCCCGCCGGCCTTGAGCAGGCCGAGCATCAGGGCCGTGGAACCCAACTCGCGGGTCAGGGCGGCGCGGTCCCAGGCGAGCGGCGTCTCGGAGCTCGCCGCATGCAGGGCCCGGGTCGTCATCCAGAAGGCCGGGACCTCCGCCGCCCAGGCGGCGGTGCCCGCGCTAAACGAGGCACCGGCGCCGCGCGTGAAAAAATTGGCCGTGCGCGCCGACGCCAGGCGCGACAAGACGCCCAGGCGCACCGCGCCGGCGACCAGGCTGCCGATGCCCATGCCGGCGATCATCGCGGGATCGGCGGCCTGGCGCGCGAAGCCGCGGGAGAGGTGCTCGAAACGCGCCCCGAAGGCGCCCTCGCCGCGCAGCGCCCGGGCCTCGGCTTCGGCGCGGGCGCGGACGGCCGCATCGAGCCGGGGAGCGAGGGGGCCCGCGGTCCGGGAGAGAAAGTCGTAGAGCAGGATCGCCGTGCCCGCCTCGCCGGCGCGGGCGGCGCCGCCCGCCATGGCGCTCAACGCCTCGCCGAACAAGGCGGGATCGGATTCCTCGGAGAGGGCCAGAAACTCCTCGACCCGGGTGCCGAGACGCCGCCGGAGCGCCGCCTGCTGGGCGAGGTCCAACTGCGAAAAGGCGGCGCGCAAAGACAGGCCCCGGCCTTCCAGGCAGGGGCGCGCCCAATGGCGCAAGGCGGAGGCGGTGTTGTCGAAGTTCGAGTCGGGATGTTCCGCGGCGAGCGTTTGCAAAATTCCGGCTAGGGCCCGAGAGGCCGAAAAGCCGGCCTCGGGCGACGCCGCACCGCGGAGGCTCCCTACCCGGAGCGCTGGGGACGTCATCCAAAAATTCCCTATATTTCCAAGGCTTATCGCACAGAAATGCAAATAGTTGTGAGGGAATATTCCACGGGGGTTTTTGCACAACTTTTCACTGGCCTGGACGAAAAAAAAAGCTGAAATTCTTCAGCAAGATTGAAGCGGCTTGGGGGATCGACAACCATTGGCTTAATGGAAAAGGGGCAACGTGACCTTAAGCCGGCTCGCAACGGTGTCGACGGACGCAGGTGCGTCTTTCGACCGGAAACAACCCAAGATTCACCGGGATCCCCTCGGCAAGATCTTGCTCAACGCCTTGCTGGGCGGCGAAGCGACGCGCACCGCCTTCGAAACCCGCCTCCCTCCCGCCGCGCGCGGCGCCTGGGAGGCCCTTTCCTCCGAATCCAATCCAGACCTATTCTTCGACGGCCTAATTTCCTTGGCGCAAGGCCTGCAAGAACGGCATCCCCAGGATGCGGCCCAACTCTATTCGGCGACGGCGGAGTTTCTCTCGAAATCGCGGGGAGGCTTCAAGGACGTCGGAGACAAGGCCCGGGCGCATCTTCAAACCTTGAACGGCCGCGGCGACTTCGGGCCCCGCGCCGAGCTCCTGCTCTCCCGTCTGATTCAGGAGGCTACCGATCCGGCCGCCCTCTTCGCCATGGGCCTGGGCACCCAGGCCTTCCGCTGGGGTAGGGTCTGCACCGCCCTTCGCCTGGGCCGAAGCGGTTTGGCGTCCCGCGCGGCGGCCAACGGGGCCGGCTTTTTTCTAGAAACCTCGGCCTTCACCCTGGGCCACAAGGTTGCCGCGGCGGCGATGGGCCGCCCGCAAGACTTCGGCGCCGAAACCCTAGCGCGCGACGGGATCGCCAACGCCCTCTTCTTAGGCCCGCTCAAGGCCATGGGAGGGGCGACGCGTTTCGCGGTGAGCCGTACCCTCGGCCGGCCGCGGGTGGCGGCCTTGGCGCAAGAATTTGGCGTCCATCGGATCCTCGCCGGCCTGCTGCCGCAGGCGGGGATGTTTGCGGGCATTTGGATCGGGCAAGAACTGCAACAGGACCTCGGCTTGCACGAGAAGCAAGACAAGGCCGCCCGCGTCGCCGACGCCCTCGCCATCCTATTTCAGCTCGGCGCCGGCAACGGCCTCTTCGCGGCGACCCTCGGCGCGGGCTTTCGGCGCAGCCAGGCGGAGGCCGAGGGAAGGTACCTCAGGTGGCGCGACAAAGCGGCCGAAGCCGCGACGGCTCGGGAAAGCATTTTCGATGCCTACGACGGGGACGATATGCCTACCGTCCCCCATTTTCGCCCGGCCTACGAAGGGGCGAGGCCTCTTCGCCATGACGCGAGGGGGCCCGCCGTCTTGATGATGGCCGGAGAGGGCCCCGGAGGTCCCAGATACCGCTGGACCGAGGCCGACTTCGTGAACCTCGGCAAGTTTCGCGCCAGCCTCAATTTGATCGAGGCCAACGCCATCGCGGGAACGATCCATCCCGACCAACGGCACATGCTGCTCTTTTCCCGCTTGCTGCAGAACCTCTCCTTTCCCGACGGAGAGACGAGGACGCTCGCCTTCTCACGGCTGGGGCATCTCATGAGGCATTCCAACTTGGGAGGCGAGGCCGGAAGCTACGTCAACTGGCTGACGCGCAAGGTCTTCGACAGCTACCTCGAAACCCAAGACGTTCCCAGCGCCAAGGCCCTGCTGGAATTTTTGGTGGAGGGCGGCCGCCTGCGCGATTACGAAAAATTACTGGCGCAATCCGTCCCCGCGGCCCGCCTGTCCATCGTGCCGCCTTGGATCCTCGAGTCGCAGCGGGCGAAATTTCCCCATTACGAACGCATCCGGCAATTGCAGATCCCGGAAGAAGCCAAACGCATCCTGTTCCGCTGGGTCTACACGCAGGCCAAGGCCAAGCATCCCGAGCCGCACTTTATTTCCGAGGACCTGATGCTGGACCGCATCGGGCAGTCGCTGTTCTTCCCCGGCTACGGGGAAATCCTCGGCAAGGTCCTGCAGGCGGCCGAGGCCAGCCCCCTCCCCTTCTACCGGCTTCAGCGGCTACATCACCTGCTTGGGAAGATGGACCACCTGTCGACTTACAAACTGTTGGAGCTCGCGGATCGGGATTTCCAATTGGTAGGCAGAAAAATACCCAAACTTCCCGAGCCGCTTTTCTTTAAGGGGCGTCCCTCGCAATTCAACGGGTATCTGGGGACCGAGGCCCCATTGGAACTGTTGAAAGAATTGCAGCACCATCAAGCGGACCTGCTCGATCCCCAAAAGGCCGAGACCCGCAAGGCCGCGCGAGTCAAGGCACTGGGCAAACTCGAGCTCGGCCAAGGGCTCCACGACATCCACAGCCCGGCTTATTGGGCTTATGCCTTCAAATTATTGGGCGACCCCTACGCCAAACGTATCGCGGCCGACATCGAGGCGGGCAAATTTAAGCTGGAGGTCCTGGAGTACGAGGATTTCGCGCGGCGTTGCCGCGAGCTCGGCGAGGAGGATTCCGTCGGCGACAACGCCTTTTTCCTGCACAGCGGCGTCACCGGGGGCAAGCCCCTGATGATGGTGAAGGCCTTCCCCGTGGACAACTATTCCTTCGAGACCCGGCCGGATCCCGTCTTCGCCGTGATGGGGAAGATCGCCCACGAGTACCAACACTTCCTGGATATCGACCCGGCCCAGACCCGCACCCAGTCGGTGGTGCACCTGCAGGAGATGCGCGCCCACCTGCGCGAGGCCCTGTGGCGCGCCCAATACGGCGACACCCAGAAATTGGCCTCTTTTCATCGCGACGGGACCAGCGGACTCGCCCTGCACTGGCGGGATAAATTCGAGTCGCATTACGGGCATCATTTTAGGCGGGATTAAAGGTCACCTCGACGCCGCCCATGAAGATCTTATCGCCGGGACGGATGGGGAAGATCGATTTCATCGCGTCGGCCTTGCCGCGGGAAGCCCAAACCATCTTGCCGTCCCGCCACACCTGGGTCCCGTTCATGGAGACGGAATCCTCGATGAAGGTGGTTCCGTCGGCGCGGAAGATGCGCACGTGTTTGCCCGAAACCCCTTCTGTCCCACTTACTCCCATGAAGGACTCCCGCCCGAGAAGCACCTGGGGCTGGTTGGGTTCCATGCGGTAGACCCACTTGCCTTCGGTTCCGGAAAGCCCTTGAAGTTGACTTTTAACTTCTTTGGGTGCCGGTGGGGGCGGCGGCTTCAAGCGAACGCCCGACTCCTTCACGCCTCCGCCGGGGCCCGGCTTTACCGGATCCGAGCCCCCGGCCTTGGGATCGTGGAAGTAGACGTGGACCGTGGCGTTGTCGGCTTTGTAGTGGTCGATGGGTTTTTCGCCGGCCTCGGGCTTGAGGGACTTATAGATGTTTCCCTTGTTGTCGACGTAGGCGATCTCGCCGTCCGACCGTACGATCGGGAGCCGCTTGCCCGGGGGCAGCTCTGCCATGGCGTCCTCGAGGTCCGCCATGCGCTCGAGGGTGCCGTCCATGATGCGGTCGGAGGCCTCCTTCGCCGACTTCGACTCGTGGGCGACCTTCGCCAGGTCGGCGGTGGCATTCGCATCGCCGACTCCGTCGGAGAACATGACGATCTTATCGCCCGGCTCGAGGCGGAACTTCTGCACGATCGGCTTGGGATCGCCGCTGGTGCCCAGTCCGCCGCTGACGATGTTCGCGTAGGGATGCGCGCGGATCTCCATCTCCATCCGCTCCGGGTCCTTGCCGTGCTTCTGAATCACCTCATAGAAAGGCCGCAGCTTGGGGTAAAAGTTCATGTAGGCTTCGACGGCATCCCCTTGCAATTCGCCGGACATGACCCTCTTGTAGAAGTCATGCAGCAGCGACTGGTCGGCGGTGCGATGCTTGACCTTGCCGTCCTTGCCGACCACCACGGCGCCCGCGTCGCCGACGTGGGCCAGGTAGACGTCGTGGCTGCCGTCGGGGTTCTTGACCACCAGGTGCACGACGCCGACCGCTCCGGGTTTTTCCTTTTCGGACGCTTGCTTATAGACGTCCGAGGCCTTCACCGCGCGATCGCCTTCGAGCAAGGCCTTGGTCAACAGCTCCTCGGGGGGCATCTTGCCCTGATTTTCGGAGATATATTTGGCGATGGCCTCGCCGGAGATGCGGCTGGCGGCGTCCCCGCCCTTGTGCCCGCCCATGCCGTCCAGGACGACGGCGAAGTTGTCGCCCTGCACCACGGCGTCCTCGTTTTTCTCTCTATAGCCGATACCCTCGTGGGTCTTGCCGGCGGAGGTGCCGTAGACCTCCGTCGCCTCTTTCTTGCCGACTTCCCCGCGTCTCGGGGCGCCGGGGGCATTGTCGGCCCAGACGCCTTGAATCTCGCCGGGCGCGCCGGGCTTCGGCTTGGGCCCCGCGACGTCCGCGCCGGGCATCGAGATTTTGAGGCCCCTCGGGCTGGCTTCCACCAACCTGCCCTGGGCGTCTAATTTCAAGCCGAGTCGCGCGGCCTCCTGGGGGGTGACGCTGAAGCTGACGGTCTTGACCGGCGAGTCGGGGCGAAGGTCCGGCCGAATCTCCACCACCATGAAGAGCTTGCCGCCCGAGTTTCCGGGCAGGGGCTCCAAGCGCGTCACGCTGCCGATCAGCTTGCCCGGCACCAGGCCCTCGGTGATGGGAGCGGCTTCCAGTTGGTAGGCCTGGCCGGCGCCGTCCTTGAGATCCACCGGCCCGCGCCGCGCCGGCGGGGGCGGCGGTTGGGGCCGCGCCCGAGTCGGGACGACGGGATTGGCATCCGCCGCGAGGGCCAAGGGTTGGGGCAGGATCTCTCCGAAGGAGAGATAAGGCTCCTTGGGCCCCGGCTGAAGCGAACCGTCCTGCCGCAGCTTGATATTCAAGGCGGCGGCCTCGGCGGGCGTCATCTCGAGGGTGATGCGACCCTCTTCGGCCCCCATGCCGCGGCGGGTACGCACGTCCAACCGAACCTTGCCTTGCGGGTCGTTCGGCACGCGCGAGGCGAAGGCGATGCGGCCGAGGTATTGCGTCCCCATCTCCGTCCAACCTTGCTGCCAAGGACTGACCGTGAAGGAACGACCTCCCAAATCGATCGCGGGGCCGCCGTGCGGACCGACCTGCAGGACCGCCGCGTTGCTGGGCGCCGCCGGCGGTGGCGGCGGCGCGGGAGGGGCCTGCGGAGCCGCCTGGGCCGGCTCGCGGAACTGGAAGGTGGCGCCGTTGATGACGAAATATTCCCCGTCTTTAATCGGATAGTATTTCGGCATGCGGCCGCCCATCACGTAGACCCCGTTGGTGCTGACCTTGGACGCGTCGCCCATCGGCCCGTCGACCAAGTACCACTTTCCGTCGGCATGGTTGCGCACGATCGTGGCGTGAACGCCGGAGACGTTCGAATCGGTGAATTGCAGGTCGCCCTGTCCCCTCCCGATGACGAAAGGAGAACCGTCCGACTTGGGGACGACGGTGCGGGCCTCGCCCACCGGGAGCTTGCCCGAGACGGCGATCGGCAAGGCACCGCCGGAGGCCGCGGGCGGCGCGTAGCCCTGCACGCTGCCGTCCGGCATCTGGTATTGGATCCAGGCCTCCGCCGGCGCCTTGAAAGGCACCACATTATTTCCGACCTGAAATAGATCGTTGTCCTTGACGGGCTTCCAGTAGCGCCGCGCCACCGGATCCGCCTGAGCCGCGTACAAGTCCATCGAAGGCTTACCCTCGAAGACGTACCACTGCCCCTTCGGTCCCCGTTGGAAGGTCAGCAAGGGCGGGCTGACCTGCCCCATGTACTGGTTGACGACCGGCCGGCCTTGCGGATCGGCCATGACTTGGAAATAGGTCGTTCCCGCGCTTACCTCCAATGCTGGATGGTTCGCGACGACGGAGCCGCCGCGCGGGCCGGCGTCGGCCGCGACGCCGACGTTCGCCGGAGTCCCGACGGCATACTGTTTCACCACGAAGCCGTGGTTGGGCACCTCGGCGACCTGAGTTCCCTTGGCGTCGAATTTGATGCCCAGACGTTGGGCCTCCGCCTTGCTCAAATAAACCTTCGTATTCGCCGTCACGGCCCCGCTGGAGGGGTCGGTGACGCGGTAGACCAGCTCGACGCCGTCCCCGTGGACCTTGGCGCCCTCTTTCGAGAAGGTGCCCACGAAGCCGTCGACCACCCGGCCCCCCTGATAGTCCCGCGTCTCCAGGGGGCGTATCGCCGTGACGACGCCGTTATGCTCTAAACGCACCGGATTGTCCCGCGTCGCGGGCGAGAGATCCGCGGAAGGCTTCGGGGCGGAGAGAAATCTCCGGACCACGGGAATGGCCAAGAGGGTGCCGATCCCGACGATCATCGCGATCTCGACCGGGCCGATGTTGGGACCGCCGCGCATCACGCCGTCGGCGGCGCGGGCGGTCTCGGGCGCGACCAGGGCGAGGAGCCCCATCAAGAGACCCGTGCCCGTAGCCAAGGTACCGGTGTTGCTGTCCCGCCCCGAGCCCTTGGGCCCCTGACTATCCGACCCCTTTTCGAGATAAAGGGGGCGTACCAAGTCGGCCACGGACTTGTCGGAAAGCTCCTTGCCGTACTCCAGGGGACCCCGCAAGGCGGCATCGAGAAGCTCCAGCCTCTCCAAGGCATCCTGGTATTCCGGACTGTCCTTCTTTCCCTTGAGGATCGTCTCGCGATCGGCCTTCATCTGAGCCGCCAGCTCGGGCTCGGCGGCCTCCAGGCGTTTTTCGATGCCCGCCAAAGGTTCCAGCGCCTTGTTGGGGTCCGCATCTTTCAGGCGCGCGCCGAGTTTCTCCGGATCGGAAGAGTCCGCGGCCTTTCGGGTCTCGGTGCCCGTATCGGTTTTGGCCCTGGGACGTAAGGGAATGACGTCGGCCCCCTTCCCTTCCTTGGCGCCGGGGGCGGAAGCCGCGGACTTGTCGTAGACCTCCTGGGAGGCCTTGGCGAATTCGGCGAATCCGGCCTCGGTCATGAAAACCACCGGCTGCCGGAAGCGGGGATCGCCGTGATTCAAGGCCAAGACGTCCCCAAGCCTTTCCATCGCGACCTTAAACTGCGGGGAATCCGTGGGCTCGGTCATGAGCGTCTTGTAGTCGGCGTCGAATTTTTCCAATAGGGCCTGATGACCTCCCTCGACGAGGCGCTCGCGGATCATGTCGAGCTCGCCGACCAGGTCCATGTTTTTCAGGCCCGGACGCCCCACCGGCTCGGGGAAAATGCGCTCGTAGAGGCCGTTGAGGTACGCGACCTTGCGATTGATGCCATCGACGTCCGGCGCCTTGGGGGCCTTGGGAATTTTAAAGACTTGACCGCCAGAGGGCTCGCCTTCGGAATACTTCTGCATCAGGGAAACCATGTCGTCGAGCCCCCGCTGGATCTCGGCCCGGTTGGGGACATCGGCGGGCAGCTGGGGAGGTTTGGGCATTTCGGGCGCCTTCTCGCCGGGCCCCAAGTGGGTGACCTTCGCCAGGTAATCGGAAGCCTCCCGACGAAAATCCTTGATGGGGTCCAATATCTCGGGCGGCAGGTCCTTGTTCTTGTAGACCAGCTTATGTTCGATCTCGCCCCACTCGTGCATCGCCTCGGTCTTGATCTGGATCTCCACCGGCTTGCCGTCGACCTCGACGACGATGTGCAGGGCCCGATAGCCGCTGGCCGGGTGGCCGTCGACCAGACGGTGGATGCCGTCCTGGTCCAGCTTGGCGTCGATCCAGACGACGCCTTCTTCTTCCTGGATGCCCTTCCGTTTCATCTCCGTGGGAGTCATGACGTCGGCCTCCATCGAACCGTCTTTCAGGTAGGCCTCTCGGATCTTGTACTTCTCTTGGATCCTGGCGATGACCGCCTCCGCGTCGGCGTTGCTGCGCACCACGATGCGGGTGCCCGCGATGTCGGTGAGCGGCGCCATGTCCTGCCAGCCGCGGCGGACCAGTTTGGGAGCGAGGTCGTCGGCGGCCTTCATCCGCCCCTTGGGCGGGAATTCTTGGCTGAGATGCAGGTCGGGGTCGGCGCCGAGCTCCTTCAAGAAGCCCATCACGTCCTCGAAGGCGCCCTTGTGATCCTCGACCATCTTCTCGGCGACGGCCTTCTGCCGCGCGCGATATTCCGTCTGGGTAATCTTGCCGGCTTGAAGGTCCCGGGCCGCTTCGGCGAAGGGCGTGTCGCCAGCCGCGAGGTGGTCGACCTCGGTTTTGAGATCGCCGGTCGTCTCTTCGCCCGGGGAGCCCTTGGGACGAACGCCCGACGGCGTCAGGGCCTGCTTGTCGCCGGCCTGGGCCTTGCCCGGACGGACCGTCTCTCTTTCGGCGGGTGGCAACTCTTTGGGCGCGGCGGCGCCGGGACGCACGGTCTCCTGGAACTCCGCGGCCATCTTGCCGTTGGCGACGTCGAAGGCCTCGTAGGGGCTTTTGCCTTCCTTGACCGCGGCATCGAAATGGCCTCGGGCCTGCTCGGCCAACTGCGCGGCCTCTTCCTTGTTGCGGCCGGCTCGCAGCGCCCGGTCGAAGATCTCGGATTCGAGGCGCTGTCCGGTCTGCTGCACTATCGGATCGACCTTGGGCCCCTTGGGCTCGACGCGCGGGCAATCCTTCAGGACGCGGTCGACCAACAGCATCTTGGCCGCCTTCACGAAATTGGCGTCGCCGTCCAGCCCGTATTCCTTGGCAAAGGCCTCGACGACGGCCTCACGGTTCGTCTTGAACTTGGCCTCGATCGCCGGATCGCCGCCGCTGGGTAGGCCCGCCGCGTCCTGGCTGAGGATCTTGCCCAGGTCCATTTTGAATTTTTCCCGCTTGGCTGGATCGACCTTGGCCTCGAAACCCTTGGCTAGCTTCAGGCCGTAGCCGCGCTGCCGCTCCATGAAGCCCGTCAGCTTGGGATCGGCGGGCGCGCCCTGCTTCGGCGCCTCGCCGAAGCGGACCTCGGCCTCGCGCAGGTTGTCGACGACCAGCCGGCCGAGCAGCTTCATGAAGGCGGGATTCTTGTCCATGCCGTATCGCTCGGCCAAGACCTTGGCCTCTTTGACCCGCTGCCGCAGCAGGGCCTCCCGGCCGGCCGCGTCCTGGGTTCGGCCGCCGGAGGCGACGTCCTTCAGCACCAAGGCGTTCAAGTCCTTCATGAAGTCGGCGTTCTTCTCGAGTCCGAAGCTCCGGGCCAGCTCCAGGGCGAGGCCCATCTGTTCCTTCGCGAGCTCGGCACGGGACGGCGTCACCGTATCGGGGCGCACGGGATCGCCCACGCCCTGCACGACCAAGGTCGTGTTGTCCTGCTTGAAATGGCTCTGCGTCTTGTCGCGCGGCACGCCCCGGAACTCGAAGCTCTGCCCGTCCGCATAGGTCACCTGCACGCGACCCAAGTCCTTGGCCTCGCCGACGTTGCCCATCATGTCGAGGACCTTGCCCTCCCACATGCCCTTCCAACCGGAGGGCGGCTCTTGGCCGGTGACGGCCCGATAGGCCTTGGCGTAGGCCTCGGGGGTGAGGGGCATGTTTTCCTGCCCGCTCTTCTGCAGGGTGTCGGCGAGCTGCTGGCGGATCAAGACCTCGCGCATCAGGACGTCGCGGACCTCGGCGGGAGTCTTGGCGCCCGACTCCCGGATCAAGAAGGCGATCTCGGCGTGGGAGCCGAAGTTTTCGAAAAAACCGTCCGAACCGTTGAGGACGATGTCGCCCTGCTCCACCGTCACGTCTTTCGTCCGGATCTTGAGGGGACCGGAGTGCCCGCCCAGGGATTGATCGACGATGTTGGCGTTGGGATCGGAGCGGCTCTTGAGGATGTCGGCCTCGCTGCGGCCGTAGGCGTCGAGGATCTCGACCTCGCCGTTGGGCTTGAAGCGGATCACGGCGGCCTCGCAATCGCCGACGCTGCGGAAACGGGCGTTGAAGGTGCCGTTGGGGTTGCGGCTGATCTCGGTGCCCATCGCGACGGCGCCGGGCAGCATGTACTTCGCATAATGCTCGGCGGTCGCGCGGTCGAGGTTTTGCTCTTTCACCAGGCGTTCGGTCAGGGCGGGCAGCAGTTCCTTGCCGTAGGCGGCGACGGCCTCGTTGGCGAGACGGATGCCGTCTTCCACGGACTTGCCCTCTTTGACCGCCTTCTCGAAGGCGGTCTTGGCCAGCTTGGCGGCCATCTCGCCGCCTTGGGTGCCGCCCATGCCGTCGATCACGAGGGTGACGGTGCGGCCGTTCTCGAAGGTGACGACGACCTGGCGGTCCTCGTTGTATTCCTTGTAGCCCACGCCCTCGTGGCTGGCGCCGGCGATGCCGCCGCGGTCCGTGACCTCGGCGCGGTTTTCGGTGGTGGCCAGCTCGACGCGCACCGAGAAGACCCTCCCGTCGGGCGTGGTCATCTCGACCGAACGCACCTTGCCGTCGGCGTCCTTCACGAATTGGGCCTTGTTCTCGCCGTGATTGAGCCGCGCCTCCTTCAGAACGGCCTGAGCGTCGGCCTCGGTGCGAACATGGATGAGAACCTCGTATTCTCCGGTAGTCTTGCCCGGACCGGCCTGAAAGTCGTCGCCGTAACCCGGTTGCCGGAAAGAGACGTCCAGGATGCGCGTCCCTTCGGGGGCCTCGCCCAAGCCCTTGTCGTGTCCCTGGCCCTGGATGGCTCGCTCGAGAAAGGGAAAGGCGGCGTCCCGCAAATGTCCGGTGACCTTGGTGCGCTCCTTCGGGTAATCCTCCCATTTTTGGATGACATCGAGGTTTTTGCGCAATTCGCCTTGCAATTCGTCGGCGCGTTTCTGCGCGGCGAGGCGCTCGGGGCTGCCCTCGGTGTGCTTTTTCAGCTCGGCCTTGGCCTTGAGGTACTCGCCGCTCAGCGACTTGACGTTGTCCGCGGCGGTGCGCACCTCCTTCGCGGCCGCCTTGTCCTTCGGCGTGCCGAAGCCCTCGGCCTGCTTCAAAGTGCGCTGCCATTCGACCTTGCCGGATTGGGATTCCAGGACGCGGCGCACCCCTTCGTCCAAGATGGGATCTTCCGGCGCCGAAGCCTGTTTCTTGCCCTTGGCGCCGTCGCGCTGGGTGGGGGGACCGGCGTCGCCGGCGTCGCCCGCGCCCTTCTTGGCGGTGGGGTCGGTCTTGGTCAAGTCGTCGGCCTTCGGCTTGGGCGCCTCCTTAACCTTCACCTCGTAACCGTATTCGGCCTTGGCGTTGGGGACGATTTCGGCCTCGCCCTTGGCGATCTTGGCGGCCAACTCGACGGCCTGATCTTTGGTCAACTTGCCGTCGGCGAGCTGTTGCAGGAGGCCTTCCTTGACCGCTTGGCGCTTTGTCTTGGGCAGGCCGTCGAGGGCCGGCTGCAGGGCCTCGAGCGACTCCATGTTGCGCTGAACGACCTGGGTCAGCTCTTCGGTCGTAGGCGGCTTGCCGGAACGCATCGCATGGTCGAAGGAGAGATCGAAGGCGCGGCCCGCATCGGCGGCGCGGGTCATGGCGGGATCGGCGTCCGCGGCCTTTTTCTTGGGAGCGGGAGCGCTGGGCTGGCCGCTATCGGCGGGCGGCTCGACCGCCTTGAGCACCACCACCTTGGCGGCTTCCTTCTTTTGACCGTACCAATGCTGGTAGGCCTCGTGGTCGTCTCTGGAAATAGGCGGCCCGTCGATCACCTTCCCTTCCTTGTCGACCTTTTCGAAACCCAAAACCTCCGGGGACCTGCCCGCCTTGATGTCGCCGATATCTCTTTGATTTAACCTCTCCCGGGTTCCGTCGGGCTTGACCTTAACGTAGTAAGTGACTTTCTTGCCGGCACCCTCGACAGGAGTCGCGTTGGGATCCTTTTGGTCGCAAGGCTCGTACTTGTCGACCTTGGGACGGATTGTCACGCCCTGTTCGAATTCCGGCGCCAAGGCCTCGGCGTCCGCCTTGCGCTTCGCCTCGGCCACGCGGGTTCTCTCCTGCGTGACATGGGCGCGATAAGCCTGAAACTGCTCGGAAGTCGCCCAAAGCTCGCCCTTCGTCTTATCCTTGAGAAATAAATCGGCGGCGGGCCCCTCGGCGCCCTTGACGCGATATCCGAGGATCTGACCCTTCTGCTCCACTTTCTCGATCGTCACGCCCTTGCCGAAGGCTTCGGTCCATTGAGCCCGCTGCTCTTCCCGGGCCTTCTCTCTCTGTTGAAGGGCCATTTCCCGAGCGTCCGGTTCCCCCTTGGCGGGGGCGGCGCCCTTCTTGTCGTCGGCCGGCGGGGCGGCGGGTCCGCCCTTGATCTTGGACTCTTTGCCGGAATATTCGACCCACTTGCCGAGCCAATCGTGGCTCTCTTTCCAGGTGGTCTTCTCTTGCTCCGTGAAGACCTTCAGGCCCTTGCCCTTTTCCAGCTGGCCGGCGACGTCCATGGCCTCATGGCCGATCTCCATCAACTTCCTGGCCTCGCCCCGCAGCTCGGGGGTCATCTCGAAGGGCTTGCCCGCGAGCGCGGCCTTTTCCATTTCGGTCTGGAGGCGCGTCTCGAACTGGCCCTTCGTCTTGACGAAGAGATCCAGCTTGATCTTCTGCGAGGCGGCGACCTGCGTGGAGCTCTGGTAGCGCGCAATGATCGGATGGGTGGTGAGCCCACCCAGCTTGAGGCCGACCAAGGTGGCGATGCCGTGCTCGATTTGTTCGGCGGAATTGGCCTGCTCGAGGGCGGCGGTGTATTGCTTCCATTCGAGTTTCTTGCCGTGGGCCACGCGCTGGTAGAGCATGTCGAGGCCGATCTGGGCGCTGCTCCAGGCCTGCATCCCGGCCGCCTCGGCGGTGAAGGCCCCGACATTGTAGAGGGCCTTGCCGCCCATGCTCAACTCGGCCATTTCCTTCTGCAGCAGCTCGCGCATCATGGCTCGGCGCATGCCGACCGCGGTGGCGTCTTCCAGCAGGGCGGTCGCGCCGGCGCGGGCCAGGGCCCGCTCGCTTAAGGTAAAGACCTGATAGCCCTCGCCGACCACCTTGAGGGCCTTGAGCATGGCGGCGTTGGTGACGACCTTCCAGCCCAGGTCGCCGACCCCGTGGATGTCGCGCCAGGGGTCCTCGACCGTGCTCATCCCGAAGCCCTTGAGCTGGAACTCTTCCTTGGCAGCGTAGAGGGCCGAGCGCATCAGCATCTCGTAGCCGACGAAGACCGCTCCTTCCAAGAGGATCAGGCCCACCTCCGTCGCGATCGCGGCGGTGCCCGCCGCGGCGGCGGCTCCGGCCACCGGCGCGAGGGCGCCCATCGTCACCGCGGTGGCCGCGGCGGCGGCGGTGATGATGGCGACCTCGAGGGCGATCATCTTCCACTTTTGGTCGGATTGGAAATTCTCGAAGTCCTTATGGACGCGCGACTGCCGCTTGCTCTCGGTGGCGACGCGGAACAGGGCCAGGGCCCGCTCGACGTTGCCGGCCTTCAAGGCATTCTCCGCGTCCTGGTATTTCTCGATCAGGGTGTCGTATTCGCGGACTTCCTCGCCGGCATCCAACTTTTGCTTGCGCATGGTATGCAGCTGGCTGAGCTGCATCGAAATCCCCTCCCGAACCGTCGTCGGGAGGTCCTTGAACATCTGCTGGTCGGTCTCCTTCAGATAGGCCAAATTGGCCGTCAGCAGCTTGTCGATGCCCGTCGCGTCGAAGGAGCCGCCCTCCTCGAACTGCTTGTCCAGGTTCTCCATCGCCGCGGTCCACTTGGGATCGGCCTCCCACCAGGTCTTGACCGTCGCCGGCTTTGAGGAGCCATGGTATTTCATGTCCTCGCCGGCGAAATCCTCGACCTCGGTGCGCATCTCGCCCGGCTTGAAGCCCTGGAGGTTGGAGGTATGGACCAGCGTGACGCCCTTGAGCAGCGTCGATTCGGCGCGGGCCAACTCTTGGGCGCTGCCGATCATCGCGTCGAGGACCTGTTCGGGATCGGCGTCGGCGGCGAGGCCGCTGAGGCCGTCTCCGGTCGTCTTGAGCTTGCCCTGGGCCGCCAGCAGGGCGTCCTGATAGGCGTATTTGCCGCCCTGCCCCACCTTGCCCAGCTTCTTGCTGTGGGTCTCGAATTGCGTCAGGTCGGCGTTGAACTCCCCGACCTGCGCCTGGAAGACCTGCGTATAATTCGCGCGCAGCTCGCCGATCTGTCCCCTGAGATCCTCCAGGTGCTTCTTATGGATGGCCGCCTGGCCGGCGTTGCCGGCCTGCTCGGCGGCGACCAGCTTTGCCTGAGTCTCTTTGTAATCCTTGCGCACGGCCTCGAAGCTGGCGAGGGTCTTCCCGATCGCGCCGAGGTTTTGGCGGTATTCGGTGAGGTTGCTCTGCATCCAGGCTTCGGGCTTGTCGCGGAGGTCGAGCTCGGTGGCGTCCTGGAACCAGGCCCCGAAGGCCTCGGTGGGCTCGAAGATCCGGGCGCCGGTCTTGGGGTCCACGGGCAGCTTGCCGTCCGCGTCCGTCTTGAAAAGCGTCTTGGCGACGGCGTCGACCTCGGCGTTGAATTTTTCCAGATCGGTGGCGGCCTCGCCCCCGGGCACGAGTCGTCCCCTGCCGAAGGCCTCGAGGGAGGCGCGGATCTGCTTGGCCTGCTCGGGATTCTTCTCGTCCCATTCGCGGAGGGCCTTGAGGACGGGCATGTCGTTGAGCTGCGCGGGATTCCAGTCCTCGGGCAGGCGATCGCCTTCTTGGTAAGAGGCGCGCAGCACCGACCAATCGTTGGTGCGCTTGATGTACTCCTGCACCTGGGGCGGCAGCTGGGGCAGGAGGGTCTTCTTGCGCAGCGAGTCGGCCATCTGCAGGGTCTCGGCGTTTTGGATCTGCCGCTGCGCCGTGGTCATCAGCTCGTCGAACTTCTTCACGTCGCCTGCGTGTATGGCCGAGATGATGTCCTCGCGAAGATTGCGGATCCCGGGCATGTCGTTGGCTTCGATAGCGGGCGGAAACTGCAGGCCGCAGAGCCGCTTGAGGGCGTCGTAGCCCTTTTCCATGCGCTCGAGGTCGGCCTTTTCCGCGGGGGTAAGCGTGCCCGCGTTTCGCTTTTCCGTGAGGGCGGCCTTGGCGTCCATGAACTCGAGACCCAGCTTCTCCTCGACCTCCGCCATCTTGTGGCAGTAGATGGAGGAAAGTTTCAGCCGATCCAGCAACCCTTCGGGCGCGTCGTCGTGCGAGCCGAAATATTGGATCAAGGGCTCTTGGGCGGAGTCGTAGATCGCCTTGGCGTCCTTATAGCGGCCCACCTCCATGAGCCCGTCGCCCATCAGCTTGAGCGCCTGCGGGTCGCGCAGCGTGGCCTCGCCGCCGAACTGGAGCACCGTCGCGCCTTTAAGGAACAAGTCGCGGGCGGCCTGCTCGTCCCCGCCCTGGCGCGCGATATAAGCCGCCTGATAGAAGCTCTTGGCCGAGGTCCGCATGAAGCGCCGGTCGCCGGTCAGGTCGTAGCTGCGCTTGAAGGCCTCGCCGGCCTGTTGGTAATACTGAAAGGCCTTTTGCACCCCTCCCGGGCCCTGGGCCTTGGCCTCTTCCGCGGCGGCCTCCAACATGACTCCTTGGATGACGTTGTAGGCCCCCGCCTTGTCGATGTAGCTGCGCCCCGGATTGCTTGCGTCGTTGGGCGCCAGCAAGGTCGTATAGGCCTCGGCGAGATCGTCCTTCTGCTTCAGGGTCGCCTCGACGGCCTCTTTGAATTCGGGCGTATCCGGCTTCAAGCCCTGCTTCGCGGCCACGTCCTCGGCGCGTTTCTTGCGGCCGTCGAGGTAGGTCTGGGCCGCCTGTTGCAGGTTGGGGTTGAGCTTGCCTTCCTTGTCGTAGGGCAGTTTTCCGTAGACCTGCTCGAGCTCGCCGCGAAATTGGTCGAGGTGCTTGAGGGCGTATTCCAGGAACTGGTCCCCGCCGACCTTGTCCTCGGAGGTCTTCAGGACGGTGAAACTCTTGTTCCACCACTCCGTCACTTGGGACGCCGTCACCCCCTTGCGCATCATGGCTTCCACCAGCCGGTCGCGGGGCTTGACGTCCTCGGAGTAGAGCTCTTTGCCCATCGCCTCGGCGCTGCCCTGCATCGCCTTTTGGATGGACTCGCCCAAGGGGGTGTAGTTCAGCTTGGCCTCGGCGCCGCCGGGGCCGCTCATCGCGATCTTGTCGTTTAAGGAGTACTCGGGCGCGCCGGTCTGCCGGGCCAGGCGCAGCGCTTCTTGCAAGAAGCTGAGGGCCTGCTTGGGATGGCCCGAGGCCAAAAGCAGGTCTCCGGTGGCGTGCAGGACCTGCCACTTGTTGGGATCTCCCTCGGCGGTGTAGCCTAGGTTTTTCGCCGCGAGATCGAAGCAATATTTCTGGAGCCGCTTGTTGCCGGCCATCTTTCCCATGGCGGTCTGGGCCCGCGCCAAGCCCACCCGCGCCATCGTGTCGTCGGGGTTGAGGTCCAGGCTCTTCTGGTAATGCGCCACCGCGGCGATGGGCCCGCCGCCGCCCTGGGCCATCAAGCGGTCGCCTTCTCTTTTGAGCCAAAGGCCTTTACGGCCGGCATCGGTAGAGAAGAAATCGCCGCGATAGGGATACCATTTGTCCTTGTACACCTCGACCAAATCGTAGGTGAATTTTTTCCCGTCGTAATTGACGCTGACCCCCTCCTTCAACACGTCGGCCTGCTCCTTGGTGGGAAGCAGGTGGTATTCGGTCTCCTGGCTCAAAAAATGGGTCAGCCGGCGGTTGAACTCCTCGCTGCCGGGACGCAGCTTTTGCATATCGGGCGTCTCGACGAATGCTTGGGCCTGCTTCTGCACGCGCGACTTGGCGTCGCCCGCGAAGGCGGAATTGTAGCGCCCGTTCGCCTCCAGCATGCCGTCCATCACGCCCTGATAGGAATCCTGCCACGCCGAGAACTTGTCGTAGTCCGGCTTGGGATCCAGGTGCTGCGCGACGATCTGGGACTTTTCCTTGAAAAACTTGGAGGCGGCGGGATCGGAGGTCTCGGTGTCCCGGGCGGCCATGTCGTAGACGCCCTTGGCGTCCTCGAAGCGCACCGCATCGACCAGCGCGTCCGCGAAGAAGTCGTAGGGATTGTCGTACTTCCCGTAGACCTCGGGGTGAGGATGTTCTTTAAAACCGTTCAAGAGCTCGATGAGCTCGTGCGGCTGGCCGTTGCGGACGGCTTGGTCCAGGTAATAAGTCGCTTTTTCGAAATCTTTCGTGGTTCCGATATGGCCGGCGCAGAGACGCTTGGCGATCCGGAATTTCTCGCCAGCCACCACCGGGTCGACGGCCGGGTCGACGTCGACGTCCTTTAAAAACTGAAAGGCCCGCTCCAATTGGGCCATCCGGACATTCTTGTCCTTGGTCTTATCGGCCCACTCCACCCAGTATTGAGCCGCTTCCAACCGGAGGTTGGTGTCCGAGGGATATAAAGACACCGCCTGCTGCATCATCCGGGCGCTGGCGCCCAGGTCCGTCTTTTTCAGATCCCTAGCCTTCTCGGCCAGGAGATCCTTCGCGTCCTTGAGACGCTCGGGCTTGAGATTGCCCTCGCTGTCGAACATGTCCTCCGGGAGCTTGAGGCTCTTGAATTTCTTCACCTCGGCGGTGATTTTTTGCAGCTCCTGCGGCGAGGGAGGGGGCGGAGGGGGGGCGGCTTCCTTCTTATCTTCGGTTTTGTCCTTATCGGAAACGGGAGGCGGGGGCGGCGGAGGCCCGTACAACTCGTTGGTTTTCGGAGAGCCGAGATCGATTGCGCCGTCACCCATAGAACCAGAACCTCTTCGGATACTCGTGAAGTATCAGTAGAAAGCCCAAGCCCTTCGAGCGGAGACTCCTACTAATATCGGTGGAATTCTAACACCTTGTTGCGCGGAGAAAGAATCGGAAAAAAGATTTTCGGGAACGGGAATCGCCTAGGAAGCCGCGACCTTAGCCTGCAGGCGGGCGCGGACCTCTTCAAAACCCGCGAAAAATCGGAGCGATCCGGTGGGACGGGCCGCGGGCTCGGCCTTGCGGGGCTCGGACTGAAACTGGACTTCGGGGGCCTTTTCGGCCACCGAGGCGCTGCGGCGGAGGACCACAGGGTTGCCGCGGTCGTCGTAGCCGAGAAACTCTTCGAATCTGGGGATGGAAATTTGAATTTTTGGGTCGGTCTTTTCCACGTTTTCCTTCCTCTTTCTTCCTCGGGCCCCGCTTCTTTCGGGCCCTTCTATGTGAAGGATTTGCAACCGACGTGCCACGGTATAAAACTAAATATATAGTATTTTCAATTGCTTAAAATTGATGTGTAAACACCTCACCTCTATATTTTGAGAACAATGTTTCAAATTAATTCCCATTGTTCACATTATGGATTTTCGGACCGACCTTACTGACCGAGCCAAAATAAAAAAAGGGGGGCAAATGGATTTCTCCAAATGCCCCCCCTATTTTCGAGGGAGGTCAATTAAGATTCTCGCAACCGCTGCAATCAGCCGCGATGTAGCAGCTGCTGACGCCGTCGGAGAGACCGCCATAACAGGTGACATTCCCGTTCTGGTCGACCGAGATCTTCAGCTCGTGAAAGATATACTCGATATCGTTCACGGTGATCCCGTTGGTGGTCAGTTCCGCCTCGTATGGAGCGGTGGCATGGAGTGGCTCGAAGTTGATGTTGAAATCGCCATCGACCTCGGCGCCCGCCGGCTGGAAAATGCACTCCTCGGGAACGATGGAGAGCATGAAGTCGGCGTCCAGGCCGGACGAGTCCGTGCAGGCCTGAACCTCGGGGATGACGTGGATATAACCGCTGTCGCAGTACAGGACCGGATCGGCGGTGATGTTGTCGCTGAGCCCATTCAGGCTTCCGCAGTTGTCCACACCATTGAAGGTGGTGGAGAAAGCGGAGACGATGTCGGCGAGGACACGGATGGTGACTTGATAGTCCTCTTCGGTGGCTTCTTTACGAACCCGAGCGGGATCGTCGCCGCAACCTTGGAGAACCAAGCTACCGCCCAGGGCCAGGACCGCCACCGTGGCTTTGGCCGCCCGTCCGCGACGGAGGGCGTAGGCCAGGAAGGCGGCCATCAGGACCACCCAAGGGGTCGCCGAACCGAGGGCGTTCCCCTTGCCGTGGGCCAAGGAACAGCCGCCGCTGGGGCCGCCTTCGATGTTGGGACCGGCCTGGACGCCGTCGACGCCGGCATCGAGGATGATGACCTCCGCGACGCTGGGATCGCCCAGGACGCCTTCACCGGTCACGCCGTCGAGAATGACGGAGAGACGGCGTTCGGCATCCTCGGAGTCGGTGTAGACCGGGATGACGATGGGCTTGGGCAGGTTGTCGCCGTCGACCCAGGTGAGCACGCCTTCCACGTTGGAATAGTCCTCGGGGGAAGTGGCGGTGCCGTTGCTGGTCGCGTAGTGGACGCTGACCGGGCCGGAGTTGCCGCCTTCGCGGTTCACGAACACGATCGCGGAACCGACGGTTTCCTTGAAGGTATAGGTGGCCGCGCTGAAGCGGATGACGCCGGCGGTGTCGTCGTCGATGATGTGAACCAGGGCGGTCCAAGGATTACCCAAGGAAGCGCCGCCGGTCGGGTTGCTGAGGATCAGCGTGAAGAACTCCTCGCCTTCCTGCAGCGTGTCCTGTTCGATTTGGAAGACGACCGCCTGAGGAGCGGTCTCCCCGTCGTTGAAATCGACGGTGATCGGCGCCGGAGGCGAGGTGAAATCCGCGCCTTCGGTGGCCGTCCCGGGCGAAACCGTCACGGTCGCGCCGACCGGTCCGGAGCTGCCGCCGACGCGGGTCACGAAGACCTGCGCCATCAGGTTGCCTTCGACGAAGTAATAGTCGGGCTCGCTGAACTGCAGCACGCCGGCCACGTCGTCGTCGATGATGTGGACGGTCGTGGGATTCGGGTTTCCGATGGTCACGCCGCCCGTCGGGCTGCCGAGGACCAGCTGGAAGAATTCACCGCCTTCCTGGATGACGTCCTGCGGAATTTGGAAGGTCAGGGTGAACGGAGCCGCGACGCCGTCCGCAAATTCGACCAGCAGATTCTGCGGAGGGACGAAGTCGGCGTTGAGCGTGGCGGTCTGGGGGTTCACCGTCACGAGGGCAGAGACGTCGCCGCTGCTGCCGCCGGTACGGGTCACCAGGACGTTGGCCATCAGGTTGCCTTCGACGAAGAAGTACTCAGGCTGGCTGAATTGCACCGAGCCAGGCACGTCGTCGTCGATGATGTGAACCGTGGTGGTCGACTGAGCGCCCAGCGAGGCGCCGTTGGTCGGATTGGCCAGGACGAGCTGGAAGAACTCGTCGCCTTCCTGCAGGGTATCCTCGGGAATTTGGAAAGTAAGGATCTGAGGAGTGGTGACGCCGTTTCCGAAGGTGACCGTCAAAAGCCCCGGGGGAACGAAGTCGTCGTTCAGGGTGGCCGTTTGCGCGTTCACCGTAACGGTGGCGGAGACGGTATTGCTGCTGCCGCCGGTGCGGGTGACCAGGACCTGCGCCTGCATGTTGCCTTCGTGGAAGAAGTACTGCGGGGCGCTGAACTGGATCGTGCCCGCCACGTCGTCGTCGATGATGTGGACGGTGGTGTTGGACTGGGTGCCGATCGAGGCCCCTCCGGTCGGGTTCCCGAGGATGAGGTTGAAGGTCTCCTCGCCTTCTTGCAGGTTATCCGCGAGGATCGGGAAGGTCAGGGACCTGGGAGCCGCGTCGCCGTCGGGGAATTGAACGGTCAGCTGGACAGGAACGGTGAAGTCCAGATTTTGCGTCGCGGTTTGCGGATTTACCGTCACCGTGGCGCCAACCAGGTTGTTGTTGCCGCCCGTGCGGGTCACCCACACCTGGGCGTTCAAGGTACCTTCGTTGTAGAAGTAGTGCGGTTCGGAGAATTGAAGGACCCCGGCGGTGTCGTCGTCCACGATATGAACCGTGGTCGTCGCTTGGGTACCGATGGAGGCCCCGTTGGTCGGGCTGCCGAGCGCCAACTGGAAGAACTCGTCGCCTTCCTGAATAGCGTCTTGCACAATTTGAAAAGTCAGTAATTGCGGGGCGGAAATACCGTCTCCGAAGTTGACGGTCAACACTCCCGGAGGAATGAAGTCCGCATTGAGCGTCGCCGTCTGCGGGTTGACCGTCACGGTGGCCGACACGTCGCCGCTGTTGCCGCCGGTGCGGGTCACCAGGACGCTGGCCATCATGTTGCCTTCGTTGAAGTAATACACCGGCTCGCTGAACTGGATGACGCCGGCCACGTCGTCATCGATGATGTGGACGTCGGCGGACTGGTTGGCGCCGATAGAAGCGCCGCCCGTCGGGCTGCCGAGCGTGAGCACGAAGTACTCGTCGCCTTCCTGCAAATTGTCGGTCAGGATAGGGAAGGTAACGTACTGGGTGTCGGTGTTGCCGTCCGCGAAGTCCACAACCAGATCCGCCGCGGCCGGGGCGGTGAAATCCGCCGCGCCTTCGGTGGTGCCGTTGTTGATGGAGATCGTGGCCGAGACCTGTCCGCTGCTGCCGCCGATGCGGGTCACGGCGACTTGGGCGTTCATGTTACCCTCGTCGAAGTAATACTCGACTTGGCCGAATTGGATCACGCCGTTATGGTCGTCGTCGACGATGTGGACGGTCGCGGTGCCGTTAGTGCCGATCGAGGTATTACCCTGGGTATTTCCAATGACCAGACTGAAGGTTTCATCCCCTTCCATCAAGGAATCGGTCGTCATGCCGAACGTGAACACCTTCGGGGTATCGTCGTTGTCGTTAAAGGTGAAGGTGATTGGGTTCAGAGGCTGCGTAAAATCCGCGTTAGTCGCGGTTTGGGGATTGACGAAGATCGTCCCCCCCACCGTGCCACTGGTCCCACCGGTACGGGTAACCACAATCTGAGCATTCAGGTTCCCTTCCTGAAAGTAATACTCAGGCTGGCTGAACTGGACGACGCCGGGGACATCGTTATCCACGATTTCCGCCTCGGCCGTGCTCCGAAGACCCAGGACGATCCGGGTCGGATCGATCTGGCTGTCCAGACGGGGGTTGCTCAGGATGACCGAGAACTCCTCGCTGAACTCCTCGAGCAAGTCGTCGAAATTTCCGGAGATGTCGAAGGTGACCGGTTGAGGGATGAACTCGCCGTCGTTGAAGGTGACCGTCTGAGGAAGGGGGCCTACCAAGGCGAAGTCCGTGCCCAACACCGCGGTTTGAGAACCGACGGTGTAGTCGGCCGTAGCAACTCCGTCGCCGCAACCGGTGCGCGTCACCCAAACCCTGGCCAGGGCATCGCCTTCATGGAAGCTGTAGAAGGGTTGGCTGAATTGGATCACGTCGCAAGCGCCGTTCGCGCCCGGGACTTGAGGCGTCGGATCCGGCTGGCCGTCATCACAAAGCACCTCCCCTTGCAACCCGACGTCCAGAAATAGATCCGCATCAAAGGTCACCTCTGCAATGGCGCCCATGTTCAATCCAGGCTGCGTACAGACGGCAGGATCGAAAGTGACGTCGAAAGTACAGACACCCGCAGGATTGGAGAGCAAGGTCACCCCCGTGCAGGTATCATTACTGATCGAAAAGCTACCCGTAATGTCGGCGGTGATCGCCACGTTGTTGACGAGGTGATCTAACCCTGTGCCGTCGTTGACAACCGTTACCGTCGCGGTAGTCGTCGCTCCACCAAAGTTGGTATCTGGGAATTGCACCACCGCTGGCGCGCTATTCAAACCAGCGTGTACGCTGGTCGCTAGCGCGCTCAACCCTATCCCCAGCGCCGCAGCGCTGAGAAACTTCTTGACGCTTCTCATAGTTATTCCTCTCTATCCGATTCGCCGAACGTTTATTCGGAAGGGAACTTTTTATGCTCTTCGGCGGAGATAAAAATTGGAGTGACCCTTCACGGAACCCAGAAAGACACGACCACCTCGCTGTTCGAGGTGGAGCGTCGAAATCTTTCTTCAATCGCCCATATAAGCAAGAGCCATGCCAACGGCAAAAACGGGCGCCCTCCCTCGGCTTTCCATATTTTCTTGGGGAATATCGGGATCGGTTGGCGCCCTTCGATTCGGATTCGAAGCTCGCGCCTCCCTTTTATTGATTTAATTGAAATCGATATTAAAAATTTTTCAAAACCTTCAAGCGATACGGCGGCGCATAGCTGTTTTATGAGGTTTATCGCGCCAACGAGAGTTGGCACTTAACTTGCTTTAATGAGTTTTCGGACCGGCAAGGGATTGCTTTGTCCAAGATAAAACAGACCCCCAAGCAAAATGAGGAGACAAATTCGTCTCTTCAGACACCGGGTAGCCCTCTCTTCGGAGAGGGCTGCTTTTTTTTTGCGGGGTTTTATCTCTTACAGGCCGAATAGATTCGCGAGGAAGGTCTGAAAGTCCGTCAGGGCCAGATCCCTTGCGGACAAATCGTCCTCGGTGCAGCTTCCCTGGACCACCTTCTGGGCGGTGCAACGCATGAATCCATGATCGGCGTTCTCGTATCCCAAGGGCGGGTCCAAGAAGAAGAGATTCTCGATGCCCTCTTGCGCCGCGATCTCCCCGGCTCTTTGGTGCCGAGCCTGACAAAAGGCCAATAGCCCGTCGTTCCCCGCATGCTTCATCAAGAGCGGCGAGTTGGGGAAATAATTTCCCGAGGAGGTGCTTCCAAAAAATTCGGAATAAAACCCGCATCCCGGATAGAAGGCCACGGCGGAGGCAAAACCGATGGCATTCGGCGGCGTCATGCCCGGAGGCAGGCCTTCGCGGGCTACGGAGGCCATGACGGCGCTCCCTCCGTGCGACAGGCCGACCGCGACCACGTCCTCCGGGCTCCGAAGAAAACCTTGCCCTTGCAACCAGCCGAGGGCGGCGTAGGCATCGGGGACCCTGTCCCAAACCTCGTGGACCAACTCCCCTTGCGTGTTGCAAACCGACTCGTATCCCCGCGCGGAGAAGCTGTCGAGAATCAGCACCGCCACCCCCATGTCCAAAAGGGTCTGAGCGAGCAAGACGATATCGTCCCCCATATCGGTCGCGTTTTTATAGAGACCACCGCAGCCATGCATCAATATTGCCGCGGGAAAGGATCCGGTATCGGCGGGAAAGGCGATAAATGCGTCGAGCTGCAAGCCGTCGTTGAGGATGGCCTCCTCCCCGGGTTCGGTGCCTATCCAGTGGTCCGCATAGGGTTCTGTAGACACTCCCCCGGCTCCGCCGTCGCCTCCGCTTCCGCCGATCCCCCCCATCCCTCCGGCCCCTCCCCCGTTTCCACCTGACCCGACACCCGTCGTTGTCGTGGTTTCCGCCGAAGCCCCGCCCTCTCCCCCTGAATTAAAGGGAGGCGCGCCCACGGGCCCCGATCCGCAGCCCCAGGAAGACGAGGGACCCGAAAAGATCCCAAAAATGAGGCCGGCGAAACGTCCCATCCAATGTTCCGCGGGGATTTTTTCGGCGACCCGGAATTTCCCGGCCGGATGCGGCGGCCGGACGAATTGTGGAGAGATTTTTTTTCGATGCGACGAGCCCCTGGCGGGCGATTGGCATGAGCGAATCGGTTCTTCGCTCGCGGCGCAATACTCCGCCAAAGGCTGTACTTTCCTTACCCGGTCCATACAGAGCCTTTATTTATTATTCAGTTTTTGGCCGCCGAGGCGGCAATGCCTCTTAGCGCGGCCGATGGGGACGCTAATCCGCGTCGAAATAAAACTCCACGCCCTCCGAAAGACCGACTCGGTCCCCGGGGCCGACCCAGGATCGGCCTCCGACGCCGCCTCTATTGGGAGCGAGGGATATCGAGGCCTTGCCGTCGGCGGAATGCACCGCAACGGCGCCGTCCAAGGCGACGATGGAAAACTGGCGTCCGTCTCCCGGACTCATCCTTTCGATCCTGGCGTGCCTTCTGGAAATCTTCGGCGCGCTCCTTAAGTCGTAAATTCGGGCTTCTCCCAACCTGCCGATTTCGATCACCTCCCTGTCCCGCGGCATCCGGAGGGTCCAAGCCGCGGGCCTTCCCGGGCGCTCGCCCCAACTCCAAACCGCCCCCTCGGGACGCCAAACAAGGCCATCCTGGGAGCCGCCTTGGATCTCGACGGATCCTTGACGACGAGCCGCGGATTCCCGCGCTTCCCCGCCGCGGGACCTGCGACCCGCAATTTGGGTGAGGGTTCCGGCGACGACGGACAGGGAGGTCGTCGCGGAAATAAGCGTGCTTTCCGTCACGCCTTCCGCTCCCCCGCTCCTCCGGACTCTTTCCCGCAATTCCTGGGACGCGCCGATTTGTGTGGCATAATCTAGGGCGTCGCCGTCCCGGACACCGGGCCTGGCTCCCCCATGCTGTAAATAAAAGTGGGAGATCATGTGAACCACGCCCCCTTTACCATGGGGGAACCTGACGATCACCGGATCCTCGCCGTAGCGCCGGCCCAATTCGGCCGACCGGGCCAAGACCTCGACCCGATCCTTGGCCAATATTCGAATAGGCATGCTCCCCGGCTCGAGCCACCAACGCGGGCGCTTGGCATTCAAAAAGCCCTGCGTCCACGGCTCGCCCGCCTTGAATTCCGAGACCTCGACCTGTTCATGGTTCTCGCCGGGCTGCCTGGCGCCTCCCGTGGAGGTTCCATTATACTTCACATAAAGCGGATCACCGTTGGGGAGGCGAAAGGCCCTTTCCACCACCCTCATCAAGGCCCAGTCCGTACTCATCATGAAGCCACCGGAGGCGACCCATTCGCCCAGCAGATCGGCGCGGGACGTTGGAAATTGGTTGCAGCAATTGACGAAGACGCCCATGGCGCCGTGAAGCATCCTCTCCTGAATCTGGCTCGGCGCGACAAATCGGTATGGAACCCCGAGGCCTTCGAGCACCCTCTCGATCTTGTCATACTCACCTTCGACGACGACGATTTCGCCCTCTTTCACCTCATCGAGGGCGCGTCGAGACCCGGCGTCCATCTTTTCCTTCACCAAGGCGCCTGCCAGGCCGTAGGAACGCTCCATGCGCGGGTCGGAGGACATCATCATGACATGGGGCCCCATTGGGGAGCCGCCCTCGATCGAGAGGCGACTCCCTCCGACGGCGGCTCCGGCGACGGCCGGTGCCGCCCCGCCCATAAACTCTCCCGGCAAGGCATGGCGCGGGGATGTTTGGGAGGCCCGCAGGCGCAGGGCCTCCTGCATCGCAACGAAATTAGGCCCCAGGATCCGCCGTCCCAGACGCGAGCCGACACCCAAGGACACGAGCGAGGACAGGCTCTCGAACACGGCGCTTTCTCGCGCCAGGACCGGCCGAAGGCCCAACTTCGCCTCGGCCGCGTGGGCGCAATACAAGCCCAGGAACATCCCCAATTGAGGAATGGCGGAACCCAAGCCGCGCGCCCGCGGATTTCCGACGGCGGCTCCAAACCCCGAGAAGAGGGAGCCCGCCCCGGCATGACCGGCCAGCGAAAAGGCCCTCAAGAACCCTAGCGAGATAGCGGAGCGCTGGAGGTCCTGTCCGAAAGGACCTCCCTCCCCCGGGCTCATGGCCCTGGCGAGGGCGGGAAAGGAAAGGACCTCCGTTGCGAAAGCGAGCAAGCCGGAAAGGCTTTTGGCGCCCGACCCTCTGGAATACCAGGCGCCGCTCCATTTCGACAATGCCCCTAAACTTCCCGCGCCGACCCAAGCGGAGATCATCGAGGCGCCCATCATGGGCGCGATGACCCGGAAATCCGTCGCGCTCGAGACGAATTCCCCAAGCAATTTTTCGGCCCTGGCCCCGAAGCTCCCCTCGCCGCGGAGCAGGCTTATTTCCGCCTCCGCCCTTTTCCTGCAGGCCTCGATGCCGCAATTTTCGGCGACGGCGACGAAAATCGCCGACGCGAGTTTTAGATCGCCTCTTTGGCCGATCCTGGCCCCGAGGGCCAAGACGGATTCCCAATAAATTGGGTCGTCGGGCTCCGAGGCTAGACAAGCGAGTTCGCGAAATTCGGGCTTCGACGCTTCCCAAGGCGTCGATGCCTGGATCGCTTCGCGGACAGAGCGAGTCCTGGAATCCGATTCGAATGGCGCGCCTAAAACAGGAGCGGTCGCGGCGATGGAGGTCATCTAATGATTACCTTTCTCAATAATTTTTTTCCAAAAAATCGATTCTCATCCCGATGATTGCGGCGCAATCGCCCGCCCGTCGAAGTCGCATCTTCTCCCGCGACTCGAAGTCCGTTTAACCGCGCGCCTGCTGGACATGATCCAAGATGGCTTTAAACAACCTCAGAATTTGCAATGGCTTTCCCGCCTCGCTTTTGGATCGCCGGTCCTGACTGATGCGCGAGGCAATGGCCTCGGTGGCGCTTTGGGAGGTCAATTCCGGAATCGCCGCCCGCAAATCCTCGTATTTCATGCCTTCGTCCTGCAGCAAATTCTCCAACAACTCGGTGCATTTGCCCGTGACGCGAATCCAATCCATGGGGCCGTATGTTTTAGCGTTTGCGGAATACACGCTAAGCAATTCCCTAATCCGCAACCGCGCCCAACCCGCTTCTCCGAGCGGGACGAGCCTGAGTAAATACGGCCTTTCGGGATCAATATTAACCTTCAT